>ERZ791821.1145-NODE-1145-length-16074-cov-5.391160_pt1 | contig 16074 bp, 20 predicted proteins | sample MGYA00510300_ERZ791821 | MGnify/ENA primary metagenome ERZ791821 (study PRJEB30046, sample SAMN00792034) | human gut metagenome | study: EMG produced TPA metagenomics assembly of the A metagenome-wide association study of gut microbiota in type 2... | reverse complement strand
TATTCACAAATCTTATATCAGTTTTTAACGTTTACACAAAACTTGAAACGGTCTCGCAAAGAAAGGATTGACAAACTCGCTGCCACTCAGACAGTTGTCAATCCTTTCTTTGTATTTCCATTATTTTATTTTCCATTTTTGTTGTTTGAGTTTTCTTATGGGACCATTCCCATCCACCCTAGCCCTCCTTGCCCGATCTCCCAGGAGGGGACACTTCAAATTTTATACTTTACAAGACAATGTTTACTAATAAAAATGCACCGACTCCCAAGACGATTATCGACCAGATTCCTCCACTAACAACCTGTAATGCATCTATTATATTATGAAATTTGGAATCATCTTGGATAACCCATCTTCTTATTATAACAGCTGAAAATGTGGAAAACTTTAAAAATGGTGCTTCCAAATCTCGTAGTAATACCGATAGGAAAATCTCTACAAACGATCTATTTTTATCCTTGAATTTACATATCAATAAATGTAGTAATAATAGAATAACATATACAACAATAATAATTCCTAAAAGATTCAATAAATCAGCACTTATTGCAATTGAACCCAACACTGTAAAAATTATACACCATAATGCCGTTCTTCTAAAAGCTCCTATTAGATACATTCCTTCAAATCCCCTCTTTCGTTTATAAAAAAGATTTTACTACTCTTTATCCTCTACCACAGCATTCACTAGATCTTGTATATGATGTATCGCTTCAATTCTCGTTTCTAATGCATCCCTTAAAGACATTTCTTCAAAGCAATCTTCAACCTGCTCCTGAGTCCAAACATCTCCAACCCATCCCATTACTTCTATAAAAATTTCAGTATCTTTTTTGTTCATACTGCTTTTTGCTTCCACAACAGTTTCTTTTTCTCTGATCAAATAATCTAAAGATACATTAAAAAAATCGGCTAACTCAATTAAATTATCAATTTGAGGCGTAACTTCGTTACTTTCCCATTTTGTAACAGCCTGTCTAGAAACACTGCATCTTTCAGCTACATTCTCTTGCGTCAAACCTTTTTGCTTTCTCAACTCCATTATTTGTTTCCCTATTGTCATAACAATTCTCCTCTTCATCTTATTGTTATTTAATCATAACATAGAGATTTTTTATTTCTACCAAACAGTAGTTGCAATTTTTTGGCAACTATTGCTTGCTTCAAAATAATATAACTATATTCTTTAGTGACCAATAGCTACCTTTACAATCATAAAAGTAGCTATTGAAAAGAGATGATTGCTCATCAAAGATTTGCATGAATCATTCAAAGATACACATACTGTCGTAATCGTCTTCATCCGTATAAATAGTATATAAGCAATTGTCGCATTCCCAGTATTCGTCCCACTTCATGATTCCACCACAATTGGGACAAATTTTAATTTTTCTTTCTGACACATCATGTTCTAATTCTCCTGAACAATATGGACATCTGGAATACTCTGTTGGGTCATATACGCTATCGCATTCTGGACATGTTTGCATTTTAATTTACCTCCTCAAAATGTAAGATTCTCTTCTTAAATGTGCTTGTTAATCTTCATCAAGTATTTCTACAATGAATTCGACATCTTCGCTTGGTGTGTAATCACGGCCGGCTAAAGATAAGACTTCTGCTCCCTCAGCAAAAGCACCACCACATTCGCAAGCATAATCTTCAGCATCTTGTTCGTTGTCGAAATTTTCATCCTCTGTGTTCAATACTTCTCTGGTATAGGCATCTACCATCTGAACAATAAATTTAGGCATGATCAAGTTCCTCCTTTCCATTCGCTTCTTCTGATGCAACCTGTTTTTCTACTGCTTCATCGCCCCTTTCGTTATGATTTGTACTGATGACAGTCGTATTTTCGATATTGTTTTCGGTTTCTTTTTTCTTTGATTTTAATACTGCAACTCCTTTTCCTATCCCACAAATAGAAAGACCTAGAATGGTTGCTTTAGCATAACCGATGCGCTGTCCCTCCTTAATTCCTTGATTACGACCTTTAACAAATCCATCAAAATATGCTTTTAAAGAGATTTGTTCCTTATATTTCTTTGGTCCGCCGGCTCGTTTTATATCCTGAAGCATGTTATTATATGGGATTATATGCTGGTATGACATAATCTTTCTTCTCCTTTACACATCATTTAATAGATAGATACATCGTATTCCCTCAAATCTTCCTCACTAAACTGGAAAGAGCAAGAAGGACATTTCCATATTGCTTTTCCGATAGGAATATGATCTCCACCAAGGAAATTCATTCTTTCCCCGCATTCTGGACATTCCGGGTGATCTGGATTGCCTTCTCCCCAATATACATCATGGGCTATTTGTTTCATTTTTGCTGTTGTACTCATATGTAGTCCTCCTTTTGCTCAACTATTGTTACTTCAACTATACCGCTACTTTTGGGAAATCGCTAATCACAGTTTGTGATATCGGTTCGTTAAACAGTTCTTCTAATTCCTCCAAACAAGCTAAAGCATACTTATTACCTAGTTCACATAATTGGAACATTAATGAATAACCACTTACTATATTCATGTCTTTTTCATATCCATTATCGGTAGCATTCATTATAAGCCTTAATGCCATATAGTAATCTCCCAACTCAGACCAGTTCTCATTCTTCTTTAAGATTTTGATAGCATCTATAACAAGGTCACCATACATTTCTATAAAATCAGCTTTATCTTGACTGGAACTTCGTGGGCTCTGTAGTAGCATTTTAACATCCACTTTCTGTTGATTTAAAATAGATTCTATTGACTCTAATACTGCTTTATTGCAATATAATCCAGAAATAAAAAGCACTATTCCTACAACGTTTGCTGCAGCTTCGTATGAATGATATTTATTACAAGAATCAATAAACTTCTCTATACAAACATCTAATTTATCAATTAACATGTTTTCGTATTTCTTATAATTGACCGTATCATAATTGTTTTTACATATTTCTTCGATTATTGATTCTTCCATCTCATTAAAAAGTTCTATTCCTCTTTTGAAGTAATTATCATCAGCTGATGATGATTCCAAAATAGGGATCATCACTTTTCCCAAAGATTTTATTTTTTCAACAGTTAATTTCTGACAGACTCCATCTAGCTCTGATAAATCAGATTTTAGAAATAACTCTACCGGTACATTAAAAAATTTAGCAACCCTTTCTGAGATTTCATAATTCATAGGTCTTTTTCCAGTTTCATACATGGAAATTCCATTCTGCTGCATATATAATTTATTTGCTAATTCCTCTTGCCCCAAATGACAAGAATTACGTAAAAACTTTAGATTTTTTCTTGCGAAATTTGTATTGTTATTCATTTATAGACCTTCTTTCCTGTAATATATTTTCCATTACTTTTATGCAATGAAACCTAATTCTGTAAAATCAATCATGTTACCTAATGATGTGCTGATTGGAGCTGGATTCAATGCTTCAAGAACATATTTCAAAGCAGATTCACACAACTCAGGGATTCTAATGGTTTTTAATAAAACTGCTGTATTTCTGGCATCATCCAAGGCATCATGTTCTGTACCTTCAAAATCAATTCCAGCATACATAACCGCATTTTTTAAGGATACTGCATTTGATAAATTTAATTTGTCTCCAAATTCTCTCTGCAGATCAAACCAATTAGATAAAAATATTTCATTGGAATCATTTGAAGATATCCCTTTCAAGTTCATTTCATTACGGATCTGCTCAATATCAGATTTGCTCCATTGATAAAGGAGAATATCATCTCCAACGCTTTTACACCAGTAGCAAAACATTTGTAACGCTTCTTCAAAAAATGGGGCATCTTCTACCATGTCATTTGAAATATTCGTCAGTTTCTGAATATGTGGTTTTATCACATCATTGAACTGAGGCTTTACAAAAGTCTTGAAGGAATCTATTTCCTGATAATTCTCATCTAAAAGAACTGCTCCGATCTCAATGACTTCTCTACAGCATATTGCTCGTTCTACCTTATATTCTTTGGCTAACGGATTCATCTCCAAATCAATTGTTACATATTTCATATCTTTTCCCGTCTCCTCAGCATCTCTATAGACGTTTCATGTTGCCTATAATCTTGCTTTCATTTGATGATTTAAGTATAATAAAAAACAGATAACAAATACACGTATAACATATAGACTTAAGCGTAACTAATTCTCATGTTTCGTAGTATAAGGGGGAGGAAATTCTCATGGGTAAGCAATCTACGAGAGAAAATAAGACATTTTATCAGAGCTGCCGTGAAGAGGCCGGTCTCACACGCTCTGAAGCAAGCGAAAAGATGACTGCAGTTTCTGATTCTAAGATTGAAAAAATTGAATATGAAATACAGGAACCAACGCCATATGATATTATTCAGATGGCTGATGCTTATAAAAGACCAGATCTTTGCAATTATTATTGCTCTCATAAGTGTGAAATCGGCAATCGTTATGTTCCGGAAGTTGAAATAAAAGATTTGTCCAATATCATTTTGGAAACAATTGCCAGTTTAAATGAAATCAATCCAATGACCGGACGTCTGATCCAAATTACCCGTGACGGTAAGATTAGTGATGATGAAATGGAAGATTTTGCATTTATTAGCAAAAAACTGGATGAAGTATCATTAGCAGTGGATGCTTTAAACCTATGGGTAGATAAAACAGCTTGTGAGCAGGGACTGAACCTTGAACTCTTAAAAGCCGAAAAGGAAAAGCTCCAGAAATAAATTTGATCTTACAAAAAGGCAATGAACCGTTGATTTTTGGTTCACTGCCTTTTCTCTCTTAGTACATGCACTTTAATTGATCAAGGATATTCTCTGTTCTTCGAATTGCTTCTCTCACTTGTTGCTTTGCTTTATTGATTCGATCTTGAACCATCCAGTCTATAACAAATCCATCAAGAAAATAATCTGCAAATGAAAGAAAATCCCCGGTATTGATATGTAGATTACATGCCATATTTACATCATTTAATTCCCTGCTGAAATTACGGAGATCATACTTTGCCTGCTCCATATTCTGCTTGGCTTGTTCCATTTTGGAATGTTTTAACACTGTAGAAAGAAATCCACCACCAAACATATCGACTAATCCCCAATTCTTTGCACTATTTAAATTATTTTCAGCTGCATGCAGGCTATCCAGTGCTCTGAGTCCAGCTTCAATTGCTTCTCTTTTTTCTTTTACAATATCATATGTCATGAATGCTTCTTCCAAATATTCATTACGAACAAGAATCAATAAGTGCAATAATAGCACCTATGATTAATAACGGGAACGCAAGATACAACATTCCTCCAACAACCATTCCTACAAGGATCACTGGGAAAAATATGACCGTACAAAGGAATTTCATAATTCCCCAGGATGCTTTTAATCCAAATATAAAAAATTTTCCTATAAACCAAATCAAACAAATTACAAATAATACTGATAACATCTTCTACTCCTTCTTGCCTTATCAAATAAAGCATTGTTTACTTTTCTTTTGCGTCTTCGTTGTGAATTCTGAAATATTTTTAACGCCTAGCTTATTGCTGAATTCTGGATTTTTGTCTATTTTTTCGATCAAACGAATTACTCTGATTCTTTGTGCTACATTCATCTAATCACCTCGTTTTATACAATGTCCTCTTGATAAGGTAAGTATAGATGTCTTTTGAAAAGAAATAAACATTTCAAACTGGGAAATGCATTAATGTAATCCTCAGATTTTGAGAATTATCTCTAGGAGATTTTTATTTCCATTCAATTATATATTCCAATACATGCCCAAGAAGTTCTATTGGTTCAACGTTGAAATCTGCAGCTAATTTTCGAATGTTATCATCAATAAGATATTGATTTTCCATTTGATATTCAATTAAGTTTTCTCCATGAAGAAAAATTTCACTAATTTCATTTGGTAGCGCTCCAAGTTTTTTATGTAAATCCTGGCTTGCGATATTATCTATTGTGATTCTACTTCGAAAAAGTGTTTCTCCTGTAATCTTGGCAAACTGACTCATGAATAAGGATAATGCTTGAAATCCATACCCTTGTTTTCTACAATTGGGGAGTAATTCAATTACTAATTCCGGAATCTCCTTTGTAAGATTCTTTACACCGCAATACCCAATAAATTCTTTTGTACTCTTATTATTAATACAATAATAGACCGCATTTTCATCTATAAATGATTCCCATAAGTAGTTTCTATATATTTCGTTTTCAAATTCACGTTTAGCAAAAGAACATTCATAAGACACTTTCATAATATTGTCTTTTTGGTCTTCTGATATTGCTTTAAGGATTACAAAGTCATTTTCTGCTAATATTGCACCATTTCTTGGCAATCTATATCTAACATTCAATATTAAATCTTCACTCATTTTCAACATCTCCGAAAAAATTTCATTCATTATCTATTGTTGTTGTAGGACAATTTCTTTTTCATTATATACTCTTTGGTCTCAATAACACCACTAAAAATAGAGCTGATGCATATGGATATCATTCTATAGAATATCCGGTGCGTCTGCTTCTCAAGTAAAGTTCTTCTTTCGAGAGAGTAGAAATCAGATATCGCTGCTTTGTTTTTAGTAATCTTTCGTTTTTCTTAGTCTTTCCTGTATACAGAACCCGGAGCCTGTATCAAACCCTCGCTGCCTGTCTATTCGAATAAACTTCATATGCGCTATCTGATTTCGTCCGAACTCGAAAAAGAATCTCTACGATAAATCTCTATTTTTCAGTAAGGTATAGATGAAAATCACGTATCATTTCCCCACAAAAAGAACAATGTCATATAAAATGTTACATTTTTCACAAAAGAAACCTTGCTGGTGTAAAGTTTTTGTAAAACAAGTGTCTTGTCACCTGTAAACAACAGTGATATAATGGGCAAGAATAAATCAACAGAGCAATAGACATGAAAGTGTGTTACAGCAGAATTTTATGTCAGGAGAGAATAAGAGAGGTACGTGCTATGACGATCAGAGAAGAGATAGAACAGTTAAAGAAAGAAAAAAATGTCGTAATTCTGGCGCATTATTATGTAAGACCGGAAGTTCAGGAGATTGCAGATTATGTGGGAGATTCTTTCTACTTAAGTAAAGTTGCGGTTGGTCTGAAAGAGAAAACAATCGTGTTCTGTGGTGTTTCATTCATGGGTGAGAGTGCGAAGATCCTGAATCCTGAGAAAACAGTGCTTATGCCGGATATGGCAGCAGATTGTCCAATGGCACATATGGCATCTGCGGAGACAATCGAGAAGATTCGTTCAGAGTATGATGATCTTGCAGTTGTCTGCTACATCAATTCAACAGCAGAACTGAAAAGACATTCTGATGTCTGTGTAACTTCATCCAATGCAGTGAAGATTGTAAAAGCACTTCCGAATAAAAATATTTTCTTTATACCGGATCGTAACCTTGCACATTATATTGCAGGATTGGTTCCGGAAAAGAACTTCATATATAATGAAGGCTTCTGTATCGTACACGAATACATGGAGGTTGAAGAGATTCAGGAAGCGAAAGCAGCACATCCGGAAGCAGAGGTTCTTTCTCATCCAGAATGTCCGGCAAAAGTTCTGGAACTTTCTGATTTTGTTGGAAGTACTTCAGAGATTATCGAGCAGGCAGGAAAATCAGACGCGAAAGAATTTATCATCTGTACAGAGAGTGGTGTTTTGTATGAACTTCAGAAGAGAAATCCTGAGAAGAAATTTTACTTTACAGAGACAACTCCAATCTGCAGAAATATGAAGAAGGTTACACTTGAGAAAGTGCTTCATGTATTAAAGACAGGCGAGAATGAAGTTTTTGTAGACGATAAGCTTCGTGAAGAATCTAAGAAACCGTTAGAGAGAATGTTAGAACTGGCCAAGTAAACAGAGGGCAGATAGGATTGACAGCAATCGAAGATTATAGAAAATACAGATCAAATCGACTAATGCTGTCGGAATGGAGATATTTATTATGAAAATGGAAGCAGATGTAGTCATTGTCGGAACAGGTGTCGGAGGGCTTTTCAGCGCACTGAGTCTTCCGAGAGATCAGAAGATCATTATGATTACAAAGTCAGATTTAGAGAGCAGTGATTCATTCCTGGCTCAGGGAGGAATCTGCATGCTGCATGACAAAGATGACTATGACAGTTATTTTGAAGATACAATGAAAGCGGGACATTATGAGAACAGAAAAGAATCTGTTGATCTTATGATCCGCAGCTCAAGAGAGATCATTCATGACCTGATTGGCTATGGTGTAGATTTCCAAAAACAGGAGACAGATGAGTCTGGAAATGAAGCCGCAGACAACGGTGGTGAAAAGGCAGAGATTCAGGATATTTATGCATTTACTCGTGAGGGAGCACATTCACGTCCGAGAATTCTGTTTCATGCAGATATTACAGGAAAAGAAATCACAAGTAAACTGCTTGCACAGGTAAAGCAGCTTTCTAATGTAACATTGCTTGAATATACAACGATGACAGATATCATTGTAGAAAATGATGAATGCAAAGGAATCCTTGCACAGGATAAAGACGGAAATGAATTCGAAATCCATGCAGAGAATACAATCTGGGCAAGCGGTGGAATCGGTGGACGTTATAAACATTCTACAAACTTCCCACATTTGACAGGAGATGCGCTTACAATTTCTGAAAAACACGGAATCCGTCTGGAGCATCTGGACTATGTACAGATTCATCCGACAACATTGTATTCCAAGAAACCAGGAAGACGCTTTCTTATTTCAGAGTCTGTTCGTGGAGAAGGTGCAGTTCTTCTTAACAGCAAGAAAGAACGTTTTGTAAATGAACTTCTTCCAAGGGATGTTGTGACTAAAGCAATCAGAGAAGAGATGGAAAAAGAAGATACCGATTATGTCTGGCTGTCCATGGAGAAGCTTGGAAAAGATACGATCATGGGTCATTTCCCGAACATTTATCAGCATTGCCTGGAAGAGGGATATGATGTGACAAAAGAATGCATCCCGGTTGTTCCGGCACAGCATTATTTCATGGGTGGTGTATGGGTTGACTCAGACAGCAAAACATCCATGGAACATTTGTATGCAGTAGGAGAGACAAGCTGTAACGGTGTACATGGTGCGAACCGTCTGGCAAGTAATTCACTTCTGGAAAGCCTTGTATTTGCCAAACGTGCGGCAAATAAAATCTCAGGTACAGAGAATGAAGTAAAAGTACGTGAATTGGCATAATAATAGTGATATTAATCTATGCTGAAAAAATAAAAGTTAAGAGAAGAGTAGAGAAAGAATATAGAGACAGGGACAGGAGATATAAAGATGAACGAAATTACAATGACACTTCAGGCAGATCATTTGATCCTTGAGGCACTCAAAGAAGATATTTCAAGCGAAGACGTAACAACAAACTCAGTTATGAAAGACTATGTAAAAGGTGAAGTAGAACTGATCTGTAAGCAGGACGGTATAATTGCCGGACTGGAAGTTTACCGCAGAGTATTTGAACTGTTAGATGCAGATACAAAGACAGAACTTTACTGTAAAGACGGAGACGAAGTAAAGAACGGCCAGTTGATGGGAAAAGTAACAGGAGATATCCGTGTACTTCTTTCCGGTGAGCGTGTAGCACTGAACTACCTTCAGAGAATGAGCGGAATCGCAACTTATACACATTCCGTTGCAGGACTTCTTGAAGGAAGCAAAACAAAACTTCTTGATACAAGAAAAACAACACCTAATATGAGAATCTTCGAGAAATATGCAGTTCGTGTTGGTGGCGGTTATAACCACAGATATAATCTTTCTGATGGGGTACTCCTGAAAGACAATCACATCGGAGCTGCAGGAAGCGTAAAGAAAGCTGTCGAGATGGCAAAAGACTACGCACCATTTGTAAGAAAGATCGAAGTAGAAGTTGAGAATCTTGAGATGGTAAAAGAAGCAGTAGAAGCCGGAGCAGATATCATTATGCTTGATAATATGTCAACAGAAGAGATGCAGGAAGCAATCAAGATCATTGACGGAAGAGCTGAGACAGAGTGTTCCGGAAATGTAACAAAAGAGAACATCGGACGCCTGACAGCTCTTGGCGTAGACTATATTTCCAGTGGAGCTCTGACACATTCCGCTCCGATTCTTGATATCTCGATGAAAAACCTTCATGCTGTAGAGTAAAAGTGATATAATTGTTAAAGAACAATTATTAGTATGGATTTCAATTTAGAAAGGAAGAGGCATGATGACAGGACCAGAAAGAAGAACTGCCATTATAAATCAGATAAAGACAAGCTCAGCACCGGTGCCGGGAAAGGCATTGGCTGCACAGTATGAAGTAAGCCGTCAGGTGATCGTGCAGGATATCGCACTCATCCGTGCCGCAGGACATGACATTATATCTACAAACAGAGGATATATTTTGCACGAATCACATTTAGTAGAAAGAATCTTCAAAGTGAAACATACCGATGATCAGGTTGAAGATGAACTCTATACAATCGTAGACCTGGGTGGAAGAGTTCGTAATGTGATGGTGAATCACAGAGTCTACGGTCATATGGAAGCATCACTCAATATTAATTCCAGACGAAATGCAGCAGAGTTCATAGATGACATCCGAAGTGGAAAGTCCACTCCGCTGAAAAATATCACATCCGATTATCATTATCATGTGGTAGAAGCAGATAGTGAAAATACATTGGATATGATTCAAGAAGCACTGGAAGAAAAGGGATTTTTGCTGGAGCAAGAAGAGTGGGAGAAAGAACTTTTTGCAAAATAAAGATTTATCGTAGGGATTCTTTTTCAAGTTCGGACGAAATCAGATAGCGCATATAAAGTTTATTCTAATAGACAGACATTGAGGGATTGCTTCAGGCTCCGGGTTCTGTATACAGGAAAGACTAAGAAAAACGAAAGATTACTAAAAACAAAGCAATGCTCGGCAAACTCGCTGCCGCTTCAGACGGCTGCCTCACATTGCTTTAACGTAACCTTTCGTTTTTTAAGTCTTTCCAAGCACACAGAACAGTCACCTGAAGCAATCCATCAACATCTGTCTATCAGTAGATTTTTCGTCGCTATCTGATTTCTACTTTCTCGAAAGAAGAACTCTACTTGAGAAGCAGACGCACCGGATATTCTATAGAATGATATCCATATCTCAAACATGTTTGTATTTAATAAAATTTGTCGTAGGAATTCATCTTTTTCAATAAACAGAAAACAGAAAATATGAAGTCCGAGAAGTTTCATGTTAGAAGGATGGTACAGGGACGAAGACGAATGTGGAGCATGCTTGCTCATACTTGAAAAACAATGGATTGCGTTAAAGAAAGGATTGACAGCTGTCTGAGCGGCAGCGAGTTTGTCAATCCTTTCTTTGCTTTTAGCAGTCTGTTGTTTTTCCTAGTATGAACAGTATGCGTAACCCTGAGTCGGCGTTCCTGTACCATCCTTCTAACAAGCGACTTTCTAAAATAATATTTTCAGTTTTCGTCCCCTATATCCCTTGACATCTCCCTTTTTATTCTGCAAAATAGTAAGAAGAGTCTTTCAAGATTCTACTTTATTATAGAAGAAAAAGAGGTCATTTATATGGAAGAAATCATACAGTTTTTAGCTGGGATTTTGAATAGAGAGTTTATTCGTGCGGTGTTTAGTAACCCGCGAGTAAAGGATAATGTAGTTAAGGCAAAGCTTCGACCGATGGAACAGAAGGGAGAGCTTTTATTTCAGTTAGAGTCTTTCACAAAGACGCAGGCATTTCATAAGAATCTGACGGTAGAAGAGACAAAAGATGAGCTTGCGAAATTGTTGGAAGAGTTTCGTCAGGTTCAGGTTGAGACGGTGAGTGAGGATATCACGGTATTGCTCAGTAAGAAAGGGAAAGCAACGATTAAGAGAAAGCGCAAGAAGGTGCAGGCGAAGGCGGCAGATCTGTCTCATAACAGGAAGAAAAAATATATTCTGGAGGAAGGGATTGCAGTTCCGTTTCTTCAGGATCTTGGAGTTATGACACAGGATGGAAAGATTGTGCGGACGAAGATGGATAAGTTCCGTCAGATCAATCGTTTCCTGGAGTTTGTTGAGGACATTCTGCCGCAGCTTGACAAGGACAGAGAGCTTACACTTCTGGACTTTGGATGTGGAAAATCATATCTTACATTTGCAATGTATTATTATTTACACGAGTTAAAAGGATATGATATTCGTATTATCGGATTAGATCTGAAGACAGATGTGATTCTGCATTGTAATGAACTGGCAAAGAAGTATGGATATGAGAAGTTGACATTCCTTGTTGGAGATATTGCGGATTATGAAGGTGTGGATCAGGTTGACATGGTTGTGACGCTTCATGCGTGTGATACAGCTACAGATTATGCACTTGCGAAAGCGGTTGGCTGGAATGCGAAAGTGATTTTGTCTGTTCCATGTTGTCAGCATGAGGTGAACAAGCAGCTTGAAAAGCAGAGAAATCTGCATTCAGGCAAGATGAAATCGAAGACGGAAGTTATGGAAGTTTCAGAAATGCTGGGAGATCAACTAGCTTCCATGGAAGAAGTGCTCGGACCAATTATGGATTATGGATTGTTGCGAGAGCGTTTTGCAGCACTTGTGACAGATGGACTTAGAGCAAAGCGTCTGGAAAGCGAGGGATATGAAACTCAGGTATTAGAATTTATTGATATGGAGCATACGCCGAAGAATATTCTGCTGCGTGCAGTGAAAAAGGGGAGTCTTGCAGCAAAGAGCAGAAAAGAGGCAGAGGATTGTGAAAGATTTTTGAAGATTCAGCCAACATTAGGTATGCTTCTGGCAGAGCAAAAGGGAGATAAATAATGAAAAAAAGGGTAATAAAGATTGCCGCACTGGTTGTTCTTTTTGCGGCTGTGCTGGTGATCAGTAATGTGATACTGAACCGTGGAAATGATGATCAGGTTGTGGATATGGGAGATGCCACGTTACCTAGAGTCTCATTTATGATGGGGGGACAGAAGATAAATGCGTTGTCTGGTTATGTAGATGATATGGATATTGCCGCAATGCGAGATACCATTACACCATTAGAGAGTGATGGTACATTGAAGATGCAGATTGAGAAAAATGATAACCAGATCCGGGAGATCAGTTACAGTGTATATTCTCTGGATGGAACAGAGACATATGATAAAGGAACTCTAAAGTCTGCAGAAAGCGAAGATGTCACATTAAAGCTGGGAAAATCACTTGGAGATAAAATCCAGGAGGCAGTACTTCAGGTTTCGCTTGTGATCGGCGAGGAGAAAGAGACAAGGAAAGTTAATTTTTATACAAGAATTGAGAAAGCAGATGATATTACAGCATCACAATGTCTTACATTTGCACAGGATTTTCATACGAAAGCATTTAATAAGACGGATGTAGATTCATTGAATATTTATCTGGAACCTGGAGATGAGAGTGATAATACAACTTATCAGACAGTCAATATCCATTCAGATATTTCTCATATTCAGTGGGGGACTATGCAACCACAGTTGCTTGGTGATGTGCGTTGGAGTATAAAGGAAAGTAATAGTGTGTATACCTCGCTCCTTGCGAATTACAGAGTTTCCTGCGTGGATGATGTCGGTGAAAATGCAGTGTATGACATTAAGGAATTTTTCCGTGTGAGAATCGCAGGAACTACAATTTACCTGTTGGATTACAATCGTGATATGCAGGAAGTATTCAGTGAGAATAGAAGTGTGATCGATGAAGACGGAATTCTGCTCGGCGTTACACCTTCAGATGTTCCGTATGAGACAAATGAGAAAGAAACGATTGCAGCATTTGTGGAGTCCAGAAACCTTTGGATGTACAATAAGAGTTCGAATGAACTATTAAATATTTTCGGATTTGCAGATGCAGATACGACAGATGAAAGGAATCTGAATGATCAACATGCAGTTCGTATCATCAGTATGGACAACAGTGGTAATCTTGCATTTGCTGTGTATGGATATATGAATCGTGGCGAACATGAAGGAGAAGTCGGTGTCGGAATCTATTATTTTGATGTAGAGAGAAATCTGATCCAGGAGAAAGCATTTATACCAAGTAAGAAGTCCTATGCAATCGCAGCGGATGAGCTTGGCAAGATGGTTTATTATAATCATGCGGAAGAGCAGCTATATGTTTTGGCCGACGGAACTTTGTATCAGGTAGATTTGAAAAAGAATAAACAGACAACACTTGCAGAGAATCTTAAAGAAGGACAATATGCGGTTTCTGATGATGGACATCTGATGGCATATCAGTCAGAAGGAGATAAGAGTGGCGGAACAGTGATTCAGGTAATGAATCTAAGCAGTCTGGAGACGAATACTGTTGAGGCAGCAAGCGGAGAAAAAATTAGTCCACTTGGATTTGTCAATGGTGACTTTATTTATGGAAAAATGAAATCCGAGGACGCAGGAAAGAAAGCTTCCGGAGAATCGATCACTCCAATGTATGAACTGGAAATCCGTAATTCTAAGAACAAAAAAGTTGCCAGCTATTCCTTTGTTGATAAAGGCATTTATATTTCTGATATTTTAATCGATGACAATATGGTAACACTGAATCGTGTAGAGAAAAGCGGGGATATTTACAACGTTACTTCACAGGAGTTTATTACGAATAATGAGGAACGCAAAGATACAGCGATTAAAATAGAAGTATACACAACAGCACTGATGGAAAAACAGATGCGGATTACATTTGCAGAGGGAGCAGGAGAGAAGAGCGTGAAAGTGATCCGGCCGAATCAGCTGGCATCAAAGAATGAACTTGAGATGGTTCTTGCTGATAACAGCGAAAGTGTGAAATACTATGTTTATGGTGTTGGTGAACTGGCAGGAATTTATGATAAAGCTTCTTATGCAATTCAGAAAGCACAGAAGATTTCAGGAGTTGTGATCTCTTCTGACCAGAAATATGTCTGGGAGAAAGGAAATCGAGATCTTGCGTATTCGATAGAGGATGTTGCTCTTTCAAAAGAAGGAGAAGAGACATCCCTTGAAGCATGTGAGCGCTATATGAAGACATATGATGCTCAGAAAGTAGATCTGACAGGATGTACGCTGGATCAGGTACTCTACGTGATCAATAGAGGATGTCCGGTGATTGCACTTACAAGTGCAGATCATGCAATTCTTCTGACAGGATATACGAAGAATGATATTACTTATATCGATCCTGAAAATGGAGAGTCACAGACAGTTTCCATCAGTGAGATGGAAGGAATGGTTTCCGGAAGCGGAAATACATTTATTGGTTATATCAAATAGAAAGTGAAATAAAAACGACAGGTTCTTCAATAGTTCAAATGAAGATCCTGTCGTTTTTAGGTTGCATAAGAAAAATCTTATAAAGCTTTCTTAAAGATAATTCCTCTATATTTGTTGAGTGCTCCGTAAAGAATCAGACCAAGCACACCGGCGGAAATTACTTCTCCGATACCAACTGTCAGCATCATGAAAGGAATCGGAAGTGGAACCATATAAGCATATTTTAATACAAATGGAACCACAATGATATTGGCAACAACCGGAGGAACAGGGGCAAGGAACTTGCTCTTGTTTCTTAAAGACCATGTAAAGATGGCACCGATCAGTGTTGCAAGGCTGCCGAAGATAATGTCAGGCAGGATTGCACCTCCAAGTGTGTTTCCGATGAGGCATCCTACAAACAATCCAGGGATTGCAGCCGGAGTAAATACCGGGAGGATTGTCAGTGCTTCCGCAAAACGGATCTGCACCTCTCCAAAAGCCAGTGATGCACCGACAACAGTCAGTACGACATAGATGGCAGCGATCATAGCTGCCTGTGCCAGGTAAAGCACTTTGTTACTTGAGTTTTTCATTATTCAGTTCTCCTTTAGTTTTGTTTTACGTGTGGAAGGTCACGAACACACGATTCATTTTACGCCGGAAATCGGCGAAACCCTTGTAAGACCTTGGTTTTTTAGGGTTTTGTAACGGGTGATAGTATAGCATGAAAAGACAAGAAAAGCAAGGACATACCCACTTTCTATTAAAATTGCATATTGTATTGTTAAATTGCATATGCTATAATGCCAGTAGGCAAAAAGATA
>ERZ791821.1137-NODE-1137-length-16264-cov-9.327349_pt1 | contig 16264 bp, 13 predicted proteins | sample MGYA00510300_ERZ791821 | MGnify/ENA primary metagenome ERZ791821 (study PRJEB30046, sample SAMN00792034) | human gut metagenome | study: EMG produced TPA metagenomics assembly of the A metagenome-wide association study of gut microbiota in type 2... | reverse complement strand
TAAGCAGCACATGTCATGAAGAAGTATTCATGTGTGCAGACCCGACTGATAGGTGCGACGACCGCCAGGAGGAGACGTATACGACATGTATGCGTTCTTTTTTTGTATATGTGCGGCTTTCTATCCTTCTAGGTTCCTGGGATAAGCAGAGAGCCAAGTTTGAAGGAGTGCGAAGCACGACGCGCAAACTTGTGCGAATCGCTTATGTCGGACCCTAACGTAAAACGGGATATGTTGCAGCAACATATGCATGCGTGCCGGTCCGACTGATAGGTGCGACGACCGTCAGCAGGAGACGTATACATCATGTATGCGTTCTTTTTTTGTATATGTGCGGCTTCCTATCCTTCCAGGTTTCTGGGATAAGCATAAGCAGGGAACACCGTTTGAAGGAGCGAAGCGACGCGCAAACGGTAATGAGTCGCTTACTTCGAATCGGGACACATAAGATAGAATGCTGATAGGCTTATGCTGCAAAGCCTGCCGATTCGAAGCCTTGATGACGATACCCTAAACAGATAAACACGACGCGCAACATAAAGTATCCCCGCTGTCTTGTTTGCAGAGACAGCGGGGGTACTCTTTACTCTTCAGCTATTTCTTCTTCTTTCTTTATGGGAAATATAACGGAAATTGTCGTTCCTTCATTTAATTTGCTTTTCAGCGAGAGCTCGGCGTTATTTCCTTTTGCGATATATTGGGCGATGGATAGGCCTAGGCCGGAGCCGCCTGTTTCTTTGGCCCGGGATTGTTCGACGCGGTAAAATCGTTCAAATACCCTGTCGATATCCTTTTCGGGAATGCCGATGCCCGTGTCCGATACGGAATAGTATACGTTATCGCCGTCGCGGCGGCAGGACAGGGTGATGTTTCCGCCGGCAGGCGTGTATTTGACTGCGTTGTCAACGAAGATTCGCAGCATTTGCTTTACGCTGCCCGGCTCGGCATAAATCGTCGCTTCGTCGTTTTCCACGATCGTGATTTCATGGTCATGATCCAGCAGGGTCACTTCGTTGTACACATCCTGGAGCAGCTTAGCCGTGTTGATGTCGGCGAAGTGCTTCTTCAGCGTGCCGCTATTCGTGCGGGCGAAGAACAACAGGCGCTCGATGAGCTGGCGCATGTATTCCGTTTCCTGCTTGATGGTCGTAATGCTTTCCTGCAGCACGGCAGGGTCGTTTTTTCCCCAGCGGTCCAGCAGGTCCGCGTAGCCGGCGATGACGGTAATCGGCGTGCGCAGCTCGTGCGACGCGTCGCTGATAAATTGCTGCTGCTGTTTATAGCCGTATTCGATGCGGTCTAAGGCCTGGTTGATCGTAACGGCTAAGTCGTGCAGCTCGTTGCGGTTATCTGACAGGGTAATGCGGTTATCGAGCTGGTTGACCTCAATGGTTTCCAGCGTGTCGTTGATGATGCGCAGCGGCGCTAGGGACTTTTTCATCAGGTACATGCCAGTCAGAACGGTCAGGGCCAAGCAGATGAGGATAGACGCCAGCAGCTGCTTGGACAGCAGGGTAATGAAGTCGTTTTCCTTATCAGGCTGGCGGGAGAACCGCAGGTAGTAGCTCTTGCCGTCGTCGCCGTCCCATTTTTTGTAATAGGAAAACTCCGTCGTTTCGCTGCCCTGTATCGTCGTCGGCAGGGCGTTTACCGTTTTATCCTGAATATCCTCGTCGATATGGCGGTCGCTCAATTTTTTTATCGTATGAGTCGGGCAATTATCCAAAACCAATTTGCCGGCGCCGTTGTAAATTTGCAGGGTAACGAAATTGGGCAGATTGGACCGGACGAAGACGGAAGAGTCGACTTTGCCGTACGAATCCAAATAGGCTACGGTGTTTTGCGCGCTCGATTCCAAATCCTCTTTAATGGAGTCGTTCATGATGTAATGAATGCTGGCGACGGTGATGACCGATACGACGATGAGGATAAAGAATACGATGGAAGAATAGAGGAGCACCATTTTGGCGAAGAGCGGCAGGGGCGCAAAGGTCGGATGCTGCAGTATTGCCTGTTTAATCCTTTGCCACATATCCTACTCCGCGGATGGTCTGAATGTATTCCCGTCCTTTTTCCTTGCCGAGCTTGCTGCGAATATAGCGGATATACACGTCGACGACGTTCGTGTCGCCGATATAGTCATATCCCCATACTTCTTCTACGATGCGGTCTCTGGTCAGCACGATGTTTTTATTGCGGATTAAATAGGACAAGAGTTCAAATTCTTTCTTCGTCAAAATGATTTTCTGCGTGCCGATGACGACTTCGTGGCGGTCCAAATACAGCATCATGTCCTGGAGCTGCAGGAAGTTTTCGTCAGCCGGCTTATAGTCCCGTTCGCGCAGGAGCACGCGGATGCGGGCGAATAATTCCTTGCTGTTGAAGGGCTTTGTCAGATAGTCGTTGGCTCCTAAGTCCAGGCTGGCGACCTTCGTTTCGACGTCGTCCTTTGCTGACAGCATCATGATGGGGACGTTGGATAGTTCGCGGGTCCGGCGGCAGATCGTCAGGCCGTCGATGTCGGGAAGCATGACGTCCAGTAAAATCAAATCGAAATGATCCTGGCCGATGCGGTCCAGCGCCGCGGCTCCGTTCGTTTCGATGCCGCACTCGTAGCCTTCGTGTTCGAGTTCCATCTGAAGAAAACGAGCAATTTGTTTTTCATCTTCGACAATTAAAATTTGTGCTTTTTCAGCCATACCATAATCCTCCTGAATCACGAGTACATTACTTCTTATTATACCGCATCTATGACTATTTTGGTACTCGCCTTTGCGAATCGGACATAAACAAAACGAAACGTATTCTTCTTAGTCATATGCTATGGAAGGACGAGTTGGATAAATCTGGAGAAAGTGAAGATAATGTTGCTGCAAGCCTTCAAGTACAGGCGCAATTAATGGTATAATATTATAATAGCCTCATGATACTACCAATGGAAACTACGTACAGCAAGGAGGAATAGATATGACAGGATTAAACATTACGTTTTTAGCGCACAGCGGCTTTGCCGTTGAAACGGATACAAAAGTGCTGGTATTCGATTATTTTAAAGACCCGGCAGGAAAGGTAGAAGCCTATGCGAAGGGGGATAAGCCATTATGGTTTTTCGTTACCCACTGGCACGAAGACCATTTCAATCCCCGCATCGCCGACTTCGCCGCCCATACGGCCCATTATATTCTCAACGACGGCGTGACGCTGGAAGATGTAGACGTAAAAAAAATGCAAACTATGCGTTTATATGATACAATACATATGGAAGACGCAACGATTACCCAGTATGGCTCTACAGACGAAGGCGGTTCTTTTTTGGTAGAAACGGACGGATTTTCCATCTTCCATGCCGGCGACCTCAACTGGTGGCATTGGCTGGGCGATACGGACGAAAACAACGCCGAAGCGAAGGGTAATTTCGACCGGGAAATGAAAAAGCTGGCCGGCTTGTCTGTGGACGTTGCCTTTTTCCCCGTAGACGCGCGGCTGGAAGGAGCGCGCGAATGGGGCGTAAAAGGATTTTTAGACAAGGTGCATGTGAACAAGCTGTTAGTTTCTATGCATCATTTTGGAACGGTCTGGTCGCCGTCGCCTGAATTTAAGGCGGCCCACGGCGGCGTGCCTTTGTGGATACCGGCCCGCAAAGGCGATGAAACGACGGTTCGATAAGGCAGCAATATCTGCATATACTGGAAGCGCAGAGGAGGTATAGCATGACTGAATTACACACGGCAGCGCAGCCTAAACGCAGTCAGATTGCCAATTATATACTGGCGGCGGCGGCGATTATCCTGCTGCTGGCGTATCCGTTCCAGGATTTTTTCTGGGGCGGCTTATTGACCCATTTGGCCGGAGCGGCTCTGATCGGCGGCCTGGCTGACTGGTATGCCGTAACGGCTCTGTTTCGGCGGCCCTTGGGCATTTCCTTCAAGACGGCCCTGATTCCGAACAGCAAGGAGCGGATCGCCGAAATGGCCCGTCACATGATTGAAAGCGAAATCCTGACGGTGCCCAATATGTACAATGTGCTGAAGCATCATCCGATACTGGGAGCGACTCTTGAGTATCTTCATACGGAGAAGGGCTTTCAGTCGGCGGAACGCGTATTTGGACAAATCCTCAATACGTTTTTGTACACCGTCGACATGAAAATCGTTGTCAAGGCTTTTTCCGGCGTCGGCGGCCAAGCTATCGAAAAAATCGATTTGGCTCCCATCATGAGCCGGGCCATAAAAATCGGCCTGCGCGGCGAATCGGGGAAGGATTTTCTCGATTTCATGATTCTTCATCTGGAAATACTCGTCAAGAGCGATACGATGAAAAAGTACATCGGCGAAATTTACGAAGCGTCTCTGCAGCAGTATGCTGAACGGAATTTCCTCTTTGAATGGGCCATCAAGGCGGCTCTTAAGATGGACATGTTCCGGCCGGAGCACGTCGCCGAAAAGCTGCAGGAAAAATGCCTCAGTTTACTGGACGATGCAAAGCGGGAAGATTCGCCGCAGCGCAAGCAGGCCCTGAATTACTTGTGGAAGCAAACGGAACGCATCGAGTTCAACGGCGAATGGCACGAACGCATTGACAGCTACAAGAACCGCATGTATCAGAGCCTGGTGACCCGTCCCGACACGAAGGAAGCCTGGCAGCGGTATGTACAGATGCCGGAACGGCAGAAGCGCGTCTGCACCGTCGCGGCGAAATACGTCATCGGCAAGCTGGAACGGTGGCGGCAAAGCCCCGATCAGGTGGAACAGATGAACCGCACGGCTTTGGCCTTCGCCGCCCGCGAATTGAAGCGGCTCCAGGTATGGTTCGGCAAGACGGCAGAACAGGAAATCATGAAATACGACGGAAATTATCTGGCGCAGCAGCTGGAAAGCAGCGTCTGGTACGATTTGCAGATGATTCGCGTCAACGGCTCTCTCGTCGGCGCAATTCTCGGCGCCGTTATCTATCTCGTCATGTATGCTGTGAAAGGAGGCGTATAGTATGACATATCGCCAGCGGGCCAACGCTATTTTGGCCTTGTCCTTTCTCTGCTTTCTGGCCATCTTCTGGTGGTGGTATACCCACGACGTAACCTTGTGGGAAGAGCTGCTGTTTTTTGTCATTCAGTCGGCTCTCATCGGCAGTATCGCCGACTGGTTTGCCGTTACGGCGCTGTTCGACAAGCCTCTGGGCTTCCCCTATCATACGGAGCTGCTGTACCGCAACCGTACGCAGATTATCGACAGCATTACGAAGATCATTTCGGAAAAGCTGCTCCAGCCTAATATGTGGCAGGACAAACTGTATCAGATATCCTTTATGGATAAGTTTATCGGCTGGCTTCGCAGCCCCAGCGGCCGGGAGAAATTCCGCGCTCTCTTGTATGAAGTAGCTCAGCGTGCGTATAACCACGCCCAAAAGGGCAGCACGCAGGAATCCATTGCCGATCATATCCGCCAGTATTTGAAACGGCAGCCGTTGGTCAGCTTCTTCCAGGATCGCCTCATATCGCTGCTGGAAGACCCGAACAGTCATATGTTCAACGACGCCGTCGGCTTGGGCCGCGAGCTGGTGCGCAGCGACGATTTCGACGCCCTCCTGGATAAGCTTATTCAGCAGTGGATGGAAGAATCGAAGCATTCGACCGTATCCATCATTACGATTAACAAGTTTATCGGCGTCGTCGACACGCGGAAAATCGCCAAGGACATCAAAAAAGGCATCATCTCCTGGCTGGACCAGTGGGAACAGGCCGAAGGAGAACAGCGTGAATGGCTGTGCCGCAAGTTTGAATTGTTCCTGTATTCGATGAACGGCCAGCTGGCTTACGGCGTGCAGAACTGGCAGGACCAGTTCGTCGATTCCCTGCCTATTGAAAAGTGGCTCAGCGCGACGCAGCGTTCGGCCAAGGACTACTTTACCCAGGGCGATAAGGGAAAAGAAGAGCTGAAGGATTTGCTGGAAGAACAATTCCTGCGCTATGTCGAATATTGCAGCGCTCATCCGGAAATCAAAGATTGGCTGGACGAACAGATCCGCCGGGCCTGCAACGTCATCCTGGAACACGAGCACTCGCTCATCGCCGTAGCCGTCCGAGACGTGCTGACGGGCTTCGACAAGAGAAAGTTCAACGCCTTCCTGGAAAGCAAGGTCGGAGAAGATTTGGCCTGGATTCGCATCAACGGCGCTCTCGTCGGCGGTACGATTGGTTTTGCCGTATTCGCCTTCCTGCGGCTCATTTACGAGCCCTTCTTCGTGCCCTTTATGCGGGGACTGTTTTTATAATTGAATACAACTGCAGCAAAGGGCTTGCCGCTCATGTATTGGATGCGGCAAGCCCTTCGTTTATGCTGATGAGGCTGTTGATTAATACTCCCATTGATATCGCTTCATGTCGACGCAGCCGTTAGGCTTGAACTGCACGCCTTCCTGCTCCAGCAGAACCCGCTGCCTGGCCCATCCCGGCGCAGTACGGCCGGTACTGTTTACGACGCGGTGGCAGGGGTACTTGCCGTAATAGTGAGCCATAGAGAGGACCTTGCCTACGAGCCGGGCGTTGCGGTCGCGGCCGATGAGCCGGGCGATTTGCCCGTACGAGGCGACGGAGCCGGCAGGGATTTCGGCGACGACCGAGAATATTTCGTAAATTAATTCTTCCGTCAATACGTGTTTTGTCATAAGAGCCTCAAGATGCGAATGGAGTCGTTAACATCATCATAGCAAGGGGAAAATAGGGCATCAATATGGTATAATAACGTAAAATGCTTATTTTTTCGGGGAGGGAACGAAGTGAAAGAGTATCATCATCTTACGCCGGCCCTAGTAGAAGAATTGAAGGGGATTGTCGGCGAAAAATACGTATATACTGATAAGGATAAGCTGATTCCTTACGAGAAAGACGAAGGCGTCGAACGGGAATATTTCCATTTGCCCGAAGCCGTCGTACTGCCGGAAACGGCGGAGCAGACGGCGGCGGTCATGAAATTGGCCAATCGGGAACGGATTCCCGTCGTCCCGCGCGGTGCCGGCACGGGGCTGGAATTCGGCGCCGTGACTAACGATTTCGGCGGCATCATACTGAGCACGGAACGGATGAACCGCATTCTGGAGTTCGACGCTGATAAGATGTACATGGTCGTCGAGCCCGGCGTCATTACGGCGGAGCTTCAGGCGCTGGCAAAATCGAAGGGCCTGCTCTATGCCGGCGACCCGTGCAGCGGCGACAGCTGCTTTATCGGCGGCAACGCGGCGACCAATGCCGGCGGTAACAGGGCTGTGAAATACGGTACGACGCGGGACCAGATATACGCTATCGAAGTCGTGACGCCGACGGGAGAGATCGCCCATTTCGGCGGCCGTCTGAAAAAAGTGACGGCAGGCTATCCGCTGGAAAAAATTATCATCGGTTCTGAAGGGACCTTAGGCATTATTACGAAGCTGACCTTAAAGCTCGTTCCCTTGCCGAAATATACCGTAGATATTCTGGCCGTCTTCCCGACGGTGGAAAGCGCCCTGTCCCTCGTAACGGCCCTTCCCAAGGCCGGTATTGAGCCGACGTGTCTCGAATGCATGGATAACGCCGTCATCCGCGTCGTCGAGCAATACCTCGACGAAAAGCAGCCCTACTCGGACAAGGGCAATTACATGGTCATTCAGCTCGACGGCAAGAGCGAAGACGACATAGATGATATGTGCGTCGCCGTCGATGAAATCTGCCGGGCCCAGGGAGCCTTGGAAATCTTCGTCGCCGACGCCGATAAGGTGTGGAACGCCCGCAAGGCCTTTACGGAAGCGTCGGCAGCCGAATGTCCTGTCGCAGCCATGGAAGATTTCGTCGTGCCGCCGGATATGCTTGAAAAGCTGCTGATTGAGCTGGAAAGAATCGGGCAGGCGCAGGGCGTCCAGTTCCGTGGTGTCAGCCATGCCGGCGACGGCAACCTGCACCTCGACGTGCTTCGCCGCGGCTTTACAGCCGACGAAGAAGCGGCGAAAATAGAAGCCTTTGAAGACGCGGCCTGCGCTGCCGTCTACGCCTTAGGAGGCAAGATTTCCGGCGAACACGGCATCGGCCAAAAGCGCAAGGCCCTCTTTGCCAAATACGAGGACCCGGCGGCCCTGGCCCTCATGAAAGCCGTCAAAAAGGCTTTTGATCCAAATCTGATCCTCAATCCGGGGAAAGTGTTCGATATGGAAGAATAATCTGAAAGATATACAGTTAAATGCGTAGTAATTGCGGCGTGACGAACAGTCACGCCGTATTACTTTATAGAAAAAATGATAAAGGCAGGTGAATAGAAAAGATATTGACACTGCTGACTCGTTTAAAGCTACAAGGAAAGATTGAGCGTGATTCAGAGAATAGAAAGACCTCTCATTGGATTTTAAAGCGCTAAATGACTATTAATTCAATGTGCATTGGGTTGATATAAAAGAATAAATATTTTTAGTTATACATGTAAATACATTAAGGGAAAGGCTTTATCCGCATGACGAAGCCTTTCCCTTTTGTATTTATTCATGTATAGGACGATTTAGTTTGTTTAAGAAGTTCTAATAGATGCAGTATAAGGATATGCTGCTTGTTGGGCGTTTGGATATTATATTTTTTTCGATTTCAGCACGCCTTCGCCGCAGAAGCTGGGAATGAAGGCTTCGCTGGCGCTGTCTTTTTCCTGGATGAAGCCGTCTTCGATGCCGCTGTCGAAGAGGTACTGTTCGGCTTCGTCGTATTCTTCGTCGGTGAGGAAGCGGTCGATTTCAGGATAATCGGCGGCTTTGCCGCAGGGGACGTACTGACGCATGAGGCTGAACAGGACTTGTCCGTCGTCGAAGTGGCTTCGTACCCAGTCGATGACGGCCTTGGTGTTTTCGACGCAGCCCGGCAGGATGAGGTGGCGGATGACGACGCCCTTCTGCAGGATGCCGTCGTCGTCAAGCTCGTAGGAGCCAACCTGATCGTACATGCGCAGGATGGCTTCCGTCGCGGCCTGTGGGTAGTCGGCGGCGCCGCTGTAGCGCTTGGCCAGATTCGAATCCATGTATTTCAGGTCAGGCAAATAGATTTGTACCTTGCCTCGTAAGGCGTCAATGGTTTCCGGCGCTTCATAGCCGCCGCAGTTGTAGACGACGGGAACGGGCAGGGGCTGCTCCAAGCTCTGCCGGACAGCCCAGGTATAGGGCGTCGGCGTGACGAGATTGATGTTGTGGGCTCCTTGCGCGATAAGTTCGCCGTAGATTTCGCGCAGCCGCTTTACCGTAATGGGAATGCCCGTGCCGCCCGTACTGATAGAGGCGTTTTGACAGAAACAGCAGCGCAGGTTGCAGCTCGTAAAAAATACGGTCCCCGAACCCCGCGTGCCGCTGATGCAGGGCTCTTCCCAAAAGTGCAGTGCTGCCCTGGCTACGACGGGCTGCAGGGACGTATGGCAGTAGCCGGCCATGGGCGCATGGGGCGTGTAGTATTGGCTGCGGACGACGCCGCAGCGCCGTGGACAATCGTTGCAGATATATTCGGACATAAAAACATCTCCTTGCAGTACAAAGTGCGGCAGTCTGCGGCAGCAGGCCGCCAGGGGTATACTGCATTATACCACATATAGAAAAAGGCCGCCTCTTACGAGACAGCCTTTTTACAAATACACAACATATCAAATTAATGATGTGCAATCGTCAATTCTTTGAAGCGTCTTGCTCTTGCGCCTTCGTCGTCCTGCTGAGCGACGAGCTGTTCCAAATGCTTCAGTTCTTCTGCTTCTACGGTAGCCGTAGTATCGTAGCTGGCAGGAACGGTCTTAGCCAGGTACATGCACTTCTTGAGGGAAGCGACGCTGATGATGATTACCAGGATAGCCATGATGGCCGAAACGGTAAACATGAGCATTTCGCCCTGAGGCAGATAGATTTCAAACATGTTGAGGAAGTCTGCCCAGAAGATAACGACCGTCAGAACAGCCCAAGGGAAGCCTGTTACCCAAACGTAGCGGGCTTTGCCCATGCTGCAGATAACGACGGAAGAAATAGCCAGGGTGATGATAGCCAGCAGCTGGTTGGATACGCCGAAGATAGGCCAAATCGTGGACAAGCTGCCCTGCAGTACGATGTAACCCCAAGCACCGGATACTAATGCGGAAGCGATGATGCCGCCGGGGAGCCAATGGGGATCGCCGAACTTAGGCCATACGCGGCCGATGAGTTCCTGGAACATGTAACGGCCGACACGAGTACCGGCATCGATGATCGTCATGATGAACAATGCTTCGAACATGATGCAGAAGTGGTACCAGTAGTTCATGAGGTGGTCGAGGCCAGGAATTCTGGAGAAGATGTGAGCCATGCCGACTGCCAGGGAAACGGCGCCGCCGGGACGATGGGCAACGTCTTCGCCGACCATCTGGTTCAGCATCGGGAGGTCAACGACCTGCATGCCGAGAGCCTGGAAGTGAGCGGCTGTAGAGTTAATAGCGAAGTAGTCGGCCGGCTGGAGAGCGCAGGCTGCGATCAAAGCCATCATGCCGACGAAGGATTCTGTAAGCATTGCGCCATAGCCTACGGGGAGGATGGAGCGTTCGTTCATGAGCATTTTCGGCGTCGTGCCTGTGGAAATCATGCAGTGGAAGCCGGAAATAGCGCCGCAGGCGATGGTGATGAAGATGTACGGAAGAACCGGACCGGTAATAACCGGGCCGCCGCCGGCGCAGAACTGCGTAACGGCAGGCATTTCAACGCTCGGGCCGACGATGATGATGCCGAGGGCCAAGGCGCCGATCGTACCGATCTTCATGTACGTGGACAAATAATCGCGCGGAGCGAGGAGCAGCCATACGGGGAGAGCAGCGGCGATGAAACCGTAGAGAATCAAGGCGATGCTGACGCCTCTGGCGCTAATGGTAAAGATAGGAGCCAATGTCGGCGAAGCCTGGACAGACGGACCTACGACGACGGCGAGCAATACGAGGACGACGCCGATGATCGTAGCTTCCTGAATCTTGCCGGGGCGCAGGAACTGCAGATATAAGCCGACGAGAATAGCGATAGGAATCGTCATGCCGATGGTGAAGGTACCCCACGGGCTGTCGTGCAAGGCGTTGACGACGACGACGGCCATACCGGCCATAGCGAGAATATTCAGGAACAATACGGCGAAGGACGTAGCCAAGCCGATTTTGTCGCCGATCTGCGCTTTTGCGATTTCGGCGATGGATTTGCCGTCATAGCGCATGGAAGCGAAGAGGATAACCATATCGTGTACGGCACCTGCGAGGACGCCCCCGATAAGAATCCACAACGCGCCGGGCAAATAACCGAACTGAGCGGCAATAACCGGGCCTACGAGCGGGCCTGCGCCAGCGATAGCTGCGAAGTGATGGCCGAATACGACGTATTTGTTCGTCGGAACATAGTCGTGGCCGTCTTCGAAACGGAATGCCGGCGTGACTTTGTACTGGTTCAGCGTTAATACTTTGGCGGCAATGAATGCGCCGTAAAAACGGTAAGCCAGTACGAACACTAATGCAGAAATAATAACTAAATACAAACCGTTCATACAAAAGAACCTCCTTTTTAGATTTTGGGCTGCTTTTGGAAATGAACTGCTATAATAATTCCTATAGAGCAAGCCCTTTAACCGACTCTAACTATATATCAATAAGATTAAAATTTCAAGGCGGGCAGGGGCACAGTCCGTCCTCTGGTGATAATAAAATCTTTTAGTGATAAAAGAATAAAAAATGACTCAAATATACATGCCTTATCTAGTATAATGAAAGAGGTTACAAGTCATATGTAGTATGCGATGAAAAAATATCATTTTATGCAGATATGTATATCAATTGATAATATACGCCGGAGGAAAACAAAAAAACATAATGTTCGTTTGCCAATAGTCAGATTTTGCTGACAGTGGTATAATATATCTGCTTTAACTTTTTCGAGCCGTATAGCATGACGGCTTCCGTTATCTTATTTATATTTACATATTTGTAAGAGGGGGTACAATTATGTCTCAATCTGATTACACACTGGTATTGCCGGCCTTTACGATCGGCGCCAACGCTTACGATGCCATCGGCCAGGTCACGAAGCCCTTCGGCAAAAAAGTCGTCATTATCGGCGGCAAAACGGCCTTATCCAAAGCGGAAAAACCGCTCCTCGATGCCATTAAAAGCACCGATTTGGAAGTTCTCGGCGTGCTGTGGTACGGCGACGATGCGACGTACGAACGGGTAGACGCCTTGATGGCCGAAGACGCCGTCAAGAACGCTGACCTCATTTTCGGCGTAGGCGGCGGCCGGGCTATTGATACGTGCAAGGTCGTAGCCGATAAAGTCGGCAAGCCTTATTTCGCCTTCCCGACAGTCGCTTCGAACTGCGCTCCGTCTACGGCCATCGCCGTTATGTACAAAGAAGATAAATCCTTCGCCGGCTACTACTATCTGCCGACGCCGCCGGTCCATACGTTTATCAATATGGACATCATCGCCGACTCGCCCTTCGATTTGTTCTGGGCCGGCATCGGCGACGCCATGAGCAAGGAATGCGAAAGCGAACTGGCCAGCCGCGAAGCCGATATTTTCCATACGGTTCTCTTAGGCCGGGCCCTGGGGAAAGTCTGCACGGAACCGCTTCTCGAATACGGCGAAAAAGCCCTGGCTGATTTTAAGGAAAAGAAGGTCACATATGAGCTGCAGCAGGTCGTATTGGACATCATCATCAGCACGGGCCTCGTTTCCAACTGCACGACGGGACACAACGGCGTATACTATTATAACTCGTCTATCGCCCACTTGTTCTACAACTCGTCGACGGTACTGCCGCAGGTCGTAGAAGGCCATCTCCACGGCGAAATCGTATCCTTCGGCGTACTCGTCCTCTTGACGTACGACAAGCAGTTCGAACTGCGCGACCGCATCGCTGCCTTCTACAAGAAAGCCGGTTATCCGGTCAAATTGGCCGATTTGGATATCAAGGCCGACGAAATCGACGCCATCGTCGACAAAGCGCCGGGCATTACGGAATGGAACTGCGTGCCGTCTCCGCTGACGAAAGAAGCTTTCAAGCAGGCTATCGTCGACACGGACGCCTTTGGCAGCGCTTTATAAAACTGTTCATCTGTATAAAAAAGGGGCGACTCTCTGCAGGAGAGCCGTCCTTTTATGGTATAATAGACAAAAATGACTAACCAGGAGGTATGCAATGGATAGTGTGCTGGAACAGGTAATCGCCGGTATCGGCCCCCTGAATCTGGAGAAGACCGGCGAGTGCTACGCGAAACTGTCGAGTCTTGCTGTCCCTCAGGACGGCAAGCTGACTTACTTGGCCGGCCGTATTGCCGGCGTTTCCGATACGCTGCAGCCGTCGCTGCTGAAAAAAGCCGTCGTCTTATTTGCAGCCGACCATGCCGTAGACGGCGGGGAAAATAAAACAAAGGGTATGGGCAGCAAGGCCGCTGCGCTGGAAATCGCTTCTGGAAAGGGCCATATCAATAAGGTCGCCCACCAGATTGGAGCCGGCGTCCTTCTGCTGGACATGGGACTGGAGCAGAACATTCCCGAATCGGAAGGCGTTCAGGACTTGAAAGTCATGCACGGCAGCCGTTTTTGGGCGAAAGGGCCGGCCATGACGGAGGACCAGATGCTGGACGCCATGTTCAGCGGCCTGCAAATCGGAGAAAATCTGGCCGACGAGCACTACAACGCACTCGGTCTCGGCAATATCGGCGAACGAGCTCTGCTGACGGCCTTCATCCTCACGGCGGCCTTCTTCCGCGATTCTATGAACGACTTGCCGTCTCATATGAAATCGCAGGGCAAACTGGAGCAGCTGACGGCTCTCATGGACCGGCTGGGGCTGGATGCCGGCGATCCTCTGGATTTGCTGCGCCGCGCCGGCTCGCCTGATATTGCCGCCATGGTCGGCCTCATATTGGCAGCGGCTCATCGCCGGCTCCTCATCGTATTTGACAATGCTGTGACCGGGGCGGCCGTACTGCTCAGCCGGGCTCTCTGCCGACACGTAGACGACTACGTCATCCCTTCGGCACGATATGCCGAGCCGGTTCATCAGATGCAGATGAAAAAGATGGGTCTCAAGGCCTTCTTTGAAACGGGACAGGATACGGATCAGGGCATGGGCTCGGTCATCGGCTTGTCCCTGCTGGATGCGGCAGTAGACATGATGAATAAAGAATTGAAGTAAGACGATTTGCTATGCCCATTTGGGGCAGGAAGGAGATTATACATGAAGACCTTATACCTCGATTGCTTTTCCGGTATCAGCGGCAATATGTTCGTCGGCATGCTTCTGCAGGCCGGCGTGCCCTTCGATGCCTTTAAGGACGCCATGGCCTCGCTGAAGCTGGAAGGCTATTCCCTCGTCTGCGAATCCGTTTCCAAGCTGGGGATTCAGTCGGTTTATTACAACGTAACTCTTGATACGGAACGTCATCACCATGAGCACGACGGCTCTCATGGCCATGAGCACCATCATCATCACGAACATCACAGCCACGAGCATCTCGTCGATACGACGGGCCATCACCATCATCACCAGCACCGAGGCTTGCCGGAAATCACGGCGATTATCGAAGCGTCGCCCCTGTCAGGCAGCGTTAAGGCGAAAAGCCTCGCCGTATTCGGTGAGCTGGCCAAGGCTGAGGCAAAGGTTCACGGCGTGCCCGTCGACCAGATTCATTTCCATGAAGTCGGGGCTGTCGACTGCATTTTGGACATCGTCGGCGTCGTCTGGGCTCTTGAGTATTTGGGCATAGAGCAAATCGGCGCGTCGCCTCTCCACGTCGGCAGCGGCTTCGTGCGCTGTGCTCACGGCGTTATGCCTGTGCCGGCTCCGGCTACGGCGGAGCTGTTGGCAGGCATTCCCTATTATGCTACGGACATCCGCGGCGAACTCGTCACGCCGACTGGCGCGGCTCTCGTCAAGACACTGGCGTCTTATATCGGTCCCCGTCCTAAATCCTTTGTTCATGACGTCACGGCTTACGGCGCAGGTACGAAAGACCTGGAAATCCCCAACGTCGTCCGCGGCTTCATCGGAGAAGCCGAATCATGGCGGTAGGGGCCGGCTGTGGCGCAGGAGGTGAGCATTGCGATGGCAGATAGAAAATTGCTGGCCCAGACAGTCGCCGACAGCATCATGGCCATGATTACGGCCAAGCGATTTTCCGAAGGCGACCAGCTGCCCGGCGAAAATGAACTGGCGAAAGAACTGAACGTAAGCCGCAATACGCTGCGCGAAGCGATTCGCATCCTGAGCGCGTACGGCTTTTTGGAAATCCAGCGGGGCAAGGGGACCTTTGTCACGCCGGCCGCGGCAAAGGGACGGCTGGAGAAGCCGCTGAATCCCTTGGATTATGCTAAAGCCAGCCTGAAAGACCTATATGAAATACGCCTCATCCTCGAACCCGAGGCAGTGTACCTGGCGGCCCAGCGGGGAAGCGACGGAGAAATACAGGATATTGTGCGGCTGGGAAAGATTGTAGAACAGCAAATCTTAGCCGGCGAAGACCGGACGGATGAAGAGCTGGCCTTTCATGCGGCCATCGCCAAGGCGACACACAACAGTGTCATGATGACCTTGCTGCCGTACGTGCACGAAGCCATTTTAAAAGGAGTCATCTTGTCCACCGTATACGATAAGGTAGTGCAGGAAACGCTGGCGGATCATAAGATGATTATTGAATTTTTGGAACAGCGCAACGCCGAAGGGGCCCGGTCTGCTATGCGCATACACCTTCTGCATGCGACTGATTCATTACATTTAAAATAGTCCAAGATAACTGAAAGGCATCGCAACTATGAATTTTGCGGTGCCTTATATTTTTGGCGCAACATGTTGAACAAGTTATTGACATCCGACAAGTTGCAATGATATGATATTGTCAACAGGTTGAACAATAATAAAAGATGTTCAACAATTAGAGCGCGCTTTATGATTTGCTTTGATTTATTATCTTTAATTTTAATGGAATAGGTTCATACGTACATATTAAGGAGGAGTTTTATTATGAGAAGCGACGTAGTAAAAAAAGGAAGTACCCGTACGGCCCACCGCACCTTGTTTCACGCTATGGGCTACAGCGACGAAGACTTGCAGAAGCCGTTGATCGGCGTGGTCAACGCCTTTAACGAAATCATTCCCGGCCATATGCACCTGCAGGAAATCGCCGAAGCCGTCAAGCTGGGCATCGCTGCCGCTGGCGGCACGCCTATTGAATTTCCGGCCATCGGCATCTGCGACGGCATCGCCATGGGCCACGACGGCATGA
>ERZ791821.1134-NODE-1134-length-16316-cov-6.383248_pt1 | contig 16316 bp, 19 predicted proteins | sample MGYA00510300_ERZ791821 | MGnify/ENA primary metagenome ERZ791821 (study PRJEB30046, sample SAMN00792034) | human gut metagenome | study: EMG produced TPA metagenomics assembly of the A metagenome-wide association study of gut microbiota in type 2... | reverse complement strand
TACAACTAAAAAATAAAGTCAAATACCCTATTGTGCTTGACTTTACGTAGAAAAAGGTTGATAGATAATCGTTAAAGAAAACGACTATCTATCAACCTTTTACTTTATTAATTATTATTTACTAATTACTCTTTTTAATTTTGCCGACAGCTATTGGTAAAGTAACATGTGGACCATAGTTTAAAACGCTGCCTTGAACCGTATCTGGAAGAGATAAGCTGTTAGGCACGCCGTGAATATAAACTACGCGTTTATCTAGAGCTAGATCAGTTGTATTAAAGATTTCTTTAAAATGCTTCTTTAATTCATTTAAAGGAACATCAGCTTCGTATAGATAGTGACCATATTCATCAGCATGTGGATAAGAATCAGTAGGAATATTAATTTCTTCGGGATTTGTATTGAAAGGAACGTACGTAGAAGAGTTGCTTAAGAAATATAAGTTAATTTAGTAGGTTGAAAATTTAATAGTTAAAAAGCTTTACTCGTTTTGATGATGAGTAAAGCTTTTTTTTGATGTAGAATGAAAAAATAAAAAAATCGCTTGACATTATCATGCTTATCTTGATAAGCATGAGCTATAGCTCATGCTTATCTTGTAATATTTAAATTGTTCCCGGGAATAAAAGAAAAAAGTGAGAATAATTTAAAGTTTCGGAGGAAAAATATGGACGAAAGAGTAAAAGAAGTTCAAGTGTGGCTAAATAAGACTTATAAAGGAGTCAATGGATTTGAAAAAGCTCCTGAAAATGGAAGAACTGGTTGGGCAACTATTTATAGTTTACGAGAAGCATTGCAGCATGAATTGGGCATTTCGACATTAGGGCAAGGATTTGGCGATATGACTAAGTCAGCTTTAAAAAATAAGATTGGATCATTAGTTGAAGGCTATAGTGGCAATATTGTAAAGCTAATTAAAGGTGCATTTTGGTGTAAAGGAATTAGTCCGACAGACTTTACCAGTAAATTTAATGATAATCTTACTTCTGCTATTAAAGAATTGCAAAACGATGCTGGTGTAACAGTTAGTGGTAAATTAACTGTTAATCTAATGGCTGCTTTGTTTGATATGAGCGCTTTTGTTTTAATTGAAGGCCAAGGTAAAAGCGGTGTACGTTCAATGCAGAGATATTTAAATGGTAAATATAGCGATGAATTAGGGATTTTACCTTGTGATGGAATTTACCAGCGAGCAACAAATACAGCTTTAATTTTTGCACTACAGAAAGCTATTGGGATTGCTGGTGCTAACGGTAATTATGGTCCCGGTACAATTGCTGCTACTCCAACTGTTAGTCAAGGTGCCAATGGAGAAGTAGTGAGAATTATCCAGTATGGTTTATATGTAAATGGATTTTACGATGGTAGCTGTGATGGTAATTATACAAGCGAAGTATCTAACGCTGTTGTTGCATTCAGAAAGTTTATGAATTTGCCACCATTTACAGGAACATCAGACTTAACAGTGATTAAAGGCTTATTAACAAGCAATGGTAATACAAATCGCGATTCAATTGCGTTAGATACTTCTACTCAATTAACTTCAAAGGACGTAACTAATTTTAAAAACTATGGTTTTAGTATTGTGGGGAGATACTTAACTGGTTCAGTTGGAGCAGGGGCCTCTAAAAGAGATAAGTATTTAACAGCTGCTGAAATTAAGAGAATTACTGATGCTGGTTTAGCAATTTATCCTATTTATGAAGATGGTGGATATGAGATAGAATATTTTAGCAGAATACAAGGATATCGAGATGGTATCAAAGCGGTCAATCAAGCATCTAAATTAGGCTTTCCTGCTGGAGCAACAATTTATTTTGCGGTAGATGTAGATATTCAAGATGGTGATATCGATGGGACGGTTGTTCCATATATGGAAGGAGTAGTATCAGCTCTTGCGTCTTCTAGATATAATCCAGGCATTTATGGAACAAGAAATGTATGTCTTCATGGTGAAAAAGTTGGAATGAAGTATAGCTTTGTGGCTGATATGTCATATGGCTGGAGCGGTAACTTAGGCTTTAAGATGCCAAAAAATTGGGCCTTTGATCAGTTTGTTGAATATCCTATTGGTGGAACGCCAATTGACCAAGTGGCTGCTTCAGGTAAAGATAGTGGTACTAAATATTTCAGCCCGGGTACTGAAAATACAATTTCGGTTTCAGATGCTTTAGATAATATTCGTAAAAATTTAGGTAATAAATTTGCAGTTGATTTAAATAAAACAATTACTATTTCTAATGGTCCAGCTTTAAAGGTGACTTTAACAGCAACAGACAGTTTTTCAGAAGTGGGATCTTCGCCAGTATTCACAATTAGTAATGGAAAATTAAATTCAGCAAATATTACTAATTGGCTAGCTAATACTTACGGATTAAAACCAGAGAAACTTGGCATTGTAGTCAATGGTGCTGGTACATTAGTGGAGTCCTCAAAAATTACTGCTGGAAATATTTCTGTTAAGGTGTCAGCTAATAGTAATGACGAGTATAAATTATCCTTTATTTGTAATGTAATTAAAGAGGAGGACAAATTATTAGACAACGAACTTTCACTTATCATTGATATGACAATTAAACCATTACCATTTTTAAACGGTATCCCTAACTTAAATGTAAATCTATCTGCTGAAAATGCGGGCCGAACTGTAGTATTAATTGGTATTGCAGCCTTAGCTCTAGTAATTATGGGAAATCCTGAATTGCTTCCTGTAGCAATTGCTGCTATTTAAATTACACTATTAAAATTTAAAATAGTATTTACATCTATTTTTTATTGTTAAAAATAATTTAGTTTTTTTGAGTACTGTATTATTTTGAGATTTTGAAATTATTTTTATAATTACCTTCTGATGATGATTATTTAAATTAGAATCTTTAAACGAACTAATAATATACATCTTTTTTGTATTAATAAATATTGCAGTATCTAAGTCTAAGATTCCAGCAGAATTAATATTTTTTGATGAGATATTATATTTATTTTTTAGAATAGAAATATCGGAATTTGATAAAGAAAATAGAGAAATTAATGTTGGAGTTGGGTATTGTTGGGCCCAAAAAAATGCAGCATAGATTGTCATGATTAACGGAGAAAATATTCCTAATAAACAAATTATTTTAGACAAAAAATTAGCATTATTTAAAGATAATATAAAAAATATAGTTGCTAAGAAATAAATTATATGTATAAAAAAACGTGTAAAGCGAGACTTTTGGGGTACATAGATTAAATTTAGAAAAAACACTAGCCATGTTGCCTTAAATACATCCCACTTAGTTAAGCGAGATAAAAAAATAGGGTTGTCTTGTGAATTCATAAAAAACACCTTTCGAAAGTTATAGATGTTACGATTTTAAAAGATAAAAAGTTGAATGTCAAAATTAATTAGTTTAAAGAAAAGAGGAGAGGATTGAGTACAAAGGACTATATAGAATTATTAGAGCTGGCTTTATGGATTATTAGTATTATTAGTGTGACTGTATTAGGGTATGTTCATTTTAAGGAAAAACAACAAATATATTTTATCCAACTTGCTAGACAGCTAATGATTGATTATGTATATTTTTATGATAAAGAACTTATCTCAAATGAGAAAAAGTTAAATAATGTAGTAAGAGCAGTTGTGACCAGCTTAGAGAAAAAAGGATTCGTAGTTTCTGAAAATGATGTAAAAAATATCATTGCTGGTATTGAAAAGATAGTAACTGACTTACGATTGAAACAGATTAATAGTTAAAGCAATAGGGGCGAGCAGACAAGCTTGTCCCTATTTTGTATAGCATTAGAAATTTGATTTTTAAAGAAAAGTATTTTTTAATTAAAGAAGTAAATTATAATTTAGAAAAGAGAAGGATTCTTATTTTAGACGAACAACCCGCCCGATGGGGCTCTAAGAATTATCATAAAGTTAAAGATTTATATTATAGTGCTTTTCCAGAATGGGAAAGATTCTCATGGATCTCAATGGTATTAATGAGCTTGCGAAAGAAACTCCAACTTAATGCCGTTTATGATGGAGAAGTATTTTGCGGAATGGTTTGTTACTATATTAGTGACAATACTGTTTATTTGGCGTACTTAGCTGTTGAACCAGAATTACGTGGCAATGGATATGGGAGCAGAATTTTACATATGCTTGAAGAAAAATATCCAGATCAGCAAATTGTATTAGATATTGAACCGCTTGATCCTGATGCAGAGAATTATCATCAACGTGTTAGTCGTTTGCGTTTTTACCAGAAGAATGGTTGGCGTAGAACGCACCAGATGTTGGTTGACGCGGATGGTGAATTTGAAGCCTTAGTTGATCAAAATCACTTTGATAAAAAAGATTTTGCTAAGACATTGAAGCAAATGAGTTTAGGTTTTTATCGCTTTAGAATTGAAAAATAATATTTTTAGTCACTCAATTATTGAGTGGCTGCTTTTTTTATAGAAAAGTATAAAACAGTTTATAGTAATAAATGAGGAAAAATAATGAACCCATTTAATTCAACATTTGGTGATGTTCCTAAAATATTTTTAGATAGATCGAAACAGATAAATATCGTAATTAAGGGCCTTGAGGAACTTGTAAGTCCATATCAAATTACTTTTGTTTATGGTTTACGTGGATCAGGTAAAACTACTTTTTTAAGTGATATTAGCAATCAGATGTCTAAAAAGATAACTGAATTGTGATCAATTTAGCTGTTGGAGAAGATTTATTAATTACATTAGTAAAGTTAATTTATGATCGAATGAGCAACAAATTTCGTGAGATCTTTGATCAATTAGATTGGCATTTTGAAGCATGGGGTGTATCAATAAATAAAAATTCTAAGAATGCAATTGAGAAAACTGATTTACGAATTGTTTTGGAAAAAGTGCTTAAACAATTAAAAGAGAAAGGGATAAAAGTTTTAGTAACACTTGATGAAGCACAATCTACGCCTGAGGTAAAGCAATTGGCGGCAACTTATCAATTAATGAGAAGAGAAAAATATAATATTTCTCTGGTTATGACTGGATTGCCCTCGGAAGTTTCAGAATTACAAAATGATAATGTACTGACATTTCTTTTGAGAAGTGGGAGACTTACATTAACACCCGTGGCTGCTTTTTAGAAATGTATATGTAAAAGTCTATAGTTCATTATTATCAAAAGATCGCGAATTCGTTCAGGCAATGGTAGAAAGTGATAAAGAAAAAGTGCCAATTAAAGACATTATGACTAAGATGGATAAACCTAAAAATTATATTTCTATTTATCGGCGTCGATTAATTGATGATCAGGTTATCTTTAGCAAAGAACGTGGTTATGTTGAATTTACATTGCCATATTTTGCTGATTTTGTCGCTGAATTTGGTAACATGTACTAAAAAAAGCTTGAAGCATGGGGATTGCTTCAAGCTTTTTGTTATTAGAGAATATTATTTTCAATGTAAGTAAGAACACCTTGTTCATTATTGGAAATAGTTGTATGATCTGCAACTTTTAAAACTGCTGGATCCGCATTTGACATCGCTACGCCATCTCCAACTTCTTTGATCATTTCTAAGTCATTTCTACCATCACCAAAAGCAGTCATGTCAGAAAGAGAAATTTCTAAAACTTGGCCTAATTCAGCTAAACCATGAGCCTTATGAATCTCTGGTAAAATCAAGTCAATTTCGCCATGACCACTACTTGTTACATTACAATAGCGGCCGAGGTTCTTTTTTAAGAGGTCTACATAATAATTTGTTTTTTTGTCCGGACAAGAAATTGAAAATTTAAGAACTTTGTCATCGATTTCATTAAATTCGTGTATTTTCTTTAATCGATAGTAGTATTTAGTAGAAATTTCATAGTAATCGTCTGTGAATTGAACCGGAAAGTAGGCACTTTCTGCACCTGAAACTAAAAATTGCAACTCAGATTGCTTTAAAAGAAAATCTTCAATCTTTTTAACAGTTTCTTCGGAGAAAGCATGCAAAGCTAAAATCTTTTCCTTAGTTCTAACTAGAGCGCCATTTTCTGCAACATAGATTACATTAGGAAAATCTTTAAAGAAAGTAGCAATTTGGTAATATTGATTACCACTAGCGATAGTGAATTTAATATCTTTCTTTTCTAATTTTTGATAAATTCGAGTAAATTTTTCTTCATCATAACTTTTATCGTCTCTTAAGAAAGTACCGTCCATATCTACGGCGATTAATTTAATCATTTTAAATCCTCCTCATATTTTTTACATTATTAAGATACCATTTATAAATAGAAAAAAAGTATCATTTTCGTAATTAAGAAGTAATTTTTTGAAAAGGGGTTACAATAGTTGAGCATGAAGAAGTTCAAAATAATCAAAGATTGCCTTTTTATTTTTACCACAGCGATTAGGCAATTCAGTCAGAGCATTGGCATCAAGGAATTGAACTTAATTATTTAATTAAGGGAAAGGATCTGCGTTTTGCACTTGAAGGTAAAACTTATCACTTTAATAGTGGTGATATTTGGCTTGTTAATCGAAGAAAGATTCATAGTTCATCTGGTAAAGAAGAAAATTGGGAATATGAAAGTTTGATTATTGATGATGATTTTTTATTAAGTCAATATCCTACAAGTATTAACTGGAACCTTGATCTGTTAGGAAAAAATGGCACTGAGAATAAAACTGCTTATAAAAAGTTAGAAAAAGAAATTATTGAGCTCGGTAAATTATGCCATAAACCATTAACTGACGCTCGACGTTTTATGGTTTTAAGTCATTTGAGTTTTACTTGATCAGAATTTTAATAAAAAAGATTCAGTTACTAAAAGTCCTAATCTTTCACTGGGGGATGAAATAATTAAATATATTAATGAGCATTTTCAAGAAGATATTCAGATTGACGATATGGTGCATTTACTTTGCTATTTTTTAAGGAGTATGTATTGCAGCAATATAGATTTGAATAAGAAATGGACTACTAAAAAAAGCTAGAATCCACATTACACGGATTCTAGCTTTTTTCATATATTCAACTAATTAAAGTATTTTTGTTCTTTTTCTTTCTTTTCAGCTTCTAACGCTTTTTCACTGGCTGCTTGCTTAGGTAAGATCCAGTTCATTAACATACCAAAGATTGTACATAAAGCAACTGAAGTTAATTGGAAGTTACCAAGTTGTAGGTAAGCTCCACCGATACCAATAACTAAGATGACAGAAGCGATTAACATATTACGTTTTTCGCCAAAGTCGATTTTATCATCAACTAAAATCTTTAGACCATTAGATGCAATGGTTCCAAATAGTAAGAATGAAATACCGCCGATAACTGGCATTGGAATTGATTCGATGACTGCAGCAACTTTACCAACAAAACTAAAGATAATTGCAAATACTGCAGCTCCTGCTAATACCCAAACTGAATGAACTTTGGTCATAGCTAAAACACCGATATTTTCACCGTAAGAAGTAGTCGGAGGACCACCGATAAAACCAGCAATAATTGTTGAAAGACCGTCACCCATCATAGTACGGTGTAAACCTGGATTCTTAAAGAAGTTTCTCTTAGTTAGAGAGTTAAGAACCATAATATGTCCCATGTGTTCAGTCATTGTAACAAAGGCGATTGGAGCCATTGTTAAGATAGCTGCTGGATACCATTTGAAGTGGTAGCTAATTCCAGGCACATCTAAAGCGGGCATGGAGAACCAAGCAGCCTTTGCTACTCCTGAAAAATCAACTATTCCTAAAATGCAAGATAGGGCATAGCCACAAACGATCCCAAGCATAATTGAAACTAAACTAGTAAAGCCTTTGAAGCACATTTGGAAAATTAAGGTCATGACCAAGGTAAAGATGGCAACACCGAAGTAAGTTAAGTTGTACTTGGTACCTTTCATCATGGCATCATTTGCAGCAGTAGTTGCAAGAGATAATCCAATTACGATAATGATTGGTCCTACAACAATTGGTGGTAAGACTTTGTTTACCCAATCAGACCCAACATTTGCGATAACTAAGGCAACGATAACATATACTAACCCAGCTGCAATTGCACCTTGAGCAATTGCTGGATACCCATCTTGCCTCATTAAAGCTTGCATTGTTGCAACGAAAGCAAAACTTGATCCTAAGTATGCTGGAATCTTGAAACGGGTTAGTAGCATATGGACTAAAGTACCCACACCAGATGAAAGAAGAGCAATACTTGGATTAATTCCGACTAAGATTGGAACCAGAACCGTTGAACCAAACATGGCAAACAAGTGTTGCATGGAAAGTAGAATTCCTTGTCCTAATTCTGGCTTCTCATAAACGTCTAAGATCGCATCATCATTATGAAATGTGTCTTTAGGCATCTTTTTCATAATTTCCTCCTTGAAATTAAAATCTTGATGACCTAAAGAAAAAACGACTATCTAAAGAGGATTCCTTTAAGATAGTCGTTTCTGTTTAAAACTATGTCAAAAAATAGTTTACGCGCAGATTTCCTTGATAGCCTCACGGGACTATATTAAAGGTCATCACATTATTTCTTTCTTAATTTAACTAAGATATAAGAAAAAAGTCAAGCATAAAATTAGCTCTGTTCTAAGTTGTTGATTTTAAAGTTTGTAAACATAAAAAATTTTTTTGTGTAAGCGATATCCTTGCTATAATACGGCTAAGGAGGACTATTTGGCTTTTTAAACAAATAATGAACATAAATTAACTTTGACAAACATAAATGAACATATATAATAAAGATGTAATGAGTTAGTTAGCCAAATAGAATTAAGGTGAATAATGCTTAAAAGAGAACGATTAAGAAATATTTTAGAAATTGTAACTGATAGAAAGTTTGTAACCGTTGATGAATTGGCTAAAACATTGCAAGTTTCAGACATGACGATTAGACGGGACCTTAATGAATTAAATACTACTGGTAAAGTGATGAGAATTCATGGCGGGGCACAGGTAATTTCTCAACAAGATTCTGTTGAAAAAAATTATATCCAGAAACGAGAAATTAACATCTCTGAAAAACAAGCGGCAGCTGAAGTTGCAAGTAAAATTGTTCAAGATGATGAAACAATTTATGTTGGACCAGGAACAACTTTAGAATTTATGGTTGCAAAATTGAATCAAAAAAACTTGCGAATTGTTACTAATTCTTTACCTGTTTTTGAGGCTGCTAAAAAGAATGCGAATAATTATGAACTGATTTTAATTGGGGGTTCATATCGTAGAGTTAGTGGGGCTTTTATTGGAGCGTTAGCAAACAATCAGTTAAGAGGAATATCTTTTGATCGGGGCTTTGTTGGCGTAAACGGAATTAAAGACAACTCGATGATGACAGCTAATTTAGAAGAGGGACAAACTCAAGGACTAGGATTGAATCGCTCACGTAAAAAGTATGTTGTAGCTGATTATCATAAAATTAACCGCAATGATTTTTACGAATTTTACCATTTGTATGATGTAGATGGGTTAATTACAAGTCCTGGGCTTGATACTGATATCGTAAAACATTACAGCCAAATTACGACTTTGTATCAGGATAGTGAATAGTGAAAGGAGAACAACATGAAAGTTGTTATTGGTAGTGACAAGAATGGTTTTGAACTAAAAGAAAAAGTAAAAAAATACTTAGAATATGGAGGCTACGAGGTGCTAGATGTAACGCCAGAACCTGCAGAAGATTTTGTGGAATCTAGCTTAAAAGTAACTCACGAAGTATTAGAGCACGGTATTAAAAAAGCTATTATGTTTGATGAATACGGTGTAGGGTTTGCTATGATTCAATTAGAAAAATTTGCCTAAAGAAAAAGAAGGAAAAGTTGCTAGCTATATTCCAGCTTTAGCTGTAAGCAGCTTGGAGTTGCTTTATATGATTTAGAAGATGGTGAAGTAGGTGAAGCAGGCCAAAGTGAAGTACGTTTTGCAATTGAAAGTATTTCTAAGGTAATTACCTTAATGCTTGCTACTAAAAAGATGGGCATACAAGAAGTATTTAAACATGTAGGGTCCCGTCAAACAGGCTTTGCCTTCAATTCAATTCTAAATATGGAAATTGAAAGAGCTAAGTATCCGTTGAATCCTTTTATTAACGCTGGAGCAATTGCTACAACTTCGATGGTAGCAAGTAAGACGGGTGACGATGCATTTGAAGAAATCTTAGATTTTGCTCGTGATATTTGTAATGACCCAGATCTTTATTTAGATCAAATAATTTATCATTCTGAAAAAAGAACAGGCAATCTAGACCGGTCGTTAGCATATTATATGGAATAATCTAAAAACATGATGCTGGAGGATGTAGTGACTAGTCTTGATACTTACTTTAAGCAGTGTTCAATGATGGTGACTGCACGTTCTTTAGCAAATTTAGGGGCTGTTTTAGCTAATGGCGGTGTAAGACCATGGGACAACAAACGCATTATCCTTGATGAAGAAGCTTATTGTATCAAGTCATTAATGATGACAACTGGCCTGTATAATCAATCAGGTACTTATTCACGACTAATTGGTGTACAACAAAGAGTGGTGTTGGTGGTGGTCTTATGTCCGCTGCACCTCACAAATATAGAATTGGGATCTTTAGTCCGGCTTTAGATAAAGATGGGAACAGTATCGCAGGCTTAGATTTGTTGAGAGATATTTTTGATGGATTAGAGCTAGATGTATTTGATTAAGTAAGAATTAAAAAATTAATATTTTAGAAGCTAAGCATGCGGTAAGTGCTTAGCTTTTTTGTTAAATTATAACGGATTGTGTTGAGCTCTTTAGATAAGTGGTAAAATAAGAAAAAACATTATTGAAAACAGGAGTAAAAATGAAAAGATATTCAAAAGCGATATATTGGGGCTTACCCATTAGTTTGATTCTCGCCATTTCGATTGTTTTACACTTAGGTTGGATTAATGCCTTTGATAATTTCTTTGAAGGATTAGTTCACATTGTTCCTAATTTAAAGGGATTAATGCTAAAGATTACATTTTTAGCAGATACCAAGGTTGACTTGATCTGGATGGTATTGATTGCAGTAATCTTATGGTTTAGAAAACAACGTCCTCTTGCGACTAACTTAGTTTTAACAATGATTACAGGGGATGCAGTTGGTTGGGTAATTAAGCATTTGATTCAAAGAGCTCGTCCTGTACAGCACCTAGCAGTTGATGATGGGTTTAGTTTTCCTAGTGGCCATACTTTAGGCATGGGGATGATTGTTATTTGGATCATCATGGTGCTTTTACCAGTAGTATTGAAAGATAGAACTAAACGTTTTTGGATTGATTTTCTATTAATCGTTTGGCTAGTTATCGTAATGATCTCTAGAGTATATGTTTATGCTCACTATCCATCTGATGTTTGCGGTTCAGTTGCTATCGCTTTAACTTGGGTTGGAGTAATGCAATTTGTCTTTGAAAAGATTAAGCAAGTAGTAAATAAATAGTTAACAAAATAGGGTTAAGCATTATGCTTAACCCTATTTGTGTGAGTAGTTTTTATGATTTTGTTTTTGATTAAGTTAATTGAACTGATTTAGTCAAACAATGTCCAAGGTTGACTTGGTCTATCATACAGATAACCTTTTTGCCAGTTCCATTCAGGATGTTGCTTCATAAAGTCTTTGGCGTCAAATGGTTCACCATCAGCTCTGCCAAAAATGCCCCACATATTCAAGTTTTCAATATCGGTGGCATCAGCACATTTATCAGCACATGAACCACCTGGGAAGAAAGGTACATTCCAAACGCCATGTGGATCGTCAGCATAGTATTGTGGATCAACATCATAGTGAGCACAAATATTACGTGAAGAAGCACATTGATAACCTAGGTATGGATCATACTTATCGGCTAAGATTCTCTTAGCAACGCCATCATCAATTGTCCCAGATACCTCTGGTAATAATTCTTCAAAGCGTGCTCTACGTGCACCAGTTTGTTGATGAGTATCATTATAGCCGTTGTCAACACACTCAAGGTTACGATGTGACAAGCATTACAGCCATAGTAGAAACCATCAGTTGACTCTAACAATTCTTGGTGTTTTAATCCTTGTTCAAAGCGTGCGATTTCACCAGTATTAATGTTGCAAAGGAGCCAAATGTTGGCATAACCACCATTGTTACCTTCGTTAACTAATTTTACCCATTGATCAATATTATTTGCGTATTGGGTAGCTTTCCGGGCACGAATAAATTCAGGCATTCCGTGTACATCATAGCCAATAAAGCCAGCAATTGTTGTTTCAGTAATACGAGACCAGCATCAGTAACGTAGAAGTCAGTCATTGAATCGATGTAACCAGGAACGGTTTGCATCTTAAATGCATGACCATTAGTTGGATGAACTTCTTCACAAACATTAAAGTATTGACCGCTCCAGAAGTCATCGAAACTTTCATGAGCAATAACTGGTTTACCGTCTCTTGTGGCAGATCCTGTAGCAACAAATCCGGAACAGTGAGAACTGCGTGGTCCTTGAGGAGAATTGTTAGAATAATTAGCAGCTACTTGTGGCCACCAATAGCCAGTTAGTTCCATCCAATCATTCCAGCCGATAACGTCGTCAACACTGGTTTCAAATCCATTAGCAGTAAAGCCATCAGCCATACCTTGCATTTCTTCCAAATATTCTTCTGGAATCTTGTCTTTGTGGATTTTAACTACTTGATTGACAAAGAATGAATAGTCCATTCCATATAGTTCAAGTGTCATATGAGTGTAAACACGCACTGCATCCCTAAATTCATCGGTTAAAAGATAACCATGTTGGAAACCAATTTCATAAGGGTCACCTTGAACTGTTAAATAATGCCAACCATTAACATCTTTTTTAGTAGCTTTTGCGACAATTTTACTTTGCGTATCTGTCAATGTCATAACATTCACCTTCATTTTTAAATCAATTAAAGACTAATCAGATAACATTGCAGTCCAATATGGAAGATTGATCTCAGCTTTTTCATAAGCTGCACGTTCGGTATCAGTCAAATACTTCTTGTTAACTACAGTGTTATAAGTGTATTGATCCATCCATGAATTGTCCATGATAAAGTAGCCTTTGTGACCAGGCTTATCACCCATGAATTTTGGACCTTCCATTTAGTTGGTTCATTGTCATGTAAATCAACACCACAAATTAACATAGCGTGAGTTGGCATACTTTCACGGTATTGTACACAAGTAGCCTTGTCTTTGCCTAAGCTAATACCAAATGAACGTTTCCAATCATAAACCTTTAAAGAAAGTAAGCCAGCAGGATTATTCCATTCTTGTAAGACATCACAGGCAAACCATACAGGTTCATCATCCTTTAATTGATCTATGACCATACGTCTCATATCATGCATTGGAACATTTAAGTAGCGAATATTTCTACCACCGACTACGTTATTACATAGTTCAATACCATAGGTTTGGTTGTACTTATATCCACAACCAGGTAAGTTCATTAGTTCAACGTAGTCATCTAAGTTAATATCTGCAAACTTCTTGTAAAATTCTAATGGTGTAACTTCACCAGTAGTATGATACTTCTTATTCTTATCACGATATTCATAAGTGAATTTTTCTGTAGGAGTACCAAAGCAGATACTTAAGACACGATAGTTTTCTTGGTTTAGTTGACGAATAACGCTTTTAATCTTTGTATCGCAAGCATTGTTGTTAACTAAATCACGTAATTTCATAGCGTCTTTGTATAATTTTCTGTTGTACATCCGATTAATTTCGGTAGTATTCCAGGCTGGCTTTGTTTCAGGCATTAATTCGTTTGGAACTAGACCATATTTTTCAATTAAGTTGGTCAATAGTGGCCAATCACCACCATCTTGTTGTGGAGTAGTAAGTAACCAGTTAACTAGACGGTCAGACAATGGACGATCAGCTGTGTTAATAATGTTTTGGTAGAAGTAGTTACCTTTTTCTAGCTTGTCGTAGAAGTAAACGTAGCTAGGTGACAATTCCATGTCCTTAATGTGGTGCTCTTTTTCAATGTGGTAACGAATTAAGTTTAAACCTGAGAAGTCCCAGCAACGACCAGATTGTTTTTGGTTTAAAACTTTATTTGAATCAACATCAATTGAGAATACAAATGGGTGAGAATTAATTTCACTTTGATTTGTAATTGATTTCTTGATACCGTTCTTCATTACGGCATTTTGAGTGTTACGATACTTTGATGTATCTAAAAATTCTGATCTAACTTGTTTTAAATCTTCATTATCAATTTGTACCATAATAATCTCTTTTCTTTAAAATCGATAATCTATTTAACTTTCATCAGTTGAAATCTCGTTGTTTTCATCAGCTTTAACAATGTCGTCGGATACTTGTTCGTTTGGCTTATAAGGACGCTTGATTGGCATACCCATTGGGTTTTGATCTTTAGACATAACAGTTGTTGGGACGTTTGATAAAGCCTTTCCAGGTTTCTTAAGTCCTTCAATTTCCCAAATAAATGGGGCAAACTTGTTATTTGGATTTACCCAATCAGTGTGTTTCTTTGAAAGTTGATATAAGCTGAAATAAACAATAAGAACAACAGCGGCTAAAGCTAAAATAACTGAGATGTAAACTATTGGTGAACCGACCTCTGACTTAACCTGTGCTGGTGGATAAATAGCAAGGACAATGGCAAAGGCTGAGGAAATTAATCCTAGACCTGCAACAAGCCAAGTACCGAACTTACCACCAGGAACTTTAAATGAACGAGGACGGTTAGGTTGGTCATAACGTAAACATAGGAAAGCAGTAAACATTAAAATGTAGTAGATCATGTAAAGAACAGTAATAGTTTGAGTTAGCAAAATTACAAAACCTTCAATATTAGGAATCAATTTTACTGAGTAAGCTACAACAGTCATTCCAGCGATTTGTGTATACATTAAATGTGCAGGCATGTTATGTTTATTGTTTTGTTGGAACCAGTGTGGTAAAAATCCACTACCTCCAACTTGACCTAACATAAATGATGGACCAGCCATGTTGGTTACGACCATCGCAATAGTATTGAATAGTAAGGCCAAAACAAGAACCATGTATAACCAAGGCATTCCAATTGTTGATCCTAAAATCCTGAATACAGAGTAGAGAGTGTATAAAACGTTAATTTGCTTCTCAGGAATAATCATTGCAATGATTACAGTACCAACAACAAAGATTAAGAAAGCAAGAACAATTGAAATAAACATTGCTTTAGTGAAATCTTTTTCGGGGTGCTTCAATTGTTTAATGTGAGCAGCGTTAGTATCGATACCAGTGTATGAGAAGAATACTCCGGCAGCTAATGCTAATGTACTCATTCCATTCCACTTAGGAATTAATCCTTTAGGTGTCATTGGAATAACAGATTGATGCCCTTGAGCTACCCAAACAATAGCTAAAATAATCATGACTGCTAAAGGAATTAAACTCGCGATAATGACACCGTATTTAGCGATGTTAGAGAAGGCTTTAACACCTTTAGTAGCTAAATAAGTAAGGATCCAATATAAGATGATCCAACCTGTCATAATCAGCAATTCATGTTGTGGTGCTTGAGCAAATTTTACAGCGGCATCATAGTTTGGTGTATAAAACATGATGGTTGCTGTAAAGCTCGGCATCCCCATCCCAAAGTTTAAAATTAATTGGAACCATAGGATAAGTAAACAGGTTAGTCCCCAGCCTTTACCTACACCAACCCAGCGGAAAATTCCTCCGCGGTTACTCCAACCAGAAGCTAATTAAGCTGCAACTAGAGCAGTTGGGATGAAGAAACAAATAGCTCCGATTGCAAAGTACGTTACTGATGCAAGTCCATAGAATGATTGCTGAACATCATTTGCTAGTCCAGCAACTATGGAAACATTCATCATTGTTAGGGCAAGGACAGATATATAGGTCTTTTTCGTTTTGTTTTTTTCGTCTTCCATGAAAATACCCACTCCTTCTAAAAGGCAAAAGAAACTAACTAAAAAGATGGTTGGCTTGTGAATCTCTTTTATTAGCAACATCTGTTATTGGTAAAAAGAGTGTTAGTAAAAGATAGTAGTTCACATAAGTTTTCATCAAAATAGAAAGTTAACAAAATAAATAGATATTTATATAACGACTTGCAAGTTAAAATAATAATTATCTATTCGCCTATTAGATTAGTAGTTAAAAATAAAAAAAATAAAAACAATTGTGATACATAGGCTTTTTTACGAAAAATGCATTATTTCAAATAAAATAACTCAAACAAAAGCTGATGAAATAATAAATCGAAAAAATACTTAAAAAATATATTATTTTGTAGGTAAATGAATTATTTTTTGAATTCGATTTCTTTTATTTGGAAACTGTCAAATCTTTTGTGTAAATAGATCTTTCTCGTAAATTGATTTTTTAAT
>ERZ791821.1122-NODE-1122-length-16497-cov-16.052913_pt1 | contig 16497 bp, 16 predicted proteins | sample MGYA00510300_ERZ791821 | MGnify/ENA primary metagenome ERZ791821 (study PRJEB30046, sample SAMN00792034) | human gut metagenome | study: EMG produced TPA metagenomics assembly of the A metagenome-wide association study of gut microbiota in type 2... | reverse complement strand
CTCATGCACGGTTTGATGAGGGGCGGATGAAATTTTCATCCGCCTACTCTACACGCATGACTTGTGAGAGGACGCTCATACATGCCCGGTCAACGTCATGAATCGCACCACAAAATCTGCAATTAACGTTATGGAACTCCCGGTTATAGAATGAATTACTGCTATAAACTAGAAGCTAACAACATCTTTTCAAGACTATAATACCGCCATCATCAGCAATCATAAAATAATCGCCATTATAACTAAATCCGCAAATATAAAGACCATAACTTTCAAAAATTTTTGTTTTCTTATTTTGATTGGAAATAAAAGTTACAGTTCTAATATATTGCGTTGTTTCTTGTATAATAATCTGTTCTCCTTGATTTGTTACCTCTGGAAATTTTCCACCGTACTGTCCTGCTATTAAGATTGCTTCACTCGGTAACTTATCACAAAATGCAATAAGTTCTTCTTCATCATAATCAACTATACAATTTTCAAGCTTTCCATTATCACAATCTAAAATAGTAGTTTTTTGTGAAGAAATAATAATCAGTTTATTAGGATTTTCTTTAGAGAAGCCTGTCCATTCAAACCCTCCAACAGAAAAACTTGTTACAAATTTCCAATCATCAATATTTTTACAAGCGTTGATACTTTCATCAAAAGTCATTAACATAAAATATCATCCCATTTCTGCCTAATTCGAAGTTATCGACACCACCATGTTGAAACATCGCAGGTTGTTTCGTAGTCAATCATGTGGTTTTGAATGTTCCATATCCAAAAAACAAATATGTCAATATATTCCCTGTCTCTGTCAAACAAACGAAGTATATAATCGCCATTATCCACTTCAATATTATAAAAAGAGAAGTGGTCCTCTGAATAATCCCCCAGATCTTTTACATCTTCATTCGGGTTCGGAAAACTTACTGCTAATGTATAATCTTTTACGGTTAGGCCGTATGTAAATAATCTTTCATCACTATCTCTAAATTCAAGTTCTACCGATGTATTTATATAGTAATTTCTTTTTATTTCAAGATTTTTTGTATATATTCTAAGCGTTTTACCTTCACACATTGAAGAAGGAACTATTTTTTCTTTCCGACTATCGTTATCTATGTATACGCGCGGAGTTTTTTCAGGCGATTCCATAATATCGAAAATAACTGCATTACCTTCTTCGTCTGAAACTGAAAAGTCACAATAAGGTGTGGGTAATAATGTAACATTCTTTTCAAGAGTATTTAAATCCAATATAATTTCCCCTTCAATATCAATTTTCTACTTTGCTCATCCGGTCTGCAAACATGAAGTTGTCTTACTTCTTGTCATTGAAGTAGATGATAAAAGCACCCATTACTGCAATGAGCAATCCAAACTCAACCCAATTACCTAAAAGTTCAAGTCCTACGACCGTACCTAAATAACCAACAATCAATGTAACAATTACTGCCAAAATCGCTTTACCCATATAATCACACTCCTTTGTCAAATACCGATTTTCTCAATTCTCCAAACTTGAATCTGTCTGCGCTCTCCTTATACGCTCTCAATAGTCAAATCCATTTGCATTTTTTTTGCTTTTTCCAAGGCGTTGAAAAATATCGTAATGAAGTCTTCTCCATCGCTTGTCACAAAGTAATTAGATAGGTTGGTAATATCATTGCTGATATTTTTACCCCAAGGCGGTTGATTAGACAAATCGTCAATATCCCAAACCACCTTATCCGGACTAAACGCTTGGAGTTCTAACTGATTCTTTTTCAGTTCCTCTATGGCTGTTTCAACGTTATCTTTATCCAATGTTCCTTGATATAGCTCATTCATAATCGTTGGGAATCTGCTACCCCATTTCCTGTTTTCTAAATTATAAGAAACTGTTGAGAAAAAGGAGTGTAGAAAATCTCCATGCCCTATTTGATAGTAAAAGAACGCAACTGTGAATCCGACAGCCATGTGTGTAATTTCCTCCTATAAATTCCGATATATCAACTTCATTAATATCATCATTTTACCATAATTACACTTACAATTCTATTAAAATCGATTTACAGAAGTTATAATTAATTTACTTTGAGAATGTAGATTGATTTTTGCCATTCCCTCATAGGCGTCCATCCCCTAACCGTGAGTTCCATAACATAAATTGCAGATTCTGTGGTGCAGTTCACAGCGTAAATTGGGCAAATATAAGCGTCCTCTCACAAGTCATTCACAGCGTAAATGAAAGAAAAACGGTACAGACAAATATGATTTCCTTTGTGAGCCATGGAGCTGGGATTCTAAAATTTTCGTGAAGCCTCTGCTTCACAAAATTTTTGCTCAGAAGCCCAGCGGAATGCCCGGCGAACAGGAACATCATATTTCGTCTGTACCGTTTTTCTTTTTCATTACATATAAAATCACGACTTGTGAGAGGACACTTATACATGCCCCTTCAGCCCCTGAGAAAGCACCACAAAATCTGCGACACTACGCTAATGAAACGATGGATACTTATCTTATATCTGTCAAATTAGAACAAGTAAATGCACATATAAGTAACACTAATAATCGAATGTAAATTGCACAAAAATGCTTATAAAAAGCGGCGGATTTTCTATATGTGTAAAAGGGCAAAGAACAGGTAAACACATTGACTTTGCAAAAGCGTGTGTATTAGAATAGTGGTATAATATTGCTTCGCAAAAACAAGGAGGCGAAATCCTCTCCTCGTATAGGACTCGGATTTTTGCTTCGCAAAAACAAGGAGGATAAATCAATGCAGGAATTTAAACCAGTAAAAGAAGGAAAAGTACGTGAGGTCTATGATAACGGAGACAGTCTGATCATCGTAGCGACCGACAGAATTTCAGCATTTGACCATATTTTAAAAAATAAGATCACAAAAAAAGGTGCAATCTTAACACAGATGTCCAAGTTCTGGTTCGACTATACAAAAGATATCGTTCCAAACCATATGATTTCTGTAGATGTGAAAGATATGCCTGAATTTTTCCAGAATGAAAAATATGATGGAAACAGCATGATGTGCAAGAAACTGAACATGCTTCCAATCGAGTGTATTGTTCGTGGTTATATCACAGGAAGCGGCTGGGCAAGCTACAAAGAAAATGGTACAGTCTGTGGAATCAAACTTCCGGAAGGTCTGGTGGAATCCGATAAATTACCGGAACCGATTTATACTCCTAGTACAAAGGCAGATCTTGGGGATCATGATGAGAATATTTCCTTTGAGCAGAGTGTGGAAGTGTTAGAGAAAATTTATCCGGGAAAAGGTGAGGAATATGCATCCAGAATTAAAGATGCAACCATCGCCCTTTACAAAAAATGTGCAGAATATGCTTTGAGCAAAGGGATCATTATTGCAGATACAAAATTTGAGTTTGGTTTGGACGAGAATGGAAATGTTGTTCTCGGTGATGAAATGTTGACACCGGACAGCTCCAGATTCTGGCCTTTAGAGGGATATGAAGCAGGAAAAGGACAGCCATCCTTTGACAAGCAGTATGTGAGAGACTGGTTAAAAGCAAACCCTGACAATGATTTCCTTTTACCGGAAGAGGTAGTAACAAAGACCGTTGATAAATACAAAGAAGCATTTGCATTATTAACCGGTAAAGAATTTAAATAAAATGCCAAAGGGCATAGATGGAGTTACACTGACCTGGATTTTCAGGAAACCAGCGGAAAGGCAGAAACGATTATATGTATAACAACGAGTTTGAAAAAGATACACCATGGGATGAGCTGCATGAGGAATGTGGTGTCTTTGGAATGTATGATTTTGATGGAGGAGATGTAGCGTCTACCATTTATTATGGACTGTTTGCATTGCAGCACAGAGGACAGGAAAGCTGCGGTATCGCAGTCAGCGAGACAGATGGCCCTAAGGGAAAAGTGACTTCCCATAAAGGAATGGGACTTGTAAATGAAGTGTTTGCCCAGGATAATTTAGAACCGATGAAGGGAGATATCGGAGTTGGACATGTGCGTTATTCCACAGCGGGTGCATCCACCCGTGAAAATGCACAGCCATTGGTTTTGAATTATGTAAAAGGTACGCTGGCGCTGGCGCATAACGGGAATCTCATCAATGCAATGGAGCTTCGCAAAGATTTGGAATATACCGGAGCAATTTTCCAGACGACCATTGACTCCGAGGTGATCGCATATCATATCGCAAGAGAGCGTCTGAAATCCAAGACAGTCGAGGAGGCAGTCGGAAGAGCCTGCCGCAAATTAAAAGGAGCTTATTCGCTGGTTGTCATGAGTCCGCGAAAACTCATCGGCGCAAGGGATCCTTTTGGTTTTAAACCGCTCTGCATTGGAAAACGTGATAATGCTTATATCCTTGCATCTGAGAGCTGCGCATTGGAGACGATCGGAGCAGATTTTGTACGTGATGTCCTGCCGGGGGAGGTTGTGACCATTACACCGGAAAACGGAATCCAGTCCGATTTGTCGATGGCATTACCAAAAGAGCAGGAAGCAAGATGTATTTTTGAATATATTTATTTTGCAAGACCGGACAGCCGTATCGACAATGTGAGCGTCTATGCATCAAGAATCAAGGCGGGACGGTTTCTTGCGATGGATTCGGCTGTGGACGCCGACCTTGTTGTCGGTGTGCCGGAATCAGGAAATGCAGCGGCATTGGGCTATTCATTACAGTCTGGAATTCCATATGGAACAGCTTTTGTAAAAAATGGTTATGTAGGACGAACCTTCATCAAACCAAAACAGAGTAGTCGTGAATCGAGTGTTCGTGTGAAACTGAATGTTTTAAAAGAAGCCGTAAACGGAAAACGCATCATCATGATCGATGATTCTATCGTCCGCGGTACAACATCGGACAGGATCGTAAAAATGCTTCGTGATGCAGGAGCAACAGAAGTGCATGTAAGAATCAGTTCCCCACCATTTTTGTGGCCATGTTATTTTGGAACCGATATCCCGGAGAGAGAGCAGCTGATCGCTTATAACCGGAGCATCGAAGAAATCCGTGATATTATCGGAGCGGATACGCTCGGATATTTGAAGGTGGAGCGTTTGCATGAGATGGTGGAAGGCTTAAATATCTGCGAAGGATGTTTTACAGGAAAATATCCATTGGAGCCACCGAAAGAGGACATTCGTGGTGACTTCGAACGCTAAGTGTGGTATGATGAAATAGATTACAATTTACAGCAAAAGGAGATAAAAATGAGTACAGATAGATATACAAGCCCTCTGTCAGAACGTTATGCCAGTAAGGAGATGCAGTACATTTTTTCACAGGATATGAAGTTTAAGACCTGGAGAAAATTATGGATTGCATTAGCAGAGACAGAGATGGAACTTGGCTTAAGTGAGAACGGAAAACCGGTTATCACACAGGAACAGATTGATGAGTTGAAGGCACATGCTGACGATATAAATTATGATGTTGCAAGAGAGCGTGAAAAATTGGTTCGTCATGATGTAATGAGCCATGTATATGCTTACGGGCAGCAGTGCCCAAAGGCAGCAGGAATCATCCATCTCGGTGCAACTTCCTGTTATGTTGGTGACAATACAGATATTATTGTTATGAATGAGGCGTTAAAGCTGGTTCACAAGAAGTTGGTCAACGTGATCAATGAACTTGCAAAGTTTGCAGATAAATATAAAAATCTTCCGACACTTGCATTTACACATTTCCAGCCAGCACAGCCGACAACGGTTGGAAAGAGAGCAACACTCTGGACACAGGAATTTATCATGGATCTGGAAGACCTTGAGTATGTCATGGGAAGTTTAAAATTACTTGGTTCCAAAGGAACAACCGGAACGCAGGCAAGCTTCCTGGAGTTGTTTAATGGTGACCAGGAAACAATTGACAAGATCGATCCGATGATTGCAGCAAAAATGGGATTTAAGGAGTGCTATGCAGTTTCCGGTCAGACCTATTCCAGAAAAGTGGATACAAGAGTTGCCAATATTCTGGCAGGAATTGCAGCAAGTGCACACAAAATGTCAAACGACATCCGTCTGTTACAGCACTTAAAGGAAGTGGAAGAACCATTTGAGAAAAATCAGATTGGATCTTCAGCCATGGCATACAAGAGAAATCCAATGCGTTCCGAGCGTATCGCATCTCTTTCACGCTATGTGATGGTAGATGCATTGAATCCGGCTATCACATCTGCAACCCAGTGGTTTGAGAGAACACTTGATGATTCTGCTAATAAGAGATTGAGCATTCCGGAAGGATTTTTGGCGATCGACGGTATTTTAGACTTATGCCTGAACGTTGTGGATGGACTTGTGGTATATGATAAAGTGATCACAAAACATATGATGGCAGAACTTCCATTTATGGCAACGGAAAATATTATGATGGATGCTGTAAAAAATGGCGGCAACCGTCAGGAATTACATGAAAAAATCCGTCAGCTTTCGATGGAAGCAGGAAAGAATGTAAAGGTAGAAGGAAAAGATAACAATCTGTTGGAGTTGATCGCAGCAGATCCATCTTTCAATCTTACTTTAGAGGAATTACAGGCTACTATGGAGCCATCGAAATACGTTGGACGGGCACCGATCCAGGTGGACAAATTCCTTGCAAATGTTGTGAATCCAATTTTGGAGGCAAACAAAGAAGATCTTGGCATGACAGCCGAGATTAATGTATAAAACCGGAGTTTCACTTATGAACTGCCGCTTACAGGTAGTGTTACGGATTTCCTAAGGTTATGTTGTATTGCATGCCAACAAAGTGTATAGAAATATAAAAAATAGAACTGTTTGTTTTCAGGAGCGCTTCCGCTTGTTGTCGCTGGCAGCGGTACTAAGAAAGCATCCATCGTGATTTCAAAATCCAATTACATTGGCTTTTGAAATCGCAATGTCTGCTTTCTAAGGACCGGCCGCTCCCAAAATCCTGAAAACAAATCAGTTCAATTTTTTATTTATCCAAGGCTGTGTAGCATGCAATATCCCAGTTGTGAAAATCCGTCAATCCAGGTTACAAACGGCAGTAATCAAAGCTTAAACTTCGGGAGGAATGCCCTTTATCATTGGCGAATCGCAAGGCATTGAGAATGACTGAATTTAGTCGAAACCTCCTTTATGGGCACTCCTCCCATAACCGGAGTTCCATAACGTAAATTGCAGGTTCTGTGGTGCGGTTCATAGCGTAAATTGGGCATGTATAATCGTCCTCTCACAAGTCATCCATAACGTAAATGAAAGAAAAACGGTATAAACAAATATTATTTTCTTTGTGAGCTATGGAGATAGGATTCTAACAATCTTGGGAAGCACTGCTTCTCAAGATTGTTGCTCAGAAGCCTATCGGAATGTCCAGCGAACAGAAACATAATATTTCGTTTATACCGTTTTTCTTTTTCATTAACATATAAAATTCTGACTTGTGAAAGGACGCTTATATCTGCCCTTCACAACCTATAAAAGCACCACAGAATCTGCGACACTACGTCCGTTAAACTCTGGATGAGTGCCTGTGAGATAACGGCAAAATGCAGTCGTTCACGATGACTTGGCGGTCACAGGATATATTCCATCTGCCGTTCCTTTGTCTTCATACCCATTTTTTCGTAGAAGTGTTCTGCCGAAGTGTTTCCTGCCCAGACGTTCAGTGTTACCTCATAGCAGCCCTGCTCTTTTGCCTGCTGCTTCACATATTCAAACAGGCTTTCTCCGATGTGCTGTCCCCGTGCCTGCTGATCAACGCACAAATCGTCGATGAATAGCGACTTAAAGGGAATCATGTTCGTGGAAAATGGCTGCTCCTTCATCTGACAGAAGGCGTAGCCCATACACACATCATCCTCGTTCACGGCAACGTAGATAGGTTTATCCTCCTGCTTCAAAAGCTCTGCAAGTTCGCAGACAGTGTATTTGGTGGTGCCAGAAATAAAAATATCCGGACGGATCTCTGCGTGGATCTGCAATACCTGCTCCAACAGTGCAAGAAGTCTGGGAATATCTTTTGCCTCTGCCTTACGGATTTTCATTTCAACTTCACTCCTTTACAATTCTGATTCGCAAAATTCATTGATATTGTAATTCTATCATAGTCATACTTTTTATTCTACTAAAATGCATTGAAAGAAGTTTTACTTTGTAAGAACCTTCTACAATATTTAGGTGCACCACAATGCGGACATTCTGTATTCTAATTAGAAAGAAGTGGAATTGCAGATGCGATTATGTTAGAATCTTAGTGTTAATGAATTTAGCAATATGATATAATGTGCGTAAGCAATGAGCAGTGCCAATCGAGAATATACAGACCGGACATGCTTGCATGGTGAGGTCTGTATATATCGAGAGTGATAGGGCGAATGCCCGTCAGCCAGAAAAATCTTTGATTTTTCTGGCATGCACTGCGGACTAAGCTTCATGATATAATGTTCATGTATTCAAACAAAGTAGGAGAGAGGTAAATACATCATGAATTTGAAAAAAGTTCATCACATTGCCATTATTGGGAGCAACTATGAGCAATCAAAGCACTTTTATGTGGATCTGTTAGGATTTTCTATTATTCGGGAAAATTACAGACCAGAACGTGATGATTACAAAATTGATCTTCAACTCGATGGGATAGAATTAGAACTTTTTATCATTAAAAATTGTCCGAAGCGCCCCAGTTATCCAGAGGCTTACGGTCTCCGGCATCTTGCCTTTGCTGTAGACTCGGTCGAGAATACCGTAAGAGAATTGAATAAAAAGGGCATTATAACTGAGCCGATCAGATTCGATATTTACACAGGCAAAAAAATGACATTCTTTTATGACCCTGACAATCTACCATTGGAAATTCACGAATAAAGCAGTACTTTTCTTTTTCACAGAGCTGTTTGTATATGGTTTCTGCGTCTATGTTATAATACTTCTGTTATGTGAATTTTTAATCTGATTCGCAAAGGAGAAACGTATGGACGTATCATATAACAAATTTTACAAGATGCTGATTGACCGTAAAATGAAGAAAAAAGACATTTGCGAGCAGGCTGGTATAGCTACCAGTACCATGGCAAAAATGGCGAAGGACGAGAATGAACAATAATTTATACCATGAAAAGTATGACGGGAGCAATGAAGCAGAGGTGTTCCGTCATGAGGTGATCATGGACCTGGTTTTTTGATAAAAAACAATCAGAGCCTTGCATCCGGATCTGTCGAAAATCCACTTGCGGATTAGCCTGCATGTGGGTAAAATGTAACTATTCGGAGAAGGCTCACACACATTGTGCAGACCGTAAAAATCAACAGTAAGATACAAAAGAAGCAGGGATCAATATGGAAAAAGATATCAACACGGAAGTTTCAAATACACAGTTACCGGCAACGGAAGAAAAAGCGAATCTCAAAGAGAGTCTGCGCATTCAGAAATCCCAGTGGATCAAGGAACAGATCAAAAGGCAGCGGGAAGCGGAAGATGCTGTTTTAGAGCAGATGATCGAAGAACAGAGAGTCATCGATGGTTTAAACAGCGACATCAATGAGAATCTGGACCGGACGAGAGAGAGCCGGAAGTTCAATCAGGAGTTTCAGGAGAAGATCAATACTCAGATTTACGAGATGAACGGCATTACAGAGGATAAACTGAAAGGTATGCGCGAATACAAAAACGCATACTATCAGGGATGTGCATTTTCCCTGTTTCTGTTGTCTGTTGTTATGATTGGGATCTGTGGTGTGCTTCATGGTTTTGAGTCACAGATTTGTCTGTTTATGATCGCATGCACCGGCGTAGAGGGGGCACTGCTCGCACAGGACAAATGGAGAAATAAACTGGTGAATATATTATGTAAACTGCTCTATCTGATGGTTTTTCCAGTGATGATGGTTATTTTTGTCTGCTACGAGCTGAAATATCCGGAATATGACCTTTTCCTGCCATATTTTGCAATGGGAATCGTGGTTGTCCTGATCATTGGAACAGCGGCATTTTTCTTCTACGATCCGTATAAGCAGGACAAAAAGCGTGTGAAAAATGCAAAAGATTATATTTCAGAAGTGGAAAAGATTGCAAAAAAACAGGTGAAGAAAAATCAGAAGCTCCGCGCAAAAGAGGAGAAAAAGAATCAGAAGATCCAGCTGCGCACTCTGGAAAGAGAAGAGGCTGCAAGGGAAAAAGAAGAAAAGCTGCAAAGTAAAAAGGCAGAAAAGGAAGCCAGAAAGCAGGAGCGCAGGGAAAAAAGACAGGCGTGGCTTGCTGGTGTAAAAGAAAAATGGCATGCCTGGGTGGAAAAAATAAAAGAAAAGTGGCATGCGTTTCTTGCAAAGTTTAAAAAGGAAGAATAGAAATGAGATATCAGATACGGCATGCAATTGTAAAGTATGCGGCAGATACCATATTAGAAGATGTAAATTTTGAGATACATGATCATGAAAAAATAGCAATCATCGGAAGAAATGGCTGTGGAAAAACAACGCTTTTAAAGCTGATCTCCGGTGAAGTGGAGATGGCAAATCCGGACAGTGACGAGGAATGCGGCATTGTCATGGCAGGAAAACAGCGGATCGGCTATCTGAGACAGATCAGTTTTGAGGACAGCAGTATCACGGTAGAAGAGGAACTCTTAAAAGTGTTTGCGCCTGTTTTTTCCTGCGAAAAACGAATGCAGGAACTGACAGAGCAAATGAAAACGGATACTTCTGAGCATTTATTAAAGGAATATGCCGCATTGCAGGCGAAGATGGAGGCACTGCGGGGATACACCTACAGACAGGATATGGAGACAATGTTCCAACGGTTCGGGTTTGCGTTAAAAGACCTGCAAAGACCGATTGGAACTTTTTCAGGTGGTCAGCAGACAAAAGTGGCGTTCGTAAAACTGCTTTTGAGCCAGCCTGATATCATGCTTTTGGATGAGCCGACCAACCATCTGGACATGCCAACGATCGAGTGGCTGGAAGGTTATCTGAAAAATTATCCGAAAGCGGTTGTGATCGTGTCGCATGACCGGATGTTTTTAGACCGCGTGATTGACGTGACTTACGAGATCGAATATCACAGGATTAGGCGTTATCCGGGCAATTATACAGCATTTTTGAGGCAGAAAGAGGAAGCATTAGCAAAGCAGGAAAAAGATTACGAGGCACAGCAGGCGGAGATCAAGCGTCTCACAGACTGGATCGAAAAGTGGAAGAATACACCGACAAAGGTTGCGGCGACACGTTCCAAACGAAAAGTGATCGAGCATATGGTTTTGATCGAAAAGCCGCGCAAGTTCGATACAAAAGCGTTTCAGGGACAGTTTCTGCCGCAGACGGCCAGCTATCATGATGTGTTGTCCGTCCGGGGCTTACAGATCGGTTATGATTCCGTTTTGAGCAAAGTATCTTTTGAGCTGCACCGCATGGAGCGGATCGCGGTGATCGGTGAAAACGGAAAAGGAAAGTCGACACTTTTAAAAACGTTAGTTGGGGAGCTGCCGAAGCTCGGCGGTCAGTTTTCATTCGGGACAGGCGTGGAGTGGGGCTATTTTGACCAGCAGGCGGCGGTTGCCGAGAGTCAGAATCCGAAAATGACGATCATGGAAGATTTCTGGGAAGAATATCCGACCTTAAAAGAAGTAGAAGTGCGCAGTGCGCTGGGAAGTTTTCTTTTTTCCGGGGATGATGTATACAAAGAATTGGGACAGTTATCCGGTGGAGAGAAGGTGCGTCTTGCTTTATGTAAAATGTTTAAGCGCAGACCGAATCTTCTGATTCTGGACGAGCCGACAAACCATATGGATATCGTTGGAAAAGAAGCATTGGAGCAGATGTTAAAAAGTTATACGGGAACAGTTTTATTTGTCTCGCATGACCGGTATTTTATTAAGGAAATCGCAACGGGAATCCTTGATTTTCAGGCAGATAAAGTACAGTATTATCCGTGCACTTATGAGGAATATCTGGAGCAGAAGCAGAAAGAAGCACAGGGACTGATTGGTGGAAACAAAACAAATGCCGCAGGAAACAGTGGAAAATCCAGAAACGTAGCTGGCGAAGCAGCAGATAACAGAAATATATCACAAGTCGGAAGTCAGAGTAATCCGCCAACGTTATCCGATGTGTTTGATAAAAAGACGTATTATAATCCGGGCAAGATTATTTCCAGATTAAAGCAGCAGCTTGTCAAGTATGAAAAAATGCTCGGTGAGAGTGAGGAACGGCTCGCAGAGCTGCAAATGCAGCAGATGGACACGGCACTCGCCACGGACTATGAGAAATTGACAGAATTGGAGCAGGCGATTGCGGCGGAGCAGAGCAATCAGGAGAGCATTTTAGACCGTCTGGTGGAGACGGAGACAGAACTGGATGAGATGCAGGAGAAAACAGTCTAAACAGGATCAGACTTTGCAATACAAGAAAAAACAGTAGATTTGGAAGGCAGAAAATCGAGGAAACAGATATGACAAAAAAACAGTTAGCACTTGAGATTATCAAACGTTTGAAAGAAGCGTATCCGGACGCGGGATGTACGTTGGACTATGATGAGGCATGGAAACTTTTGGTGAGTGTCCGTCTGGCTGCGCAGTGTACGGATGCGAGAGTCAATGTGATCGTGGAAAAGTTATATGAGAAGTTCCCGGATGTCGACGCGTTAGCGGCAGCCGGTGTCTCTGAGATCGAGGAGATCGTGCGTCCATGCGGACTTGGAAAAAGTAAGGCAAAAGATATCAGTGCATGCATGAAAATGCTAAAAGAGCAGTACGGTGGAAAAGTGCCGGATGATTTTGATGCACTGTTGAAACTTCCGGGGGTCGGACGCAAAAGTGCGAATCTGATCATGGGGGATGTGTTCGGAAAACCGGCGATCGTCACAGACACACACTGTATCCGTCTGGTGAACCGCATGGGACTGGTAAAAGATATCAAGGAACCGAAAAAAGTAGAGATGGAACTGTGGAAGATCATTCCACCGGAAGAGGGGAATGATTTCTGTCACAGATTGGTGGAGCATGGCAGGGATGTCTGTACAGCACGGACAAATCCGCATTGTGACCGCTGTGTGTTAAATGATATCTGCGCGACAGGGAAGAAACTCATGAAAGCAGAGCAGAAAACAAAGTGATCGATATTGGTGTTGCAGTGGCAGCAGTAAAAAAAATTAAAGAGAAGTTATAAAAATGGCAGTACAAAATGATTTTTCGAAGGGAAGTATTTTATCCCATATGGCACGGATTGCGCTTCCGATGACGCTGGCACAGTTTGTCAATATTTTATATAACATTATTGACCGGGTATTTATAGGACGTATCCCGGATCATGCGACGGAGGCTTTGACCGGACTTGGAGTGGCATTCCCAATCTGCACACTGGCAATTGCTTTTGCCAATCTGGTAGGAATGGGCGGTGCTCCTCTTTTTTCTATAGAGAGGGGAAAAGGAAATGAAGAGGAAGCAAAGTATATTTTAGGCAATTCATTCAACCTGTTAGTGGTCATTGGAGTAGTGTTCAGTGTGGTGATGTTTCTGGTAAAAAGGCCGATGCTATACCTGCTTGGTGCAAGCAAAAATATTTACGGATATGCGGATTCTTATCTCTCAATCTACTTATGCGGAACACTTTTTGTGATGTTAAGCCTTGGTATGAATGCATTTATCAATGCGCAGGGCTTTGCCAATATCGGAATGATGACGGTATCGATCGGTGCAGTCTGCAACCTGATTTTGGATCCAATTTTTATTTTTGAAATGAAAATGGGTGTACAGGGAGCAGCGCTGGCAACGGTGATCTCGCAGTTTGCAGCCGCCTGCTGGACACTCCGGTTCCTTACCGGGAAAAAGGCAACGATCCGGTTAGATAAAAATTATTTGAAATTAAAAACAGACCGTGTCAAAAAGATTCTTGTGCTCGGTTTATCCGGTTTTACTATGTCGGTGACGAACAGCCTCGTGCAGATGGTATGCAATATCAATCTGGCGATGTACGGTGGAGATATGTATATCGCAGCGATGACCATCATCAATTCTGTGCGTGAAGTGATCCATATGCCGGTTTCCGGTGTTGGAAATGGGGCACAGCCGGTCATGAGTTTTAATTACGGTGCGAAAGAATATGGGAGAGTGAAACAGACAATCCGCTATACGGCGGTCATTCTTCTGGTTTATACATTATTTGCGTGGGGAATGACGATGTTATTTCCGAACCAGTTTGTGATAATTTTTAATAAAGATGCAGAGTTGCTGCCACTTACGGTAAAATCCATGCATATCTATTTCTTCGGATTTTTCTTCATGGCATTTCAATTCACCGGGCAGACAACGTTTCAGGCACTTGGAAAATCAAAGCAGGCAATCTTCTTTTCCATGTTAAGGAAGGTGATCATTGTTGTACCGCTTACGTTTTTACTTCCAGTGATCCCGGAAATCGGCGTCACAGGAGTATTTCTTGCAGAACCAATCTCAAACCTGATCGGGGGACTGGCCTGCTTTATTACCATGTATGTTACGGTTTATCGGAAACTGGAGGTTTGACGATAGTTACAGGCAAGCAGAATTGGGAAAGACATGCAGTTAGATGCTGTGAGCAATTAGCAAAATGGTGCAATTCACAGCGTTGATCAGGCATGTATAAGCGTCCTCTCACAAGTCGTAATTTTATAGGTTTATGAAAAGAAAAACGGTACAGACGAAATATGATGTTCCTGTTCGCCGGGCATTCCGCTGGGCTTCTGAGCAAAAATTTTGTGAAGCAGAGCTTCACGAAATTTTTAGAATCCCAGCTCCATGGCTCACGAAGGAAATCATATTTGTCTGCACCGTTTTTCTTTTATTTACGTTATGGATGACTTGTGAGAGGACGCTTATACATGCCCAATCAACGTTATGGATTGCACCACAGAATCTGCAATTTACGTTATGGAACTCACGGTTATGGAGTGTCTATAAAAGAGGTAGGATAAGCTGCTTTGACTTCATGAATATTGTTTCTACAATAATCACAATCACATAAATCTTCATTTCTTATTTGATTGTAATATGATTTGGTTTTCTCAATATCCAAAGTGTTTACCTCCTCAATTGGAAGTTGTCTGGAAGTTGTCGCTTTCATTGCATCGACATAATTTCAATTTTATCAGTCACAATCAACATATAAAAAATGCTCTCCACAATGTAAGCACCTAAAAAGATATCCTTGCATTACACCCTCATTATACATACATTCTTTTACATCTTTTATATCAAACCCATTCAAATTCTGATCATAGTTCTTTTCAATTTGACCATCTATCCCCATATCAACCAATTCTTTCCATCCAACGTATCCAACAAAAGCACAATAGTCATCACAATGTGCAATCCAATATTCTTGCTGCCAACCGAAATATCCTGGTGTCCGGTGAATTAATTCATCTAACTTGTCAGGATTAGAAACACGATCTGTACTTTCTGGATCCTGAAATTCTCCATCAAATTTTGAAGCAGCCATTCCGTTTGCAATGCAATTTGGGCATAAACATTCTATTCCATCCTTTGCAGTATAAAATGGTTCGCTGTACCAAATATTTGTACTTTCATTGCAACAATCGCATTTTCTATATTCTCCCTGACTAAACGCTCCCGTCTTAATAGGATCAGGGTGATACTTAAACTCTGGAATTTTCATCTTAACCTTATCTCCTTCATACTATCAAAATATGCTATTCTAAAAATTAGAAGTTTACAATGCTTTTAATCCTACATCTAACAAATACTCTAAAATGTCATGATATGCTGTTTCGGTAATTTCTTGCGAATCATGTGTATAGTAATAGATTTTGTCAGAGCAATATTCTCCATTGCATTTTACAACATAAAAGTCTCCACAACCATTATCAGCAATCGGAAGATAGCCATTTGGCACAAATGACTTATGTTTCATTATGAAATAATTGCTACTATTGTCCAACGAATATATATTGGCATATCCAAAATATCCTCCACCAAACTCAATGATAAACAATTTATATTTCTCTGGCAAAACCATCCTGTATATTTTCTCAAAATCTTCTATTTTATCTATAGAAGGCGGAGTATCAGTTTCAAGGGCGAAAAGTATCGGTTTCTTAGCCTTTACTTGCTGTACCTTATTCCTAAACAAATCATATTCCATAATATTCTCTCCATCAAATTCGTCGTTCTATAATTACTGAAAAATGCACATTGCTAATCAATACCACGCAATTCATCTTCTTTAGGTTTTCTTACATGCTTTTTCATTTCTTCTTCACATGCACCAAACAATAAAAAATTATGCCTTGCCTGTATGAGACTAACTCGATTAGCTCCACCTTCATATTCATTATCCTCTAATTGTATTGGATCATCCTCCCAAAAACACACTGGACATATATCATAATTACCATTAAGCTTTTCATCAAAAGTATAAAATCCACAACATGGACATTTATATTTTCCAATTGCTCTATTCATAGTTAGTCTCCGCAAACTTCCGATTGAACAAAATCGCTGCGCGATGGCCTGCCAAGGCTGTGGCGCAGCTTTCTTTTTCTCAATAATAAAATAGGCAATGGCA
>ERZ791821.1107-NODE-1107-length-16708-cov-2.697712_pt1 | contig 16708 bp, 12 predicted proteins | sample MGYA00510300_ERZ791821 | MGnify/ENA primary metagenome ERZ791821 (study PRJEB30046, sample SAMN00792034) | human gut metagenome | study: EMG produced TPA metagenomics assembly of the A metagenome-wide association study of gut microbiota in type 2... | reverse complement strand
GTTGCCGCAGAGACCATATTGGACGGCTCTGCCCCGTAATTTCCCTGACCGGAAAAATAGAACAGATCCACATCTGCCAGATCAATTCCACAATAAGAATCCTCCGCTGTAATGGAAGCATCTGCCAGATCAGCCAGTTCCTGCAGGGTAAGTGTTGTCACTTCGATCTTCAGTGTATCGATATCGTCTCCGGTGGCTGTACCACTCTCATAACGACTGGTACCGGACAGATTCAGGACATTTTTCTTGAACCATTCTTTGTTGTAGAAACCGCCGTTATAGGCAATAGTCTCCGTAGCATCCTCTCTGTCATCCCCTACAAAATCATAGCTGTTGGCGGTGTCAAAGCCCGCTTCCCCCTTGTAAGTAACCTGAAGGGAACCCGGTGTCACCATAGTGTAGCTGCCGGCCTCATCCTTACGATAGGTATCGATCAGACGGTAATCACCGTTTTTGTCACTTACTGTCATTGCAGATACATAATAGTCGCCGTTATCATTTGCTGTGAAATCCACAAGATAGGCACTGGCTATGGTCTCAAATGTATATGCCTTCGAAACATCATCCCATTTTGCCCAAAGCTGTGCGCTATCCGGCTGTGCATGATCCAGGATGTAGAGATTCTGGGTAATATCTCCGGCAGAATAGGCTGCTATCGCATCTCCTCCGGATGTCGTGCGTGCCTGCACAGCAGTACCTGCATCATTTCCGGATACCCCTCTGGACGTAGTCTTTAATCCATCCGGCAGTGCCGCATCGGTACCGTATACAATCTGTCCAAGATAGGTATAAACTGCAGTCTCACCCGTACCTATCTTCTGATAGATTGTCCTTCCCACATAATCTTTTGCCTGAAAACTCGTTTTATCAATAGCGGCCAGATCCGTCTCCGAAATTGCATATAAGCCCTGCGCATATCCCCTGGTGCTGTCTGAACCATTGATAATCGTAGTCTCCAGTCCGTTGCTTCCTCCGGTAGATCTATGGGAAAATACCGGGGTCACGCTTTTGGCATCCCGGTTACTGTCTCCGGCGGCCTCCAATGCACTGTATCGGTTATAACGTTCTCCTGCTGCCACCGTCTCCCCATTGGCAATCTCACGATAGACCGCATCGATCTGTTGGTAATTGTATCTGCCGGATCCGTCCTGTCGGAATACAAAGCGTCCTCTTACGTCCTCGGTTCTGGAAGCTCCGGTGCTTTCGCTGTAGGCAGAAAAAGTAACCGGACCTGTCGTCGGAAACTTTGCAGCATCCAGACTGTCCATAGCTGTCTGGCGCTCTGTGGCTGACGGCATCTCGGAAAGCTTTCTGCCCTCAGATACCGGCTCCTCGCCGCCTGCCAGATAGCCGATCGTGGCATTTTCCTTCGACGGAACGATCTCCAGAATATGGAAAGTACCATCAGAAGAAGCTACCGTATCCTGTACCAGTTTTTCAATACCCGGAAGGGTTCTTTCCTGCGCACTGACCTCCATAGAGCCATAGCTCTGACCGGCTCCGACGGCCAAAGCTATGGTGAGGATTCCTGCTATATACTTTTTTGAATTGCGTTTCCAATTCATGGTCATTTATTATCCTTCCATTCCCACCACTCCGGATTCTTCTCTACTTCCAGTAAAAGATTTCTCTTATGATCCGGATATCGTTCATCATAAATGGTCATAATTAAATAATCATTTTCTTCATGTGCGCCAATATCAAACTGTACCTGCGAAAAAGGAAGATGCATATTATCAATTTCTGCAAATTTCGTGTTGGAATCCAACGGAAGTTCTCCCTGGAAATATCCTGCCAGTTTTGCTGCTCTATGTCCTTTCTCTCTTCCAGACTCAAAACCATACGCATGCAGATCATAACGATTCGTCCAGGTAGGTCTCAGCACCGTAATCACATGCTGATCATTGGCAAATAAGATATCCACTACCGGCACCAGTATTACCGTTTCGGCCACTAATGTGGAATCATCCAGGCTCCATGCCTGAAGCTTCAGACGATATTCGGTATCCCAGGAAATATAGCTAAGTGCTCTTATCTCTGTAGATTCTCCCGTATTTTCTGTTGTCAGATAGCCTTCCTGATGAACATTATCATATGCTCCGTCATAGACTTCAAAACCGACCTGATATGATTTTTGTATTCCGTTCCATACCTTGAAATCATTATTCAGCTCACTGGGAATATCTGCAAATCTCCAATTTACTTCCCCTTTATAATTTCGAATCTCGCAATTAATTTTTCCATTACGGTTTAATACAAACTGACTGGAGTAAATATACGGTTCCTTCGCGTTTACAACCGTCTTCAGGGGAGGGATTGTAATATCGATTTCTCTGGTAATCTTAATATCTGCTGATAAAGCTATCACCGCACGTACACGTACTACCGTATCCGTCATATTTCCACATTCCAGTTCTGCCTGGAACTGTCGACCATCAGAATCTGTCAAACCGGTTATTTTGTAATTATTGGCATAATCATCTACCACACTCCACTCAATCTGTGGATAACCATTTCTGTAATCCGCCCAGGACGGCAGACATTCAATCAATGCCTTATAACCGATCTTTTCCGTACTTCCTTCGGTAAAATCATATGTGGTCAGATTCCTGGCAATCAGTGTTGCATCATATTTTCCGTCAATGTTGGTATAGGGTAATACCGATACCTTTGTGGATGCAGACATTCCGGGATCCGCCACGGAAGTACAGGTTACCTGTAGCACAAGTGTTCCGGTCGGCTCATATCTGTCAGCCGTCAAAAGACCGCTCCCATTTATCGTGGTTCCTGCCTTAAGTCCAGTTGCGTCCACTCTTGCCACGCTCCAGGTCACCCCGGCATTTTTAGCCTCTTCTGTTCCTTCCATAGTATAAGAGTACTGCAGGCTGTCCCCCTGAATCACCGAAGCATCTTTCGGTTCTATGTCCAGAGAATCCACCATATGCTTTTGTACCGTTACGGTAGCCGTTGCCGCTATGGTAGGATCCGCTACGGCGGTACAGGTTACTGTCAGAATATTCTCTGCTATGGTCTCATCCGCTGCCACACTCAGTTTACCGTTACCGCTGATGGTACTCTTACATGCGCTGCCATCCTGATAACTTACGGCCCAGGTCACGCCCTGAGCAATGGCTTCCTCGTCTCCGGTGATCTCGTAATCGAAGACGAAAGCCTGTCCCTGTTTCAGATCTGCGTGCTCGGGAATGATACGGATGCCGCTGATCCAGGAATAGATACTGGACGGTTCGGAGCTCAGATCATTTCTTAACTTGATGGTCTCGGAAATATCATAGGATTTGTCCTGATAGGTAAAGGTCATATTCAGAACGACTTTCCGCTTATCCAGTTCACTGAGGTCCACGCTGAAACTGCTGACATGCTCTGCCATCAGTGCGGGCTTAGCCGCGTCAAAATCTCCTACCACAACTTTGCCTTCGCCGTCCTTAGTATTTGTTACCTCGTAAAGATATACCTGATTGGCATCGGCATAATCCGCTCCGGCACTCCCCTGCCAGCGGATCATATAGCTGTTGTCATTATTGATCAGACGCAGCTCGCTGACACTGGCATTGGTTACTTCCATGCCGTTAACGTCTTTTGCCACATTGCCATCAACATCAACCGCTTCCTGATCTGTCAGATTGGAAAAGCTGATACCCTTCTCCACATCAATGATCAGATCGATCATCTGGTTGGCGGTCAGCTGGGCTTCTTCCTGCAGGGTCAGTTCCTTGTTCCCCCGCATATAGGAATTGTTGCCGGCGACCACGAATGCTCCCACCGCACCAGCTACTATGGTCATGATGGCAAGAGATACGATGATCTCTACCAGAGTAAATCCTTTCTTTCCAATACCCATGGTCAACCTCCTTACTTCGTCAGGATCTTACCAGTCTTGCCGACCGTTGTGATTTCTATGTTTCTCGTTCCGTTGCTTACGACGATTTTCTGACAATATTCCTTCAACACATTGTTTGCCGTACAGGTATCCTTCTCAAAGGCCCCGGATGCACGGTTAAACACCAGATGCAGCCCATTTGAAGATGAAACATAAGGTAACAGGCTGTCGGATCCTTTCAGTTCCGTCAGGGAATATCCCGTGGAATCCCCCTCAAAATATACTTTGATATCAATAGGCTCTTTTCCCAGTACCCTGTTGGATACCTCCACATCTCCCTGCCGGATCTGTGCCGTATATTCCTTGGTCGTATCATTATAGCTGATAACGCATTCCACCCGATTCTGTTCTTTTCCGAGGGTCAGCACTCTGGTCCGCTCCAGTGTTGTCACAATTTCGTCCGCACATTTCCGGACTTTCCTGCCGGTCAGGGATGTAATGGATGTGGCCATCACACCCACCAGCACCGCCATGATCGCAATGACAATGATCAGCTCCACCAGGGAAAAACCACTGTTGTTATTCTTTCTGCCAGTTTTCATAAACTATCAAATCTCCCAGATTTATATCACTGTTCTTATAGGACTTACCGTTACTGCTCAGGTAACCGTCTCCGCCATTTAAAAAATCTACCACATGATATTCCTGTGTCTTACCGGCAGCATCTACGATCGTTCTGGAATAGGTCAGGGCATGAAGCACCGCATCCCGGTCAGGTTCCACATTGACATTCTGATCCAGCGTGATCGTTCCGCCGGACAGGATCGTTCCCTGGAATTCCTTTGTCACTTTGACATCTCCGGTAGCAATGATCAGTCCACTGAACTCGCCGAATCCGGCTTCCGGATAGGTATAATCACCCTTTACGATAACTGCCTTATATCCCTGCTCCGCAAGGCTTCCTGTGGTATTGCCGAAATATTTTGACTCCACCTTATTTCCGGTACTACCGTTTAATACAGCATGGAAGGTCGTTATCTCCCCTTCATTTACCAGATTGGTATAAGCATTGGCTGCATCCGTCTTCTCCGAAGGAAGCAGCTGCTCATAGACATCGATCATCTTCTTGGACAATGCCTGGAATTTCAACTGATCCGATGCCAAAAGTGCCTGATATCCTGCATTGGCACCATCACTGGTCAGTGTGGCATCCAACAGCTTCTCCTGACTTCCCGCAGCCGCACTGCTGTCATACATGGCCACATTGCCTGCCAGATGCATGATATACGCTCCGTTCTGCTGTCCACGCACCTGAATGGCTTTGGTATACAGACCGGTATAGGCTTCCATGGTCTGCTGGTTGGCACCGTAATAATCCTGAAAATACCGGTTGGCATTGGCTCTCGCGGTATCAGAGGTGCTGTCAAAGCTTACATAATAATACACCAGCGTGATCTTGCTGTTGATCCGCTTGAAAATCTTCTGGATATTGTTCTGGGTCAGTCCGTACTCGGCCAGCGTATGACCATTCAGAGTAGCGGACGGAATATTCAATGCCACTTCCGTTACATCCGCCTGGTCCCTGATCTTGTCCTTATACTGCTCCAACGTGATCGGGTTGCTGGCACCGTTTAACACGGTCTTGCCGGAAGCATCCACGCCGATACACTGCGCCGGAACGAGGTAAGCCAGCTGGTCACTCTTCACAGCGATAGACTGTCCCATCATCACATCCTGTACTCCGGTGTTGCTCACACCATCCTCGCCGGTAATGCCATCCTTGGCTTTCGTCAGAGAAATGTAAGAATTTCCCGCCAGCGTAAGATTCTTCAATTCATTCAGATAGATCTCCGTATCCGTGCCGTTGACCAGAATGGCGCTGCTGTCCACGCCCTTTCCATTACCGAAGCCGATATACTGTCCGGCATATTCTCCGTCGATCTGTGCTCCGGCGGTAAATACATTCCGTTCCCCGGTCATCCTGAGGTCTCCGGCCACATATACGTTGTTTCCCTGAAAGCTCAACGTTCCGTTGCTTCCCGTATTGCCCGGAATCCCTCCGTTCATGGCAATGGAACCGGCCCATACTTCACCGTACTGATCTGTGGTAAGTGTGGCTCCTTCTCCCAGATATAAATCGGAAGCCATCACCATACGCTTGTCTTCGTTTTCATTGCCGGTGGTCTCTTTCCATTCCACCGTCACACCGTTACCCTTGCCGGACTCTTCGCTGCCCACGATAAAACGTTCCGCATAAAAGCTGCCGCCAATGACATTTTTACTGATCAGCGTGGAATCAGAAGGAAGTGCCTGAATATTCTCCTGCGCCACCATGGAGATCCCCGTAATGGAGGGAAGTGTCACTGCCTGCGCAAAATCCATATCCGGCATCTTCACCCGGATATCGGTCTGGATCACGGACACATAGCCATCGGTATCCGTATAAGTCACTTTCAGACCGCAGAAGGAAAGTCCATCGGTGTACAACTGAAAACGTCCGGTAGGAATATCCGTGGTCTCCACTCTCTCCTTGTTGCCCGTCACCGGATCCGTTGTCATTACATATACCTTCAGACTGCCGCTGCTGTCCAGAGCCATCCGGTACACTACTTCCCCGGAGTCATTCAATGTCTCTAGCACCGTCCCCCGCTTTATCTCCGAAGACAGGCTGTTGAACAGCTTGGTCAGATCATAGTTGTTGATATTCATACTTCCTGTCACTGCATAATAATCCTGCATATCCTTCAGGAAATAATATCTCAGTTTGTTCTGCTTCTCCTCTGCGGAGGTTGCCTCATAATTTTTCAGAACCAGTTCATAGGCACTTCCGACTGAAGCGGACACCCGCTCTCCCATAGCCGTCCGGATCTCATCCAGCACAGTCTCTGCGGAGTAAAAGTTGTCCTTCGCCTTGAGATTGTTCACCTTCATCTGATAGTTCAGCAGTGACATATACATCAAAACACTGGCTAAAATGCCAATAAAGGCCATGGCAATGATCACAACGACCATTGCTGAGCCCTTATTGTCCGTTCGTCTGTGGAATTGTCTTACCCTTGAAAATATTTTGGGATTTCTTCCGCATATCTTCATTTTTCTCGTCTTCCTTCCGGTATCTTCTCTGTCCTGTGCCTGACGGATCACTCGATCACGGTTCCCGTCATGGTAAGCACAGGGGACTGTACACCGATCGTATCCCTGCTGTACACCTGTACCCGCATGTCATAGATACGGTTGCGTCGCTCCGTCGGTGTCAGACCGCCGTCCGCACCCATAATATCCTTCGCCACATCTCCGACAGCATTTCCTGCCGCACCGGACACGCTGAGATCATTGAAAATGTATTCCGTATTGCTGCGGTCTATCAGATTCGTCCGCAGTCTGCAGGCGGAATCAATGCTGGCTCCGGCAGAGGACATCCAGCCCGGCCAGGTCTCCCGCAGTTCAAATGCCGCCTTGTAATTGTTGTTCCAGGAGGAATACGGGTTAAAACCGGTGCTTTCGTCCGTGAAGCTGTCTATTCTCTCCGCTGACGGAGTCTGCTCCACCAGGAACAGATTCGTCTGTACATTCTTCGGGTTATTTACGATCACTTTGTCTACCGCAGAAGTCACCGCACTCTGGGATGCCTCCACTCTGGGCTGCAGGCACACAATGATATTGGCCAGCTGGGAAATGATCTCCTCTGCATCCACCGGATTCCCGCTCTCCTTCTCCTTCTTAAGCTCCGCTGCTTTGGCTCTTACCGCCTCTTCATTGGAAAAGATCACATAATCCGAGCCGTTCTGGGGATAATCTCCGCTGATGCCCGTAAGGATAGCGGAATTACAATGATAGACTGTGGAGGCCGTCACCAGATACACATCTGTCTCTACACTCTCTCCGTCTCCCAGATCCAGTAAAATGCGGCTGCTGTCTATGGATATTTCGATGGTCTTGGTAGTATTCCTGGCAATCTCCATAACGTCTCTGCCGCCGGAATACGCTTCAAAATAACCGTAAGCCTCCTGTGCGGCATCTTCCGATTCGGAATATACCGCATTCAGATTGCCTGCCAGGTTCTGGATATTTACAATATCCTTCTCATTCAGTGCCGTGTAACCGTTAGGATCCAGTGTCACCACTACATCATAGGTGCCCGAAGTCGTCTTCTCATCCCGGAAGGTATATTGCCAGATACCATCTTCTGCTGCGCCGTCTCCGTCCACATCCAGAGAGACATCTCTCTGCACATTGTTAGTGAAATCAGTGGGAGTGACCGTCTCATAGGTGTCTGCCATCTCCTCCAGTGTATGTGCCTCAAACTGCTCCATGACATCCTCTGCGATGGCCGTGGCATGCATGGTGTTGCGGGACTTGGCATTGGTTCTGGCAGAAGTCACAAAGCTGTGCAAAAGCGGCACAACGATGATCGACAGGATCACGATGGCAATCAGCAGTTCAATCAGAGAAAAGCCTTCGTTATTCAGTTGTCTTCTCTCCGTGCGTTCCTGCATGTGAGGCATCCTCCCTGCTATGACTAATACCGTTTTCTCCGCACTCCGTGCTCCCGAAACCGGACAACCATTCGCACTCCGGACTATCGTCCTCCCTGCTCATGACTAATACCGTTTTCTCCGCACTCCGTGCTCCCGAAACCGGACAACCATTCGCACTCCGGACTATCGTCCTTCCTGCTCATGGTTGTTTGATTTGCTAATCATAGCAGTATCCTGCCTGCAAGCAGTCGTATACTGCTATGATTGCAAATCTATTATTCCACGTTTCCGAAAATAGTGTCTACGCCCATCTGCATATCCGGGATGTAAGGTGAACTGTATACCTTATCGGTTCCCAGCAGATAATAGGTGTTCATGGTCATGTTGCCGGTGAGCATTCCGTCGGTCTCGTTGTAGCTGATGCTGACGCCCTGGATGCTCTCGCGTTCCTGCTGATTGTAAATGTATCTTACCAGTCCCTTGAAATCGTCATAGGTGCAGGAAATGCTGATGCTCAGGGGTACCTCATACATATGGGTATCTGCATAAGCAGTACCGTCCGTAGATACCGGACTTGCTGCCGTCGTTGCGGCAGCTGCTGTGGTATCTGCGGCAGCATCGGCTGCTGCATCCGTGGCAGCTGTTGCATCCGCAGTCGTCGTTGCCGCATCCGCTGCAGGAGTATACACCACCTCTGCTTCGGAACCGAATGCAATATTTGCCACCTCGGTACGAGTATAATCTTCCAATGTCTTTACCATCATAATGCTGTCTTCCGGTAAGATATCTGCCGGGAAACGGTTCTCAAAATTCGTGATATAGGACTGCATCTTCCCGGTTGCTTCAATGTAGTCCGCCTTGCGCTGGTCTAAGGCTTCCAGCGTTGCCACCTGGGATGATAACGTTACATTCTGTGCCTCAAGGGCATCTGATTTTTCATTAAAACTGGAATATACCAGAAAATAAGTACACACAGCAATAAGAACACCGATCACTGCGATCAAAAGCTGAATTTCACTCTTTTTAACCTTCATCTTCCGCTGCCTCCTACTGTGCTGTCTGGGTGTCGGCCTGTGCCTCACCGCTCTCTTCGGTCTCATCCGTCAGCTCCTTATAGCTTCCGGTAATGGAAAAAGTCACTATGGACGTGCCGGTCTCATCCTTGCTGTCCGTAATATTGCTGATCTCTACATCATCAATGCTCTGCATGTTGCGGATATTCAGAATCGTACGGGCTGCCGCTGCTTTCCCTTCCACCGTCACTGACATGCTGATGCCGGTCTGGTCGGAACTGAAGCTGTTGGTATAGAAGCTGTCCGGCAGGATCTGTTCCAGTTCATTGATGAACTCCACCAGATTCTCATTGGGAGTCTGGGTATAAGCATATAAATATGTGTATTTATCATACTGGGCTTCTGCCGCCAGATAATCATTATATACCGCCTGTGCCGGCTGCAGCTCCTGTACCCGGTTCTGCAGATACACATTCTGCGCCACATTTCCCAGGTACCTGGTCACAGAGGTGGCTGCCATGGCGATGGACAGGATCACGCCCAACACCAGTACCGCCACACTGACGAAGGTATAATTCGTGCCGCTGACTACGGTCATGCCCTTGGCCTTTTGCTGGCTCTTGTCGATCAGTCCCACAGGGGCGAGCACCGCACCCAGACAGGAAATATAGGCTGCGGGTCTGGTGGAACGGATGGCCTTGCTCATGCCGATCTTGTCATCCATCTCGGACAGGGTATGTACCTTGCGCTCCAGACAGTTGGTGAACAGCTTGCTCATGCCGCTGAAGCTGCCGCCCAGACCGGTAACATAGGACTTTTCAATGGGATTTTCACTGTTCCTGGAATCATAGAAGTCAATGACACGGCTCACACCCACGATCAGAGGCTCCAGCGAAGCGGTGATCTTCTGTCTTGCTGCTGTGACCTCCACATTACCGGCATCCTCATCTTCCCAGCGTCCGGCATTTTCTTCCCAGACTTTGTCTCCCGGATGGAGCACTCTATTCAGACATGTTTTCTTCTGGAAACGTTCTACCGCACTCATGGGATCGTTCACGGCATAGGCTCCGGAAGCGATCATAGTATCAATAGCATCCTGCACACCGTAAGCCACCGTTCTCTGTAATAACACCTTACCGGCGGAAAGCACGGTCACAATGGTGCTGTTCTCATCGATTTTGATGACCATAGTAACTTTTTCGGACTTCTCATCGCGGAGAATCTGGTATAAGCTGTTGCTGCTGTAGTCGAAACACTCGATCTCCCAGCCGCACATCTGTGCCAGCTGATAATAGCTGTTTAAAAGCCTTGGGTACGGCCAGAGCCATGACACGAAGCTTGCCATTATCTGCCAGACCGCCTGCCAGATAATGTCCGATCTCATATTGGGTCAGATCAACCGGGAAATAGTCACTGGCATTGGTCTTCACCAGTGCCTCGATCTTGTTCGCCTTGACATTGGGAATCTGTACCTCACGGCTTGCCACTCTGGTAGAAGAAATGGTAAAGATCACTTTCTTCGTGCGAATGCCGTTTGTCGCCAGTGCATTCACCAGATGGTCTGCGTACTCCTGTGTCGGCTGCAGCATACCATCCACCACAATGCCTTCCGGTGTCTCCACCGTCAATACCTTGTAGACCTTCGGCTTTTTCACCTTGTAGTCCATCTCGCAGATCTTCGTAAAAGAGTTTCCGATCTCAATACTCAATACGCGATTGTTCATTGCCATATTTCTACCCTTCCTCTTCCCGGTATTTATCGTATTTCGAAAGCATTCCGCTGGTGCGGAGCTTTTGAAGAACTTTCTGAAATCATGTTCGAAATGCGGATATCTTTTATAAGTAAAAATGCAGATACCACTGTAAGAATTCATTGCCCCACAGGACAGCGATTGCCACCCCTGCGGAGAGATACGGTCCCATGGCGAGTACATGTCCTTCGCCGCTTACTTTCATACGGAGCAGATGAATCACGGAACCAATGATACATCCCAGTAAAAATGCGAAAATAATCAATTTCCAGCCGAGCAACAGTCCACAGACCGCCATCAGCTTCACATCACCGCCGCCAATGGCTCTGCCACCGGTAGCGTAATACAGAATAAGTAAAAATACACTGACACACAGAAAGCCGATCAGGAAATCCAGCCACTGTGTATAGTGGAAGATTCCATGGATCAGCCCCAGTGCCAGTATAAATAAGTTAAATCCCACAGGGATCTCATATGTTCTGAAATCAATCACACTTAAAGCAAGAAGTGCACTAAATAACAAGCAGTAGACTAGGGAATCCACGCTCATCCCAAATTTCCAGAATACGATCAGGTACAGCACTCCGTTCAGTGCCTCGATGACGGGGTACTGAGCGGAGATATGTGCCTTGCATTTCCGGCATCTGCCTCCCAGCGCCAGATAGCTGAACAGTGGTACGAGGTCGTACCACCGCAGCTGATAACCGCAGTTCATGCAGTGAGATCTGGTCGTTACAATATTCTCTTTTTTCGGGATACGGTAGATCAACACATTGAGGAAGCTACCGATGACGATTCCGTAGAGGAAAATCACTATGTAGAGAAGAATTGTGGGGAGCATATCGGTTGCCTTTCAATTTTAATTAAGGAGTGCCAATGCCAAGTTCTGTAGCCAAATCAGAATTATCTGTCGTAAATACAGGAACTCCTGAATTATCCGTAATGGTAATTGTCGCTGTACCATATTTTGAGCTCTTCATTTTCACATTGGTAATAGTAATAGATGATGATGTTAAAGCAGCCTGTACTCCTGCACCTGTTGCAGAAGATGCAGCTCCTTTAGTACATACAACTGTTCCAGATCCAAGAGGAGTTGTTGCCTGCACATCTGATGCATATACCTGTAATGCAGACATAATTTCCTGATAGTTTGTTAGATCAGAAGACTCTCTTGATCTTTCAACATACTTCAAATACTGAGGAGCTAATACACCGATCAGAACTGCCATAATAGCAATAACGATAATCAGCTCAACCAGGGAGAAACCTTTGTTTGTTAAACTCTTCTGTTTCTTGTTCATAATAACATTCTCCTTTTTATGTGTTTTTTAATTTCAGGGTAGTAAGTTTTCCGCCCCATTTATTAATTATCGTTCTGTCCCTACACAGAACGGATAATCCAAAGCAAAAACGATAATTATAAATTATCAAGTGCTGCATACATTGATACCATAGGTGCCATACATGCTGCAATCAATCCGCCGACTACGATAGCCAGTACAATAATAATCATAGGCTCTAATGCAGCCATCAGAGACTGAATTTCCATTTCCACTTCTTCATCGTAATAGTCAGCAATTTTGTCAAGCATTTCCTCCGTACTACCAGCTTCCTCACCGATACGAATCATCTGATATACCATAGGTGGGAACAGTCCACTCTCCTGCAAAGGTCTGGATAACGGCATACCAATTGTAATTTCTTCCCGAGCATCTTCTAACGCTTCTTTAAAATAGATATTACTCATTACTCCTGATACAATATCTACTGCTTCTATCAAAGGAACTCCGGCCCCCATCAAAGTGCTCAATGTTCTTGCCATCATAGATGATGCAGATTTCACCGTAAGTTTCTTAAAGAGGGGAAGTTTCAATGCAATTTTTCCAAATACATGTTTTCCGGAATTTGTTCCCGCAAAATACTTAATCCCTATTACCAATGCAATCACTACTGGAATAATAATAAACCAATAATTCTGAATACCGTGACTCAAGTTCACATAGAGTTTGGTAATCCAAGGCAGATCCGTTCCCAGCTGACTAAACATATCCTCATAAGAAGGTATTACCTTTACTAACATTACTATAGTTACAACCACAGCTACAATACACACAACTACAGGATAAATCATTGCTTTTTTTAACATCGCCTGCGTCTTACTATTTTTTTCCAATTGTACTGCTACTCGATCCAGTGCCGTCTCCAGACTACCGGATGCCTCACCGGCAGCCACCATGTTCACCATGATCGCCGGGAATACTTTCGGGTGTTCTGCCATGGAGTCTGCCAGGGTCTCACCCTTTTCCACGCTGATGCGGACTTCCTTCAGTGCATCCTGTAATCTCTTGTTCTCTGTCTGTTCGCAGAGCATTTTCAGGGATTCGAGGATGCTGACGCCCGCTTTGGTCATGCTGACGAACTGGCGGCACATGACGCTTAGATCCCTGGCCTTGGGCCATCCTCCGATCTGGATGTCGATGTCTTTCGTCAGGAAGCTCTGTTCTCCCAGATTGATAACGGTCAGCTCCTGCCTTCTCAGTTCTGCCATTGCCAGATCTTTGTTATCCGCTTCCAAACTTCCCTTTACTTCTTTTCCAGCCTTTGTGATGGCCATGTAGCCATAGGTCGCCATGTGCCTTCCCTCCAATTACGTCTCTATCTTTAACTGTCTCCCCAACTACGTAAGACGAGCCCCGGTCCTGAAAAGGTCCAGGTTTTTGAAAAATTTTTATAAATTTTGATAAATTTCTATAAAATATTGCGGTTTTTATAGAATTATACGTCAAATGATACCTTTACCATCTCGGAGAAGGAGGTGGTGCCATCCAGTACGTAGTCCGTGGCACTCATACGCAGGGTATGCATTCCTTCTTTTAATGCTTCTTCCTTTAAGATATCGGCACCCTCCCGCTTGCTGATGATCGTTTTTAACTTCGGAGTGATCTGCATGATCTCGTAGACACCGATACGGCCCTTGAAGCCGGTATTGTCGCATTTGCTGCAGCCGCAGGGCTCGTAGATGGTTACGTTTTCCTCTTCCTTCCGCCCCATGAATTCTTTTTCATCCTTGGTGGCCTGCTTCGGCTTCTTACAGAAGGGGCAGAGTCTGCGGACCAGTCGCTGTGCGATAACGCCGATGACGGAGTCTGCGATCAGGTAGGGTTCGATCCCCATATCCTCCAGTCGGGTGATGGTGCTGGCGGAGGAGTTGGTATGCAGGGTACTTACCACCAGGTGTCCGGTGATGGATGCCTGTACGGCGATGCTGGCGGTCTCCTGGTCACGGATCTCACCGATCATGATGATATCCGGGTCCTGTCGCAGGATGGAACGCAGTGCCGTCGCGAAGGTTAAGTCTGCCTTGGTGTTGACCTGTACCTGGTTGATACCGTCGATGTTCGCCTCGACAGGATCTTCGACGGTGATGATGTTCACGTCTTCTTTGTTCAGCTCGCTCAGTGCGGTATACAGGGTGGTGGACTTACCACTTCCGGTCGGTCCGGTTACCAGGATGATACCGTGAGGATTTTTCAGAATATAGTCAAACTGTTCTAATTCGTAGGGTTTGAAGCCTAACTGGCTCTTGTCGCGGTTCAGGGCACTCTTCGCGGCAAGACGCATTACGACTTTTTCCCCATATACGGTAGGCAGGACGGATACACGGATATCGTATTCCACACGGTCTACGATCTGGGTGATACGTCCGTCCTGGGGCTTTCTCTTCTCGGAGATATCCATGCCGCCGATGATCTTGATACGGGCGATGATGGCGGACAGTACGTTGACACCGTATCTCGCTCTCTCATAGAGGGCACCGTCGATACGGTAACGGACACGGATGATATTTTCCATAGGTTCGATATGGATATCGGATGCACGCTGGCGGACGGCCTTTTCGATCATGTCCTTGACCAGCATTACGATGGGGGAGCTGTTGATGTTCTCCTCCGTGGCGATATCTTCCACCACATCCAGCTTTTTCTCTTTGGCGTAGGCAGCCAGTGCCTCGGTTACTTCTTCCTGACCGAAATATTTATCGATTGCCAGCATGATGCTGCGGGTGGTGGCTACTACGGGCTCTACCTGGAAGTTGGTGATGATATTGATGTCATCGATGGCGTTGTAATCCAGGGGATCCGCCATGGCGACCATGAGAACGTTGAAGTTATTTTCTTTGTAAGCAAAGGGGAAGATCTTGTTCTTCTTCAGAACGTTGACCGGTACCAGATTCAGCACTTCCTTGTCCACATTGATGCTCTGGAGATCGATCATATCCAGATCCAGCTGTTTGCTCAGTGCCTTCGCCAGGTCATCCTCCGATACGATGCCTTCATCTACCAGGAATTCTCCCAGCTTCTTGCCCTGACGATTGGGGTTGTCCAGTGCCTGCTGCAACTGCTCTGCCGTGATCACCCCACTGTTTACCAACAATTCACCTAAACGGACTTTTTTTCTGCCTGTTTCCATAAACTCTCTCACCCATTGCTTTTGTCGATAATTGGAAATATGTGTGAAATTGTAGTATTTTTTGGCTACAACTCACAAATATTTTGTCTCAATACGGAAATATTATAGCATATTTTAGATTTATGTAAATTGTTTTTAGTACTTTTGTTTCAATTTCTGAGAAAAACATTTTTGTTGCTTTCTTTCCTGTTACACAGTACAATTATTTCATTTTATTTTGAAAGTTTCTAAATACGCCAATTCTTCGGCGAATTTTCCCAACATTTATTGACTCCACGTATTATACGTGTTACCTTAAGAAAGGAGAGATAATCCATGCGTTTTTGCGAATTAGAGCGAATCATCCTTGACGATGGCTGGGTTTTGTCTGATATCAGAGGCGATATTCCTTTGCGAGTTGTTAATTCTATTTTTAAACAGGCTGGACTAAAATAATATGGAACAGCCTTTGAAAGGAGTGATCTTATGAATTATATATATCCGGCTATTTTTTACCCGGAAGCGAATGGGAAATACTCTGTCATTTTTCCCGATCTTAATGATCTCGCCACCTATGGTGACAGTCTTGCAGATGCCTTTGCCATGGCACAGGAAGCATGTGCACAATATCTGTTTACTTCTCTGAGAGACGGCGATGCTCTTCCCGCCCCTACTGCAATTAATGCAGTGAAATCAGATGATCCCACTGCATTAATAAATCTAATCTGTGTGAATTTGGATAATTATGCCCGTGCTTATGATGACAGGGCTGTTAAGAAGACACTGACTATTCCGGCGTGGTTAAACGCTGCCTGTGATAATTGCGGTATCAATTATTCCAAAGTTCTAAAGGACGCTCTCATTGCCAAACTGCAACAAGTGCAAATGTGACCGTATCACAAAGTCACCGCGTATTCACTGTCGTACATTTTCTTCAGATTTTCTACGCTGTTATATTTTTCGCCGATGCAGAATTCCTTGGACCAGGTCATGTAGTAAGCCCAGGGGATTCTGCTTTTTTGCAGAAGATCCACATCTGGAAGGTATCCCACTTCTGCCAGGGCAGCCACTTTGCCACGGGAGGTGGCTGCCACCAGCTTCTCGTAGGCATCCGCATAGTCTGTGGCCTGATACTCCGGGAGGTAGACGTCCATGGATACTACATCCACGTATTCATCTCCG
>ERZ791821.1106-NODE-1106-length-16720-cov-6.542334_pt1 | contig 16720 bp, 14 predicted proteins | sample MGYA00510300_ERZ791821 | MGnify/ENA primary metagenome ERZ791821 (study PRJEB30046, sample SAMN00792034) | human gut metagenome | study: EMG produced TPA metagenomics assembly of the A metagenome-wide association study of gut microbiota in type 2... | reverse complement strand
CAATAAAGAGGCCGCTGCTCACGCAGCGGCCTCTTTGTTATGCAAAATATTATGCAAAAATCAGACCTTGAACAGCGGAGTGCCGGGGGCGACATCGCCTTCGGCCAGCATCTTCACTTCGTCGTCCGCACCATCGGTCACGATGATGGCGGTGGCGGTGGGGTGGCCGGCGGCGCGGATGGCGTCCAGATCCACCTTCAGCAGCGGGGTGCCGGCGGAGACTTTCTGGTTCTCCTTGACCAGAACAGTAAAGCCCTGACCCTTCATGTCCACGGTGTCCATGCCAACGTGGATCAGCAGCTCGATGCCGTCGTTGCTGGTAATGCCCACGGCGTGCAGGGTGGTGGCGATCTGGGTCACAGTGCCGTCAAAGGGGGCATACACGGTGTCGCCGGTGGGCTCGATGCCGCAGCCGGGGCCCAGAATGCCCTGTGCAAAGGTCTCGTCCGGGATGTCGGCCTGTGCCAGCACCTTGCCCTGCAGCGGGGTCAGTACAGTCTTGCTCTGGTTGGTGAACTTGGCGGTGTTTTCGTCCTTGGACTTGCCGCCGAACAGCTTGTCAAAAAATCCCATGATTATCAGTCCTTCCTGTCATTTTTCCGTGCGGCAGAGCCGACAGAGCAGCTGCTGCACCGGAATGGTTTACCTGTATAAAAGATACCATACTGCGCACCAAAATGCAAGGACAGCGGGCACATTCCTGCCGGGTCGGCGGGGCGGAAAACAGCTGTTTTTTTTTAAGGTTGGCTCTTCCGCTCAGACGATCTCGTACCATTTGATCTCGTTGGCGTCCAGATGCAGGTCGAAGTGATTGCCGCCGGTGGTGTAAACGGTGGTGTCCTGCGGCTCGTAGGTGTTGTTCACCACACAGTACTTTCCGTTTTTGACATAGGCGTGCACCTCCACGTTGTAGTTGGAGCTGAACCATGTGTGCAGCTCCTCCTCGCTGTGGGCGCTCCACAGAATGGCGCGGTACAGGGTGCGGCTGTTGGCAAAGCTGTACGGCACGCCGCTGATGTACACCGCACGCCCCTTGCCAAAGTCGTGGGCGGCCATCTGCACTTCCTTGTCGCGCTGCACCAGAATTTCAGTGCCCTCAAGGGCGTAGATGTTCTTTTTGCCCTCGCCAAAGTCCACGGGCTGGTCTGCATCCTGCAGGATAAAGTGATCCGGGTGCTCGGCCCAGTTGTATTTATCGTAGTTCAGGGTGAAGCCGTTCTCCTCTTCCACGCCCAGCACGCCGGCAAGCTGGAAGATATGGCCCTGATAGGCGTGGCCGGAGGGTTCGCCTACGCCGATAAAGCCGCCGCCGTTCCAGACGAACTTGCGGATGGCGGAGGTGATCTCCGGGTCCTCCCACCAGATGCCGCCGGTGTGTGCGGTGTCGGCATCGCCCACGTTGATGATAACATCAAGGCTGTCCAGCAGGGCGGGGTCGTTCTTGATATCCTCAAAGCTGATGAACTTCACATCAAAGGGTGCGCCGGACAGCATTTCAATGACACCGGCGTAGCTGTAATTCTGCTTCTGGTACAGGGCGTGGTGCACCATGTGGCAGCCCCAAGCACGCATTTTGCCCCAGCAGTTCAGCACGGCAACGCGCTTGACGCAGTAGGGGGTGGTGCCCTTGATGTTATCGTACAGCTCGCGGAACTCGTTGCAGACGCTTTCCACATAGTCCACAAACTCCGGGAAGTCCAGCGCCAGCTTCAGGTAGCCGCCGTAGCCGATGCGGTCGATGGGCTTGCGCAGGATGGCGCGGCGTGCGGTGACCCAGTTCTCCTTGGCCTCGCGCACCGGGTCGCCGCCCTTGTGGAAGGTATCCGGGAAGAAGTAGGGCAGAAAACGGCCCTCGGTGTACTTCACGCCCTCGATATCCGAGATCAGGCGCAGGGTGGAGCCGTTGCCCACGCTGCCCACCACGGCATCCAGACCGATGGTTTTGAACTCCGGCATGAACGGCTCGGTGCCGATCCAGTGGTCGCCAAGGAACATCATGGCCTCGCACCCGCATTCGTGGGTGATATCCACCATCTCTTTGGCCAGCTTTGCCACCTCGCGGCGCTGGAAGGCCTGAAAATCGCGGAATTCCTTGCTGGGCACACGGTACTGGTTGTTGTAGTAGCCCTGATCGATGATGTACTCCGGGCGGAACTTATAGCCCACCTCCTGCTCGAACTGGTTCAGGATATAGGGGCTGACCGAGGCGGAGTAGCCGTACCAGTCCACGAACTTCTCCCGCTTCAGCTCGTCGAAGATAAGGGTGAACTGGTGGAAGAAGGTGGTGTAGCGGATAACGTTGACATAGGGGTGCTCGGCAATGAACCTGCGCAGGCGCTCCATGGAGTACTTGTGGGTCTTGGGCTGGCGCACGTCAAAGGTAATCTGGTGCTCGAAGTTGGTCCAGCCGTTGGTGGTGGCGTTGTACATGTGCACCGGGTCCCAGATGAGGTAGGCGAGGAAGCTGACGGTGTACTCGTGGAAGGGCACTGCCTGCACGGTCACGCTGCCGTCGGCGTAGCTCCACTGCGCGGGGGGCACGGGCTGGCCGGTGGTGCGGTCCATGACCTCCCACCAGCGGGTGATATCATCGTTCGTGTTCACCTGCATCAGCTCCGGGCTGATGCCCTTCATCAGCGGGATGGTTACGGTATCGCCGGGGGCGGTGTAGAAGCCGGTCATGATGTAGCACTGCTGCACCTCGTCCGGGTTTGCCTTGGCCCATGCGTTGTCCTTGCGGGTGGTATAGTAGGTGGAGTAGATCTTGGCGTCCGCATCCTTCAGCTGCTGCGGGAAGTCGGTGCCGTCGCAGTCGCGGATGGCATCTGCGCCCCACTTTTTCAGGATCTCCAGCGTTTCGGGTACAACGTCCAGATCCGTGGGAATGGTCACGCGGCCGGTCTTTCTCATTTCGTCCATGGGAAACTCTCCTTTGCCTTCTTTTTAAAGCGCTCGTGCCGCATTGCGCGGCGGCAATACGGCGGGCGCATAGATACAATAAAGGGGGTGGGGCGGTGCCGATTTGCCGTTTTGGCACGACCCCACTTTTCTATTGTAAATATAGAAGGTTTTCGCCATGGGAACAAGATGGTTGTTGTTTCTTTTTTTATACCTGTTGCTCTTCAGAAAAGCGTTTCCGCCAAAGAGCTCCATTTCTGCACGCACGCGCTGTACAAGCCTGCGGCGGCAGCTGCGTTGGCCGGATTTCCGGCTTTTCTACGGAATAAAACACGCGAAACTGAATAAAACAGGCAAAGCAGGGCGGCGGCCTTGGGGGATTTTTCTTCATTCCTGCGCACTGGCGGCAGAAACGGGGGCTTTGCCCATAGTTTTGGTATCTTGCTTGTTTTTACGATTTTTGCGGTCTGGTTTATAGCGATTCAATATTATCCACGAAGCATGACCTTTGCGCAGAACAGACCGTCCTGATAGGTAATCGTACTCACCCCGCCGGATTTTTCTGCGATATGGCGGACGGACTGGATCCCGATGCCGTTTTCCTTGCGCTTGGACGAGCGGAAAACTCCGTTATTTTCGTTGATCTCCCCGTCAAAGGCGTTTTCCACTTCGATCAGCACGAGCCGCGCGGCATGGACATACGCGGTGACCTCGATCTTCCGCCGGGCGGGAGCGGTGCGAAGGCTGGCTTCGAATGCGTTTTCCAGAAGATTCGACAGCACCAGACACATATCGATCTCGTCCACGGGAAGCGTCTGCGGCAGATCCAGCTTGGCACAGAAGGAAATTCCCTCACGCTTTGCGAGGGCACAGTAATAGCCTACAACACTGTCCGCCGCCCGGTTTTCGCAAAAGCTCATATCCAGCTCCGGGATACGGGAGACGGTTTTTGCAAGATAAGCCTTCAGACCGTCCAAATCTCCCGCTTCAGCCAGCGCGGAGAGCTGATTCATCTGGTGGCGCATATCGTGCCGTGCCTGCCGGGCTTCCTCGATGGCGGCTTTCAGGCTTTCGTAGCGCTGCTGCTGCATGGAAAGAAACTGGTTCTCCTGCTGCAATCTCGCGTTCCGGTTGATGCTGATCGCCATAAAAAGGAAGATCGCGTTAAAGAAGAGCATCAAAAACAAAAGGGCGATGCTCATAACGATGTAGACCTGCAAGATCCGCCCGTTCTGAAGCGTTGTGGGGTAACGCGGGATCATGAAAAGATTCAGCAGAACGAACACAAGCGGCAGCACCCAGAACACATACCATGTCTGCGCAAAGTTATCGTCCTCCACCATCATGCGCACTGCGTGGGTGGCGGGATAATACGCTGCGGCGGTGATCAGCCAGCAGACCGCATTATAAAAAATGCAGGCAGCAAAACAGAACCACGGCTTATCCGGCGGCAGCTGCTGCCGCAGTGTGATCGCCGTGCCGATGGCGCGGGATAAACTGTTCAGGCAGGCGAACACCGCGCAGACCGCCAGTGCGATGGTTCCGGACTTCCAGAGAGAGGTCTGCAATGTTTTGACATACAGAAGGCTTGCCGCAAGTGTGATGACCAGCAGGGGGAGCGCAGTCGGGCTGCTGAAACGATAGCAAAGCAGTCCGCCGCCAAGGCAAAGCCCGAGCAGCAGCGGCAATGCCCATGCCGCAAGCCTTGCGGGCAGCTGCTTTAAATAAGAGCGCACCGGAAAATACGCGAGCAGCAGCCCCGGAAAGACCACGGTAAGCTCCAGAATCGGGCGCAGGAGGTCCTTCAACCCACACGCCCCCTTTGCAGCAGAAACTCCATAAATGCCTGCCGGGCTGCCTTTAAAAGCTCCTGACTGACATAGATGCGGCTGCCGTCCGTCATACAAAAGGCGGCATCCTGAAAATCGGCAGCGTTCTCCATATTGACAATCGCACCGCGGCTGCAGACGAAAAACCGCGGGTCTTTTTTGAGCGGCTCTGTGAACGCCTTGAAGCTCTGGCGTGTGGCAAGCGTTTTGCCGGCGGTGGTGCGGATGTTGATCACATGAGCAAAATGCTCGGCGGAAACGATATCCCGGTAGCACAAACGGATGTCGCTGCCATCGACCTTCACCGTCAGGACCGGCTCGGGGCGCGGAAGCTTTGAGAGCATCTCATCCAGCAGGGCGGAAAGCTCGGCTTCGGAAAAGGGCTTGACCAGATAATGAAGCGCCCGCACCTGAAAGCCCTCGAGCGCATGGTCTGTCGAGGTCGTGGTAAAAACCAGAAGGCAGTCTGCATCGGTTTTTCGCAGTTCCTTTGCCGCCTCCATGCCGCTTAAGCCTTCCATGTAAATGTCCAGAAATGCGGCGGAAAAACGCTGCTCGTTTTCTGCCGCCAGAAAAGCCTCTCCGCTGTCAAATTCCAGAAGCTCCGCCTCTGTGCCGCGCGCGCGCAGCTGCCGCATCAGACGCTCCTTCAGTTGCGTGCGCTCCGCATCGAGGTCGTCGACAATTGCAATTCTCATGCTATACCGGAAAGCTGCTTACAAACAGCTTCCAACCTCCTTTATAAAATCTTTCATCCTGATTATAGCACAGTTGCCCGGTTCTGTCGCAGCAGAAACCGGGATTTCGTGCCGGAAACCGGGCTTTCGTGCCAAATGCCTTGAAAAAGCTGCGCCTGCCCGTATACTGAAGACAGAAAAACCCCCAACGACGGCAGAAGGAAAGGAGGGGTGTTGTGCATCGAATCGCCGTGCTGACAAACAGCATGGCGCAGGAAGCCTTTTTAGCAGAGCAGCTCCTACGGTTCTGCGCCGAGCATTGTTTGTTTCCCCAAATGGATTGTTACCGCGATCAGGAAAGCTTTTTTGAAGCCGCACACAACGAGCCGCTGACCAATGCCTTGATCGCCCTGCCGGGTGTCGATGGCTTGAACGCGGTAGAGCATCTGCGCACACTTTGTCCCCAAACGCGCATCATCTGGTGCAGTGACCTGAATTTTTCGCTCCACGCCTTCCGGCTGCGCGCAGACTACTTTCTGCTCGAGCCGGTGACCGAAGACGCTTTACGGCAGGGCTTTTGCAGCTGGCTGGACAAGAAAGCGCCGCTCCGGTCTGACCGCAACGAACACAACAAGGAGAACGGTTTATGAAAAAGAGAAAGATCATCCATTCTGCGTTAAGCCTGTCCCTGACAGCTGCCCTGTGCCTTTCCATGGCTGCCTGCGGCGGAACGCAGCCCCCTGCGGACAGCAGCGCCGGTTCGGCAGCTCCCGCACAGCCTGCTGCGGTACAGCCTGCGGCGGAGGAGCCCACCTCTACGGCACTGCCCGTAAAAGCCCTGCACCCCAAGCAGGTAGAGGAGAACCCCTACATGGCAAAGAGCGATGCCAACATCCACCATGACGGCTACAACACCGACTCGACGGATGAGATCCTGCCGCTGGGCATCTACCCCGAGATCAACGTTTCCTACGAGAAAACAAACCCAAACGCTTCTCCCGCCATCTATTTTGACAGCTACGGTCATGCCGTTGTGCCGCTGCTTGGCGGCATCGCCATCCGGGATCTGAATGCCGAAGAAACAAAGACGCTCGGCTATTTCTCTCCAAAGAAGCATGACGGCGGCGGTTACGTTATCCAAAGCTCCTATACCTTCTTGGACGCGTCCAACCGCATCGTCTGCCCCACGAGCAACAATCATGTGCTGATGCTCCGCGCAACAGACGAAAGCGGCAACGTGCTGCCCGAATTTGAAAAGGTGCTGGACATCGACATCAAGGCTGCCGCCGAGGCTGCACTTGGCAAGGAGCTGACCCAGAATCTTTTGTCCGTGGTCTTTGATTATGACGGAAACCTCTGGTTTGCAACGGGCGGCTTCCGCATTTATCCGCAGCGCCAGCAGCAGGGCGTTATCGGCTATATTGCCCATTCTGCCATTGATGCAATTTTGAACGGCAGGCAGACAGACCTTTCCAAGGCGGTCTTTGTCCACGAGCTGACCCCCGGCGAGGGTGCAGAAAACGGCATCGCCGCCTCCAAGGAGGGTGCGGTCATCCTGACCAACCAGAACTGCTACCTTCTGCGCGCAGAGGAAGGCGTAAACGTTGTGTGGTGCACGCCGTACAAGAGCGCGGGCGCAAAGGTGAGCGGCGAAGGCGACAAGACCACCGGCGGCGGTCTTGCATGGGGCGGCGGCTGCTCGCCCACCCTGACGCCGAACCTTGTGCTGTTCACCGACAATCAGGACCCCGTGAACCTTCTTGCGCTTGATATGAAGACCGGCGAGGTGGTGGCAAGCACTCCGGTGCTGGATGATCTGCCCGAGGGCTATCAGGTAGCCGTTGAGAACTCTGCCATCGTCTACGATGACGGCGAAGGCACCGTCAGCACCATCGTCTGCAACTGGTTCGGCGCGGGCAACGCAGGTCTGGCAGACCCCAACAACGACTCCTCCATCCAGAGCTACGCCAATATTTACGACCAGAACTGGCTTATGAAGGGCAACATCATGATCGCCCCGGGCATTGAGCGCGTAGACACCGTAAAGACCGCCAACGGCTACGAGATGAAGAGCGTCTGGTGCCGGAACGACCTGAGTGATACCTCGATTTTCAAGCTCTCCACCGCGACCGGCTATCTGTACGGCTATGTGCAGGATGTGACCACCGGGATGTGGCAGTACATCATGCTGGACTTTGAGACCGGCGAGACCGTTTTCACGATGGATGTTTCCAATAAATACGGCTACAACAACATGGCGATCGGGATGTACGCAGGCAACAGCGGCAACGCGCTCTACTGCCCGACTGGCTATCTGGAGCTGCTGCGCCTGCAGGACCGTTTTGTGTATCTTCCCGAAATGCCGTACCGAGAGGTCGATCTCGATAAGGCTGCGCGAAACGTGCTGACGCAGGCACAGTTTGAACAGGACGGCGGCGAAGGCGAGGTTGCAAGCTGGCGCAATACCGCGACAGTCGAAAACGTCCACCCCAACACGACGGTCTCGTTCCGGATGAACAATCTTTCCGGAAGCACCGCTGATCTGAGGCTCTATGCCTATGGAGCGGACGGCAAGCTGGCAAAGGTCGAGCCCGCGCTGTGGTCGATCACGGACGAGGACGGCAAGACCGTAACAGAGCTTACCGCCGGCACGCTTTACGAGCTGCGCGTGACCGTCGCCGACGGCGGCGCGCTCGATCTGAGCGAGACGGAAAAGGAGATCAAACTCTCCGTCGTGCTTGCAAAGTAAGGTTCAAGGAAGGCTCCGGTGCTAAAAGCGCCGGAGCCTTCCTTCACACGGAGCGTCAGGAGCTGCATTTCAGGTGCAGTTCCGTTAGATGTTCGTTATAGCAATTCGCATATTTCATTCGTTAGCAACAACTGCGAATTGCATATCGCAAACTAGATGCTTCGATAGAGGCAGTTGTCGGATTTGCGATTGAATATAAGAGAGTGCTGCCGTTGCTGTGCCAGCTCACAGCAGGCTTCCCTGTCTGAACGCAGCGTTTCCCGAAAGCCGGGGACGCTGCGTTTTCTTTTGCCCGCAAACCGGGCTGAAAGGGAAGCCGCCATGTCCACATTCCGCGTCAATAAAAACGTCAACTACCTGCGCACCACTATCCTGAACGCGCCCACCACCATGGAGCACTATTATCAGGCGCAGGCAAATCAACTGTGTACCTGCGGTTGAAGTAATCCCTTAATCGCTCTATCTTTCCCTTAAAATACGGCCAATTTTAAGGGAATCCGCATTAAGTAAGGGCTGAAGCAGTCCTATTTACTTGACTTTTTGTTGGTTGTCAGTATATTGATACCAATTGGTATCAATAAGTATCAGCAAATGGATACAACAAGACCCACAGATTGGATGCTCATCCCAATCTGTGGGTCTTGTTCATTTGAGTTCAGTCATCATCGTCTGGGTCAGGAACTTCCACCCACTCTGAAAGCTCTTCGCAGTAGTCCTCATATTTGCCGCCTTCGGTGGTCCTGATGACACGCCGCAAGTAGTCCTTACCGCCATCTACACAGCAGAGACCACAGCTGCACCTCTCTGACTTCTTTCCAGAGATTAGTACAGAAATATGTCAGCAGCCTGCCTGTTTATTGTGCTTTTGAGTGGTTAAGCAATGTCTCGTCCTTATCGTGAGCATTGAATAGGGCTTTTGTCCGCGCTATAATAGAAGAAAATTGCAAGGAAGTGTCATCATGCTTCACCCCGGGCTGTACGAACAGGTCATCAACAACGCACTGGAGAGCGAGCTTTCGGAGGTTCCGGAAGCCCGCAAGTCCACTGCGCCCATCGACACGGCAGAGGCATCCAAGGTGCTGGCGCAGTACCTGACCGAGGTGGTGCAAAAGGGTCTGGATAACGTACAGGACAATGGCGGCGGCATCGAAGCACAGATCGAGCTGGCAAACCAGATCGTAAGCACCATCCAGACGACCACCAAAGAAGCTGACTTTGCCGCGCTGGGCGTTGACCAGCGGGCACAGCAGCTTCTTGCGCTTTTACGGGAAAATGACCCCTGCCTTGCCGCCGGAAAAGCTGCCAAGGACATCGAGCGGCCGGAAACGTCTCTGGCACAAAGCTCCCTGTTTACCGGTGCCATCCACGAGCCGCAGATGTACACTGAACTGAAAAAGGAGATCGTGTCCGCCGACCGCATTGACATGCTGGTGTCCTTTATCAAGTGGAGCGGCTTGCGCCTCATCATGGACGAGCTGCGGCAGTTTGCGCAAAGCGGCGGTGAGTTGCGCATCATCACCACTTCCTACATGGGTGCCACCGATGTAAAGGCTATCGAGGAGCTGCGCCAGCTGCCCAACACGAAAATCAAGGTCAGCTATGACACTAAGCGTACCCGGCTCCACGCCAAGACCTATGTGTTCTACCGGGACACGGGCTTTACAACGGCCTATGTCGGCTCATCCAACCTGTCCAACGCGGCCATTTCCAGTGGGCTGGAATGGAACGTGAAAGTGACGAAGAAAGACCTGCCGGAGACCATTGACAAGATCGCCGCCACCTTTGAAAGCTACTGGAACGCCGGCGAGTTTGAGTACTACGACGAAGGCCAGCGGGAGCGTCTGACCCGCGCCCTGAAAGCCGAAAAATACAGCGAGACCGACCACAGCAGCATTTACACGCTGGACATCCAGCCCTACTCCTACCAGCAGGAAATTCTGGACAAGCTGGAAGCCGAACGCACCGTGCGTGGGCACAATCGCAATCTGGTGGTGGCCGCTACCGGCACCGGCAAAACCGTGATCTCCGCACTGGATTACAAGCGCTTCTGCAAACAGCATCCGGGGCAGACCTGCCGCCTGCTGTTTGTGGCACACCGGGAGGAAATCCTGAAGCAGAGCCTGTACACCTTCCGGGCGGTACTGAAGGATGCCAATTTCGGCGAGCTGTATGTGGGCAGCCACAAAGCCGACAGCATCGACCATCTGTTTGTTTCCATCCAGACCTTCAATTCTCAGGAGCTTGCCGCCAAAACGGCAGCGGATTTCTACGATTACATCGTTGTGGACGAGTTCCACCATGCAGCTGCACCCACTTATCAGAAGCTGCTGGAATATTATCAGCCGAAGATCCTTCTGGGGCTGACTGCTACCCCGGAACGTATGGACGGCAAAAGCGTTCTGGACTATTTCGGTGGACGCATTGCCGCCGAGATCCGTCTGCCGGAAGCCATCGACCGAAAGCTACTGTGTCCATTCCAATATTTTGGCGTGACCGACACGGCCGACTTGAGCAGCCTGAAATGGCGCACCGGCGGTTATGACAAGGCCGAACTGTCCAACCTGTACACCTTTAGCGGCATGGTGGCACAGCGCCGTGCCGACCTTGTGGTGAACTCCATCCTGAAATACGTCACCGATATCGATGAAGTGAAGGGTCTTGGGTTCTGCGTCTCCATCGAGCACGCCCGGTTCATGGCGGACTATTTCAATACCCATGGCATCCCGTCCATGGCGCTGACCGGGGATTCTTCTGATGAGGATCGCAACACCGCCAAACAGCGGCTCGTTTCTGGGGAGATTCGCTTTATCTTCGTAGTGGACATCTACAACGAGGGCGTAGATATCCCGGAAGTCAACACCGTGCTGTTCCTGCGCCCCACCGAGTCTCTGACTGTGTTCTTGCAGCAGCTGGGCCGCGGCCTGCGTCTGGCCGAAAACAAGGAATGCTTGACCGTATTGGACTTCATCGGGCAGGCGAACAAGAAGTATAATTTCGAGGAAAAGTTTGCCGCCCTGCTCTCCAACACCACCCACAGCGTCAGCCGGGAAATCAAAGAGGGCTTTGTCTCCGCACCCAAGGGCTGTTATATCCAGCTGGAAAAGATCGCGGCGAAATATGTGCTGGACAACATCAGCGCCTCCTACGACCGCACTTCCGGCCTTGTGGCGCGGGCAGCATCTTTCACCGAGGACACCGGCCTGCCGCTGACCCTCGGAAACTTTCTCGATTACTATCATCTTAACCCGCGGGCAATCTACAGTAAAAAGCTCTGCTTTGCACGGCTGTGCGTCCGTGCTGGGGTTGTAGATGATTTTGCAGAACCACTGGAAGAAACTTTGACCAAGGCCTTTGCACGGTTCGCGGTTGTGGATTCCCGCCGCTGGATCCATTTTCTGCTGGACCTTCTGCCAAAATTGGATAACACCGACTTTGCGGCTCTGCCGCCGGTAGAGCAGCGGATGCTGCAGATGTTTTATGTGACTCTCTGGGGCAAAACTGCAGAAAGCTGGGAGGATGAAGAAGTTCTCGATAACCTGTATGCCCTCTCGGATAGTCCCGTTTTGCTGGGGGAGCTGCAGGCACTTTTGCAGTATCAATATGACCGCATTGATTTTATTGATGAACCTGTGGACGTGGGCTTTAACTGTCCGCTCGACCTGCACTGCACCTACACCCGCGACCAGCTGTTGGTAGCACTGGATTTCCTGAAACCATCTACCGTTCGTGAGGGGGTGAAGTGGCTGCCGGAAAAGCAGCTGGATGTGTTCTTTGTGACCCTGAACAAGGCCGACAAGGATTACTCGTCCACCACCATGTACAAGGATTATTCCATCAACGAGAAACTGTTTCACTGGCAGAGCCAGAGCACCACAGCCGAAAGTTCTGCCACCGGACAACGGTACATCCATCACCGGGAGAAAGGAAGCCGTGTGTTGCTGTTTGTCCGGGAGTTCAAAGCGGATTCCCGCTTCGGCGGTGCCGCCGCTTATACCTACCTTGGCACCGTGAACTATGTCAAGCACGAAGGTTCCCGCCCGATGAACATCACATGGAAGCTCGACCGGCCCATTCCGGCACGATTCCTCAAAAAGACCAACAAACTGATCGTGGGGTAAAGATAGTGAAAATCATTCGCGTTGTCGCGGCCGTCATCTGCGACTCCATCCAGACCAAACACAAAATTTATGCCACCGCCCGCGGCTATGGCGACTATAAAGGGCAGTGGGAATTTCCGGGCGGCAAAATTGAGCCGGGCGAGACTCCACAGCAGGCGCTGAAACGAGAAATTGAGGAAGAGCTGGACACTGAAATCGCGGTACATGATAAGATTGGAACCATCGAATACGACTATCCGACATTTCATCTTTCCATGGACTGCTTCTGGTGCGAGGTCCTTTCCGGCGATCTTGTTCTGAAAGAAGCCGAAGCTGCACGCTGGTTGACAAAAGACAAGCTGGATTCTGTACAGTGGCTCCCGGCTGATCAGACGATTCTGGAAAAAATCCGAGAGATGATGAAATAAATCTGTTGAGCTAAGTTGCAAAAGCGATTGTGCCAGTCCGAATTGTCAATTCCGCTTGCAACTGTTATACTGGACTCATCAAAAATTTTTCAGGAGGCTGCTGCCGTGACCGCAAAGCAAGTTCAAATCGGAAACAGGCCCTGCCGCATTTACGGCGAAGCCCATGCAGAATACCTACTGCTCCAAATGACCGGTGAACACAAGCTGCAAAGCATGGAAAGCGAGGTTACCGCTATTGCACAGAGTGCGCACCACTTTTTGTTTGCGGCTATCCCGGTGGAAAGCTGGAACGATGAACTTTCCCCGTGGGAAGCTCCTGCGGTGTGGGGCAAAGAAAGTTTCGGCGGCAAGGCTGCGGACACGCTGCGCTTTCTGACCGAACAGGCGATTCCCGCTCTGAAACAGCAGTTTGCACTGCCGGAAAACGTCCGGATCATTCTGGGTGGCTACTCGCTGGCCGGATTGTTCGCGCTGTGGGCCTCCACACAGACAGAGTCGTTTTCCGGTGTTGCGGCTGCTTCGCCTTCCGTATGGTTTCCGGGCTGGATGGAGTTTGAACAACAGCACCCGATACAGGCGCAGCGCGTTTATCTGAGCCTTGGTGACAAGGAAGAGCACACGAAAAACACCGTCATGGCTACAGTAGGTGATAATATCCGCATCCTGCACAGCCGACTTGCAGAGCGTGGCACAGACTGCACCCTTGAATGGAACAGCGGCGGCCATTTCAAGGATGCTGACCTGCGCACCGCAAGAGCATTTCAGTGGGTGATGGAGGAAAGCCGATGAACATTTTGATCGATGCAGACGGCTGTCCGGTGGTGGACCTGACCTTGCAGATTGCAAAACAGTTCGGCGTTCCTGTCATCATCCTATGCGACACAGCTCACCAAATCGAGCGGGAAGGTGCGCAAACGCTGGTATTCGACAAGGGTTCTGACAGTGTAGACTTTGCGCTGGTTAACCGGGTAAAGCCGGGGGATATTGTCGTGACACAGGACTATGGATTGGCGAGTATGTGCCTTGCCCGGTGTGCCAGAGTTCTGAATCAGAACGGCTTGGAGTACACTGCTGACAACATGGAAGCTCTCATGCTGCGGCGTTATGAAAACAAAAAGCTCCTCCGTGCCGGCAAGCACCCGAAAGGGAGTGCAAAACGGACGAAGGAGCAGGATGTCAGGTTTGCGGATACGCTTGAGAAGATTCTGAGCAAAAATTATTGATACATATTTTTTGAAGGATGGAGAAATCCGGTTGGATATGCAAAAAGGCACCAGCCTGAGCTGATGCCTTTTGTTGGCGGAGATGGTGGGATTCGAACCCACGTGCCCGGTTAAGGACAAAACGATTTCGAGTTTTTCCTGCTTCACGGTACTTGGTGGAAGATAGAGGTAATTAGCCCACTTTGCCAGAAGATACGAACCATCGAATTTACGCTCAAAATTTCATCAAGATCCAAAATCACTAGGCCCCATGCGGATTTGAACCCACTTTCCAAAACGCAGAAAAATCTGCCTTTTGGAGAGAATTGGGAGAGATTTTACGCCCGTTGGAGAGAACGGGCGAGAGAGATTCCGGGAGCCAAAATCCATCCACACAATATGTTGCTTCTGACGCTGACAAAATCAAAGCAGCAAAGGATGGATGAACATGAGAACGCTGTTAGAGTGCTATAAAATTCTCGAAGAATACCCCAACGGAATGACGAAAGACCAGTTCTACCGTGTTGCCCGCATCAACAAGCAACACGCAAAATACCTTCTGGATTCCGGTCTCGTTCCGTGTATCAATACAGGAAAGAAAACACGCAAATACCATATTGCGACCCACGATGTGATCACCTACTTGTGTGACCGTGAAGATAACCCCGAAAAGTATAAAGTGCCAGCGGGCTTTTATATCGGAAAGAACGGCTGCTCCAAGCGGCACCCGGACAAGCCTGCTGCAGTGATCATCCGCTTCAATTTTACAGAGCCGGAAAAAACAGGGCTGTATACCATGTGGGAAAAGCTCACCGCTGGATATGATGATCTGCTGACCACCCCGGTAGTTTCAGAACTGACGGGCTACTCTGCACAAAGCATCCAGCGATGGTGCAATCAGAAGATCCTTGTGGGCTTCAAAATCCGTGGCACACTGACGATTCCACGGCTTGCGGTCGTTGAGTTTATGTCCGGCGACCGTGCAACGGCTATCGTCCGAAAATCCTCAAAGCACCTCGATCTGCTCCGCACCTATGCACAGGACTGCCATGAAGGTGCAATGACAATTACATATTAAACGAACAGGACTGCTCCACAGCGCAATGTATGTGAGGCAGTCCTGTTTGCTTAGTAGGGATTTATATGTCTTTCTTGTCGAGCTGGATACGGGACATCTCCGAAAGAACAGCTTTCTTTTCGTGTTCCTGCAAGTACACCGGATTTAGTTTTGACTTCGTATATTTCAGATAGCTGTCAGCGGTCTTTTGCATCAGCACAGCCGTAAAATAGCGCTCCCAACTGAAATACTGCTGGCTTTCCACATAATTTTCCGGCGATTTCAGAATTTCATCGACCTCCGCATCTTCGAGCAATCCAGAACGAAGAATCAACCATTCAAACGATTCTGGCAGGTAAATATGAGAATCCGGCTGGAGGGCAAGTAGTTGCATAATGCGCTCCATCTGCGAACCAAATGCCGCACCGTCTGCAACCACCAGAACATTCTCCCCTGCACGGTCGGACAGCATTTTGAAAATGTTGGACTTTCCACCAGCAGATTCGCAGAAAATTCCGTTTTCGGCGCAAACAGCCTGAAAAAACTGGAACCCCGAATTGGAATCCTCTGTAATGATTGCCGTTGGTTTTAGTTTCTCCAGTCCCATCGGCTTTCCGTAAATTCGGAAAAACTCATTGTAGGTCTGTTTCAAGTCTCCGAAGTGTTTGGATGTCCGGATGCCGTAAATTTCCGTTACGCTGTACGGTAATGTTTCAAGTCCTTCCCGCGTGACGAGCACATAGTAGTTGTCTGTTTTCTGAATCGCTGCGGCAAATTCCTTTGAAGCAGTAAAAGCATTCCCTTCATCAATAAAAACAATACTCTGCGAAAGGTCGGCAAGCTGTTTTTTCCACTGCCGCCCGGAAAGAACAACGCAATCCTTCTCGCATTGCAGTTCTATTCCACTGTCCGGGCCTAGTTCCTCGTATTCCCGAATCATCTCCACGAGCGTTGTTTTTCCTGTGGCGCTATCTCCACGCAAGATCGTGATGTTCCGGCGTATTTCAAAATCAAACTTGATTTTCTTGTTCTGTATAACGACTCGATATGCTCCTACCATAAAGCATCCTCACACATAAAGTCCGGCAATCGGAATAAGCTCTTTCATCGAGTGAACGATCTGATTCGTATTCAAGATATGAATCGTAAATGGTTCATTTCCAAAATTCATAAGATGGCGGAGGTTGATGGTAACATCTTTTTCTTCTGCAATTTTTAAGAGCCACTTCGCGCAGTTATCTCCGCAAGTCGAGGCATTGAACACCTTATCCGGCTCATTGGCGACCAGAATCAGCGTTTTGACACCGCCAGACAACTGCACCGGAGGGATTTTCCCCAATACGGGGCTGTCGATCACACCACCGTCCAGCACGGTGGAATGATCTACGTCCTGTATCATCTCACGGGAAAGCGGTTCGGTGATCCACGCATCTTCATAAGTGTTCTTGAAATAGACTGCTGTATTGTAAATCACATTCGGCATATCACCGTAAAAAACATTGAGCATACAAGCATCTTCTCCTGTTACATCGGTTGACACTTTGATTATCACCATTGTAAGCGTTCTTTCTTGTAAATGTCAACCTATTTTTACGTTCATTTTTGAAGGAGGGATAGTTTTCCACATGAACACACCCATACAGTTGAAAATCCGAGGCCACACCAAATGACGCTGGACTACTTTTATGGTCAGTCGGGCGAACTGTTCTCCTACTTCCGCATCCCAAAAGCACTGTTCCAAGACCACCGCTTCCGGCAGCTCTCCACCGATGCCCGGACACTG
>ERZ791821.1104-NODE-1104-length-16764-cov-80.300018_pt1 | contig 16764 bp, 15 predicted proteins | sample MGYA00510300_ERZ791821 | MGnify/ENA primary metagenome ERZ791821 (study PRJEB30046, sample SAMN00792034) | human gut metagenome | study: EMG produced TPA metagenomics assembly of the A metagenome-wide association study of gut microbiota in type 2... | reverse complement strand
TCCTAATCTCATCTTGTGAAATCATCATTGTATTGTATCCAAATTTCTTTTGCAACGCTCTAGCTACTGTTGTTTTTCCACTTCCAGAGTTACCTCTTAATATGATTATCTTTTTCATAATTTCTCCTTAATCTTGCTATTACTCTCTCCACAAATAGAGCCAAACTAGAGCCATTTGAGAAAACAAATGCCGGAAACCCGCATAAATACAGGCTTTCGGCATTTAAATCCGTTATTCAAACTCGCAAAGTTTGGTTTGATTTTGGTTGTTTCAATATGGTTATCTATACTATCTTGTATTGATATCCCACACCTTTTCCACACATTATTTTTCGTTTCACATATTTTTAGTACCAATCCAGTACCATTGCATTTTTTCATTATTGTGTGTAGTTCCAGTGGCTTGCAGGTTCGTTTGCCATTCACAGAATAAATTTCTGTCGGTTTGCAAGTCCACCTATGGAAATTATAATCTCCAAGCGATATTTCTGCAAGGAAAAATTTTGTGGTACTAATCGTTAGTACCACGATTGTTTTCTATGTACTGAGCGAAATCAATTACCTTTGCTGGCTTTCTCTTAGCCGCAATCCCTAGTCGTTCCATGTCTAATTTAAAAAGTTCACTCGGATATCCATACGCATCAAATCCCTCTGGCTGGCAGATATCTCTGTTCAAATACTCACTAAGTTCCCATTGATACTTTGCTTCTTTCTCCAGCTTCTTACCAAAATACTGTGCATCCATTACCATTCTGTTAATGCCACCAACCGATTTCCTACCATGAGTTTTTGTTACAGTTGTATCGCCTGACATTTTAAAATACTGCCCTATCTGTTCCTCGTAATATCCCATTTCCTGCATCACGCCATGAATCACACTGCAGATATACATTATATAGTAATTCCAGTTTCTTGGTTCAATATCTGTCATTGCTATTGTATAACGATTACTGGCATTCACAATAAACAAGACATTTCTTCCTTTTATTTTCGTCAAATGTGTGTCCCAGCAGAACACAAGTGAAGCACCTTTGCTTTCTTCAATCTTTGTTGTTTTTAGTCGATCTTGAACTGCTTTTATTGCACCAATCTCCATATATATCACCTGCTCATCTCAAGTATTCTTTTTACTTCATTCTGTAATTCATCACTAAAGTCTGATAAATCATTATATGTAATTACTTTCAGTCTAATAAGACGAACAATATCCCATATTACCTCTGATTTTTTCAGTTCCATGACAACTCCCGGATGACGTTTATCTTCTTTTATCCGTTTTTCAAGTTCCCAGAATTTTTCTGATGCAGGCTTTTTATCATCATTCAGAAAATTTGCATACTCTTTAACAAGACCTTCCATATAGTTTTCCTGCCAGTCAGATAATTTTTCTCGAAATAGCTTCCAATCCATTTTGCTTATATCCATGATTTTGAATCTCATCATTCTCATGTTAATCCCACCACAACTCATAGGCTTTATTGACACAAATCAAATTTCAGAATATTCTTATATAGCTCTTTGATTTTAACCAATACATACTGTATAAAAAGATCAATTGCCACAATTCTCTTCTCATAAAAGCTTATAAATTATATTATTTATTAAAAATTTCATTTATCATATCTATCAATTCTGTCTTCAAGATGCTTTCCTCTTGACTCCATTTATTTGCTAAAACCGATATTGTATCATTAATATGCAAACCATCTCCGTGATCAAACTCAGATATTTCTCTTATAACTTCTTTCGCATTAGATGCATTAATTATTCTGTACTGGTTCAATATTTCTTTATACATCTTATCAACATAGTTACTTTTCAAAATGATTTCCTCTGGGATCATTTTCCCAGGTAAATAAAACACATTTGTTTTATAATAACGTAAGTAACTTAAATATTGTTCACATTTTTGATCAACACGTCCATTACCATTTCCACTATCTGGATAAGTATCTAAACACATACCATATGCATCCTTAACACATCTCTCTAAATATTTATCGTCTTCTATTTGATTTTTTGTCAATACATCTTCATTAAAAACATAATCTGTTTTCATATCTCCATCTAACATTAAATAAATTTTTTGTGATAAATATCTATTAAGAGCAATAGGTGTCATATAATGATTTACCAAGGTTTTCTCCCCACCATGATAATATACAACATCAAAATACTGTTCTTTATTTATATACATCAAAACTTTTTCAACAAGTTTTTGTGCTGCATAATCCTCACAAAATATCATTTTTTTATTCGAAACCCTATTTTCTATATCAAAAAAGGCTTCTTCATAATTAATATTTTCTTGAACATAAAATTTTCCATATTCATTCGTTTTAAATAATTTAATAGCAGAGCTTGGTAATCCTTTTATTAATGTTGGTGAATGAGTAGAAATAACCACTTGTAATTTTTTAGTCTTGATTGCCTCAAGCAAATATTCTTTTAAGTTTTCCTGTGCTCCTGGATGCAATGACACCTCTGGTTCATCCAACAACACTAAAGAATAATCCCTTGCCTTTTCAATTCTTCTTACTAATTGTACAACAGCAATTTCTCCACTTCCAGCATTAGCTTCCGAATATCCCATTTCATATTTGTTTTTCATATATACAGATGTACCCATATTTCTATATAGTTTATGTTCTGCTACTCTAATATCTGTATACTCTTTATTTAATATCTTGCCAATACATTTTACTGTGTTTTCTGACAATATCTCTAAATTGCCCACTTTATTATCCTGTGTCCCTTTGAATTTCATCGGTTCACCATTAAATAAACGCTTTAAATATTTAGATCTCTGACGCAATAAATTTTTTCTTTCATCTAAGTTTTCTTTTGAAAAATGAAATATTTTATCAAATGCACTTACCTCGGCTCTAAAATCAAGATATATGACATCTTTATTTACTGGTGAATTTCTTTTACTCTGTAACATTCCATCCTTCATCAATGGTCTGCTAGTTTCCCAGTAATCCAAATCTTCCTTCTTGGTTTCCGAACCTCTTTTCATCCGGAGTTTCATAACCTCTTTAATATCACTATCCTTATTTTCAACATATCCATAAAAATAACGATTTCTATCCCCGCTCTCTGCTATAGGATCGACATCTGTCGAAAACCAAAAATCACTACATGTATATCCCTGAGGTGCTCCAAATAAAGCATGCAATGTCGAGCTCTTTCCAGAACCATTTTTTCCAATTAAAACTGTCATTGGAAATTCAAAGTTTATTCTTGTTCTCGGAATTAAATTTTTATAGAATGGAAAGTCTATATATTCAATATAATTAATAAACACACCACTATTTTTCATTCTCTTAATTGTTTCTATTGTCATTTGCATCTGATTATAATCCATATATTACTTCCCACCTTGTGTACCTAACTCTTTTTTTCTATTGATTTTTATTGCTTTTATAGCCTCTTTAAAAACCTTTCCGCTGGCTTTAACCAAATCAATTGGTACTGCATTACCAATTTGCAAAGCAGAATCAGTCAATGAATTACTAAAAATAAAATCATCTGGAAATGTCTGTAATCGTGCTGCTTCTCTTATCGAAATTGCTCTATCTTGACTATAATGACCATATCTTCCCTTAGAATAGCACAAGCATCCACCTGTAATCGTAGGAGATGGCTTATCTGGGTCCATTATTCCATATACGTCCTTATGACCATTAAACACATTTCCTTTACTGTCTTTCTTTTTATGACATTCTAATACCAACTCATCCGGGAGACCAGTTCTCGTTCCTCCATGTTTTCGTATTTCTTTTATCCTTTTTAGATTAATATCTGAAAGAGAAGCACATTTGTGATTATGAATATTAACATTACCTTGATAAAGTTCCCCTGCTTTAATGGGCGGTAAATCACCAATTGCATCTCTCACTGTTTTCCATGATTTTAATCCATCTGTACCATTTTTATTATGTGTTGCTATTGGCAATGCAAAGACAAAACCATATGTTTTTAACTCATTATTAATATCTTTCCTAACTGCATGTAGAACATATCTTCTCCTTGCTTGTGGAACACCATAATTTGCAGCATTTAAAATTTCATCATACACATCATATTTTTCTTTCAATCTATTTAAAAATTCAGTTAAAATTTTACCATTTATTTCTGACATTATTCCTGGAACATTCTCCATCAATATAAATGGGGGTAAAATTTCCTCGATAATACGTAAGAATTCAAATAATAACTTTTTTCTTTCTTCCTCTGTTTTGTTTTTATTAAGTGGATTTTGTCTCGAAAAATTCTGGCAAGGCGGACATCCTGCAAACAAATAAATATCATCCTTTTTTATTTTTGCAGCTTTCAATATTTTTTCGCCACTCAACTTACAAATATCCTCATTTAATACATTTACTTTGCTTAATGGCTCATAATTCAGATATGTATCTACAGCATGCTTTTCAATTTCGACTGCTGACTTTATTTTAAATCCAGCTAAAGAAAGCCCACAAGAAACTCCACCACATCCAGAGAAAATATCTATTGCTTCATATTTTATTCTCATATCTATAATTCATCCTCTTCAAATGCTGCAATAACTCGTTCTCCTACAGGAGTATTAATAACTGGAGGTAGCTCTTTTCGCTTAAACTCCTCTCTTTCCTGCCTACACAGAGCCCGATAGTCACATTCTGTACAATTTGCAGAACACGCTCTCATCGGGAAATCTTCCTGCAAAATACCTTTTACTGCCCATTCAATCGCACCAATTGCATTTTTAACTGATAATTCATCAACTGGAACTTTCACTCTATTATTATCCTTTAATGTATGGACATATCCTGTCTCCGCATTCTCTCCTATTACTTCTTTTGCAGCTCTTGAATACAGTTGCACTTGAAGCGACATTTCTCGCCAATCAAATTCTTCCAATTTATCTGACATTTCCATTGACTTAAAATCGATTACTTCTGCTGCATCAATGTTTTGATCTTCATCCTCTTTCAACAACAAATCAATAGAACCTGTAATCAACGCCTCATCTACCAACAATTCAAATCGTGCCTCATCTTGACGAATCCGGCAAAAATCATCTGAATATGTATTCACGTATTTTTTCATAATTTCATGAACAAGCATCTTAGCTCGTTCATAAGAACCCGGTCTATTTACTGGATCATTACTTGGAAATACATGCTTAAGCATAAATGTATCTTCAACCATATCAAAGATTTCTTTCTCTGTCGGAATTCTATCCTTATATTTCTGGTGCAATCTTTCCAATATTGTATGTGTAGTTTGTCCAAATCCAAACAATTCAGGAACTGCCGCATTGTACCCATATATATTCTGCAATTTATACATGAATGGACATTTAAGATATGATTTAACTGACGAAAAATCTGTTGGCAGTTCATTGTCATCAAATCTTGGGATAGGTTCAATCTTATCAGCTAACTCATCTATAGTCATATCTTTTCTCATATCAGGGTGATTCAATTCTGCGGTAAAAACAGATGGTTTCTTCTTGTTTTTTAATCCAGGATGAATTTCACTTCCTGTCAAATACAGCAAACGTTCTGCTCTAGTAATAGCTGTATAAAACAACCTGGCTTCATCCTCTAGTCTATTGCCATATGCACCTCTATCTATTGCATTTCCCATCAATTCTTCTGGCAAAATTCCACTGTACTGTCCTTTTTTACCAGGAAAACGTTGATTAACCAAATCCACAACAAACACAACTGGATATTCAAGTCCTTTAACTTTATGTATGGTAGATACATTAACCGCATCAACCTTTGAAATGTAGTCTACAGAATCTAATTCATAATTCTGCGCTATATTCTGCAGAAAGTTAAGCATTTCTCTATATCTCCATTCAGAATCGATACTTACATATGTTTGTTCTACATCCTTAATTATGTCACTAAATAACCCTAAATCTCTTAAAGCTGTTTCATCTCTAAGCATTCGTAAATTAAGTGCATCGACTAGCTGATGTAAAAAATTCTGCGGGTATACTTTTCTTCTTGCCGATGTTGCTGGTGTATATATGTTCGAATACCATTCCTGCAAAACATTAAAGTACTTATTCTTATCCGCATCTGGAAAAATAGGCAAGACTGATTCCACAAAGCATTTCTCTGCATCAGTCCGATTTACCCCCGTTCCATCTCTCAGCAACTCCATTATTTCCAATATACATTGTGCATATGGTCTATCAAAAATTCCGCCTTCTCCAGAAGTTTTCACAGGTATATCAAGTTCCTTCATTGCATTTACAAACTGAACATCCTTATTCTCGTCTTTTTGTGAGCGAATGCTCCTAATAAGTACTGCAAAATCACTATAAGTAAGTCCTCTTCTGCTTTTTTCTGTTCCATTCGGATTATATTCAATATATGTTGTGCCAATTAGTGACTTAATTCGCTGCGCAACCCATTTAGCTTCATCTTCCCTGGCCTGAAACCACAAGTTCCGCAAATCCTGAATATTACCATTCTGATGGTATTTTATCTCTTTAGGTAATCTTTCAAACGGAATTGTTTTTTGAACAAAACTATTTGCAGTCTCTACTATGGCTTTTGTACTTCTAAAATTGACCAACAACTTATGTATTTTAACATCTTTATATCTATCCTTAAAAGTCAAAATATTCTGTACATTTGCACCTCTCCAGCCATATATTGACTGATCATCATCCCCCACCACAAATAACATATCTAAAAATTCAGATAGTGTTTTTATAAACTCTTCCTGAATAGGATTAATATCTTGATATTCATCAACAAAAAGATACTTAAACTTCTCAATATATGACCCTTCCTTTTTTTCTATCTTTTTTAATTCCTGAACTGCAAGATATATTGCAAAAGAAAAATCCATATAACCATCTGCACTCATTGAATCAGAAAGACATGACAGACTATTAAACAATTCCGTATCATATTTCTCAATGTCTTTCAGATCTATATTTTCATTATGCATTGTTTGCCATGCATCTGTAAATTCTTTGATTCGATTAAAATAGCCCTTTCCATTCTTCAATCCCAACTTGTACTGTCTCGACATTACATATAACACCAAACGGTTCTGATCCAAAATATCAAACTGGCGATACTTTGCGTTAATGTCTCCAAGCAGTTTCTGGCAAAACGCATCTAATGTTCCAATAAACATAGCACCTACAATATTTTCAGATAATCCAAACTTTCGCAATGCTTCCGCAACTCTACGTTTGATAGATTCTGCTGCTTTTTCGGTAAATGTAAACGCAATAATACTTTCTGGTTCCTCACTCTGGGATATCAAATACGCTATTTTGTATGCCAAAGTTCTTGATTTCCCGGAACCTGCGCAAGCCAGACACAATATGTTTCTTGAATCGTCAATTACCGCTGCATACTGTTCATCTGTTAAATTTGAATGTAAAATTTCTTCTGTAGTCATAAGTTATTTTCTCCCTTCTCCACTGCTTATTACTTCTACACATCATTGCTATCATACATAACCATATCAAAGATTGTCTCTTCCACAACCTTCACACACTCATCTGTATGTTTCTTTATATCTTCACCCCAGAACCGGATTACAGTCCAGCCCTCAAAGTCCAATTTCTTATTTATCTCATCATCCCGCTCTTTGTTGCGGGATATCTTGCTAATCCAGTACTCACTATTGTTACTCTTTTCAAGTCTCTTTTTTAAAGTATCCCAATCTTTTCCATGAAAGAATTCTCCATCACAAAAAATAGCTATCTTATACTTTGTCAGCACGATATCTGGACTTCCCGGAAGTATTTTATAATTCTTGCGATACCGATACCCTTTGTTCCATAAAGCCTTTCTTAATATAACTTCTATTTTGGTATCCTTCCCATGAATATTTTTCATGTTTTTATGCCGCTGTTCTTTTGTTAAATCATCTGCCACAAAATCACCTCAACAATCTGTTTTTCATCAACTTTTCCAGTTCTTTTCTCCTTTGCTTCTTGTCTAGCATTTATACTTATAACTGCTCGCTATAAATACACATCTTTAACAAGCTCCATTATTTTATCTGTCAGCATATCAAGCGACTTTCCATTCGCCATAGGTTTAATATCTGATTTACTTTCAATGCATTTTTTAAGCACTACTTTAAGCACTTTTTCATCCCTCAGCTCCGCTTCTGATAAATCTTTTATAATTTTTTCTATCTCAATAGAGGCATCCGCAATCTGACTGCAACGATTATAAGAATCTCCCATATCCTCTGCCACCATACTTTCATGGTCCTCTTTTTCATATGGATTAAATCCATAAAAAGCATTACTTGCAACGGGGCATATAGCATCATATATAATTTTTGCACCCAATTCTCTTTTTATCTGTTTGGGATATATAAGCCTGCCTCTATCTGATTTCATTTCAAGTTTCTTTTCAGCTAATTTACTAGCAGTCGTGATTCTCGTAAGATATGCCATCATCCTATTTGCAAAGTTTTGACTATCTACTTCATGTCGTCCAATTACTGGAATATATTTGTCCATCTCATTTTCATTTACTATATGATCTGCCAAATATAAAGAATACATTTCTGATGCACAAAGCTTTACAACTGCTACATTCTCTAATTTTTTGTCTCCGATTTGATGCAGCATATCCATCTGCACCCATCCATATTCTTTATTTCCAGATTCATCAGGACAAAAAAACATATTCTGCACATATTTGTATCCTTGCTTTGCTATAAAATCATCGTACGCAAGTTGATATAAATATTGCTTTGTAACATCCGCCACCCCAGGCTGTCCTATAACTTTGTATTCTGACGAATTCTTGTGAAAATTAATATTATAATATTTTGCATCATATATGCCAAAACAATATTCTCCACTATCACCACACTCGTAAATACTAATCAGATCTGGTCTTAGTGTATCTGACTTCCCATCACTAATATTATCTGAAGTCTTATGCCATACTGGTCTGTCAATTATTTCTATTAAAGTACTATCTTTACTTTCTTTATAATCATCACAGACTCCAAGTGGCAGCTCTGATAATTTTACATTTAAAACATTTCCAAAATTCTGTGCACACACTTTTTCCCATACTAAGTTAAAGCTGTTGGTACCATATATGCTAAAACTATCAATGTTATTAAAGCTTGCTTTTTGTGCTATATACGCATACATTGCCTTCAATACCAGTTGTTTTCTTGTGTTGTACTGCACATTAAGTTCATTTTGTATCCTATATAAAATATAATCTTCATCTCCCAAATCTTCCAGTTGTTCTTCTGACAGCTCTACTGTCACAATATTAAATAACTCTGGCAGATCGGATTCTTCAAGTTCCTTTGAAAATTTAGTCAATACACATGCATGTAAGCGTCTAATAAAATCATATTCATCTGAAGTCCGCTTTTTTGTCTGTAATTCAGTATAATATGGCCTGTTATTTGATATATATGAAAATGTTTCATTGATTGTTCTGTCCCACAGTATTTCTCCTGTACCATTAGTCTCAACAATCTCAACGTCATTAGCATATATTCCATTATCATAATAATCCTGCAGCAAATACAGCATTACTGCCAATAAGTTAAACGATCCTCCATCATCACTTTCATTATACAGTTTTATTATCTGCTCTTTTGAATTATATTTTTCCAAAACACGCATAATCTGCTTCATCTGTGCTATTGGACTACCACAAGAATTAATATATTTAGGATAACACTTTAATACCCGTCCGTATACAACAATTACTCCAACAAATGAAAACACATAATATAATTCCCGCTCTCCACTTTCGATATCTGTTACTCTGATATCTTCCTCAACTAAGTCAGAGAGCATACTTTGCCTATCACTTTTTTTTACATTTTTAACAATTCCATACTCTTTTAACTTTCTTATAATCTGCACTGTTTCATCAGCAGTGCATTCAAATATTTTTCTAAGTTCATCTTGAGTATACCGCTTCTGCTCTTTGACATATTTAGAAATCATCCAGTAACATTCCCTTCTCATTCTAATTCACTCAAATATTCTTTCTTGATTTTGTCTCGGATTTCTTTACAGAAAATATCTATGCCTCTTTTATCAAATTCCTCGCAAATCGTTGAATATTGGTTTCTTATATCCTCATCACAGCCTCCAAACAACATATGCCTTCTCTGCTTTGCTGCATCTTCAAATAAGTACATAATAATTTTACTCTTAAAAGTTTCTCTAAACGCATCTTCATTCTCTAAAATGCTTTTAGATACAAAAAATGGTCCCATAAGCTTGTCTTCATTTATCTTATAATCTCTAGAAGCAAGTGTTGTATTTATAGCCTTCCTAAGCTCATTCCAGTCAACTCTGTATGGCACCTGTGCTTTATCACACACTAAATATGTATCTTTAATCTTTTCTTCCTTATGGTTAATACCTATATATTCAAAGTTCCATCTTCTTTTAAATGCTGTATCCATTGGAAATACACCCTGATCAGCACTATTCATAGTTGACCAGATATACATATTATCTGGTATCTTTATTTCATCATACTGCTCTGGCCTTCCACCAAGTTCTTTTGCCAAATATGCCTTTATATCTTCAGAAGGTTTAACTGGATATTGGCTTGCATTTCTATCGTCGCGATCTAAAAGCTGAAATACCTCTCCAAATACAGCTGCAACATTTGCTCTATTAATTTCCTCTATAAGAAGCAGAAATGGTTTTACATCTTCCTTATTCTCCGACTGTCCATTTTCTATTGCCTTTACATATGTCCGCATAAATGGTCCAGGAACATACTCATATGATATTCCATTTTTTGTAGGTACTGGCTTATATGTTCCAACAAAATTAGCATATGAATAATCTGGATGGAATGTAACTCTTTCGTACTCTCCACCTTCTGAAATGAGATCCTTCTGCTCATCATTCAGCTTGAAACTTTTTCCTGTTCCTGGTGCTCCAAATACAATTCTATTGTGTGCATATACAGTCCCCGTATCCTTATTTTTGCGTGAACACCCTGTATAATAATCAGGTTCAATATATGGCTTAGATTCCATTTCTTCCTCCTCAGAGCCTTCATTCTCTATGCTCATTTCTTCCTGAATAGAATTTACTGCATCCTCTTTGCTTTCTCCAAATTTTACAGATGTTGGTATCATTACAGTAACTGCTCCAAGCACCCTGTCCATAAACTCTCTGTCAAAAATTTCTTTGAATTTTTCAAGCATTTCTGGAAATTTATCAAGTACTGCACGTATAACAGCAACAGCCTTTATCTTATCCAAAGTACTTAATGCCTGTGACGGATCTCTTGATAACTCCGGTCCTATATATGGAGCATCATATGCTTCTCTATAGCTTAAAAAATCTTCCCTTTTAAATGGCTTTTCAAAAACACAGTCAACTTCTATATCAAACTTAAAGTATTTTTCTTTACCATTATATCCAAAATCATAAGGTTCTCTAATTACATGTGCTACTCCTATAAACCCTGGAACCCAATCAACCTCTGATTTTCCTGTGTCTCCTCCCAATGTAACAAATACATGCTTTCCAATATTCAATTCCTCTTTCAGAGTATAAACGCCATCAACTGTTATATCTTTGTTGCCATTGAGAATGTTATGTACTGTATCTGGAAAACCACATTTCATAGATACAAATGTTGGTTCTTCATTCTCATATCCATGAATAATCTCCGCTACAGCTTTTTCCAATTGGTCTGCAGAATAATCCTTATACAGCTCAAACACTTCCTGATATGCATGTCCTCGTCTTTTTAAATCTCTATCATCACTCCAGCCTTTTCTTCCATTGTTAGGAAAATAAAAATCAAAAGCATCCTTTGCATGTTTATATGTTGTTTTCTTTGTTCCAAATCTCTTTTCTAACACTTCCCAATCATGCATTCTCTGCTTATATCTTGCATCTGTTTTAGGAAGCATAGCATAATACATACAGACTAACGCCTGTTTTTGCAAATCGTCTAAATTATCGATATTGATCTTCTGCTCCATATTGTTCTCTCCTTAATGCCAGAATTAGTACTCCAAAGTATATATGCCATCTTCATACTTTTTAAACAAAACCTTTGTTTTTCCATATTGATCTAACATTTGTTTCGTAATATATGTACCATCCGGCACTCCAAGTTTATGCCTTATCCATTCTCCTATTATCGCATTACTTTCTGGAGTTTCTAATGCCTTTCCCTTTGCTTGTGCCTGTCTCATATAAAAAGCATCATATTCCTTTGTTACAACCTTAAACACTGGATACGTTCCATCAGCATTTACATCTGGGAAAAATCCATCTTTATGATCTGCCACATTATATGGAATATACGCCTGGTTTCTATTTCTCTTATAGCCATTTTTACGTATTCCCCAATTTACGCCAGAGCCATATCCAGTATCGCTGCCATCAGCTTTCAGTAAAGAAACTTCTAATGTATCTACCGGCTCAATAGTCTGAAAATTCTCCCAAGATAAATTTTCCATATTAGTATCCGCAACATCATCTTCCACATTTTTCTTGCTAGAAAATGAAACCTTATCTTTTATCTGCCCATCAAAGCAATTTATCGTATCAGGTAATAGACTGTTGAAGTAATGGTTTGCCTCTTTAGGATTACATGCATCCATACATTCTCTTCTTACAAAGAATGCATTCATAGTGTAATTAGCTGAACCATTAAAAGCCTCTATTGCCTTTCGCCCCCTGCACCATACATACACCTTGGAATGTACCTGTTTACCTTCCACAATATAATTGCATGATATCTGAGGCATTCCAGATACACTATTCAACCTTTTTATCAATGAGCATATCTTGTCATGTTTCTTTTGTGTCAGACCCGTGCCCTTTGTCATCCCAAGTATAATGTCCACTTTTATTCCAGACACATATTCTTTATTCCTGCCATCAAATAGTTTTATCAAATGACTTGATATTCTCTCAACATCAGTAAATGCTGTGACAATTTTCAAATGATTACATGCTTCGCCATCTTTTCTCGCTGGTATAAACAATATTTCTTCTTCAAAATTATCAGTATACATACCTTACTCCTTTATACTTGGTTCTACACTTTCGTATTCAATTCCCGCAAATGTTCTTAAAATAGCTTCAAAGATAATTTTAGCTCCTTTTGCAGGTACCGCCATACCGATTTGTTTTCTAACAGACTCTTTAGACCCCTCAAAAATATAATTATCAGGAAATGTCTGTAATCTTGCCCTCTCTCTATTAGTCAATGCTCTTGGCTCCGAATAATGATACATATGCGTTCCACCACCACCAGAACCAGTTACTGTATATGCAGGTTTATCTGGATCTAACCTCTTATAAATCTGACTTATCTTTGCCCCTTTCACTTTAAGCTGCAATTCTTCTGGCAAATCCGCAGTAAACGCATTTTCTCCCGGTTTAATATATTTCAATCGTTTTACAACTATTTCGGATTGCTTTGTTAACTCGTTATTATAAGCTTCTTTTCCGATTGGAGGATTCTCTATTGCATTCTTACAAGTAACATCAACATTTTTATATGGTTTTGGACTAGGTATTTTAAATTCATATGGCTGATCCTCTCTAATACCAACAATTATTACCCTATGTCTTGCCTGCGGCACCCCATATTCCTCAAATTTATATAAATTAGGATATATTCTATATCCAGCATTCTTCAAATCTTCCTGTATCTTCTGAAATGCCTTTCCATCATTAGCACTCTTTAATCCACCAACATTTTCTGCCAAAAACCACAACGGCTTATATTTCTTTAATACCTTTACCCCATATGTGTATAACGGACCATATACACCATCAAATCCCTTTTGCTCACCTACAACAGAAAAATCATTGCATGGGAATCCAAAAGCCAATGCATCTATATCTCCAAGACTGTCAATATCAAGTTTTCTTACATCTCCACAAATAACACTCTCTCCATCATCTGGACAGATATTTCTCGTATATGTATTACATGTGTCTTTATCATAATCATTTGCCCATTTATGAATAATCTTATAATCCGAATCTTCAATCTTTGCTGTCGTTGCTCCTAACGCCAATCCACCAGGACCACAAAATAATTCTCCAAGTTTAAATTCTTTTACAATATTCTTCATCAAACTTTATCTCCATTTGCTAATATAAATTCTCTGTTAAATTCGACACCCAATACATCTGCAATATTATCTAAATCTTCTACTGTAAAACTTTCTCTTTTCATTTTCGAATTAAAGCTTTGTGGCGATTTTCCCAGCCGCCTTGCCAGTTCTGCTTCACTTACACCACATCTCACACACAATACTTTTATTTGTTCTGATATTGTCATGCACCAATCCTCCTGCTTACTATCTATTTTTATATTATAAACATATTTTTTGATAATGTCAAAATAATTTTTAAGCATATAAAACTTAATGAATCAATATTTTTCTATCTAATACATAACTGGAAGAGACAGAGGAATTACCTTCCTCTGCCCCTATTCCACATCTTATCTTCTGCTTTATCTTTACCAGCATCTCTACCAACACTCTCATCATAAATTCTCTGGAATTCCTCATACATTTCGTCTCCATCCAGCTTTATACCCAGCCTTTTCATTACATCCGAGAACAACCATATGCTTCCACTAACATCAGCAATATCAAATCCGAATATATCAGCCTTAACAGAATCACTAATATTCTCATAACCACCAAGCTCTGATATTCTCCTGACAATCCAGCCAGCTTTGTCCACAGACACTTTTTCTTCAGATTCCATAAATTCACTTTTACCTGTTACATCAATAATACTTTCGCCAACTCTTGCCACATTCGTATCAGATAGATTATGGATTTCCGAAATTCCTATGCCCTCTAAATCAATCTGCTGTTTTCTATCACTATCAGTTTGCTCGTTCTGTCCAAATTCTTCATTATAACTATTAGCAGGCTGATTCATCACTGTAACATCTGGCTTTGGCTAAACAACTGCCATTTTCTCAACCGTCTCTTCCATCCCAGGTATCTCAACATCCCTGTCAGCAACAATCTCCTCATTCTCCGACACCGCATAATAAGCTGTATACAAATCTTCTTTCATAATACCATCAGCAAGCTGTATCTGCCTCTTAATTCCCCTTTTCTCCTGCTTCAGCTCGTCAAGTTCTTCCTGCACTTCAACATGCCATATCTGATACTCACGATACTGCTCCTCGTTCTTAATATTCCGTTTCCAGCTAGAACCTTCTCTGTATATCTCATGCTGTCTGTTCTCAATCTGCTGAATCTTTTCTTCCTGCTGACTTATGAAATCCACAAGCTCCACAACACTTTTGATGTCATTATTCACAAGCAGCAGATATTCATCCTGTAACCGATGAAACCTCTTCAAATCCTCTGTATACTTTGCTCCACCAACTACAAAACGCTTCTGCTCTACAATCCTTAACCTATATAGCTTTACATAAAACTTCTTCTGGAATGGTGACAGCTTCACCCTGTGCAATCCCCTGATATCCGACGAATAAAAGTAAGGCTTTGCCATCCAAGGCATATCCACATAATGCCTTAACGTCTCCTCTGAAAACATCTCGTCCAGCTTTGCCAGTTTATGATAATACCGAAATCCCGGTGCCTGCACCTCCATCCACGCATCTTTCTTAAATACATATCCAAGTCTTTTCATCAGATATTTAAAATGCCCCACATTTCCGGCTGCATACGCACACATCTTGGCATCCCTGAGAATTATCTCTTTCATGGACATTTCCTTTTCCCACTTGTCCCTGCTGATATTCTTTGGATTCTTGCTGTACTCTGCCGGCATTATGGAAAGTCCAAGTTCATCACAATATTTATTTGTGATAGGCTGGAGATGATTCCTCCAGTTGCCTTTCGGTGAATTGTATTTTTTGCCAGTTGTCATACTGACACAGTTCCAGATCAGATGCCCATGCATATGCTCCCTGTCAGTATGGACTGCATACACAGCCTCATAATCATCACCAAGTACGTCCTTTGCAAAATGTTCCAGCACATACATTGCCTGTTCTGCTGAAACCTTCTCCTCAGGTGAAAAAGATATAATCACATGATAGCCCTGCCTGTTACCTGTCTTATGAAATATATTCTTTGTTTCTACCATCTGCTCAAATGCTGTATCTGGCAGACAGTTGATACTGCCCACCAATACACATTCTTCTGTCTTGTCCGGATTCTGAATATAGTTCAATGCATTTTCCAAATGTGAAGCTGGATTTCTGCCTTTGGATTCCTTGATATTTAAGATCTTTGTAATCGCCATATTTCCAATACCTCCCCAAATGCTTTCTTTACATCATTCAGGCTGTTCTGCAATTTATCAATATCGCTGTAATATAACCTTCCCTGTGAATTGACAAGCTTTACTGCCTGATTAATATTATTTGCAATACTTGCTATGATGCGGATTGCCCTTGCCCTGTCCTCTGGATAACTTGTATCAATGTTACCTCCTGTCCGGATCAATTCTCTTATATAGGCACTTGCTGTCATTCATGTCCGATTAAGTGCTGCTTTCAAAATATCCATATCTTTTTCTGACAGTTTCACCGATATCTTATAATTTTTCCTGTCAGATTTGTATCTTCTCTTTCCATCTGCCATACGTTTCTCCCCTTTCGTAATTTTCCAATGCTGTATCAAACCACTCTCTTTTTATCTGTACCATTGCTTTTCCAACCTTTCTTAAAAATGTGTTCATAGGTTTTGCAAGATGCGGAAAAGGTCGGACCTTTTCCCGAAAAAATATAAACG
>ERZ791821.1099-NODE-1099-length-16851-cov-4.640629_pt1 | contig 16851 bp, 15 predicted proteins | sample MGYA00510300_ERZ791821 | MGnify/ENA primary metagenome ERZ791821 (study PRJEB30046, sample SAMN00792034) | human gut metagenome | study: EMG produced TPA metagenomics assembly of the A metagenome-wide association study of gut microbiota in type 2... | reverse complement strand
CGTCATACTACAGATACATTTATCATAGCTTTCCTGTCGAGAAGTGTCAACCACTGTGGTACAAAGTCTTTCCGGTAAAAAAAAAATAAGCACCGGCCATCATAGTCAGTGCTTAATACTAATTATTCTGCAAAACTTTCATAGAGATTCTACAGTACTTTTTCAAGGCTTGAAGCTTTATTCGAAGAACAAGTTCTTGTACTCTCCATAGGTGTAAATTCCGAACCAACTTATACAATTGTTCTTTTTCATTCTCCAAGAACAAGTCTTACTGCTCCATAGATCCCGGCGCTGTTACTGAGTTCTGCCATCTTGAACACCGTCTCTCTTGAAGCATGGAATGCATATTTCGTGTAATATTTCTTGATTGCATCAATCAGAATATCACCCGCCTTGGACATACCGCCACCAATAACAAATGCTTCCGGATTGATCACACATGCGACCGCTGCGAGGGCCTTACCGAGCATACGTCCAACCTCGTTTACCATGAGTATACTGACCTTGTCACCCTCCTTCGCCTCATCAAAGATTTCCTTTGATGTGATTTTTTCCATATCTCTGAGCGTTGTCTCTGCCTCTGGGTGCGCATCCAGATATCTCTTTGTGATCGTGACAATTCCATTTGCAGAAGCATATTGCTCAAGGCATCCCTTGTTACCACATCCGCAGGCAAATTCTTCATCATCTTTCATGGGAATGTGGCCGATCTCGCCGGCTGCTCCGTTAATTCCTGTAAGGATCTTACCGCCGATAATTACTCCACCGCCAACACCTGTTCCAAGCGTTACCATTACAATGTCACTGTAGCCCTTGCCACCGCCCTGCCACATTTCTCCAAGAGCGGCAACATTGGCATCATTACCAGCTTTCGCCTTAAATCCTGTGAGAGTTGTCATTTCCCTCTCCACATTAAACACACCCCATCCCAGATTGACGCATTTTAATACATTGCCGTCTCTGCCGACCGGACCCGGAACACCAATTCCAATGCCTTCAACATCCAGTTTTGAGATTTTTTTCTCTTCTAATTTTTCTTCTATAGACTCAGCAATATCTATCAGAATATATTTCCCATTCTCCTCAATTCTTGTAGGAATTTCCCAGACTTCAATCAAATTGCCAAGTGTCTCAAACAGACCCAGCTTGATGGTGGTTCCTCCAATATCTGCACCAAATGCATATTTTTTCATTATCTGTTCTCCTATATTACAAAGTTTCTAAGGTATTTTGCACTTAAAACAACTGCCTTCTTCGCATCCTCAAGGCTGTTCTCAAATGCTTTATCCTCAACCTCGATACAGGTATATCCGTCATATCCGATATCTGTCAGAGCTGATACATATTTTCCCCAGTCAACGTCGCCAAGCCCCGGAAGCTTCGGAGACATGTACTGCAATGGTGTAGCCATCGTTCCAACATCAGCCAGCTTGTCCTGATAAACCTTAATATCCTTGTAATGAACATGGAAAATTTTATCCTTAAACTCGTAAATTGGTTTAATGTAGTCAATCTGCTGCCAGACAAAATGGGACGGGTCATAGTTAATACCAAAGTTTGGACTGTCGATAATCTCGAAAATTTTTCTCCAGTTTGCAGGCGTTGTCATAATATTCTGTCCGCCCGGCCATTCATCATCTGTGAAAAGCATCGGACAGTTTTCAATACCGATCTTAACGCCCTTTTCCTCTGCATATTTTACAATTGGCGGCCATACTTCTTTGAAAATCTCCAGATTTTCTGCAAATGTCTTATCTGGAACTCTTCCAACAAATGTAGTGATCATGTTAACATCAAGCATTGCAGATGCATCGATCAGTTTATAGATGTGATCAATGTAGGACTGTCTTTTTTCAAGATCCGGATCCATAGTATTTGGATAATAGCAAAGTGAAGAGATCTCCACACCCTTGGAAGCACATAATGCTTTAATTTCCTCTGCCTTCTCAGGTGTAAGAGCAACTACATCAATGTGGCTTACTCCTGCATATCTCCTCTTTGCTCCAAAGTTTGGCCAACATGCAACTTCCAGACATTCCAAACCATTTTCTGCAGCAAAATCTACTACTTCTTCAAATGTCATTCCTTCACAAATCGATGTTATAAAACCTAACTTCATTATTTTTTCCCTCCTGTTTTTTCTATTCGAATAAAATAGCCTCTCCTGTTTCTGCAGACTTCCATGCCGCTTCCATAACAGCAAGTACGCGCCTTACCTCAGATATCTTAATTTTAGATTCCGCACGCCCATTTAATACATCATCAACATTTCTGTAGAAATCTACCCAATCTGTCTGAATCTCCGGAAGTGGTTCTGTCACGATTCCTCCTGGTGCTACAGGCGCAAACTGTCTGGTTGGACCGGCTTCTGTCTCAGTGATCTGAGGTGGAAGTTTTTCAAGCATCTTTCCTGTTCTGTAGATATTTCCATCACAGGCAAAGTTCTTCACAATCATGGTCCCCTTATCTCCAGCTACAAGCCATCTTGGCTGGTACTCCAGAATATATGTGGAAAGTTCAATATGAACTGTAATTCCATTCTCCATCTTCATGATAATCTTGAAATAATCGTCTACTTCTTCATGAAGTACATTCTGAATATCAGCATAGATTGACTTGATTTTTACTCCCGGCATCATGAACAGAATCTGATCAATGAGATGTACACCCCAATCGTAAATCATACCTCCGCCATACTTTTTGTAAATATGCCATTCATGCATATACCCATTTCCTGAATGAAGCTTCGATTCAATCGTAAAAATATTTCCGAGCATGTTTTCGTCATATGCTTTCTTTACCATCAGCATATCCCGATCCCATCTTCTGTTCTGATGAGCAGTAAAGAATACTCCTGCTTCCTTGCAGGCCGCTTCCATTTCGTCGAGCTCCTGTACATTCATAGCTGCCGGTTTTTCTGTAATGACATTCTTACCGGCTTTAGCGGCCTTGATACACATTTCTTTATGCAGATAGTTTGGAACTGTTAAGATAACTGTATTTACCTCCTTATCTGCTAACAGTTCATCTGCTGTCGTATAAAGCTTGTATCCCTTTTTAAGTGCATCCTGCTGTTTTTCTTCTTCAATGTCACATACTGCTGCAATTTCAACGCCAGCACGAGGGGCATTTTCTGCATGCCACTTTCCCATTCCGCCAAATCCAATAATACCCAATTTGATTTTCATGTCTTTCTCCTTTCGTTTATATCCTTAACATCTGTATTTTGATATCTTAATTTTAATCATTTCATGTCATGGGAACTACCTTTGTGCTATCTCAACAACACGTCATTTTTTTACCTTTTCGAGATTAGAGGACAGACAAAAGAAAAAAAGGTCAAAATCAACTGCTTTGATTTTGACCTTTTTTACTATTTTCACATTTTCTCCAGGTTAATATATGCAATCTCATTAGGACGCATTCGAAGTTCTATCTGTATGCATTCATCCTCCACACAGAATTTTCGTAAAATCATCCTGGGAACAGTAGCTCTGTGCAAATACCTGATCTCACTATCAGACAGATCCTGGATATATTCCAGATCCGCCCAAATATCCTGAATGCTTCCACTCTTCTCATTAATTTTCTGTATAGTCATCTGATAATTTCCATTTTCAACATCCTTTATGCAAAGCTTCAATGTCAAAGGATTCCATTCATCAAAATTCTTCCAAAGCTTATCCCACTCCAGAGTTTCCTCGCTCTGAAGATAATACATATAATTCAGATTTTTCATGTTATGGCAGACCAAACTATACTGATTTCTTCTATCTGTTGTCAGAAGACAGTTTTCTGTCTTATCTATAAAATATGGTTTCAATTTTTTCAGAAAGCGGAAAGCGAATCCAGATGGCTTTGCAATTCCATCACGTGTAAGAAGTCCTTCCCCTCCATGCATCAACCACACTGTATCATAATACTCTGTGTATATATCCGTCCCGGTGAAATAACACAACATATCGATCTCACCAAAAACATCGATAATGTTTTTCATGACATAAGCGCCGTGGAAACAGTGATCATTCAATTTATTTCTGTCAGATACCGTCAGATTCCATTCTGTTATATAAATCTTCTGTCCAGACAATCCATGCTGTATCAGATCCGCACGTATTTTACGGATACTATTTTTCAGATAATCCGGATCCTCACTTTTTTTACCAAACCGTTCTTTTCCTTCCGGATCTGCCTCATATGCAAAAATCATAAAAGAAATAAAGTCTGGAAGAGGGGCACGTCGGATCCACTCCTCCCAAAAGTTCATTCCTCTTTTTTCCAAATGACACAAATAATCCGGGAAAAAACCACATCCTCCGATCTCCATATGAGGCGCATGTTTTTTTATCATGGAATAAGTACATTTAAAGATCTGAAAAAAGCCGTCTGTCGGATCTATCCCTTTCAAACAGTATCCATCAAAAATCACCTCCATCTTCCAGGTGTTTACTTCTTCAATACCATAGCGCCTTACCAGATGCACAATCAACTGCCTGATAAATTCCTCCCATATTGGAAGCGAATCAACCATATTGTTCTTTTCTTCATACAAAAGGAAATCCTTATCCGTTCTGTTTACCCGTTTTATCTTTTCTTCCATGTCAAAAAACGGTTTCAATCCATTTTCTACCAGGAAATCCAGTATATTATCTAGCTTAGTAAAATTATACAGGCCAATTTTTTCATCTTTTCTCATAATCATCCGATCTGAAAAAAGACTCCAGAACCTGATATATCCAAAATGCATCGAATCTTTCATCCGAAGAATCTGTTTTCTGACTTCATGATTCAGAAGATCTGATGCCTGGCCAATATTAATTGCCGTATTCCAGAATTGAGGAATTTTCTCCCCGCCTTCCACTTGAAATGTTTTTCTGATTATTTTCGCCCTTCTTTTACTTTCCTGTTCCTCCTCCATAGAATAGATAAACTTTTCCAGTTTTTGATTTAAGACCAGAGAATCCATATCTTCTTCTTTTTTTTCCATTTCCTTCGCACTATTTCGAACATGAGATGGAGACTTTCCATATTCTTCCTTAAACACCTTATTAAAAAAAGAAATGCTGGAGAATCCATTATCCAGAGCGATCTGGAGAATCGCTTTATCCGTATACAGAAGTTCACTCATGGCATGGGAGAGACGGACCTGCCTTAAATAAGCAGAAAAACTCATGTTATATATCTTTTTTAAATATCGTGACAAATATCCCTCAGAGAGGTAGAGCGTATCAGCAAGTGACTTCAGGCTGATCGGTTGATTATAATTATTCATAATATACTCATTAATCTGCAATGTCCGCATCTGAGATTTCTGCTGCATTGACATGCCTGCATCCGTCTTCGCCTTTTTTATAAAATTGGAAGTCAGATATCCAAGCACCTTATAAAAAACAGAAAGATATTCATATTCATGCTGTCCTTCTTCCGCTTCCTTCTCGCAAAACATTTTTCTCTTTAGCAACTGATTCAACAATTCCCGTAATTTCTCATAACGCTCATCATCTTCACTGGTCGAATTACAGAAAAAAAATGAACTTACTCCATTATATACAGAACGAAGCAATGAGTATGTAATGAAAAGATGTGCTGTCGTTATTTCACCCTGAGTTTCGATTCTGTGTTCTTCATTGGAATTAATCACACAGATATCCCCTCTTTTCAGATGATATTCCCTTTCCATCACATAAAGTCGCAGTTCCCCTTCCATCACATAGACCAATTCTACCTCCTGATGAAAATGTGCCCCTCTGGATAATCTGCTTAAAATCTGCACATCCATTTTGTTTTGTTTAATATATTCTCTCATACCAGCACCCCAATCTTTACTCTATTCTAAACACCATGGATCATCTGCAATACCCATCTTTTCTCTATATTTTACCTAATGCAACTATCCTTTTGCAACAAAAAATTGACCGCAATCCAATCAGGTACGGTCAATTTTTCATAATAGAAAATTCATATTTCAATTATTCAATGTTTTCTTTGTTTTTCCTCTCATGCAATTTTGCACGAACCTCATCCGCTTCACTATCCTTCAATCTCCATGTAAATGCGAAGATGGCTGTCAGGAAGAAAATGATGGCAGGTATCAGATTTACAACTATATTAATCCCGTGCAATGTTTCCGGAGTCTGCTGTGCATTTGCCACATAACCAAATGAAGCAAGAAGCAAGACACCTACAGAAGCGCCAATCGCATTACCCAGTTTCTGTGCCAGACCATAAGTGGCATATGCAATTCCATCATTACGCATACCGGTCTTATACTCATTGTAATCGATCGCATCACCGAGAAGAGAAAGTGAACACGGGAAAGAAACGTTGAAAAAACCAACCAGTCCGCTCTCAATAATAATCAGAGTCAGATTGTCAAACGGTGTAAAGTACATTGCCAGAAGTGCAATCCCCTGACATGTTACAGCAATCTGAAGTGTCATTCTCTTACCAAATTTGCTCATGACCTTTGGCACCATTAAAGAGCTGACAATACCACATACGGATGGTGCAAGCATGATAACCGGGATCAGTGTAAAGGATCCAAGGCAATACATAATGTAGTAGATTACGACTCCGATTCTTCCCATCCATGCTGCCATCTGGAGGATCATAATCACGAGAAGAATCATCAGGTTTTTATTCGTTACAAGTCCGGTAATTGTCATTTTTAAAGAGAATTTTTCCTTCGTGACTTCTGGAACCACCTGCTCTTTGGATGTAAAAAATACGGCGAGAAAGCACGGAATAGAAATGATCGCATACACAAGGGCCGTCATGAAATATCCATTTCCATTAGCGACCTCTGCTCCCTTTCCTGAAAAGAACAGCATTACATTTGCTGTAATTCCATTTACGATCAGAATACCTACATTCATACCCACATTACGGGAAGCATTGATTTTATTTCTCTGTTCTGCATCCTCTGTCATAACAGCTGCCAAAGCACCGTAAGGAATGTTAACCAACGTATAAAGCATACCCGTTATAATATAGGTTACAGCCGCATAGATTACACCTGCTTTGGAAGATCCTGCAAATGGATGTGTAAAACATAATACCGAGAAAATAGCCAGCAGTGGCGATCCAAATAATATGTAAGGCCTGAAACGGCCAAATTTCGATCTGGTTCGTTCAGCGATAGCACCCATCATCGGGTCATTGACTGCATCCCATACACGGGCTATCATCATAATTGCCGCAGCTGCGGCTGGTGCCAATCCTACGATATCCGTATAGAATACCGTAAGATAGGAACCAATAAATGTCCACACAAACTGAGATGCCAGATCACCAAAGCTATAAAAGATAACTCCACAATTGGAAGCTCTTTTTAATTGTGTTTTATTATTCATTTATTTATCCTCATTATTAGTCAACAAAATTGTGCATCATCTTTAAGTGTCTGCGAAGCATTTCGATCGAATGACCGGAATTATACTCCTCGTACTCAGATACGATATAGCCATCATAATCAGACTCACTCACGATCTTCATAATGTCATCATAAGGAATCGCTGCCTCCTGAAGATTCTCATACATATAGTGATACTTTCCGTGCATATGGATGCAATATGGAATCATATCCTTAAGTCCCTGAAGTTCTGCGGAAACATCCTTCTTGAAAGTAAGGAATGTGTACATATCACGCATTGTAGTCAGTTCCACCTTCTTAGCACCTGCTGCAGTCAATCTCTTCACGGCTTCATCATATGGAACATTATCATACTTCATATCACGGGCCATTTCAAGCAATTTTTTATCGGCACCATCTGCAAGAGCGTTATCCCAGTTCATCTTGTTTGGCTTATTTGCAAAGCATCCAAAATCAGGAATCAGACCAAGATACTTGCTGCCATTCTTATCAATTGCTGCAATATAGTCCTTTGTGGACTGTGTGATTGGAGTCTCTGGATTGTGAACTTCAATACCAACCTTTACACCATAGTGCTCCGCAAATGGTGCAAGCTTTGCAAAGTTTTCCGGTCCCATAAGCCACTGCTCACGTACTACCTTACATCCCATTTTATGGGCGTTCTTGATATCACGAACGGCCATAGCTACCATCTCATCACCTGTAAGATTTCTGTCGCCGCGAAGTCCTCTGTCACAGTTTGCTCCATAGCATACTGGTTCCATATCATAATACTGACAAATAGATTTTAATTCGCCGAGGAATTTATCACTGACATATGGGTAAGAAGGAATCATTTGAGTTGCAACAATCTCAAATCCAGCTGCTCCAAGTTCCTTAGCAGTACGAATACAATCCTCCAGAGTCATTTTCCCCTGGCAATATTCTGTAGAAAATGAATACAGGGTTACACCAAGCTTTACATTACTCATCTTTTTATTTCCTCCTTAATTCTGAACGTTTAATCTCTTGCTGCCACAACTGTCGATGCTCTGATACTCTGTCTCACTGAGTGCCATGTACGGGGATCTGAAGTAAAGTGTAAAATCTACATCATGCTCTCCTTCACTCAGTCCGCCAGGCTGGAATACTTTAATTGTAGCCGGCTCAATGATTGGCCAGAATACATTAACCAGATCATGAAGCTCTGCTACACCGTATTCCTTACCGTCAAGGCACAGAGAAATATTCTCTGCAGGCACATCAACACCATCCACCTTTACACCAATCTCATCTATCGTGGAAAGAAAATGTCCCCTATAATAGCTCAGACGTACATCAAACTGATAACCAATCTTTTTTCCATTTGCCCAGAAATTTTTCAGTGAATCATCACATACAACATCAACAAAGTTTAATCGAAGTGCAAGTCCCATCTTATTCTCCTCCTTCTTTCTTAGAATTTAATTGTCTCATTTGTTTTTGCGGATTTATAAATCGCATCCAAAATCTTAGTTACTGCCAATGCTTCTTCCGGTTTAACCAAAGGTTCTGTTCCATTCTGAATTGCCTCAAGCCACTGACGGTTGTCAACGGTTCCCTCTTCTCCGGCACCACCTGCAAAGTAAGCAATACTTCCAACGCTGGAAAGAGTCTCTTCCATCAGCTGATTATTGCGTGCACGATTATAAATCAGTTCATTCTTTGGATAGCTCATACCGGAATGAATCTCTGCACCGGCTTCTGTTCCGCAAAGTGTTGTAGATGCCTCTCTTGAATCAAGCATGTTAATTGCCCAACTTGCTTCAAGACCGATTGTTGCACCATTTTTCATCTTAACAAATCCAACCGCAGAATCTTCTACTTCAAATGTTTTAGGATCCCATGGTCCGAAAAGATTACCCTCTGGTCCATTTTCTTTCTGTCCAAGCTTGTAGAATACAGAGCCAGTTACACTGTCTACATCGTAGTTGTTCATACACCATAATGTAATGTCAAGGGCATGTGTTCCGATATCGATAAGAGGTCCGCCGCCCTGTGCTTCTTTATCCATGAATACGCCCCATGTAGGAACTGCACGGCGACGAACTGCATGTGCTTTTCCATAGTAGATTTCACCAAGTTCTCCTTTGTCACAGGACTTCTTTAAATTCATAACCTCTTCACGGAAACGATTCTGGTAACCAATTGTGAACTGCTTGCCGGACTTTTTCCATGCTTCCACCATCTTTTCAGCTTCTTCTGTGCTGTGTGACATTGGTTTTTCGCAATAAACGTGCTTGCCTGCTTCAAAAGCTGCAATTGTAATCTCACTGTGGGATACGTTAGGAGTACAAACATGTACAACCTCTACCTCCGGGTTAGCCAGAAGCTCTTTGTAGTCAGCTGTTACCTGCGCACCTTCTGCACCAAATTCTGCTGCCGCTTTCTCGGCACGGTCAATCTGAATATCACAAAATGCTACGATTTCATTCAGATCTGCATTATTCTTTAATGCCGGGAAATGTTTCTGATTAGCGATGCCACCACAACCAATAATACCAATTTTTAATTTACTCATTTTTTTCCTCCTTGTATTGTGTGTTTTTTACTGTGGTTTTTGATCTGAATAAATATTAACATAGTGAAAACATCCAATTCTTGCCTCATTTCATACTACATATTTATTGAAAAATACATATTTTTAGCTTTTCATATTGGAAGCAATTAAAAAAGTCAAAAATGAACAACTCATTTCTGACTTTCTTAATGCTATATTGATTTTACGTTTTATTTTCTAATTACATTTTAAACTTTACAGTTTCAGGTTTATTCTATTACTATTTGTTATATATAACATTTTATAGTAAAATAACAGAAAAGAAATTATCTTCAAGCCAATCCCTAATTGTAATCCGTCATGTCGAAAGAAAGGATATAACGAACATCTATGATAACTAAAATTGACCGCGAACTCGCAGAACAAATCGTAAATACGATCAAAGATGTCTGTGATCATGACATCAACTTTATTGCTCCATCCGGCATTATTCTTGCCAGCACAGATTCATCCCGTGTCGGAACCTTTCATGAGATTGGACAACAGGCCGCTGATTCCGGTTCTGTGCTGGAAGTAACAGAAGACAACAATTTTTCCGGCACAAAACAAGGAATCAATCTTCCACTTTATTATAATGAATATCTGCTTGCTGTCATCGGGATTACCGGCGCACCTGATAAAGTCCGCAGTTATGCCTATCTCGCAGAACGTATCACCAATCTTCTGATCCGCGAGCAGGAACTGAATCAATACAGCCGCAGACAGGCTGATAAAAAGCATTTTGTCATTCAGTCTTTGATCAGAAATGAAACCGACAATCAGGAATACCTCACCTCTTGCCTGCAGGAATTTAAGATTGATCTCAACACAAAGAAAAGAATTGTTCTTATTCGCATAAACAAACAAAATACAATTACAAACCGCTCTATTTTAGAACAGAACATTCAACAAATATTTGCACAGGCACATGTCTGCCTGCACACATTTAATTATCCGGGTGATTTTATTGCTTTGATTGAAGAAAATGAATTTGAAAAGCAGAATTATATTTTTAAACTCTTTGCAAAAGAACATTTCGATATTTTGGATATTGCAGTTGGAAAACCGACATCTCTTTTCCAACTCCACACCTCCTATCAATCTGCTGAGACGGCTTTACACAGCCTTACAATTTCGTCTGAACACTATGTTGTTTTCGACGATCTGACACTTGAACTAATTCTTTCTACGAGCACACCGGAAAATCAGAAAGAATATTTAGCCAAGACAATTGCCCCACTCAATGAACAAGAACTGCACCTGCTTGAAGTTTATTTTCCGAAGAAATGTCTCTTGCCGCCACAAGCGAACGACTCTTTCTCCATAAAAATACATTACAATATAAATTGAATGCGATTCAGAAAAAATGTTCACTGAATCCGAGAAAATTCCAGGATGCGGTGCTACTTTACCTGGCTGGGAAGATTCAAGGAAAGTAAAGATTTAGCGTAGAGATTATTTTTCGAGTGCGGACGAAATCCTATAGTTCCTGCTTTTCCATCACAAGCCTTATACTCCAGAAGGTTTTCTTGAACCTCGTCCTGTTAAGGAAGAAAATATTGCGTCAAAAAAATTAAATCCTGACACCTTGTATAGTTATAAACTCAGTAGTTTGTACTATTCTCGTAACCATCTACAGATATCAACCACTTGCACTCCTTTATAATCATAAGTTTCATGATGTGTTCTTGCAATTATCATCTTAGGATATGCATCTCTTATTGCAAGCAAAGGCGAATATTCTCTTTCAAATGTTTTTTCATCTGAAATATTATCGCTTACCTGAATATATATTTGAACCTCACGTTTCTTTGCTACAAAATCCACCTCCTTTTTATAAAGTTTTCCCACATATACCTCATATCCTCTCCTACGCAACTCCAGATAAACAATATTTTCGTAAACTCTTCCAAAGTCCATGTTTCGTGTACCATTGACTGCATAACGAAATGATGTATCACAAAGATAATATTTACTATTATTTGCCAGATATTTTTTCCCTTTTAAATCATAGCGTTTTGCCTCATAGAACAGAAATGCATTTTCCAAATACCCAATGTATTTTGACACCGTCTTTCTGGTTATCTCGCTCTGGTCATTTTTTAAAGTTTTGCTGATATTATTAGGCGAAAGTAAATTACCGATGTTATCCATCATGAATTCAGATATGTTGGTGAACTCTGATTTATTTCTTATCTTATACTTTTCAACCAAATCTCTGATAAGAATGGTTGAATACACATCCCTGACGTAATCATACTGTCTGTCCTCGGTCTTATATACATAAGATCCAGGCATACCACCAGTTCGGACATACTGATCAAAAGCTTCATCATACCTGTCTGTAATTCCATAATAAGTTAGATATTCCACGAAAGAAAATGGATATACTTTTATTTCCATCGTTCTTCCGGTAAAAAGTGTTGCTAAATCCGAGCTTAGCAAAAATGCGTTTGAACCAGTAATATAAATATCATAAATTCCTTTTGTATAAATACTATTAATTGCAAGTTCAAACTGCGGGCATAGCTGAACCTCATCAATCAATAAAACATTCGTCATTCCCTCTTTGTACTGATCCAAGATATACTTATGCAATGCATGATACTCCAACAAATGATCAAACTCTAATTCCTGAAGGTTTATCATAACAATATTTACCGGTTCCTCTAATGACTGCAAATAAGAAACAAACTCTTGCAGCAATACCGATTTACCGCTTCGTCTGATGCCCGTAATTACTTTTATATCCGGTGTCCCATACAATTCAATCAGTTCGTTTAAATACTCTTTTCTTACGATAAGCTGCATACCGCCATCTCCTATTCCCACTTTTTTAATAATTTTTATTTTTCGGTAATATATTTTATAGACTGATATTATCACACTCTGTGCATTCTGTCATTATTCTATTCCCACTTTTTTAAAATTATTCATTTTTTGGTATTAGTTTTTTTGATTTGGGAATAATTTTAAAAATTATTCTAAGACTCCTATCGAATCTGTCTGTCAAGTCTACAGTTCTTTCAGAACCTCTCCGATATCTTCATTCATGCAGACAGACTTTTTCCTTATTTCTTCCGGTGCATATGCTTCACGCTGGTTCAGACACACATAAAATGCATGTTCAAATGTGTTTGTCATCTGCCAGAACGGATATTTTATAATACCGGGAGTATTATATCCTACACCTAATTCAAGGAACACTATCTTCTGCTTTTTATGCTCCTGTATAAATTTCTCGTACCGTTCTGCTGCCTGGTGCCATCCGTCATCTTCAACAAATGTCTGATCCGATCTGAGGTTCATGCTCATCGGCTTGCCACAGTGTGGGCAATATGGAATCAGACCCGTTGGAACCGTAAGCTTTATTTCTCCATCTTCCGGTTCTTGCAGTTCCCCGTCTTTAATCTGAAATCCCTGACTCAGCACCATTTTTTTAATGGCCTCTTCATTGTCATAGGTTTCCTTATGGCAAGGTTCACTACATTGAAACAGACCATAATCTCCCTGTGTATAAAAGATTCTTTTTTTATCGAACCCGGCCTTCTGGAAACAATGATCCACATTTGTCGTCAGTACAAAATAATCCTTCTCTTTCACCAGATCATGCAAGTTCTGATATACCGGTTTTGGCGCATCCACATATCGATTGATATAGATATATCTGCTCCAATATGCCCAGTGTTCCTCTAAAGTCGCATAGGGATAGAAGCCACCTGAATACATATCCGAAAATCCATATTTCTTTCTGAAATCCGAAAAATATTTTTCAAATCTTTCACCGTTATACACAAAACCAGCAGATGTGGAAAATCCCGCACCTGCCCCAATTATAATAGCATCTGCTTCCCCAATTTTTTCTTTTATCTGTAATATCTTATCCGAGTAACTGTTTGTAGAGTCGTTCATCTTCCTCTTTAAAAACATTAAATATCACCTTTATCTTTGATTTTGTCTTTTCTTTATATTGCTTTACTGTCTGCACTGCAAGCTCAGCAGCTCTTTTATTTGGAAACATAAATACACCGGTTGAAATACAACAAAAAGCTATACTCTTTACTTCATTTTCATCAGCTATCCTAAGACACGATTCATAGCAGGATATCAGTAAATGTTCATGTTCCTTTGTCAGCTTTCCCTGTACGATCGGACCAACTGTATGAATCACATGATCACAGGGCAGATTAAACGCCGGAGTAATCTTTGCCTGCCCTGTCGGTTCTTCATGTCTCTGTTTTATCATCATATGATTGCAATAGTTTCGAAGCTGAATTCCTGCTGAGGTATGAATGCAATTATCAATACAATTATGGCAAGGCTGATAACAACCTGTCATACCGCTGTTGGCCGCATTTACGATTGCTCCCACCTTAAGTCTTGTAATATCGCCCTTCCAGATAGAAAGATCAGGCTGTATCTCTCTGATATCTGCCAATGTGACAATACCCTTCTTCTCATTTTCCTCTGAAAGGTACGCATCCTGAATCTGCAAAAATGCGTGGTCCATTTTCCCCGGCATTCTTATATTCATAAGCGATCTGAGCAGCATTTTCTGCTCTCCTGCATCTGATGGAATCTGCATATTCTTATATTGCGGTCGCTCTTTCAATAATCCTTCAATTAAATATCTTCTTCTGCCATTCTGATTCATTTCCTGATCACCGCTTTCACCGGACAGTTTTCATAACAGTTTCCACAATGCAGACAGTGCTCCTGCCGGATGACGAAAGGTGCTCCCTTCTCAATACATTTCTGTAGACAATGTTTCATGCATGTCCCGCAGCCGATACAGGATTCCGTTATGTAATATCCCTTTTCTTTTACACTTACATTTCCCAGAATATACGTCTCCCGGAAAATTGGATTTACGCCAAGATTAAAATACTCCAATTCCGCCTTATCAATACAGAAAATAATACCGATTTCTCTTGTATCTCCCGGATATACATTCGCAAGGTACGGCTGTTCTTTAAAAATGATATCCATCTATTTTTTCTGTTCGTTTTCCGTTACTGCGTAAGCCTTTCCTGACAAACGAATCATTTCTTTATATTTGGTATAAGCAAGAATCTGAACCCTGCCATCTTCCATTAATTCTTTACAAAAATTTTTACCTCTGGCGGTAAAAAAATAGTGCATCCGGTTCGTAATGAATCGCACTGATATTCCGTATCTGTGGTGCTCCTTCACTGTCCACGATTGCAAATGCAAGCACTCCCACCAGTTCCATTTTTTTCAGACATGTTGCTAAATCCATCTGTTCTCCACCTATTCTATAATTTTAATTCTTCCTGGTTTTCTTGGTTTACTTTTCGGTTGCTCACCGGTATATTTCCGAATGGAATGTCTGGCTTTGATGATATCCATTAACATGGAAGCACCTCCCCGGTAATCTCATTTTTTGTCTTCCAGCACTGCGGATCTGCCCCATAAAAGTTACCGTTTGTTCCATTAGCACCTGCCGGACATCCACGGCACCATGCCTTAAGTTCACACTTACTGCATTTTACAAATTTATCGTAATCCCTGTATTTTTCCATCTGACAGATCCAGACATCTGCCAGTCGGTCTTCAAAAATATTGGCCACTTTACTGTCTGCCACCCTTCTGCATGCCATAATATCTCCGTTCGAAGATATGGTAATATGACAGTTTCCACAGTTACAGCCACCATAGATCATTCCTGCCTCTGTACTCTCAGGAAGCTTAAACTGTCCCGTTTCATATTCATACAACGTCCACAAATGATCCTTTTTATTAAAATAGGTCTCGCATCCTGCCTTTTCATATGCCTTATACTTTGCATCACAGACTTCCAGAAGTTTTCTGTATTCTTCCGGTGTCATGCTTGTATCAACTTCACCACCTGTAGGCACATAGCGTGAAAATGCAAAAACCTTTGCTTTCGCTTTTACAACTTCATCAATAATATCCAGTATCTCATCCATATTTGTTTTGGATACCGTACTCATAATTACACTTTTTATTCCTGCTCTGTTCAGACATCCGATTTTCTCAATCGTCAGATCAAAACTTCCCGGCTTCCTGAACCAGTCATGCGTTTCTCTCATTCCATCAAGGGACATCTGATACTTCTCACAACCACAAACCTTTAACATTCTGCAAATTTCGTTGTTCAAATGAAATAGATTGCCCATTAAGGTAAAAGGTATCTTTTTCGATTTCAGCAATACCATTAATTTCCAAAAATCCGGATGAAGGATAGGATCTCCGCCAGTAATATAAAAATATGGTACTCTGCCATATACTTTGCAGAAATCCTCACAGCTTGCCACTACCTCTGTCATCTGCTTCCAGGTCATGGACTTTAATTCCTTACAGCCTTCGCCTGAGAAAATATAACAATGCTTACACCGCTGATCACATTCATCTGTAATATGCCACTGAAAAGAAAAATACTGACTCATCCTATCCAACTCCTTCCTTAACTTATTTTACTTGTCAGATGCTCCACATGCTGTTCCGCATGCTGCTGGTTTTTCCTCCGGTTTGTCTGATGCTCCGCACGCTGTTCCGCATGCTGCACTGGTTTCTGTTTCTGATTTCTTTTTGTTCGCCCAATACAAGCTGTCCACTGATAACATCTCTTACCTGACCGATACTCAACGAATTTGCTTCAATTTTTTTCAAAAAATCTATATCTTGCTTATTATCATGCCTTATGTTTCGCAACCTTCTTTTATCTGCTTCTGTATCATATATGCTGTTGCCTTGCCACAAAAGCATATAACTTGCTCCTTACTGTTATCTCTTGTTGTTTCTTGATGCTTCAAGTATAATGAAATTCATAAAGGAAATAGACGTACAGCATGTGGACTTACCACCCGATAATCCTCATGTTTTGCGATATACAGGGAGGTTATTCTCATGGGGAAACAATCTACGAGAGAAAATAAGA
>ERZ791821.1097-NODE-1097-length-16886-cov-2.782247_pt1 | contig 16886 bp, 29 predicted proteins | sample MGYA00510300_ERZ791821 | MGnify/ENA primary metagenome ERZ791821 (study PRJEB30046, sample SAMN00792034) | human gut metagenome | study: EMG produced TPA metagenomics assembly of the A metagenome-wide association study of gut microbiota in type 2... | reverse complement strand
CTCAATGCACCTTTTAAATCTTGGCTGATAATATCTGACTTCTTCATTTTTTACTTTCATGTATTCTCCTAAGTTAGCTTATTAACCTCTGTCCACATTTCGGACAGTATTCATCGCTCACTTCTGCGTCATTGCATCCGTTTTCCTCTAAACAGTTGGGGCAGATGTATTCGTCCACATGGATCTCGCAGACTTTCATTGGAATCTGCTTCTTAAGAGCCTTTATTCCCATTTGTGCGGCTGCATAAGTCTCATCTGCCACAGGGCAGCAATGCCAGCTATTCAATTCTTCTATTGCGTCGCTAATTGGAGTAATATCCATAAGTCCAGCAACCTGATCCGTCACTTGTCCTGTGTACAACGCATATTCGTTCATAATTATTTGGATTATGCAATTACCACAGTCACCTGTACATGACTCTGATCCCTCACACGGCATCTCTACAACATACGGAACACTTTTCCCTCCGCTTGTAGTCGGATTCGTCATGGCGCAGCATTCTTCCGGCACCCATACTCCTTCATCAAATTCAATCATTTTGATCATTTTGCCATCTCCTTTCCCTGCCATTGCAGTCCCATTGTTGTGAGTTCACCGTAGGAGAAACACCTTGTAAAGCCTGTCTTGCAATCTCTGGTCTGGACCATATGCGGATAAACCGCTATTACCTCGTATTCCCTGGTCTCGCTGATAAATCGGTGTTGTCCCCGTCCGCGGGTCTCCAGCGGCTCCTCGATGATCTTGTGTTCTGTTTTGATGATAGTGCCTATATGTACATTATGGATTTGCGGCGCAGGATCCGGCAGAAGATTGCCGTCCCAGTCCTTATACTCCTGCATATTTCTCCTTTCCGGACGGCTGCTGCCTCTTGGATGTTTCCAACGGCCGCCCCGTGGCTATGTTTATGGTTGTTCGTGAGTACACTCCAAAAGGCTTATTGATTTTTCTGGGCTGCCAGTGCTTTCTGTACTGCAGCATAGTAATTATTCACTCCGGCAATAAGTATCTCCGTCTCGGTCTTTCCCATTTTTTCTGCGCAGTACTCTAATTTTCGCTTTTCCTCCGGAGTCATCCGTATGATCTTGCTTATTGTTCTGCTTTTCATCTCTGTGCTCCTTCGTGTATATACAAATTTGTATATACATTATCCCCACTTGTTATAAATCAGGGCATCCTCGCTCCAGTCCGGGTAGTGATCCTGCAAATACGCTCGGAAGAGCTGCAGCATCTCCTCCCGCCGGCCCTTATTGCCGTTATCCAGCATCTCATGGTGACTGACGCAGCCTTGTGCACCATTCTGCGGGATCCCGAGACCACCGTGGGATCTCGGGATATAGTGCATGATGCTCAGTGATTCCGGACCTGACCAGGTGACGTCTTCCATGTGGTATTGCATCCGACAGAAAATACACTGGTTGCGATCACGTTCTTTGATAATCCGTCTGGATGAGGCATTAAACTCCCTCGCTCTCGCCTGTTTCGATCTCTTCGGCATCCTGCCCGCCTCCTTTGCTGAGTTCTTCCAACTTGTCCAGGTATCCAGAGATATCGGACAACTGCTGCCTGGCAGCGCTGATCAGATCCATCTCGACATATCGTACCAGATTCTCCACGCTGCCACGGATGGATTGACAATAAGCTGTGCGCTGGTCTCCCTCGTTCGGACAATATTGCGGAAAGTCGCTTTCAAGGTCTGTCTGTCCCGGTACCTGTTCTTCCGTGACCATGGTTACGGTATCATGATTTTCCGGTTCGGATTGCCCGGAGCATGAGTCGTTTACCTGTGTTTGCGGCTCTTCCGGTGCCGGATCTGGTGCGGCTCCCGGGATGGTCATCTGCTCCGGCTTCTTTTCCGGCTCCTTCGGCTTTTTCTTCGGTTCTGTATTTGCTTTGGTCACACGGGATTCCTTACGCTTTTCCGGTTTTTTCTCCTTCTCTGGCTCATCCTGTTGCACCGGTGCAACTGCCGATTCTTCCGGAGTCAGGTCCTCGCCGTAAAGATCCCTATACCTCTCCTCAGGGCTGCTGCCTCCATCTATGAGCGACCGTACTACAAGGCAGATCTGATCCTCTGTGTATCTGCTCCGCTCCAACGTTTTCAAATTCACGATGGTGGCTCCATCAGAATTTACAATGATCTGTGTCCTGCGCTCTCCAGGGATCCGGACGGTATACACTGCGTCTCCCTGTGGAATCAGTACATCCATGATCTCTGCATTATTTCTGTTTCCACTTGCTGTTTCCATAAAGCATACCATCCACAGCTTCCTGAAGAGTTCTTCCTGTTCCTTGCCAAGCTGCCAGAGGTTACGCTGTAACGGTGATCCATCCGGCGGAAGCATGGGCTTGTCCGTGACGGCTGCTGCCTCTGCCTTCTCGATCTCCACCTCAATGTCGGATACCTGACTTTCTGCTTTTACCTCTGCCTGGATTTCCTTAAGCTCGTCTTTTGTAAGCGTTTTAGGCAAAACTTCGTTGATTTCATCCGGAATGGTCAGCATTACGGCCAGCTTGGAACTTCCAATACCTCTGTACTGCTGTTTCAGTTGTTTCGAATTACCGCCTTCAGAAAATCTCCTGTTAATATTGATAAACCGACTCGCCTGGGATGGATCCACACCATACTCTGCATAGGCAAATTCCTCCATGTTTTTATATCCACTGGCTCTTAAAACATCTGTTTCTACTGCCTCTCTCAGCAGGTAGCCGATCAGCACAAATTTTTCTGCTGCCTGTGCAAATGCTCCGTCCAGCTCCTGCTTATATTTCCTGTATCTTTCTTCATAACTCATGATTTCTTCCATCAGATTACCTCCATAAAGTCACTCTCCAGAGCATCCGCAAGCAGTGTTCCTTGCAGGCTCCCGTGCCATACTATCTTTTTCTGCTCCCGCAGTTTTTTATAGCCTTCCCTGCGGGCCTTGTCGCTCTTCGCTGCCAGCTTCTTATCCTCTCCGGATAGGTTTTTTTTCACCCACTGCTGCCACTCCTGCAGAAACGGCATTGCATCATCCAGATCCTTATATGCCTCATTCAGTACAGACTTTTTCTGTCGGATGTTTCCTCCCGGCTCAACCTCCACCGTGTACCAGGGAGTATCCGGTTCTGCGCTGTGCCGAAGGAAGAGCAGATAGGTTTCCCTAATATCCATCCTCTGGAAGTAAATATCACAGGTGTGGATGCAGTGTTTTAACACGATTCCCTCCCGGTAAATATCATCAATACTCCTGGGGGCTACGATGCAGTAAGTGCCGTTATCATACTCGTATTTCTTCAATTCTCCGGATTCCATGAGCTCCTGTGCCCGCGGGAAATCTATTTTCTTTTTTGCAATTTCCTCTGAGGAATCCAGCATGGATATCTGCGCCACTAACTCGTTATGCGCAATGTCAAGGTCTTTTGGCTTCAGCAGAAGTTCTCTTCCACAGTCCATCTTTAGCTTGGCCATCATGTCCACGTAGTCGTTCCAGTCTCTCCATATTGATATTTTTAATCCATGACCTTTTAGAGATCTCAACTCTGCCTGTTTGTTCAGGTAATTACAGATTTTTTCAATTGTCAGATATTTTCTGATTTTGGATCTTTCCAAATCTTCCGGACTGATATCTGCTTCCGTGAGTGTTCTTATATCACAATCGCGCAATATCGTGTTCATTTGTTTTTCTTTTTGCAGCCATCTGAGCATCTCGATATTGCCATTCATGTTTTTTAATCGTTTCATCCGGGCATTATCTATTTTCAGGATCTTTGCAAGTCCACCAGATGCTTTATTGTCCAGTACTCCGTTCAGCTTTAACCTGCCGTTATTTACCATTTCATTTCCCAACCTGTATAGTCCTGCCTTGTAGACCATCTCAATGGCTGGATAACGATGTTCCTGGCTTAAAAAATACCTCAGACCTGCTGCCTTATACCCTTGTTTCACGGCAATCGGATATGCCGTTTTGTATTTTCTAAATATCTGACCAAAATTTTTTTGGTACATGGTCTCGTAGTGTTTTCCCACCCAGGATTCAGGATCTGCTGCCCAACGCATTCCCCTCCTGCGATAATCCATGTAGATATATGTCCCCCATCCTTTTGCTGTGACAATGGTTCTCCTGTACTCGCAGATGGTGTAAGTAGATTTATTAATGCTCAGGGCATCCTTATCGTCACATCTCCGCACTTCAAAGTCTCTCTGCACCAGTCCGTCCTTATATCTTTGGATGCAGGAAGCATCATGTGCACGTATCCAGATGCACTGTGTTTTCTTTGCCCGCGATATGTATGTGACCTTTTTCTTACAGACTGGGCATCTACTCTCTGTGTTGTGTGTCGGTTTTTCCGGCAGCTTTACCCTGCCGATGCACGACGTACAATATCCTTCCGTAGATTTCGACGAGGCATAATAAATATAATTGCTGCCGTCGAATGCGTTATGATGCCACCAGGTCTCGAATCCTTTGGGTGGATCCTTGATCGGCTGCATATCCTTATCCCACTGATCCGTCAGCTTCTTTATTTTTTTATCCTCATTCCGTTTTTTACAGCCTTCCTGCCACTCGCACATCCCCCAGAATCCTTTTTTTATTGTTCCCAGGATCTTCTGTATCTGGACGTTGCCTGGCGGATTCATGTATACATACTCATCCCAGTCTTTGTTATACCAGGTGTAATCTTCCAGATTGTATCCATATGCCTTACGCCATTTGTAGGATCCGTCCTGCTGCCTCTCCCTTGTGATATACTCATCACCCTCGTAGTTGATGAAGATATCCCACTTCGGTGTATACACTTTTTTGCTGATATCTTCCCGGGTGCAGATAGATACTTTCAGATATCCTTCTAACTGTTGACATCTGCCCGCGAGATGGTACTTTTCCTCGTTGATCTTTCCCCTGTAATTTCTCTTCGTCCCCGGCTCCTGCAATGCCCGGATCATGGCCGGAGTGGCATTCAGTGTCCTCAGCTTCTCCAGTTCACTTTTTCTCATTTACCCGCCTCCCTTTTGCGTCATAATACACATCCGGCAGGATCTTTATCCCGTCTACCTTAAAAGCACCGATTTCCACGATGTCCCCGTCTCCGTCGTCCCTGACAATGTAAAGGTTATCCCCTGCTTTCCCACGGGCTCTCGGATTTTTTCCCCTGACGATAACATTTCCATTTCTGTATGTCTCCCCGCTCTCCACCATTACGGCTGCTGCCAGTTCTGATTTCGGATGTTTTGACATCCACAACACTCCCAGACGATACAGGTCATCTATCGTAAGTTCTTTTACCAGCATAATCTCAGGTGCCGCAATCCTGCTGCCGTATCCGTCCTCGTCTATATTTCCCCGCAATTCCACGGCAAAATATCTGTCATCCTCACCGGAATACCATCTCAATACTTCCAGAGGATTGTCTGTCGCATGGAAGCCGGTATCAGCACATCTCGCCTCCTGCTCGCTGTACCATTTCCCAGGTTCGTAATAGAACACGCCTTTTCCCATCGTACAGTTCAGGTCCTTATGGAATCCTTTATATGCACGCATTTCACACCTGCTTTCCCATATAGTAGTCCAGTATGATCTTCTTCAGTTCATCGCGTCCACACATACCGATATATGCCGCACTATCCGGCAGTCCTGCTGCCTTTATGATCCTATTGTCTACAGTTACCCGGTTCTTTGATGCCATTTTCAGTCCTGCTGCCAGCACATCCAAAAGCTTTTTATCCGGATTAAATACAGCATTGGCCAGAGCTGCGCCGTCCTCTTCCATGTGCTGTGTCGGATATTCCATCAGCATCTGGACCACAAAATCTTTCCAGTCCTTCATCTGGCTCTCCAGCTTCAGATCCTCTGCTTCCAGTTTCAACTTTCCTATTGCAGCCATCGTCTCATTGCAGAGAGTATCCTCTGCATCATTACTGTCCATGTAATCCTCGACATCTTCCTTTTCCAGCCCGTACTTTTCAGCAAGTTCTATCAGTCCTGTCAGATTTCTGTCAATCTTCATGACTGCTGCCACTATGTTCAATTCTTTTACCGTTTTAAATTTCTCCATCCCTGTCTCCTTTCCCGGTTGCACCGGTGCAACTTGTAAATTTTCTTTACCAGTTCATTTGTTATATTTTCACCATCTCGGTGACTTCACCGGAATGGTCCCTAACACCTGTCATGTACTGGTGTTACCTCTTCGAACTCTACTTTTGCAAAAATGTTATATTCTGCGTTTATTTTGGACATATTATAGGCGAATGCATCGGAGTACTCATGCTGTCCAGCCACAGCAGCGATGTCATGACGCATTTTCCGGGATTTCTCCAGTATCTCCTTCCAGAGATCCGCATCCTTGATCTCATTCCCTCTGCTGTTCTTCCAGTCATTCCGTTCCCATGTCTCCACCCATCCCTGATTGATCACGGATGCGACGTAAGTATTCTCCATGTAGATAAGGATCGTTCTCTTGCCACGCATACGCTCAAGTGCCCGGCAGATACTCCACAGCACCAGCCGGTTGGCTGTCCCGTCCGCCTTTCCTATCTCCGCCGGTTTCTCATAGTACTGCTTTTCTCCCATTTTCATCCGGAGAGTATACATTACCTTCCCAGTCCTCTTTGCGGATCCATGAAGAGTAGTACTCACATACATTTCTATAGTTTCCAAAATCAACACCTCCTTACCCTGTTCGGCGGTTTCTTCCGCTCCTGTGTTTTTAACCTGATCAATGTGTAGCTCCGGTACAAAAATCCTGTGACCGGATTGATGCCCTCATGGATCCGGGCTATGTAATATCCCTTTGGCGGCTTGACCTCCGGCTTCCACCGAACCAGCTTGTCCGTCCGTGGCTCCGGGAGTGGCATATTGCGGCTGGTATTGTAGGAGGACTCCGCAATTCTTGGCTTGCCCGGTGTGCCGTCCGCCTTGATCTCCGCTGTGTGCTTATCCTTGGTCAGGTAATTCGCCAGCTGCTCCATGTCATCCCCGTTAAATTTGCTGTGACAGATCTCCGCCACATAGGTGCCGCCCTTGATCCATGCCTTGGTTACGATAGCCGCCGCATCACCCTCCGGTGTCTGCTTGATCACAAGGTGTATATGCCAGGCTCCCTTGGTTCCACGCTCAATGTTGCGGATCCAGTAGAACGGTGCTCCTCTCAGCCGGTAGATCTTCCGTACTTTTGCCATCGCCGCCTGAAAGTCCTTCAGTGCTCCTGCCATATCTGGCGGACGGTTCCCCACCTCATAGGTCCATGTGATAAACAGATCTCCCGAATCAAAGTACTGGATCAGCCGCCACCGGCACAGCCTCGCCTTATTCCTCCTGTTGATCAGCCTCACCTGTTCCTTGGTTGGCTTCTCCTTCTTCTGTCTGGTCTTACCCTTTCCCCCATAGTTCCCATCATGGTACTCTTCCACGTCCAGGACATCCCCATGCTTCAGTCTCATTTTCTTTCTTTTAACCATGTCTCTGTATCCTAACTTTAATATCTTTATCAAGTGCGCAGGGGCTTCACAAAAGCCCCATTTTTCTTGACTTTTCCGGCTTACAGAGGTATACTTATTTTGTCTATATAAGTAGCTCTGTGAGCTGGCCGGCATCGCCAAATGCCGGCTTTTTTATTGCTCCGAATATGCCGGAGGCACTATGTAACTGCTCTGTGACCAGTAATGTCTTTTCTGCGGATTCTCTAGCAGATATTCCACGCCACGGATGTCCTCGTCATACTTTGCCAGTGTCCGCTGGAAGTCTGCTCTTTCCCGCTGCAGTCGGTCCAGGATGACCTTCACCGCCTCATCCGTGACAGTAATGTAATGGATGCCGTTGTGCAGCTCTACACGGTGTGCGGACCGATATTTCCGGAGGACATAGGACATCACCTCGTCTGCCTCATGCGGGATCAGGATCCTAAGCGGTTGCGTCGGTGTCTGCTCCAGCATCTGCAATATTTCCTGTGCTCTCTCTTCCCTCACTCGTCCTGCCTCCTCTCAGCTGCGCTATCCTCTGCTCCATATTCCGTGCCCTCCGGCGCTTTTCCTGCCATTTTTCGACTTGGTTCTCGCAAAAAAGGCAAAAAATAAAAAGCACCGTCGCCAGGCCTATGACCATGGCAATCTGCTCTCCTACTTCTGTTGTCTTAAATACCGGCTCCAGGAGCAATGCCCCGAGGAGCGATATCACTATGTCTTTATACATCCGCACTCTCCCCCTCTATCTGCCGTTTTATCTCTTGTATCTCATTGATTTTTGCGCTACATATGTCCTCTTCCATCTCGAGAAATCTTAACAAAGTTTCCTTCTGCGCCTGGTTGGTCGTTATTACCTGCACACCGCTAAATATATAGAGTTTAGCTACAGGGGTTTCCTGCTTGACCTGCTCATATACGCACTGGGCCAGGCTTTCATTGGCCGACTGCCAGAACTCTGCGCTGTCCTTGTTATTCATGACTTCTCTTACATAATAACTTTCATTTATGTTCATGTTGGTCCTTTCCGATCACGCTCTCTGCGTGGCCCCGGTGCTGATCTACCCGGGTACCACCAGAAAGAGGGCAACATACCATCATAGCAGTGGATGGTATGCCGTCATATGGTGATGCAGCAAGATGCACCACGCACAAAGCGTGATCTAATGCTTGTCCCCATGCCCTCTACGTGGTGCCCAGCCAGGGGAGGACTGGACACACACGCTAATTGTGTAAAAGGGGAAGGTGTGGTGTACATACACCACGTACAGGGCACGGATACCTGTGGTTACGCTGATTCCTCTTTCTTCTTGGCTGCATATCCCAAAGTCTTCAGACTCTGTTCATTCAACCGTAAGGCAATCTCTGCCTTTTTCATGGGATCCATGTCATCCAATGACAATACCTGATCCCCGATGTGGATTAAGTTTACAATTCGCATATGTACCTCCTGACTGCTTTTTTACAGCTTATGGTGCCATGGTTGTCTAAATTGCATTCTCTAACTGGAAGATTGCCCACCGCAGCGCTGCCTTGGTGTCCTCATCAATGTCATTGCGCTCCAGCAGAACATATAATCTGTCGATTTTCTCCATTCCTGTCATCTCCGTCCTACTACACTTCGATTCTCCGAGATGATTCTTTCGATAAATCGAAATGCCTACCATATTGAATCCGATTTCTCCTTTTCCTATACTGTACTTACAGGCTCCCGCCAGAGCCGAGTACAAAAGAAAGGAGATTTGCCTATGAATATGATTCCTGTTAGATCTTCTGATATTGCAAGTGTTGGCTATGAAGGTACTACCATGTATATCCGTTTTCATTCCGGCGGGTTCTACGCTTACCACAACGTTCCTCCCAGTGTCTATACCGGTTTGATGAATGCCGCCTCGCACGGTCAGTATTTTCATGCACATATCAAGGGGCGATATGGCGATACCAGAATCGGCTAATCAATGATCACAAGCACTATGGCAGGGCCATTGACCTGAACACTCACATCTTTGTAGGGTTCTGCCACATGTGTTTCCACGCCTTCACGCTTTTTCAGCTCTTCTACCAGCTCATAGGTTTTGTAATTTCTTAGCTCATTCTTATTTCTTGTCATATACCTTAGGTTCTCCTACCCGCTTGTGATTCCAAAAATCATATTTTCTGATGTAATGTAAAGAAACTCCTGGATTACAAGCGCAATTTCCTCTACATTATTAGGTTGGCTGATGTCTCAAATACATTGACCTTTCCCTTTATAGTTACAGAAAGCTCTGTGGAACCGTCTGCGGAGCTTTTTAAACTATAATCCGATACTTCTATCATTTCTTTTCCTACTTGTAAAAAATTCCTGCTCTCTTCTTTGTGGATTACTATTTCCACTCCTGCTGCCTCCTTCCCTATAAAATCTCTTGCATCTCGTATTCCTTTTTCCTATACTGTTTTTACAGGCTCCTGCCTATATAAAAATCACTCCGCAGAAAGGAGATTCTCATGTTACTTTTAAAAAAACACTATAGGGTGCTTCGATACATTTACCGCAAGAAAACGGTATCTTATTCACAGTTGTCCAAAAAATTCTGTGGAAAATTCTCTCTTGATGAACTAAATGAATTTTTGCGTAGCCGGTATGTCGAATTGTCTACTCCTGCATACAGCAAATATGGTGATCCCATGTCCTTTTCTGCTGATACTCTGGTACATCTCAGCACTACCGGTATTGCTGAAGTCGAAGCCCATCAATGGTTCGATCTGCAATATGTCATTACTCAAATTCTGGTACCTATCGTGATTGCTCTATGTACCTATGCTCTTACCTGCTTCTTAGGAAATTACTTTTGACAGGATTACTCCCAGTAACCCTCCAAAGATTCCTGAAGCAATCGGTACCCAGTTATCTTCTAGAAAACATTTGATTCGGTCTTTCACTCCTGCTGCCTCCTTCCCTATAAAATTTCTTGCATCCTCTATCCTCTTTTTCTATAATTGATAATGTTCAGTTAACAATTCATAAAATTCAAAGGAGTGATTCCACAATGAAATTAGATCTTGATTGTATGCGTTCTATTCTCCTTGAAGTTGAAAAACAACCATTTAATCATGAACTGCGAATCAAAGATTTAGAGAATCTATTAGAAAATTATTCGCACGATGAACTGGAATACACTTGCTTAAAGCTTCAAGAAGCAAACTTTATAAATGCAAAAACGGTTCACAATCCCTATTCGTCTTCTGTTATTTATGTTCTTGATCTCACATACGCTGGTCATCAATTTTTGGATGAAGTTCGTGCCGACAATATATGGGATAAAACAAAGAACATCTTTTCTAAAATTGGGGCTTCTTCCGTTTCAGCCGCAGCGCAGATTGCCAGCGCCATTTTAATGGAACTTATAAAAAAAGAACTGGGAGTTTAGATAAAATTTCTTTTATTATGCTGTCTGAGTTTCTCTTGATATCCTTTTCCTCAGGCATTGGATATCCCTTTTCCTTAAAATAGTGCGCCAATGTTTTGAACGACAGCCAGCTAAACACCCAGCCTACTGCACAAATCGCTGCTATTATTGCAAGAATCCATGTCATCTACTCTTCCTCCTTTGCTGCAGTGCTAGCTTTTAGCTAGTTTATCAGGCAAAAAAATATCATCTATCGTACACTTATAAATTGTGCACAACTTTGATAATTGTAATACATCTGGAGAAGTATAGTTACTCTCCCAATTCATAAGCGTATTCGGAGATATATTCATCATTGCCGCTACTTCTTTTTGATTCAAATTAGCATTCACTCGTAATGCTTTAAGTGAGACTTTCAAGTAAATATCACCGCCTTTCTGTTTTACATTATACTCGCTTTTAGCTAGCTGTCAATACCAAAAGTTAAATATTTTGTGTTTTGTATTGATTTTTCATCGCTTTTAGCTTATAATCATAGCAAATGGAGGTACATTAAATGTCAGATGAAGAATACAAAAAAGTATTTTCCAAAAACCTTCTTCATTTTTTGGAAATAAACGGTAAAAACCAGGCAGATCTTTGTAAATACATAGGCGTTTCTTCTGCAACCGTATCTGATTGGTGTAACGGTAAGAAAATGCCTCGAATGGATAAAATTCAATCTATCTGCAACTGGCTTCATATAGAAAAATCCGATTTATTAGAAAGTCAATCTGCGGATTCTGCATCATATTATTTGAATGAAGATGCCAGAGATATGGCGCAGTTTCTCTTTGAAAATCCGGAATACAAGGTTCTCTTCGATGCTTCCCGTAAGGTGAAGCCGGAGGACATCCAGTTTGTAAAAGAGATGATCGACCGAATGAGCAACCAGAACGGATGACCAAGGCTCATACATATTCTGAGGAGGTGGCTGACATGGATATCCATTCAGTACTGGCAACGCTGCCATACAGCATCAAAGCCTATGTGGTGACAAATCCCGATATGAGCTTTACCATCGTCCTGAACGATGCTCTGTCCTTCGAGCAGAACCAGAAATCTTATCTGCATGAGTATGCACATATCATCAATGGGGACTACGACAGAAAATGCTCCGTGGATATGATCGAGATCGGAGCACACAAATAATGTTATCTACTTCGACCCATAGTTGTGTTGGAGCTGATATAGTTGTACCGGTGCAACTCTGCTTTGTAAAAAGTCAAGAAATTTGACTTTTAGTATCAAATGTGATACCATCACACATGAAAGAGGTTATAAATGAGTACAATAGAAAAAAGGCTTAAGAAATTCTATCGAAAACCTATTCCAAATGACATCACTTTCGATGATGTGAAAGTTCTGGCCGCTTATTTTGGGTGTGAAATAATAACCGGCGGCAATCATAGTCAAAAAGTTGTACACAGACCTTCTGGAACTGTGATCCCGATACCTATGCACGGAAAATGTATCGGTGAAGCATATGTAAACGAGCTGAAAAAACTTTTCGATCAGATCAAAGGAGAATAGCCATGAAATACGAATTTGAAGTCTACCAGATGAATGTCGAAGATCATTTATTTTGGGTTGCAAAAAGCAAAGTGCTAAAGGGCTGTGTGGGCCAAGGGGAAACTTCTTCCGAAGCAATTGCCGAATTAGAGCTTAATGAAGCAGACTGGTTGGAAACTGCAGAACAATGCGGCATTCCTATTCCCAGTGTTTGTGTGAAAACGGATACTCCGCAATATAGTGGGAAAGTATCTCTTCGCTTCTCTCCGTTTATCCATGAACAGGCTGTCGAGCTTTCCAAAAGACAGGGTATCAGCCTGAATCAGTATATCAACGATGCAATTGTATACTACAACAGTATGCTCAATGAACGAAGCGAGGGCAAGTCTCTCTTAGGAGCTAAGACCATTGAAAAGACATCCAGTTCCGTCATTCAATTTGACAAAAGGAAGCCTTCTTCAAAAGTCACTTTTTCCGGAATTAATCAAATTGAAAACCTTGATGAAGATTTGGAGGAAATGTAATGTTGGTTGAAAAATTAAAGATTCGTGACATTAGAACTACTGCATTATTAGTTATCAACTATGTTCCACCTAAGAATGATGAAAATCTCGCTTTGGAAATAAAGCGTAAAGTCGACCTTTTGGAAGACGGCGTCGTATGCAGTATTGAAGTTATTGTTTCTAAAGAGTCCGAACACGATCTTGAAAAGAAAAATTTCTTGATAAAATACAAAATTTCAGCAATATTGAATTCTTCAGAGGAAATCGAGTCTGCTGAAAGTATTCAGGATGATGCAGTTGCAGTGGTATTTCCCTATTTACGTGCCAATTTTGCAGCAATAACAAGTGTCGCCTGCTCATCCTCTATTACATTACCGTATTTAGATATGTTATAAGTATAAAAAATCAGCCCCAGTGCGCCAACACCGGAGCTGATCCGATTACCGGGTAAACCGATAAATCACCTTGAACAAGTGCATTTTATCATTTTCCCGGACGGATTGCAATGCAAACATATGTCCGGGCATTTTTATGCCCATTTTTCCGTACATTTACTTAGGAGGAATGTGCAATGTCTAAGAAAGTGATGCGTAAGTCTACGGAGTCCACGGACCGGATCCGTACCGGTGCTGCCTATATCCGTGTCAGTACTGATGATCAGCTGGAATATTCCCCGGAATCCCAGCTGGAGGAGATCAAACGATACTGCCTGCAGCATAACATCCTGCTGCCATCTGAGTATATCTTCGTGGAAGAGGATGGACGCTCCGGCCGTAAATCCAGTAACCGATATGCCTTCCAGAATATGATCGCAACAGCAAAGACAAAGCCAAAGCCCTTCGATGTCATTGTCCTGTGGAAATTCAGCCGGTTTGCCAGGAATCAGGACGAGAGTACTTTCTACAAGTCCATGCTCCGGAAAAAACTGGGCATCGATGTGGTATCTGTCAGTGAGCCGCTGATCGATGGCATGTATGGTCGCCTCATCGAAATGATCATTGAGTGGCAGGATGAATTCTACTCCGTGAACCTCTCCGGGGAAGTCCGCCGTTCCATGCTCTCCCGCGCCCGCAAGGGTCTCTATAATGGTAAGATGCCACTGGGATACACCAAAGCCCCGAATGAAAATCCTGTCATCGAAGAGCAGGCGGCTGCCATTGTCCGGAAGATCTTTGATATGTACGCCTCCGGCAGTGACATCAATTACATCACCAGAGATCTGAATGACCATGGATACAAGACAAAGACTGGCAAGCGTTTTGATCAGGAAGGTGTGATCTACATACTGGAGAATCCATTTTACATCGGCAAGGTACGTTATAACATGCGGGAATCCAGTGCCACCAGTACCCTGCGGGATCCCGAGGAATGGATCATCAGTGACAGCCACCATCCCCCGATTATCGATCAGAATACCTGGGACATCGTCCAAGAGCGCCGGGAGCGCAGCAAGAAGATCATGCAGCGCTATGAGCATCCGGTCTCCCACACGAAGCACTGGCTGTCCGGTCTCGTAAAATGCCCTATCTGCGGCAAGTCCCTGTCCCACAAAGAAGGTTATCCCCGGAAAGCACCTAACGGCAGTACTTATATCTCCGGCGAGGGCTTCCAGTGTCTGGGATACATGAAAGGGCTTCATACAGGCTCACAATACATCTCGGCTAAGAAACTTATCGGTGCCGTAATATCGTCGCTCCATGAGGTACTGGAGAGCGTCACGGACGTATCCTTTGAGCTTGTCCGCACCTATGAGCCGACTGTAGAGCTGGACAGGCAGCGTTACCAGCGTGAGCTGGCTTCCCTGGACCGTAAGCTGGAACGCATCAAGGAAGCATATTTGAATGAAATTGATACTCTGGAAGATTACAAGCGGAATAAAGAGATGATCGAGAAGCGACGTGCAGATTTGGAAATCCTGCTCTCAGAGCTAACGACTGCTGCCTCCGGTCCCGAGAACTACAAAGAGCAGTTCTTAAGCCGTGTACAGTCTGTCCTGGATATTATCGAAAGTGACGCACCGAATGACCTAAAAGCGGAAGCCCTCCGTGGCATTGTGCGTAAGATTGTGTTCTACAAGGATACAAATACCCTTGAATTCCACTATTACCTCATGGTAGAATAAAGCTTGTAACCCGCATAAATGCTGGATTTATAGAATAGTAGCCGTATTTCCGACCATCCCCCACCATGCCCCGCATCCAATACAATCAATGACATAAAAAAACTCCCGCATATCCTTTTGTTTCATGATATGCGGGAGTTTCCCCATTTAGATATTTTTTGCTTACTTTAAAATTGCTGCCGTCACTTCCTGCGGAATCACAAATTCCGGTGCTCCCATAGAACCGGGAGCCACTTCGTATTCGTCAAAGGCAATGACCAGTTCGTCTTTTTCATTAAAATAGAAGTTCGTCTGCTCCGTGATCCCCTGAAAATTGAATTCCGGCATATCGTCATTATCCAGGAAATAGATCACGCCTTCGTCCGCCGCCATCTGCTCCTGCATCTGGGTCTTAATGTTCTCGCTGATCGCGGAAATATAGTCGCTCCCTTCCACAAACAGATCTTCCAGTGTCACCACATTTCCCGTCTGTTTATCAATCGTATAAAACTGATTATTCTCGTAGCCGCTGGCTTCCGTCTCCAACACGCTTAATTTTACGGTGTAATACCTCTCATTGTCCGTAACGACCTCCTGGGACACATGCAGACCATGGTATCCTTCCTCGGATAAGGTATCCTCGAACTGACGGATCAGTTCCTCTACCGTAGCCTCCATATCCTGGTTGACCGCTTCCACACCGTCTTCCGACAGATTTGCTACCGCAGCCTCCTGTCCGACACCTTCCACACTTCCGGCTGCTGTGCCCTTAGGAGTGGCTGCCACTTCTCCAACGGAAGCACCTTCTCCTGCGTCTTCTCCATAGTTGATCTGTGCAAGTTCTACTTCAGCATCATGGTTCTCGTCACTGTAATTGTACTGCCGCACTGTTACCAGCCTAAAAAAGCCACCCAGCAACGGAATATTTTCCATGGCATGGGCTATCTGTATATTGGTATTTGGCAGTGCGATCATCACGACTGCTGCAGCCGCCACTGCTGTCCATGCAGAACGCCTTCTGGCGTGCTCTACTCTTTTTTTCTCCATCCGGGCTCTGTCGATACCTGCCTGCAGCCGTTCCCGTCCCGCTTCGGGTATTATCATATTCTCATACTCCTCTTTTAATTGTCTCAACTGTTCCTGTTCTGTCATATCTATTCTCCATCTGCCCGGTCGGTTCGGACCGGTCATGTTATCTCTTCCTATATCTTCCTATATCTCTTTGTCTGTATCTGTCTTATGTCCTGCCTATATATGATGTCGGGGCAAAATCCCACGACTTTGACTACGGATTGCTCAGCCCATGCTGCCCTCGAGGTTCAGCCGCAGTTTTTTCATCACCCGGTACAGCCTGCTCTTTACCGTACTCAGGTTCTCATCCAGGATCTTCGCGATCTCCTCCAGCTGCCTGTCCTCAAAAAATCGTAGGACTACGATGGCACGATCCTTTGGGTCAAGATTTTCTATTGCGCGCTTTAAATCAATATTTTCATAGATATCTTCACTTGCCGCCTGGATCTCCTCCACATCCACGCTCTCCTTCCGGCTGCGCAGGAAGCTGCACGCCTCGTTGATCACGATCCGGTACACCCAGGTCTCCACGTATTGCGGCTCCTTCAGGCTGTCACTTTTTAAAATAGCTTTATAGGCTGCTTCCTGTACAATATCCAGCGCGTCCGCTTCATTATGTACATAACTATAAGCAAGACGGTAATACTTCTCATACCCTTCCGTCAGGGCACGCTCCACCGCCTGTTCTTTTTTTCTGTCCGACATATATCCTTTCCTCACTTTTGAAAACTGCATGCAATTATTTTTCGGTATTTATTGTAACACATATTCTTTTGATATATTCTACGATTTTGACGCTGTATTCCCGCAAAAAGTTTCACCGACAAAAAATATT
>ERZ791821.1079-NODE-1079-length-17065-cov-86.552263_pt1 | contig 17065 bp, 19 predicted proteins | sample MGYA00510300_ERZ791821 | MGnify/ENA primary metagenome ERZ791821 (study PRJEB30046, sample SAMN00792034) | human gut metagenome | study: EMG produced TPA metagenomics assembly of the A metagenome-wide association study of gut microbiota in type 2... | reverse complement strand
ATAGTGGGCTGCTGTCTATCAATTCTTATGTGTTACTTTATGGCACATGAGCATTTGCGGAGGGGTTATCGCCGCCGTAACCCTCCATCAGGTTGACGGCACCCCACACGCCCAGACCGGCACCCAATGCTACAACCAGAGTCTTCAGAACGTCCACTGCGCTGTTAAAGAATTCCATAGAAAAATCTCCTTTGTTTTGAAAAAGTGACCCTGCACACACCTGAAATCCGTTTGCAAAAAGCCGAAAACCACGGCGAAGGCTGATTTTCCGGTGTACCTGTTGGGTCAATGGGTAAAAAATAACCGCTCGTCTTATCAGGCGGGCGGGAGTGAATCGGCATCTACCATGATGAAGGTATCATCCGGGTGGATTTTTTCTTTTCGGTTCAAGAACTTCTCGATATCGAGGGCGTTCTTGGGGTCATAATCGGAGGTGTACTTGTAGTTCGGGTGCTGGGTCAGGTCGTACTTGTCGCTCAAAAACGGGCGCACACCCCGCAATTGCAGGATGCATTTGCCGCCATCCAGCACCGCCAGTTCGTCCCGGCTCATAAGTTCGTGGCCGAGTTTTTGATAGTTGGTGCCATAGCTTGGGCTATTGCCACGGGTATCTGAATTGTTGTAGCTGTCGATGGTTTCCTTGCCGAGTGCTTCGGCAAGATCTTTCAGGGTGGTAGGCTCGCTGCCACCGAGAAAAATCTGGCTGTCCATGTTGCCCACGATGGTATCCGCATTGTCCTTGTAGATGGCTTTCAACTGGCTGCGGGTCTGCAAGACCAGACACGCCGAGATCTCACGGCTGCGGATGGTAGCCACCAGTTTTTCCAGTTGCGGGATCTGGCCGATGTTGGCACACTCGTCGATAAGGCACCGCACATGGATGGGCAGCTTGCCGCCGTATACATCATCTGCCTTGTCGCAGAGCAGATTGAAAAGCTGGGTGTAGATCATGGAGATCAGGAAGTTAAAGGTGCTGTCCGTATCGCTCATGATGAGAAACAGCGCCGTTTTCCGGTCGCCCAGCTTGTCCAGTTCCAGCTCATCGTACATGGTGGCATCCCGGACTTCCTGAATGTCGAAGGGTGCCATCCGGGCACCGCAGGAGATCAGTATCGAACGAGCCGTCTTGCCGGCAGCTAATTTGTAGAGCTTGTACTGGCGCACGGCGAAAGAATTGGGCTTTTTCTTGCCCAGATCTTCAAACAACAGGTCTACCGGATTCTGGTAAGTTTCATCATCTTCCGAAACCTGCATAGTGTTGAGCATTTCTAACAGCGTAGCGAAGTTTTGTTCCTCGACCGGGGCTTCATAGTGAAGGTAGGCAATCAGCGAAACCAGCAAAAGCCTCTCCGCCTTGTCCCAGAAAGGGTCGCCACCCTGCCCCTCCCCTTTGGTGTTGGTCATCAGTGCGGTGACGAGCTTCAGAATATCCTTTTCACTGTGGATATAAGCCATCGGATTGTATTTCATGCTCTTGGAAAAGTTTATACTGTTAAAGAATTTCAACTTATAGCCGTGCTTTAACAGGGCCTCTCCACATTCCACGCCGATACTACCTTTCGGGTCAGTGACCACATAGGAACTGTGACATTGTAAAAGGTTGGGCTTGAGCCAAAACCGGGTCTTGCCGCTGCCGGAGCCGCCCACCACCAGCACGTTTTTATTTCGGGCATTCTTGGGGTCAGGCGGACGATTGCTCATCATCAGCCGTTCCGTTTTGGTCAGGATGATGTTGTCGGCAAATTTCGGAGCCATGAACGGCTCAATATCCTTGGGTGTGCCCCACCGGGCAGAGCCGTACTCCACGCCGTGGCGGTACTTCTTGGCATTTTTGCCACGCAAATAGACCGCCAGCCGTAACCCTGCACCGCAGCACAGACCCACCAGTAAATCAAGCGGATGCAGGCTGGGCAGCGGGTTCGCAAACGCCACCGGAACAGTACCCATCATGGACATGATCTTATCGCCCAGTTCCTTGCCCTCCGCAAGCCGCCACGCTTCACCGAAGTTCGTTGCCGCCAGTCCCAGCAAAATATAGGGCAGATACAGAGCCAGCAGCTTTGTCAGCTTTTTCGTGGTCACAGTCCACGCTCCTGTTCCTTGTGCCGGACTTTGCCGGGGAGTTCTGCCGCCGCCTGCACCAGTTCATGCAGTTTTGCCAGTACCGAGGGGCGTTTGTCCTTGTTCAGCAAAGATGCCGAATACTCCTTGAACGCCGAGTGAAAGGCTTCTGCATCCGGGGCTTTGAAAAAGACCAGATAGCGGGGCGGCACCTCGGAGGTGTCCTTGCGGATGGCATAGTCGATGCCGTACTTTTTGGCATAGCGTTCCAGACCACGGATGCCGGTCTTGCTGATCTCCACGCTGGACACGCCCCGGTTCTGCCGCAGAAGAGTGCGGACGCTCTGCTTACCTTGGGATGCCTTGGACTGGTACAGCCGAAACGCCGCTTTAACTGCCCGCAGGACAGTCCGGGCAGACAGCTTCGTGGTGGAGATCATAATGTTGAATGATTTCTGTTCGATTTCTTCCTGCACTGCCATCACCTCCCATGCAGCAGGGTAATTTTAGCGGTCATGCTCTGCCGTGGGCTTGGTGCGGGGCTTTTCTGTGGGAGGTTCATCGGGCACCGGCAGCACCAGCAGACGGTTGCCCAGTTTCAGAAAGGCTTCCGGCTGATGGAAAAGCTGCTCATACTTCTGTGCCATCTCCGGGGTCAGGGATGCAAAGTCCTCCTCGCCCAGACCCACCACGAGAAAAGTCCCGGCTACGGCATCGTACATCTGCCCGTTTTCATCCCGCAGGGCACGGTTCAGGGGCAGTCCCATGAGCTTGCCATCATCGTTGTAGACGATGGCGACCGGATCTTCAAAAGGGTAGCTTGCGCCGATGGAGCCGCCCACCGCCTGCTGCAAGGCTTTCAGGTCGTTATTGATCTCGACCTGCTGTGGATACTGTCCCGGCGCAATTTTCAGCACCGATAAGGTGTTTTCAGCCATGCGAATCCTCCTTTCCGTTCAGTCCGATCTCACCGCTCCGTGCCGCCTGCATCAAAGCCGCCACGAAGAAACCGAAAAAGGCACCGGCTTCAAAGAATGTGAAACCGATAAAAAGTTCAGCATGGCACACCTCAGTCGATACAGATGCAGGTCAGCTTCTGCCCATCTGCCATCAGGGTGGTGCTGTGGCTTTCCAGATAGGTCTGAAAGCGGTAAATATCCTCCACCGTCAGGGATACGATGGTGCTGTGCCCATCGGTGCGGTAGAAGATGACCGGACCGGTCAGGTACCGCTTGCCTGCCAGCTTGAGGACCTGCGCCGGATTGTAACTGATAAACAGCGGCGCACCCTTCACGGAAATCAGGGCATCGTCCTCGTCAAAACAAGGCAGAACGGAATGGGCATCCTCCTCCATGATAATGGTTAGCTCCATGTCGGGACCGATAGCGGCAAGGTACACATCCTTGCCTGCTGCCTCGGTCAAACAGGATGCCGCCTGCTTCAGCATGGTCAGGATGTTCACATCCACCGTGATCTGCGGGGCGTGAGTTGCGGAGTGAAAAGGAATCGTATTGTTCATAGGCGTTACCTCCAAATTTTTGCAAACAAAAAAGACCCCATCGGGTCTTGCGTTACGGGTCAGCGCTCGTTGCGGCGCTGCTGCTTTTTCTGCCACGCATCCAAAAGCTGGATGATCTTCTCCTCCATCTGTTTGGGCGTGTAGCTGCGGGGGAAATACTTCCGCAGGGTCTCGTTTTTGATGGTCACGGTGTCTTTCTCGCTCTTTTTCTCCTGTCCCATCACATCAAAGGCTTTTTCGTAGCTGAACTCTCCCTGCTGTGCCATCTTTTTCAGTTGCTGCGCCTGCGATAAGGACGGCGCATTCTGGGTGTCCTCCATGGCTTCCAAAAAATCCCGCTGTTGGCTCTCGTCCAGATAGGACAGCTCCACAGCGGGATTAAAGGAGATCTTCTTTTCGTCTACCATGTCCAGCAGTTCCGGGACAAGGTTGGTCAGACGGATGAACCGCTGGATTTGATTGCGGCTTTCACCAAGTTCTTCGGCCATGATTTGGTCGGAACGTTTTTGTGTCCCAATTTGGGACACATTTTCTTTTGACGGTCTACCGCTAGTTCTTCGCATGGCATCCAGTTTCATCTTGTACGCCAAAGCCCGTTCACTGGGCAGGATGTGTTCGCGCTGAAGGTTGGAATCCACCATCAATATCACAGCAGCATCGTCCGACATCTGCCGCACAATGACCGGCAGCGTTTCCAGCCCGGCAAGTTTAGCCGCATACTGACGGCGGTGCCCGGAGATGATCTCATAGCCGTCACCATCCGGGCGGGGACGGGCAATCAGCGGAGCCAGCACACCGTACTGAGCGATGCTCTCCACCGTCCGGGTCATGGCTTCATCGTCCAGCACCTTGAAGGGGTGGTTGGTGAAGGGATGCAGCTCGTCGATGGGAATCTGCTGCACCTGTTCCCGTTGCTCCTCTTGTCGGTTTTCCTCAGTGGAAAACAGGTCATCTAGCCCTTTCAGAGCTAAGTTTCCGCTGTCGATCGGCATCCGCCAGCACCTCCTTTGCGAGAGATTTGTAGGCTTCTGCCACCTTGCCCTTGGGGTCATAGGCAAAAATGCTTTTGCCTGCCGCACTGGTTTCCGCTGCACGGACGGAGCGAGGGATGGTCTGCTCAAACACCTTCAGGTGCTTTCCGTATGCCTGCCGGATCAGATTGCTGATCTGCTTTCCGTAGTTGGTGCGGCTGTCTGTCATGGTCAGCAGAATACCCTCAATTTTTAGCTTGGGGTTAATCTGCCGCCGGACCTTCTGCACCGTCTGCAAAAGCTGTTCCAGACCTTTTGCGGAAAGGTACTGCGCCTGCACGGGAATCAGGGCAGCATCTGCCGCCGCCAGTGCGTTGATGGTGAGCATCCCCAGCGAGGGCATACAGTCCAGCATGATATAATCGTACTCCCGCTTTGCCCCCTCCAACACCTGTTTCAGCATCTTTTCCCGGTTCATGCTGTTTACCAAAGCCACTTCCAGCCCTGCCAGTTCGATGTTGGCAGGAATCAGGTCAACGCCCTCTGCATGGTGAAAAATGCCCTCGCCGGGCGGAATGGGCTGGTCGTTCATGGCTTTTGCCATCAAGGTGGAAAGGGTGGTGGGCAGTTCGTCCGGCTGCTGCCAGCCCATACTGATGGTAAGTGAACCCTGTGGATCAGTGTCCACCAACAGGACTTTCTTGCCCTCCATCGCCAGACCGATGCCCAAATTTTCACAGGTGGTGCTTTTTCCCACACCGCCTTTTTGATTGGTGACTGCGATAATCGTAGCTTTCTTTGCGATAACATCACCCCGCTTTCGGTGAACCGCGCGCAAAGTCGTGGTTCGTTTTGTTCTGGTAGTAGAGGTTCATGGTGGTGGGCGCATTGTAGAGCATCGCCAGCAGATACTGCTTCATGTTCCGCACCGGGGCGGTGTTTTCTGCCAGAGAACCCAGCACGAAACGGATGTGGTCGGCATTCAGCTTTTTCAGCCGACTGCGTACCACTTCGGCAGGCTTGTCATCTCCGGCGATACGCAACATCTTGCGTTTGGTGGAACAGGTATCCACAAGCAGGTCTACGATCTGATAGATGGTGTCCTCATCATCCGGGCAGAGCCGGAGCAGAAGGTCTACCTCCAATGCCTGATAAAAATAATCCTCAAGCTGCTCTCGGATGCCCCTGGAGTAGATAGGGTCAGGATCGTTCCACTTTGTTTTATTCTTATCAGTCTTATTTGCTTGCGGTTTTGGCTGCACCAGAATTGCGCTTTCGGCAGCACCAGAATTGCTGTTTGGGCAATTCTGTACTTGCGCTTTTGGCAAGCCAGAGGAAAAGTCCTTGACGTAGATCAGGCTGGGTCTGCCCAGACCACGGCGTTTGCGCTCAATGAGGTCCATGTCCTCCAGTTCCCGGAACAGCTTGACCGATTTGTGTTCGGCACAACAGAGGGATTCCTGCACTTCCCGGACGGTGTAGATGATATACACCCGCCCTTGCTCGTCCAGCCAGCCGTTCTTGACCGACAGGCTCATGCGGTCCAGCAGAATGCCGTACAGTGTCCGGGCATCGGTGGAGAGCTGCCGGAAGCGGTGGTCTTGGAACAGTGCCTTGGGGATGCGGAAATAGGAGAACAATTCGCCCGACTGACCGTAGAAGTAGTCGTAACTCATGGCATTAACGGATCATCAACTCACGATCTGCGGCACCTTTCATATACATAGCTTCTGCGATGTCATCCATCACCCGGAACAGTGCATCGTCCAGTTCAAGATATTTCCGCCCCAGTTTTTCATCCAACAGCCGCCGGAACTCACGTTCGAGCTTGTCGTGTTCGCAAGCCACCCTCTGATAGCGAGGTGTCTTCATCAGCTCCGTCCATATTGGACGTACCATTTTGTCGTAGTAGTTCAGCATAAAGTCTTTATCCATGGGCATTCTCCTTTTGAAATGTTTTGTGGGTAAAAATAAAAGCGCAGCTTCCATTCATTGAGAGTAGAAGCTGCGCTTTTATATAAGGGTGTTATTCTGTTGGGATTTCCACTTCGATTGGATTATTAATCTGTGCAACAATTGGGGTGTACAGATCCACAGATACATCCGGAGTAGAAATAGATACGATTAAGGAATATCTGATTTTACTTTCAACTTTTCCTAAGTAGCTTCGTTCTCTCCACCATCCAACTACAGGGTAGACGGCCAAATACTTTGCTTGGCTTAGTTCTGCTGCAGTTGCTTTAATAAAGTCTGAATGAATGGAGCCGACATCTCGATTGTCCGAACCAAGAAACCAACGCTCACTACCGCTACTACCGTCACCGCTGTCAGCCTTATCATCTCCACGCATCTTTACGTTAACTCTTTTCTTGAAATCTTCTATTGTCTCATTGCTATTGATGACATCAAAACGAAGTCCACAAGAAGGATAACGGTAACGATCTTTCCAGCCTTTTTCTCCGGGGCCGGGTTCAACAAAGTACGACAGAGTAACGCGCATCTCAACTTCAACTGTTCCAAGTGATTGAAGTACCTCTGAAGGCCATGGAATTTGATGCAAATGCATCTCTTTCATTTGAGATACTCCATTCGCTTTTTCATATGGCTGCATTTCTTCTTGAATAATTAAATTCACAGAATTGTCTACACATTGAATTGCTCGTTCAAGATCAGGAACCCCATATCCACATGTGCGAAGCAGGTGTCTTCGACCACTGGATTTCCTTGTGTCTGTACAAAATTGCTGCTCCATTTGCGGTGTCCAGCGAGCTGAATGCACTAATAGTGCGCGTACCGTTTCCGGCCAAGCATCGGGATATTCAGCAAATATCTGAGCAGCCATATATGCCGCCTGAGCAGTAGCAGCACTAGTAGCCCAAATTGTTGAAAAGGGCCTTACCAAATGATTTTTTCCTGTAGTCAGCAATGATAAATCTGCACATGAATCATAATCGGTACCGTTTGTCACCATATTGCCGCCATCGAGAAGTATCTCTGGCTTAATTGGCCATTTTTTAGAGAACATCAAAGAAGTAGCACTATACGGCGAAAGCTGTCCATTATCTGCAACAGGAGTAAAACCTCTGTAGTTCTCATCATCAACACAGACATCTTTCGTGTATGCTCCAACAGTTAAAGCATTCCATGCTTGGCCGGGACTCTCAACGACATGTACTTCATTGGCATTGGGGTAACCTGAATCGTGCATTTCAGAAGGATCAACATTTCCAGCACTAATGAAAAATAACCGCTTTGCATCTTCTTCACCCACACCGGATGAAATGTTGTCTACAGCAGCAGACCACGATGTTGGACTTCCATCGTTAGTATTATATTGTGATGATGTTACTGCCATACAAATGCTACGATTTGCATTCGGATTGGAAATTTCCGCCAAAGATACAGCTTGCCCGGTCACCGCACCATACAAGTCTGGATCATTCTCTCCGTGAGGAGGCAAAATTTTTACAGATTCCAGATGGTGATACACATCAACTGTGTCAGAAGTACTTAATTTGTCCTTGAGATCATAGTACAATGCAACGCCAGCCATTTCGGTTCCATGTCCGTTATGGTCATTTTTTCCCCATTGGTCGTTAACCGCTTGTACGTTGTTCTCATCAATCGCTGGTTGAAGAAGTGGATGTGAATACATTATACCTGTATCAAGAATGCATACCGAAGCACTTGAAGGATGAAATTCTGTTCTTGATAACAAATCGTTTACCCATTCTTTTTGTTCAGAACCAGTTAACTCATCAAAAAAACTTGTTGGTTCTTGTGCTCTACGAATTTCAGCTAAATAATTGCACCCCTCAAGCAGCATCGATAATTGTGTACGCGTACCTCGGACGAGTCGAACTACTCGTTCTGGAAAAACAATACACTTTGAATTGAGTTCTATTCCGAATTCTTCACAGCATGTAGAAAGATCTTGCTCCGCTGCTGCATGATCGGATTTTTCATATCGGAGCCATATTTCACACCACGCTGGAACATCAGAAGGTATATCCTCTACTTTTCCTACCCAAAACGCCTCGAGCAAAGCAAGTTTTACATCTTCAATACTCCGAACTAAACTGTCGTTTTTGGGATTTTGTCCAGCTTCTAGCGTGTCTAGCGACTCTGAATACGATTGGATTTTATCAAGGAAATATGTTGTTTTTTCTGCAGGAACATAAACAGTGGCCCTAACAATTTTTTCATCGTCTTGCCCATCTTCGCGTACATTAAGCAGACGTATACCTGAAGAATAATTGTCAAAGGATTTTGTAAGCAAATCGTATCCTGCTGCACCTGAAAATTCAAGATAGATTCCTTCTTTATGCCTAATAGCCGCTACTTGTTTCTGATCATAATCTTGCTGTCTGCAGGCCTCAAGTTTTTGAAGAATAAAAGCGGCGTGCGCCTTTGGATTTTCGCGGCAAGGAAACGATGCATCCGATCTTTTTCGTTTTGAAACATACGGTAAGGCATGCTGCGTTTCATGAAGGAAAATATTGCGTTTCTCTACAGGCACGAGATCATGCCTCCTTCGCTATATATGCATTTATACGATCTTTAAGCATTTTTAAAAGATACACATTATCTATCTTTGTATTCATTAAAATAGAATTCTTAATAGCATCGTCACACACCCGAATGATTTCTGCATGGCTCAATTTGCTGGCCATGCGAATGGTCTCATCAGATACTTTAAAGGAACTATCAAACGTCCCCAATCTAATTTCAAATAGTCTTCTGACTTCATCACTTGTTGGCATCGCATAATGTAGAACATCATCAAAACGTCTAAAAAGAGCTTGATCCAATAATTTTTGATTATTGGTCGCTGCAATGATGATACTGTCCGAAGTATCCTGCTCAATAAATTGTAAAAAGGAGTTTAGGATTCTTCTTGCCTCGCCAACTTCATTGTCCAAACTTCTATCGGCGCCGATGGCATCAAATTCGTCAAAAAAATACACTCCTGTTGAAGTTGAAATATTATCGAAAATCTGACGCAATTTGGTACTTGTTTCGCCCATGAACTTGGTAACGACTTTGTCCATCTGAATTGTATAAAGGGGTAAATCTAGCTCTGCTGCAATCACAGATGCCGTAAATGTTTTTCCTGTTCCCGGACGCCCTTCAATTAGAATTTTACGTCGATTGCTCAATCCATACTTTTGTAGCTTGTTTCGATTTCGGTACTCTATGAGCAATCGTTCTATCCGTTCTTGGATTTCCGAGGAAACAACCAAATCCGAAAGTCGCTCAGAAGGATAGGTGACGAGGAACATTCCATTCCCATTGTTATTCAATCGGATTAGGTTCTTTTTTCCTTTACCAATTTTTTCTGCATACTGCTTAAGCTCACGAGCAAAAGTATCATGCCCATGCCTAGCTTCATTAGCTGCAATTTGAAGGGTGATTGTTTTAAACCTCTCATCATCCTGTTCAATATGTGCCTTAATTAGACTTTTAACCTGATCAGCCGTTGCCAAGAGATCACCGCCCTTCCACTAGAATATAGTTACTCATTTTTATTTTACTCAATATAAGTATGTCTGTCAATCCCGGATTACTGTCTCTTGGAGCTTGTTTTGTTCTTAATCTATATTTAAAATGAAATAAAAGCGCAGTTTTCATTCAAAACAGAAGCTACGCTTTTACGGTACATCGTATTTTATTGTAAATTGGGATGTGATACATCTGAACCCCATATGAGTTACATCTCAAGGGCCTGTAGCTCACTTGTCCGCCAGCCATATTACGCCCCAAACTGCATCATCTTGAAAATCAGCGGCTTGGAAACTATACTTGCGACCAAGAAAGGCCGTTAAGATGGCAGAACATTTTATATGAACGAATATACGTTTATTTTCCTTTTCTCATGGTGTGCAAGGTGTGCACAAAAGCGATATTGCTGGGAGAGCGTTCGGTTCGCATCCGAGAGGTCAAGGGTTCGAATCCCTCTAGGTCCACTTTTAGCAGCAGCGTAATTTTAACGCTGCTGCTTTTCTTTTGCGTACACATAAGTCACACGCCGGCTTTGTGACCCAGAGGGATCCGAACAGCACTGCCCTGCTGCAGGCAGGGCGAGCTGCCAGCCCGGTTCCCAGAACTATAAGCAGGAGAAGCGAAGCCGTCCTTATTTTCTGTTTCATTGCAGGGTCTCCTATTCTTTATCCAGTGATCCAGAAATTGCATCTGCTCTTTCGTATGAAACCAATGCTCTCCGCCCGGCATAACGGTCAGCTCTGCGTTGTTCTTTTCCGCAAAGGCTTTTATGGTTTCCATGGAGGTCAGAGCATCCTTTTCCCCATACAAAATGCGGGTAGGGATTTTCCATGAAATCGGATGCTCCCGGACATAGCAGAGATATTTCCACGACAGTGTTTCTCCAAATGTTGTGGGAATTTCCAGCTTCTCTGCAAGCTCTGCTTCAGAGACGCCAGCCCACCGCATCATGTTGCAGATTAACTGCTCCATATCAACTACCGGAGAAATAAAATAGCTGGCATCCACCAATTTTTCATTCAATGATGCGAACGAAAAGAACGCACCAATGCTATTTGCCACCAGTGTGAGCTTCCCGCAGCGTTTCCGCACTGCCGTAAAAAATCCGGAAAATTCCTCCGTGGCTTCCCATGGAGATTGTGCGTGGTAGTCGAAACCAATTACTTCACAATTAGGGAATAGGGCTTTATAATGCTCGGCCTCTTGTGCCGAACCGCCCTTTCCGTGAACATATACAACAATTTCTTCCATATAAAATCCTCCAAAAAACGCAGCGCACCCCCCATTCTATGGGCTGCACTGCGTCTGCGCGTCTGGCGTCTGGCTTGATTCAATTATTCTGCCGCCAATTTCAAAAATTTCTTGTCCGACTGGATGCTCTGGGTCACAAACTTTCCATCCCGGAACAACGCATAGGTTGTGACAGGTGCAGGCACATTCTGGGCCGTCTCTTTCTCGGTGATGTGAACGGCTTTGAACGGGATCCCATGTTCCTTTGCAGCCTCCTGCACCTTTGGCACCCAATAATAGGTGTAGGGGCACTGGTCGGTATAGTAGAGGACAAAGCCGTTTTCCTCCACCTTGGGATGCTTGGCACAGTCCTTGAATTTTGGCGGCCGGGCATTCTCTGCAAGGGGCAGATACATGAGGTTGATGCCGCAATCGGAGATGTCTGAGACCTTGAAGCCCTTATGGGTCAAAAACTTGGGGTCGGCGAGATAATCCCGTTTGCGCCCCTCGGCACACAGAATGCAAACGCCGTTTTTGCCCTGCGCCTTGGCATCCCGAAGGCATTCTTCCAGCAGCTCGCTGGAATAGCCGTGACCTTTCAAGGAACCGGAGACCCACAAACAGTTGATATAAAGCCAGCCTGCTGCATCAATGGGTACCCATGCGTTTTCTGCCGGGATGTACTCGATAAAGCATTTGCCGCGCTCTGCACTGCGGTAAAAAACAAGTCCCTCCTCAAAGCGCTGCTTGAGCCATTCTTTTTTGGCAAGGCTCTGTTTGCCGGACATGGCACAACAGATGTGTTCCCTGTCGATGTTTTCTTTGGTAACTCTGATATAGTCCATCGAAGCACTCTCCCCTATCTTTGTACTTTTTCATGCCTTCTCCAGCACAGCGACCTTTTCGTTTTTGGCTGCGGCTTACCGCATCCGTCCATCGCCGCCTTTGCGTACCCAGACGGCCACCGGCTCGTAGTCTTCCAGCAGGCCCTTCTCCCATGCGTCGGCCACGATATTGCCGAGGAAACCACAGCCCACGATGCCAAATTTCGTTTTCATGTTTCCGTTTCTCCTTTTCCCGCCGGGTTGGCGGATTTTTCTTTTCCAGTATACCATACCTTGTGCAGAAACGCAAAACCCGGCGTTTTTCATAGTTTTTTGTCATTCACGCACGAAAAGCAGCATTTCATGCAGTTTTGCTTGCTTGACTCCCCCCAGAAATGCTATAATTGCATCAATCGAACGTCCATATTTTTTCAACATCCAAAGGAGGTTTTTGTATGCTCTCTTATCGTAAGCTTGCGATGCGTGTTCTGGGTCGCCCCCTCCATACAGGGTTGGGGTATTGATTTGCCCCGTCCGGCCTCTCAGCGGGCAGCGGCGTTTATCCTGACCGCCGCAATGCTCACCACCCTTGCCGCCCCGGCCTTTGCAGGGACATGGCACATCGAGGATGGTGACATCACCGTGAAGGCAGGCGAGACCAAAGGGACAAACAAGGTCTCACAGGGGGCGAATCAGGAGGTGGAAGACACCGACACCATCATCACAAATCGTAATGAGGGTACCGCTTCTTCCAACACCGTGACCATCGACGCCAACGGTAAGAACGATAAGGTCGAGGTCACACTCAAGGATGTGAACATCGACACCAGCAGCCGGAACAAAGCCGCCGTAAGCGTGACCGGCGAGGGCGACACCAATATCAAGCTGAATGGCGACAACGCGCTGAAGAGCGACACCTACCGCAGCGGCATCTACGGCAGCGGCAGCCTCACCATCTCCGGCGGTACGGTCAACGCCGCTGGCGGCGACGGCAAAGACGGCTACGGCGGCGACGGCATCCGCAGCAGCAGCGGCGGCGTCACCATCTCCGGCGGTACGGTTACTGCCAACGGCGGCAACAGCACGAACAGCAGCGGCGGCTACGGCATCATCAGCCTCGACGTCGCCATCTCCAGCGGTACGGTTACTGCCAACGGCGGCGACAGCAAAGACGGCTACGGCGGCGACGGCATCCACAGCAACGGCGTCACCATCTCCGGCGGTACGGTCAACGCCAATGGCGGCAACGGCAACGGCGGTAACGGCGGCGGCAACGGCATCATCAGCAGCGACATCGATCTGTCGGGCAGCCTCGAGCTGACCGCCAAGGCTGGCAAGGGAACCCAGAGCAACGGCAAGGCCCTCTCGCAGAACGGCCGTGAGCTCGACCTCGACACCATCAAGGACAAGCTGGGCCCGGGCGCAAAAGTCACCGCCACCGACGCTAATGGCGAAACCAAGCAGGTCTCTATCCCCCGCCCTGTGGAGCCGGAAGGACCTGTTATCCCCGGGGACTCTTCTTCCTCTTCCGGCGGCGGCTCTGCCGCCCCGTCCGCATCCGCCTTTCCCCTCCCCGGCCTGACTGTCACCGACAAGGACGGCCAGCGCATCTCCTACACGAGCACCCAGAGCGGCAATACCCTCACCGTCTGCGTCGGACGGCTCACAGCCTCCTTCCGCATCTCGCTGGCCGCGCTGCGTCAGCTGCGGGCTGAGGGCATCGAGACCATCACCTTCCAGACCGTCCTCTGCTCCACCACCCTCTCGCTGGACGAGCTGCTGGCCATGGGCGGCGAGGATACCGAAGTCGTTCTCACCCACCACATCCGTTCTTCCACGCTCACGGTGGGCGGCAGGGCCGTGTAAGGCTCCCTTGTTCCCCGATGATTTTTGTGGTACACTAATCGCAGAAATCTATAAAAATCGAGGGAAAGTAACTTATGGCTGGCGACCTTCATACTCATTCCACCTGTTCTGACGGCTCTGTTCCCATCCACCGCCTGCCCCTGATGGCAGCGCGGCTGGGGCTGAGCGCTCTGGCCCTTTCTGACCACGACACCACACTCAGCGCCCAGTACGCCTACGACCACCCGGTGCAGGACGGCGTGCGGCTCATCCCCGCCGCCGAGCTCACCGGCTACGACTTCGAGCGCAGCCACCGCGTCCACCTGCTGACCTTCTGGCCCGACCTGGACTGCCCTGCCCTGCGCCGGCACTGCGACATCATGCGCCAGCGCCGCAACGAGTGCGCTCTGCAGAGCTGCCGGGAGATCGAGGCGCTCTACCCCCAGTTCCGCACCGAGCAGGCGCTGGAATATGCGCAGGACAGCGGCGTCCTCTTCAAGAGCGGCATCATGCAGGCGCTGCAGCAGCTGGGCCTGTGCGACGGCATCTACACCGGGCTTTATCACGAACTGTTCGGCTGGGAGCCGCGGGGCAAATGCCTCCACTCCCCCACTTACCCTCCGGTGCGGGAGGTGCTGGCCACGGCAAAGGCCGCCGGGGCCGTGGTGGTGTTCGCCCACCCGACGGTGTACAAGAGTATGCCTCTGCTGCGGGAGCTGGTGGCTGAAGGGGCCATCGACGGCATCGAGGTGCATCACCCCCGCAACAGCCCCGAGGACAGGGCCGAGTGCGCTGAGCTCTGCAAGAAGCATGACCTCATCGTCACCGGCGGCAGCGACTTCCACGGCGCGAACCACGGCAAGCCCCACCCGGTGGGTGCCTGCGTCACCGAGGACGACCAGATCGCGCGCATCGAGGCACTGGCCCGCAAGCGCCGGGGCGGTGCTCTATGACCGGGCCACATTGACTTCCTCGTCTGACAAGGATATAATAAAGATACTGCGCGAGTCTGCTCGCCTGTCAGTCGGATATAAAGAGAGGAAGTTTGAATATGAGCAAGTCTTTCAGCTACCCCAACAAGGGTACCTGCTCCAAGGAGACCCACATCGTGCTGAACGATGACCACACCATCGAGTCCATCGAGGTCATCGGCGGCTGCAACGGCAACCTGAAGGGCATCAGCCGCCTGCTCAAGGGCATGAAGGCTGAGGACGCCATCGCCCGCATGGAAGGCACCACCTGCGGCCCCCGCCCCACCAGCTGCCCTGACCAGATCGCCCAGAACCTCAAGCGCGCTCTGGCTGAGCTGTAATTCACAGTCCATTCAAAAGACCACCGTCCTGCCCTTATTTCCTGCGGGCAGAACGGCGGTCTTTTTTTAGCTCTTCTTTAGAAACCGTCCGAATCTCTATTGAAGTAAAATTTGGTTTTCTACGCTGCTGGCAGAGAAGTTTCTGGTGCCGACCAAAATCGAGCCAAAAAGCGGTTGACAAAACCCGTGTCCTTTGCTACAATAAATGAGTAAACGCAGGGTTAGCTCATCCGGTAGAGCGACTGCTTCCCAAGCAGTAGGCGGCGGGTTCGAGTCCCGTATCCTGCTCCACAAAAAGAGCGCTGATTCGTCAAGAATTGGCGCTTTTATCATTTCAGCAAGTCTAAAACTGAGAGGGACGTCATGATTTTTGTACCCCTTCTGCACTATTTCAAGTGCAAGAACCAATACAGCGGCAGCGAGGACGGGATGCGCTATCTGCTCTCGCCCGGCAAGCGCAGCGTGCCTGACCCGGACGGCGGCGAGGGCGCACAGAAGGAGGAAGCCATCCTCACGGTGGACATCTGGCCCGACCCCTGGGCGCTGGACCACACCGACCCCGCCCTGCGCCGGCAGATGGTCTTTCCGCTGACGGACGAGGGCCGGGCCGCAGCGGCAGAGTATCTGTCCTCTGCCTACAGCGCTGACCTGGCGCTCTGGAAGCAGCGGCCCTCCATCCTGGACTGTGAGCCCTGGTCACCGCCGCCGAAGGACGAGGACGCAGAAAGCGGGGAAAGCAAATGATATACCGTCTCAAAGAGCTCAGGGGCGACACCATCCCGGTGCCGCAGCTCATCTTTTCCAAGCTGGGCATCGCCGAGGAATACAACGTCCGGGTAGCGCTGTATGTGCTGGCCACCGGCGTCACCGACCCCGAAAAAATTTGTGCCGACCTCAAACTGCGCAGCCGCATCTCTGCCGAAAGCGCCCTCTCCTTCTGGGCCGGTGCGGGGCTTCTCGAGCGCTACGACGAGAACGCCGCGCCGGGAGCAGAGCCCTCTGCTCCTGCCCCCATGACCTGGGCGGAGATCGCCGCCGCAAGCCGCACCGACCCCATGATCTCGAGCCTCATCGACTGCGCTCAGACCGGCTTTGCCCGCCCGCTGACCCACAGCGAGATGGAAAAGCTGGTCAACCTCTACGTGCAGGAGGGCTTTGCCCCCGAGACCGTCATGCTCTGCGTGGCCTATGTGGCCAGCCGGGGCAAGCGGACGATGGCCGCCGTCCTCCACGAGCTGAAGGTCTGGCGGGCCGAGGGCGTGGAGACCGGCGAACAGGCCGACGCCCACCTCAAGCTGCTGGCCCTCCGCCAGACCCGGGAGCAGTACGTCGCTTCCCTGCTGGGCATCCCGGACAGCGAGCTCACCCTCGGCGGGCGGAAAGCCATCGCCCGGTGGTATGAGGTCTACGGCTACGACGATGCCATGGTGCAGGAGGCCGCTGTGCAGGCCGGGCCGAAGCGCGACCTGTGGTACTGGAACAGCATCCTCAAGACCTGGAACGCCAAGGGGCTGCGCAATATCCACGATGTGCGCACTCCGGTGGCCGCCGCCGGAGCCAGCCGGAACATCCGGGTGGACCGCGAGACCCCCAGCGGCAACGACTTCCTCAAGAACGCTGCCCGCCGCCGCACCCTCAAGAAAAAGTCCGAGTGACCCCCGGCATAAGGAGACACTATGCGTACCAAAAACGAACTGTATCAGGAAGCCCTGCGCACCGTCGCCCGCCGTCGTCAGACCGCACGGGCCAAGGCGGAGGATGCCCGCGCTGAGGCCGAGGCTGCTGTCCCCGGGCTGCGCCA
>ERZ791821.1068-NODE-1068-length-17311-cov-3.772253_pt1 | contig 17311 bp, 15 predicted proteins | sample MGYA00510300_ERZ791821 | MGnify/ENA primary metagenome ERZ791821 (study PRJEB30046, sample SAMN00792034) | human gut metagenome | study: EMG produced TPA metagenomics assembly of the A metagenome-wide association study of gut microbiota in type 2... | reverse complement strand
CGCCTCGTAGCGGTTCTATCAAGCCGACTACGCTGCCTTGATGAACCGACGGGCTACCAGCACTTTCTTAAATGTTGTATGTTTCCCACAGCAGATATAATAAATTTATTACGAAAATATTTAATTAATAATTTTTTTACAATATTTTTTAGTATAACAAATATTATACCCTTATGATATAATTAAATTCGGTTATTTACTATTATACTTATGTTAATTATAGGTTAAATGATTATATTTGACACATTAAATAAACAGGAGGTTTTAAATGAAAACAGTATATGCATTTTTAGCAGACGGATTAGAGGAAGTTGAATGTTTGATGGTTGTGGATTTACTTAGAAGAGCTAAGTTGAATGTAGTTACAGTATCCATCAAGGAAGAATTAATGGTTGAAAGTTCTCATAAGGTTAAATTCTTTGCAGACAAGACAATAGATGAAATCGACTTTGAACAGGGCGATTGTATTTTCTTGCCGGGAGGAATGCCGGGAACAACAAATTTAAGTGAGTGTGGAACATTAAAGGACCATATCATTAAGTATAATGAACAGGGTAAGTGGTTAGCAGCAATTTGCGCGGCACCAAGTATTTTTAGCAGCCTTGGTATTCTAAAAGATAAGAAGGCAACATCATTCCCAAGCTTTGCAGACAAAATGGACTGTAAAGAATATGGTGGTGGTGTAGTAAGAGATGGTAATATTATTACAGGAAAAGGTTTAGGTGTTGCATTAGAACTTGGACTTGAATTAATCTCATGTCTTATTGATGAGGAAACAAGTGGCAAAATAGCTGACCAGATTCAGTATAATTAGTAGAATACTGTTGAAAATATGTGTTTCAAAAGGTAGTGACAAGAAAAGGAAAGTATGATATAATCATACACTGCGTCAATAGGTTACTAGGCTATGACGAGTAAAATTCAATGAATTAAATGGGATACTCATACCCGTTTTGATAACAAGGAGGAAAAATAATGAGTTTACAGGTAGAAAAGTTAGAAAATAACACAGCAAAGCTTACTATTGAAGTACCGGCAGAAGAATTTGATAAGGCCATTCAGACAGCATATCAGAAGAACAAGAATAAATTTAACGTACCAGGATTTAGAAAAGGTAAAGTACCTTACGCTATGGTAGAAAAAATGTACGGTGCAGGCGTTTTCTATGAAGAAGCTGCAAACGAATTAATTCCAGATGCTTATGCAAATGCAGCAGCAGAAAGTGAATTAGAAATCGTTGCTCGTCCGGAAATCAATGTAACACAGATTGAAAAAGGAAAGCCATTTGTTTTCGAAGCTGAAGTAACACTTAAGCCTGAAATCAAACTTGGAAAGTACAAGGGAGTTAAGGTTGAAGCTATGGACACAACAGTTACAGATGAAGATGTAGCTGCTGAACTTGATAAGGTTAAGGAACAGAACGCAAGACTTGTAGCTGCTGACGATAAGGCAGTTGAAGACGGAGATCAGACAACAATCGATTTCGAAGGTTTTGTTGACGGAGTAGCATTTGAAGGTGGAAAGGGTGAAGATTATCCGCTTACAATTGGTTCACATTCATTTATTGATACTTTTGAAGAACAGCTTATTGGAAAGAAAGTTGGCGAAGAAGTAGAAGTAAACGTTACATTCCCAGAACAGTATCAGGCTGAGGAACTTGCAGGAAAGCCAGCAATGTTCAAAGTAACAATTAAGGAAATTAAAGTTAAGGAATATCCTGAATTAGATGATGATTTCGCACAGGATGTTTCAGAATTTGATACATTAGATGAATACAAGGCAGACATTAAGAAGAATCTTGAAGAAAAGAAAGCACAGGAAGCTGAAGCTGATAAGGAAAGCAAGGTAATTGAAGCAATCGTTAATGATTCAGAAATGGATATTCCTGAAAAGATGATTGAAGCTCAGAGCCAGCAGATGGTTGAAGAATTTGCACAGAACATTGCTATGCAGGGAATTTCTTTTGACCAGTATATGCAGTTTACAGGTACAACTGTAGATCAGCTTACAGAACAGGTTAAACCACAGGCTGAAGCAAGAGTACAGTCAAGCTTAGTTCTTGAAGCTATTGTTAAGGCTGAAAAGATTGAAGCATCAGATGAAGAATTTGATGAAGAAATCAAGAGAATGGCTGAAAGATATCAGATGGAAGCTGATAAGGTTAATGAATTATTATCAGATGATGATAAGAAGAACATCAGAGCTGACATCTGTGCAAGAAAGGCTGCTAAGTTAGTAGTAGAAAAAGCTAAATAAGATATTTGTTAGCATTTATTAAGGAGGTATAGATTATGGCATTAGTACCTTATGTCATTGAACAGAATTCACGTGGTGAACGTTCATATGATATTTACTCAAGATTATTAAAGGACAGAATTATTTTCTTAGGAGAAGAGATAAATGATGCAACAGCAAGTGTTGTTGTAGCACAGCTTCTATTTTTAGAATCAGAAGATCCTGGAAAAGACATTCATATGTATATCAATAGCCCGGGCGGTTCTGTTACAGCCGGTATGGCTATTTATGACACAATGAATTATGTAAAGTGTGATGTTTCAACTACTTGTATCGGTATGGCGGCAAGTATGGGAGCATTCCTTTTATCAAGTGGTGCTAAAGGAAAGAGATATGCCCTTCCAAATGCAGAAATTATGATTCATCAGCCACTTGGCGGTGCACAAGGACAGGCTACAGAAATTCAAATAGCTGCAGAGCACATTTTAAAGACTAAAAAGAAATTGAACGACATTTTGGCAGCAAATTCAGGTCAACCCGTTGAAGTTGTTGAAAAGGATACTGACAGAGACAACTGGATGAGTGCAGATGAAGCTAAAGAATATGGTTTAGTAGATCAGGTAATTAAACAGAGATAGAATGAATAAGGCACCGCAATTACTGTGGTGCCTTATGTTCAAATTTAGATTAATGCGAGGTTATTATGGCGAATAAAAATATAACTGATAACAATTTGCGCTGTTCTTTTTGCGGTAGAAGTGAGAATCAGGTTAGAAGACTTATAGCAGGTCCTAACAATGCATACATTTGTGATGAATGTGTTGAGATTTGTGCAAGCATAGTTGATGATGAAATCTATGGTGATGAAAAGAAAAGTGCAAATGAGGAAATCAATTTACTAAAGCCTAAAGAAATAAAAGAATTCTTGGATCAATATGTTATTGGACAGCAGGAAGCAAAGAAAGTTCTTTCAGTTGCTGTTTACAATCATTACAAGAGAGTATTGGCTGACAAGGATTTAGATGTAGAATTACAGAAATCAAACATATTACTTTTAGGTCCAACCGGTTCAGGTAAAACATATCTTGCTCAAACATTAGCCAAAATTTTAAATGTACCTTTTGCAATTGCAGATGCTACAACATTAACAGAGGCTGGTTATGTTGGTGAAGATGTTGAAAATATTCTGCTTAAATTAATTCAGGCAGCAGACTATGATATTGAGAGAGCAGAACATGGTATTATTTATATAGATGAAATCGATAAGATTACAAAGAAATCAGAGAATGTTTCTATTACAAGAGACGTTTCAGGTGAAGGTGTTCAGCAGGCTTTGCTTAAGATTTTAGAAGGAACAGAAGCCAGCGTTCCACCACAGGGTGGTAGAAAACATCCACAGCAGGAACTTATCCCTATTGATACTACAAATATTTTATTTATTTGTGGTGGAGCTTTTGCAGGACTTGATAAGATTATTGAAAGAAGACTTGATAAGAGTTCAATAGGTTTCAATACTGAAATTGCTGAGAAATCTGAAATTGTTGAAGATGAATTGTTGAAGGAAGTTATGCCGGAAGATTTAGTTAAGTTCGGTTTGATTCCTGAATTTATCGGAAGAGTACCGGTAACAGTTACATTAGATTACTTAGATGAAAAAGCATTAGAAAAGATTTTAACAGAACCAAAGAATGCTTTAGTTAAACAGTATAAGAAATTGTTTGAGTTAGATGGAGTTAAACTAACATTTACAGATGAAGCGATAAACGCTATTGCCAAATTAACTGTTAAGAGAAAAACAGGTGCAAGAGGCCTTAGAGCAATTATTGAAAATGTTATTATGGATATTATGTATGAGACACCATCTGACGAATCAATAAAAGAATGTATTATAAATGAAGATGTGGTAAATGGATTAGCGGATCCTGAAATAATTTATAGTTCGGTAATCCCTAAAAAGAATACTACAAAAAAGAAATAATTAGCCACATTTAAGTTGCTATTACAAGGAGAAGACATGTCAGAGAACTTAAAAACTTTTCCGGTTATACCATTAAGAGGACTTACTATTATACCGGGAACAACTGTTCATTTTGACGTTCGCAGAAAAGCATCAATTGCAGCAGCAGAAGAGTCAATGATTGACGATAAAGAATTGTTTGTTGTTGCACAAAAAGACCCGGTGGAAGACACACCGGGTTTTGATGGTATATACAAGGTTGGAACAGTTGTAGTTGTAAAGCAGTTAAATAAACTTCCTGATGACGTGGTAAGAGTTATGGTGGAGGCAAAAGCCAAAGGAGAAATACAGTCTTTATATATGGCTGATGGACATTTTGCCGGGGAAGTTTCAATTATAGAAGAAGATAAAAATACTTTAACAGAGGCGCAGGAAGAAGCTTATGTTAGAGAATTAAGAGATACTTTAAAATTATTCGAGGGTAAGGTAAGAGAATTATCTCCTTCAAGTTTAAGAGGTTTGTTAGATATTAGTAATATTGAAACTCTAATGAACCAGATTTTAATGAGAATAAAAGTAGGATATAAATTAAAACAGGAATACTTGGAACAGAACAGTATTGAAGATAAATTTACTACTATATATTCGTTCCTTGCAAAAGAAAATGAAGTTGCACAGGTTAGAAATGAGATTATAGAAAAAGTTAAACAGCGTTTAGAAAAAAGTCAGAAGGAACATATTCTTCGCGAACAGATGCAGATTATCAAAGAAGAATTAGGGGATGACTTTGACGCAGAAACAGATCAGCTTGAAGAGAAGATTAATAATTTAAACGCAGATGACAGTGTTAAAGAAAAATTATTAAAAGAACTTTCAAGATATAAATCAGCCATGGGTAATCCGGCAGAAGGTAACATTATTAGAACCTATTTGGAAACAATGTTAGAGTTGCCATGGAACAATGAAACAGAAGAAAATCCCAACCTGCAGAATGCAGAGGAAATTTTAAATAGAGACCATTACCAATTAACTAAAGTTAAAGAAAGAATTTTAGAATTTTTAGCAGTAAGACAATTGACTATGGCAAAGGGTGAGGCACCGATTATTTGTCTTGTGGGACCTCCGGGAACAGGTAAGACAAGTATTGCAAAATCAATTGCAGAGGCACTTAACAAGAAATATGTTAGAATATCATTAGGTGGTGTCAGTGATGAGTCAGAAATTCGCGGACACCGTAAAACATATTTAGGAGCAATGCCAGGTAGAATCCTTAAAGGACTAAAGCAGGCAGGAAGTTCTAATCCTTTAATTTTATTTGATGAAATAGATAAAATGGGACAGGGAGTTCATGGAGATCCGGCGTCAGCCTTATTAGAAGTGTTGGATTCAGAGCAGAACTCAAAGTTTAGAGATAATTACGCTGAAATACCAATTGATTTATCAAAGGTTTTATTTGTGGCAACAGCTAATGATGCAGGCACAATTCCAAGACCTTTACTTGACAGAATGGAAATAATAGAAATTGAAGGTTATACTCAAAACGAAAAATTCCATATTGCCAAGGAACATTTAATTAGTAAAGAATTTGAAAAAAATGGTATAAAGAAAAGCTGGTTATCCATCACAGATGAAGCAATTAACAGTATTATCCGCTGCTATACAAGAGAAGCAGGTGTAAGACAGCTAGAAAGAGAAATTTCAAAGATTTGTCGCAAGGCAGCAGGTCTTATTATCAAAAACAACAAAAAACGTTTAAAGGTTACTTCAAAGAATATTGAAAAATATCTTGGCAGAAAGATTTTTGACGATGACAAGGCTAATGAAAAGAATGATATTGGTATTGTAAGAGGACTTGCCTGGACAGCAGTTGGTGGAACAACTTTACAAATCGAAGTAAACACAATGCCTGGCAAGGGTCAGTTGAAATTAACAGGTCAGTTAGGCGATGTTATGAAAGAATCTGCACAGATTGCACTTTCTTATGTAAGAAGCATTGCAGGTAAGTATGGCGTGGCAGATGATTACTTTGAAAAACATGACATACATATTCATGTTCCGGAAGGGGCAGTGCCAAAGGATGGGCCGTCAGCAGGTATCACCATGGCAACAGCAATACTTTCGGCTGTTACAAACAGAGAAGTGAACTGTAAAGTTGCAATGACCGGTGAAATTAATTTACGAGGGAAGGTTATGCCAATTGGTGGATTAAAAGAAAAGTTATTGGCAGCAAAGAACGCAGGTATTAAGATTGTAGTAGTACCTAAGAAGAACAAACCAATGCTTGAAGAAATATCAAAAGAGATAACAGGCGGAATGAAAATTGTTCTGGCTGAAACAATGGATGATGTTATAAAGATTGCATTAGTTTAGAATTTGATTTACAGTGAAAGATAGGAGAGAAGATGATAGTTAAAAATGTTGAATTGGAAACAGTTTGTGGAATAACAAGTAAATTACCGGAAAATACAATGCCGGAAATTGCTTTTGCAGGAAAGTCAAATGTAGGAAAATCATCATTAATAAATGGTTTGGTTAATAGAAAAGCATTGGCTAGAACATCTTCTCAGCCGGGAAAAACTCAGACAATTAATTTTTACAATGTAAATAAGGAAATGTATTTCGTAGACCTACCGGGGTATGGTTATGCCAGCGTGTCTAAGGAAATAAAAGCAAAGTGGGGCAGGATGATTGAAAATTATCTTCATACATCACAAATGTTGCAGGCAGTGTTTTTGTTAATAGACATAAGACATGAGCCATCAAAGAATGACGTTAATATGTATGAGTGGATTTTGGCAAACGGCTATGAACCGATTATTATAGCAACTAAGTTAGACAAGATAAAAAGAAGTCAGATTCAGAAGAACATCAAAATGATTCGTCAGGGATTAAACGTAATTCCGGGAACAAAGATTTTACCATTCTCAGCTCAGACAAAGCAGGGAAAAGAAGAAATTTTACAGGTTATAGAAGAATTAGCAAAAGGTACAGTAGAGGAGTAGAATATGGCAATAGAAACGGAAACTTTATACAAGTTAATGATTATGCATATGTTAAATAAAGTAGAATTTCCATTGACTAACTCACAGATTGCACAATTCTTTTTGGAAAATGAATATACAAATTATTTTGCTGTGCAGAAAGCAATTAATGAACTTATTGAGGATGGGTTTGTTTTTTCAAATGTAAACAGAAATACATCATATTACCATTTATCATCAGAGGGAAGAGAGAGTCTTAAATTCTTCGAGAACAAAATACCTAACCAGGTTATTGATGATATAGATATGTTTTTGGTTGACAACAGATACGAACTTAGAAACGAAGTAGGTACGGTGTCTGATTATTACAGGGCTTCTAATGGAGACTATGTGGTACATTGTCAGGTAAAAGAAGGTGACAGCACGTTAATTGAGCTGAATATTTCAACCCCTGATAAGCACATGGCATCTAAGATGTGTACTAATTGGGAAGCAATGAACAACAGTCAAAAAATATATCAGTTTGTAATTGATAATCTTACTAAGTAATTGGAGGAAAAAGTGGCACATATTGATCAGAGTAAAATTAGAAATTTTTGTATTATAGCTCATATAGACCATGGTAAATCAACTTTGGCAGATAGAATAATTGAAATGACAGGTCTTTTAACAAACAGGGAAATGCAGGCTCAGGTTCTTGATAATATGGAACTTGAAAGAGAAAGAGGCATTACAATTAAGTCTCAGGCGGTTCGTACTGTTTATAAGGCAAAAGATGGCGAGGAATATATTTTCAATTTAATTGATACACCAGGCCATGTGGATTTCAACTATGAGGTTTCAAGAAGTTTGGCAGCATGTGATGGTGCAGTGTTGGTAGTTGATGCGGCACAGGGCGTTGAGGCACAGACTTTGGCAAACGTTTATTTGGCATTAGACCATGACTTGGAAGTCTTTCCGGTTATTAATAAGATTGATTTACCATCAGCAGATCCTGACAGGGTAAAAGCTGAAATTGAAGATGTTATTGGTCTTGAGGCAGAGGATGCACCTCTTATTTCAGCAAAAACAGGATTAAATTGTGAGGATGTGTTAGAGGCAATTGTAAAAAATATACCGGCACCAACCGGTGATGCAAATGCACCTTTACAGGCTTTAATATTTGATAGTCTATATGACTCATATAAAGGGGTTATTGTATTTTGCCGTGTTAAGGAAGGTACAGTAAAACCGGGAATGAATATAAAAATGATGGCAACCGGTGCAGTGGCAAACGTTGTAGAAGTAGGATATTTTGGTGCAGGACAGTTTATTCCATGTGATGAACTGCCGGCTGGAATGGTTGGATATATTACAGCAAGTATTAAAAATGTGTCAGATACAAAAGTTGGTGATACAGTTACAAATGCAGATTCACCATGCGATAATCCGCTTCCGGGATATAAAGAAGTTCAACCAATGGTTTATTGTGGATTATATCCTGCTGATGGGGCAAAGTATCCTGATTTAAGAGATGCTTTAGAAAAATTACAGTTAAATGATGCAGCGTTAAAATTTGAACCGGAAACATCAATAGCCTTAGGATTTGGTTTTAGATGTGGATTTTTGGGATTACTACATTTGGAAATTATTCAGGAAAGATTAGAGAGAGAATATGGACTTGACCTTGTCACAACAGCACCGTCTGTTATTTATAAGGTATACAAAGAAAATGGTGAGGTGATTGAACTTACTAATCCAACTAACCTTCCGGATCCAAGTGAAATCGCATACATGGAGGAGCCTATTGTTAGTGCTGAAATAATGGTGACAACAGAGTTTATTGGAGCTATTATGGAACTTTGCCAACAGCGTAGGGGAACATATATTAGTATGGAATATGTAGAAGGACAGCGAGCACTCCTAAAATACGATATTCCATTAAATGAAATTATTTATGATTTCTTTGATGCTTTAAAATCACGTTCAAGGGGATATGCATCTTTCGATTATGAGTTAAAGGGATACGAACAGGCTAAGTTAGTTAAACTTGATATTCTTATTAATAAAGATGAAGTAGATGCTTTATCATTTATAGTTCCTGAAGCGTCAGCATATGAACGTGGAAGAAAAATGTGTGAGAAGTTAAAGAAAGAAATTCCAAGACAGATGTTTGAAGTACCTATTCAGGCAGCGGTTGGTAGCAAAGTAATTGCAAGAGAAACTGTTAAGGCAATGAGAAAAGACGTATTGGCAAAATGTTATGGTGGTGATATTTCCCGTAAAAGAAAGCTTCTTGAAAAACAGAAGGAAGGAAAGAAGAGAATGCGTCAGGTTGGAAACGTAGAAATTCCACAGAGTGCATTTATGGCAGTTTTAAAATTAGATGAAGAATAAAATATATAGAAATATGTATTTGTAATTATAAGAATTTTTACAGTGCCAAAGAATACTAGATGATTAGTTTTCTTTGGCATTGTCAGGTTATATTATAAAATTCAGCTTTTGGCTAATCAGGTAAAAATGTAGTATATTGTGTTTTTATTAGGTAAAAATGAAGATTGGCATATATGTTGGAAGTTGAATGGATATACAGGGAAGGAAAAGAAATGAACAGTAAGCAGTTGGAAATATATATTCATATTCCTTTTTGCGTGAGAAAGTGTGATTATTGTGATTTTTTATCAATGAGCATGGACGAAGGTACAAAAAGAGAATATGTAAATGCTTTGGTTAGAGAGATAGAATTGAGCAAAGAAAAGATGGAAGGCAGAGTTGTTACAAGTGTTTTCATAGGCGGTGGAACGCCGTCAATTTTGCAGGAAAATTTTATTACAAAAATTATGGAGGCGGTAAAAAATAACTGTCAGTTATCTGATGATGCCGAGATTACTATTGAGTGTAACCCCGGAACTGTAACAGAATCAAAATTAAGTAGTTACAAAGAGGCAGGAATTAACAGAATCAGTTTTGGACTTCAGTCTGCAAATAATCAGGAACTTAGAAGCATAGGTCGTATTCACGATTTTACAAAGTTCAAAGAAAGTTATGAGTTGGCAAGAAAAGCAGGCTTTGAAAACATTAATGTGGACGTAATGAGTGCTTTACCGGGACAGACAGTTGAAAGTTATAAATATACGTTGGAAAGAGTGCTGGCATTGGAGCCGGAGCATATTTCCGCTTATAGCCTTATTGTTGAAGATGGGACGCCACTTCAGGAAAGAGTCCAGGAGGCGGAAAGCAAAAACATTAATATTTTGCCGGACGAAGATGCTGAGAGAGAAATGTATTATTTAACTGAAAAAATGCTGGAAGAAAAGGGATACGTACATTATGAAATATCAAACTATGGCAAGCCGGGATTTCAGTGCAGGCATAATATAGGTTATTGGAAGAGAGTGGATTATTTGGGCTTTGGTCTTGGCGCGGCTTCTTTATATAACGACAGCAGATACAGTAATACCGAAGATATTGATAAATACATTAGTTTGCTTTTTGATGGCAAAGATACAGATAGTGATTTTTACGGCGACAGTTTTATTTATCAGGATGACATCTGGGATATAACAGAGGATGCCATTTCTGTAATAGAAGGAAAAATCCAGCATTTAACAGAAAAAGATAAAAAAGAAGAATTTATGTTTTTGGGACTTAGAATGATTGAGGGAATTTCAAAAGAAGAATTTCATCAGGCATTTGACAGAAAATACGACAGCGTATATGGAGAGGTAACAGAAAAATTAGTGCAGCAGGGACTTATAGAAGTTAATGGCGACAACGTGCGTTTAACGAAAAGAGGTGTGGATTTAAGCAATTATGCAATGTCCCAGTTTTTGTTGTAAGATTTATTTTAGTTTTATTTTAGTTTTGTGTAAGCTTATTATGTTTCGTGTAAGTTTACCAAGATTACATTGTGAACTTTGTGTGATAACTGTTTATAAATGTTGTTGGTAAAATTTGGTTATGATATACTTGTAAAGTCAAAAGAAATAGGGGGTGATATTGTAGATTAAGGAAAGAAAAAATAGAAATGAAACTATATGGTCAAGCAATATTATGAAAAGAAAACGAGGTAAAGAGATGGGAAAATACAAGTATTTGGTAATTTTTATTGCATTAGTTACTTTTGGATTAGTAGGTTGTGGAAATACTAATACCAGTGATAAGGGAACAGAAGCAACAACAAGTAGACAGGAAGTTGAAAGCTACGCAAAAAATCAAACCAGTGTGTTATGTGATTATTATAAGGATGAATCAGGAGTATGGCATGCTGAAGGAAAACAATATACTTACAGACTTATATTAACAGGAAAAAGTAAGAATGCTGCTAAAAAGTCTAAATTTGTGGTTCTTTCAAACGACAAAAATATTACTTTCCAAGATGTAGCAGATAGCATGTTATCAAATAATTCAGAAGACCGATTTGATGAAAACAAGACGATAATAGTTGAAATGGAATAATTGATAAATCAAAGAATTTGTGATGATTAATGATGTAACTTTGAATAAGAAGACAGCTCTTTTTTTGGAGCTGTCTTCTTATATAATAGAAAAAATTGGAACTCCTATTAAATAAAAATAATTTGTTATGGATGCACACTAGAACGAAAATAAAATTCTTTGATTCTTTTGGAATAGATAGTATAATATAAAACATATTATAAATTACAAACGGAAAAGAGGGATTATTATGGACAGAAAAACAATATGCATTTACGGATCATTCTCACCTTACGTTTCAGAAGAAAAGTTAAAACCATACTATGATATGGGAAAGAAGTTAGGAGAAAAGTACGACCTTATTTATGGAGGTGGTGCAGATAGTACACTTGGATATATGGCAAGAGGAATGCACGACGGAGGTGCTTACATAACAGGTGTATATCCAAAGGCATTTAAGAATATGAACGTGTTCAAAGGATGTGATGAGGAAATTGTTTGTGATTCAATGGCTGAGCGCAAAGGACATTTTGAATCGGAAGCTGACGTGTTCATTGTTTTACCAGGTGGCGTTGGAACAATGGATGAGTTATTTGAAGCAATTGTATTAATCGAAAAGTATATGATTGAAGGAAAAGTAATTATTTTTAACCACAATGGTTTTTATGATACATTACTTAAATTTATGGATGAAATGAAGGAACAGGGAATGTTCCACTGCGATTTATCAAGAGTGTATAGCGTTGCTAACACATTTGAAGATATTGAAGAGATGATTGTAAAATAATAAAAATTTGACTAAATTGCAAATGTGTAGTAAAGTACAAAATACAAGCTGTTCATAAAGTAAACTATTGTGAACAGCTTTTGTTGTGGTTAAAAGGAGATGCAGAATGATAAAATTTTTAATTGACTCAGGTTCTGATTATGATAAAGAACAGTTACAGGAAAAAGGGATAGAGTACATACCAATAGCGATTAGTGTAGGAGATAAGAGTTTTAGAGACGGTGAAATTTCTAAGGATGAATTTTATAAATTAACACAGGAATCAGAGGAGTTCCCTAAAACAGCTCAGCCATCACCACAGGATTTTATTGACATATTTGAAAAAATTAAGGCAGATGGAGACGAGCTTATATGTATTTTACTTTCATCAGGTTTAAGTGGCTTGATTCAAAGTGCCACATTAGCTAAGAACATGGTTGAATATGATAAGATACATATAGTTGATTCGTTATCAGCTACTTTTGTTATTAAGGTTTTGGTTGACTATGGCATACAGTTAAGAGACAGTGGCAAGACAGCAGAAGAAATAGTTGCGGCTATTAAAGAAATTCAGCCAAAGGTTAGAATGTATGCAGTGCTTGATACATTGGATAATTTGTATAAAGGTGGTCGCTTGTCAAAAGTCGAAGCAGGAATTGGTACAATTGCAAAAATAAAGCCTTTAATTTATTTTACAGAAGATGGAAAAGTAGGTATTAAGGCAAAGAGCATTGGAAAGAAAAAAGCTTTAAATGATATTATGAAGTTGATTTCAAACGACACAATTAATACAGACTTCCCGGTTTACAGCATGTATTCAATAGGAACTGTAAATAATGAAACTTTTACAGACAGATTGAAAGAAGCTAATATTGAAGTTTCAGACAGATTACAGATTGGACCAACAATTGGTACACACATTGGACCTGAAGCATACGGAATTGTTTATGTAGCAGAGTAATTCTTGGTTTATGGTCTTATATAAGAACAAAGAAAATAAGAAAATATAAAGCATTAACATAAAATCAATTAAAGTGTTTATGTTAAAGAGAATAAGAAAGTTGTTGTTAGGATAATATTCTATAGTTTAACGGACTTAAGAGTATTAAAATAATGACAACTTTTTTTAACATTTAATTTACAATTCTTTTTAAAATAAAGTGTTGACAAAGAATATTGATAGTGATAGATTAGACCATAGAAAAGATGTTAGCACTCAAACAACACGAGTGCTAATAATCTTAAAACCATAGAAAGGAGTAATCTATGGAACTGAATGAAAGAAAAGAAAAGATTCTGGATGCAGTAATTAGAAATTACTTAGAGACAGGGGAACCGGTTGGCTCAAGAACAATTTCTAAATACACAGATTTGAATCTTAGTTCAGCAACAATCAGAAATGAAATGTCTGATCTTGAGGAAATGGGTTATATAGTTCAGCCTCATACATCAGCAGGTAGAATTCCTACTGATAAAGGTTATCGATTTTATGTAGACCACATGCTCAAAGATAAGATGTCAGAATTAGATGAGCGTGAGAAGAAGGTTAGCGAGAAGGAAGACTTTTTAATTGAAAAAGTTGACAAGGTTGAGACACTTCTCCAGAATATGGCAAAGGTTTTAGCAAACAATACAAACTATGCCACAATGGTTTCTTCTCCAAAGTCTCAGGGAAACAAAATCAAATTCATACAGTTATCTGTACTTGAAGAAAAACAGTTGTTGTGCACAGTGGTTTCCGATAAGAACCATGTAGTGAATAAGATTGTTAATGTTGACAGAGTTGTAAGTCAGGAAATGATAGTGAGACTTAACGTGGCGCTCAATACAGCACTTGCAGGTTTGACTTTAGAGGAAATTAACTTAGGTGTTATTTCAGCATTGACTTCACAGGCAGGTGAATATGAGGATTTGGTTAATGAAGTGCTTAAAGCAATAACAGAAGCCATTTCCACTGAGGAGCAAATGAAGATTTACACATCAGGAGCAACAAATATTTTTAAATATCCTGAACTTAGTGATAAGGAAAGAGCAAGTCAGCTTCTTACCACACTGGAAGAAAAATCACAGTTAACAGAATTGATTAATGAAAGTGATGAGGAAACCGGAATTCAGGTTTACATCGGTGATGAGAGTCCGGTTCAGTCCATGAAGGATTGCAGTGTTGTAACTGCTACTTACGAATTAGAAGATGGTTTCAAAGGAACAATTGGTATCATTGGTCCAAAGAGAATGGATTATGAAAAGGTTGTTGAAACATTAAGAGTTGTAAAAGAACAGTTAAATGAAAACTTTAACGACAAAGAATAAATTTAGAAAGGAAAGTCCAATGGAAAAGGAAAATAAGGACTTGGAAGAAAACCAGGAAGTGGATGTGGAAGAAACATCTACAGTGGAAGAGAACCAAGAAGTTGAGAATTCAGAAGAGAAGGCTGAAGAATCTAATGAAACACAGGAAACGGAAGATGCTTCAGAAGAGAAAACTGAAAAGAAAAAGAAAAAAGGCTTTAAGCGAAAAGATAAGAGAGATGAGCAAATAGAAGAACTTAATGATAAATATCAAAGACTATTTGCAGAATTTCAAAATTTTAGAAGCAGAAGTGATAAAGAAAAAACAGCAATGTTTGAAACAGGCGCAAAATCAATTATTGAAAAGATTTTACCTGTAGTTGATAACTTCGAAAGAGGAGTTGCAGCACTTAGTGAAGAAGATTTAGAATCACCTGTAGGACAGGGAATGAATCTTATATATAAACAGTTACTTCAGACTCTTGAAGATATTGGAGTTGAAGCAATTGAGGCGAAGGGAAAGGAATTTGATCCTGAACTTCACAATGCTGTAATGCATGAAGACAATGACGAACTTGGTGAAAACGTTGTGTCAGAGGAATTACAGAAAGGGTATAAATACAGAGATGCAGTGGTAAGACACAGTATGGTAAAAGTAGCTAATTAGTTTTATTTGAAATAATCATATATTTATTAGGAGGAAAATAAAATGGGAAAGATTATTGGTATTGATTTAGGAACAACAAACTCATGTGTAGCTGTTATGGAAGGTGGAGAACCTACAGTTATCACAAATGCAGACGGAGCAAGAACAACTCCATCAGTAGTAGCATTTAAGAAAGATGGAGAAAGATTAGTTGGTGAGCAGGCTAAACGTCAGGCTGTTACAAACGCAGAAGGAACAATCTCATCAATTAAAAGACATATGGGAACAGATTACAAGGCAAATGTAGCAGGAAAAGAATATACACCACAGGCTATTTCAGCTATGATTCTTCAGAAGTTAAAAGCTGATGCAGAAGCTTACCTTGGTGAAAAAGTTACAGAAGCTGTTATTACAGTACCTGCTTACTTTAACGATGCTCAGAGACAGGCTACAAAAGATGCCGGTAAGATTGCAGGACTTGATGTTAAGAGAATTATCAACGAGCCAACAGCCGCAGCTTTAGCTTATGGTCTTGATAACGAAGGCGAACAGAAGATTATGGTATACGATTTAGGTGGTGGTACATTTGATGTATCTGTTATCGAAATCGGTGATGGTGTAATCGAAGTTTTAGCAACAAATGGTGATAACAAACTTGGTGGTGATGACTTTGATAAGAAAGTTATGGACTACATGGTAGCAGACTTTAAGTCAAAGACAGGAATTGACCTTTCAGGTGACAAGATGGCTATGGAAAGAATTAAAGCTGAAGCAGAAGATGCAAAGAAGAAACTTTCATCAGCTACTCAGGTTGAAATTAACATCCCATTCATTACAGCAAATGAACAGGGACCACAGCATTTAAATATGACACTTACAAAGGCTAAATTTGATGAATTAACAAGAGATTTAGTTGAAAGAACAGCAATCCCTGTACAGAATGCTTTAAAGGATGCAGGAATTTCAGCATCAGAACTTAGCAAAGTATTATTAGTTGGTGGTTCTACAAGAATCCCTGCTGTACAGGATAAGGTAAAACAGTTAACAGGTCATGAACCTTCAAAGAAGATGAATCCTGATGAATGTGTTGCACTTGGTGCTTCAATTCAGGGTGGTAAATTAGCAGGTGATGCAGGTGCAGGTGATATCCTTCTTCTTGATGTAACTCCACTTTCATTATCAATTGAAACAATGGGTGGTGTAGCTACAAGACTTATTGAAAGAAATACAACAATTCCTACAAAGAAGAGCCAGATTTTCTCAACAGCAGCAGATAACCAGACAGCCGTTGATATTAATGTTGTACAGGGTGAAAGACAGTTTGCCAGAGATAATAAATCACTTGGTCAGTTCAGACTTGATGGAATTCCACCAGCAAGAAGAGGTGTTCCACAGATTGAAGTTACATTCGATATTGATGCAAACGGTATCGTAAATGTATCAGCTAAGGACCTTGGAACAGGTAAGGAACAGCACATCACAATTACAGCAGGTTCAAATATGTCAGATGAAGATATTGATAAGGCTGTAAAAGAAGCTGCAGAATTTGAAGCAGCTGATAAGAAACGTAAGGAAGCAATTGATGCTAAAAATGAAGCTGATTCAATTATTACACAGACAGAAACAGCAATGAATGAAGCTGGTGATAAATTGGCAGATGCTGATAAGCAGGCTGTTCAGGCTGACATTGATGCATTAAAAGCAACAGTAGCAGCAATTGGTGAAAATGAACCAACAGAAGCTCAGGTTGAAGAATTAAAGGCTGGAAAAGAAAAATTAATGAATTCTGCACAGCAGTTATTCTCAAAGATGTATGAACAGGCACAGGCTGCAGGAGCACAGGGTGCAGGTCCTGGCATGGGAGCAGGTTCAAAACCCGAAGATGATGTAGTAGATGGAGACTTTACAGAGGTTTAAAATAGATCATGGCAGATAAAAGAGATTATTATGAAGTGCTAGGCGTTGATAAGAACGCTGACGAAGCAACAATAAAGAAAGCATATAGAAAATTAGCCAAG
>ERZ791821.1041-NODE-1041-length-17784-cov-4.443905_pt1 | contig 17784 bp, 12 predicted proteins | sample MGYA00510300_ERZ791821 | MGnify/ENA primary metagenome ERZ791821 (study PRJEB30046, sample SAMN00792034) | human gut metagenome | study: EMG produced TPA metagenomics assembly of the A metagenome-wide association study of gut microbiota in type 2... | reverse complement strand
TGCTCTGGAGGCGTTGGCCACGCTAATTAACAAATAAATTCATGCGTAGCCCCTGTTTCCTTAGCTCCCCTGTTCCCATTCCATCTACGCCGGCCGAGCCCTTATTGGCTTCAACCTTCAGTAGGGCTTGGTACAGGTTCTTCGGGGCGAGTATCCCTTCCAACGTGATCGTCTCAAAAGCCTCGCTACTCATTAGTTCAATCCTTGCGACTTCAGCGAATCTCCTGACTTGTTTCCTGAGGCGTTCCGCGCCTCCCTGTCCAGGCCAGGTTGTCTTAACGTTTTTCTGTTCTCGCCGCTCGGTTTTCCTCCTTTCACGGGTTTACTGGTTCGGCCCTTCCTCAATACTCATGAGTACTATGGCACCTGCTGACTTCTTGCCATTCGTTGTTACTACCACTGTTTAGGGCTGGCAAGATCTCCCTGGGTAATCACACTTTCTTTCGTCCCATGCCACCGCCGTCTCTACGCCGCAGGTTCCGACCAAGTTTCGGATTTCAAGTTATTTTGCACTCTCATCCACCTGCTTCCGCCTAAGACGATTCCTGTTCGTCGGTGCGTGACTTTGCTATTCGCTTCTTTCAGCCTACGCATCACTGCGTACACCTTGCGATTCGCTAACTCTTCCCCTTGGTGGGCGAGCTCGGGACTTGCACCCTATAGAAAGTGTGCCTGCCAGGCACACAAAAAGCGTCGCAACATACTAATGCTGCCGACGCTGTCAAACGACAAGTTTAAGTACCCCACATTAGGCGGCTATTCTATGCTGTCGCGTAACAGCTGCCGACGCTTTTTTAATCCCAATTCAAGGTAAATTTAGAATCTGTTGCAACAATCAAGCCAGCGCCAGATTAAGTAAATCGGCTGTTCCCCGGCAACAGGAATTACTTTTCCGGGCCCCCATGATTCAACAACCGCACCGACTTTGTGAGATCTCTGTGTATCTGCTACGGGGTGAGCCATCGTGAATTTGTATTGTGTTTTAGGAAAGTACGGAGCTATGTAACCGTTGCACAAGGCATCGTCTCCCATCGTAGCCCAGGCAAATCCTCTCCTATGGATTTGCGTCATCACTCGGACGGCCCCTAAAGAAGTTCGTCTCAATATTCCTAACCGTTCGTTTATTCTGCCTGTAAGGGGATACACAAGCCCCCAGGTCCCTGCACACCAAAATAAAGATTCAATAGGTTTATTAACCATGCTGGATAAAGCATCAGGGATGCAGGAAGCCAGCGCTGCCGGGTTCGCAAACAGTGCCGCCTCAGGGTTAGCAAAATAACTAATCTCACCGTTACTCCATGTTGGATCCAATTCGCTGATGTACATCAGATCTAAATCTGAGTATCCTCCCGGGTTACACCCTTTTCCCGAGAAAAGCTCCAACATATGCACGAGCGGGAACACGTAATAGTGGTAGTGGTTGAAGGCTGCTTGATCTGGTGATCCTGTGGGCGTTGTACCGTGAGTACCAAGATTCATTGGATTTATATTAAGCCTCGTACCGTTAAGAGTAGCAAGGCATCCCGGGATCGTCTGAAATTCAATCAGACGATAAGGCTCCCAAAAAGCAGTGACAAAACCCGGTCGTGGCACTCCGAGCTGATCCTGACACATACACACCGATTGACCCGAAGCGCCATCCGGCACTTCTTCTCCGCTTCCAAAAAGGGCTGAAACGCCTTTTCCCACCCAATCCTGAATCCCTTCCATCCACTTGCCGTTTGATCCGGAGGACCATCCATCTGAAGAGCCGGCAGGTATTTCTCCCATGTCTTCCTTTATTGCGTTAAATGGATTCATTGTTGCTCCTGCAAGTTTCATCGGAAAAATGCAGCGCCAACAAATATTGGTAATAAGCTTAGGTCCAAGTAGATTCGCACTTTTACATACGAAGTCCTGAGAGTTTGCGGTAAAAGAAAACAATAAGAAAAAGGAAACAGCTAGAGCTTTTAAATTATTTTTGAGTTGCATTCAGTTTGTCTCCCGGCGTTAAATATTGTTCCTCAAGTTTTTGGCGAACTTCGTCAATCGGCGCTTCTTCGAGACGCTGTGCAGCTCTTTCCTGAGCGTTGTACCTCTGACCTTTGTAATCGCTTGGTCCGCCTGTTCCCGTGAGAGCTTCCATCGTGAGTTTTTCCACGTCCGCGCCCATGAATCCGGCTTCCTGACTCATTGCAACCCACTCATCCAGATTGATGGCATCCCAATTTACTTTTCCAAAATCTGCAATAGAGATCCCTTCACAACGTGGATTTTTAGCAGTTCCAAAATTGGCAGAGCCGTAAAGCTGAGTTCTAATTTGTTCTTGGAGAATGCGTCCTAGCGGAGATTTATAGCAACAATAACTGTAACGTTTTTCGATACATGCCCCTAAAACTTTACTCTTGCAATAAGAACCCACATAGTGGCACTGCCTCAAAGCACGATTGGAGGCCAGTTCGAATTCTTTTTCCTCACATTTATAGATGGTCTGTATAACCAGCATTGCTACCTGATAAGCCACATAGACATATCCAACAACCGCCACTGCTGTACCTAATGCCTCGGTTACCTGCTGTGCCGTTTTCTGTGCCGCCTCATTCAGAGCTTCTTGTGTCGCGACATTAGTACCAGTCTGTATGCCCATTTTCTTAATCATTTCGGCGATAGTATTTTCTATGAACTTAGTAATCTCCTTTTGAACGGTTTCCACGACTTTAGTGACAGGTTCAAAGAAGTTCTTAACTGTTCCCGAAATATTCTCAATATGGCTCGTAAGAGGTTTCGTAACAGGCGAAAGACCCTGTTTTACGATTTCTACAGCCGAATTATGTAAGTCTTGATAAGCTCCCACAAAAGAGGGTTGCATTTCCCTATTCAGACTCATCATCGCACTATCAGCCATGTACACCTTGAAAGTCATGGTTATGTAGTCAACGAAATTGACGCTGGTAGGCTGTTCGCAGCAATTTTGAATTCCGCCAACAGCCTTTTTACATTCGAATCCTGATCCGCCGAAGAGTGTGCAAACCACATCTTCAGTTCCGGTGGCATTGCCGTTTTCGTCAGTTCCCGTACAGGTCATATCTTTTGAAGCCTGTTGCGCAACATGAAGAAGGGCCGCCGCTTTAGTAAAGTCTGTACTTTGGGTGAAATCGGTTGTTATGCAGTCCGTCCCCATACAAGCAACGCTTCCGGAACATTTGAAAGTTCTTTCGCTAACCGGCGTTGATACAACCTGATCGTAGCCACAATCGTAAGTATTGGTATAGACGTAACAGTTACCGGAACTTCCCTGCGCTCCGTCTGTACACTCGGATTTTATGTAAGTACAACCGGCATCCACTAATCTCTGGCAGTCGTCTAAATTTCCTCCTTCGTTCTTCGGACAAACTAAAGTACCGTCCGCAGCGGTGTAGCAATCCATATCTCCTTTATAAAAAGAATAATTGGCCGTTACGTTCACTTTCCTGCACAAACGGCTAATTCCTTTCAAAGGAGACGCGCCGAATCTGTCTTCACAAACCTGATATCCGCCGACTGTTACGCAATTTCCTGCGGGAGTTGCGTTGCCCGGCATTTCAACACATTGAACCGAACCCTGGGCCATTCCGTCTGAAACGGCTTTGGCTAAATCAAAGCATTCTTCGGGAGTCCACTTGTCTCCTTCCAAAATTGCACCCGGGTCGTATTCAACCCTTAGACGACCGTATCCTTCACCTTCCCCGGATACTGAAACTCTGATTCTGAACGTGATAATGGAATCCTTGTCCACCTCTTTAAACCACTTGGTGACATCAACCTCCGGTTTGGCTTCCCAAGAAGTCGAAAGTTCGCATTTTCCCGGGGTCTCAGGCGGAAAATAATTCGGGTTGCTTCGCCAATCAACCGGACCCGTCCAAATAAGCTCTTCCTGGCCTTGCTTGCCGACATACACCATCATGTAGTCATCCCACTTGGTGTATTCAAGCACGGCTCTTTTTATGGCTTTCGGATTAACAACCCTGACCTGAGTGGATTCTTCGTAAACCGAACAATGTCCCGACCAATAGTTGTCGCCGACTTTGCCGATCCAAATATTGATGCAGCCCTGCTCCCCTTCGCAAGCTCCGACATTGTACGGGCCTCCCGCGTGCTCAATTGGTTCCTTTAAGTCATAAAGGTGTTGAATCTGGCACGAACCTGTTTTGTCTATGACCCTAGTACATTGTTCGTAGATGGGTTCATGCACTACTCTCTCCTGCAACAGATATTCTTCCATTGCCGTACAGTTGGCTAAGGTCTTGGAAAAATCTTCCAGTCCTTCAAGCGTTTCTTTTGTCTTTTGAACGATTGGATCATTTTCGGTAATTTGGTTTTTCGGGAATGCCGAAACAGTCTTCAAGACGGAATAAGCCGCGGCTTCCGGGTCTGAAGAGTCTGCATTTACCGAACGTTTTTCGAGATCAACGATATAAGAGTTGCCTTGCTTCCTGTACTCATCGTTGTCCTTATAGATCCCCATGAGTTTCTGAACGTCATCAACAGTCATACCTTTTCCGTTGTTGACGCCATTAACCGACTGAGGTACAAGGTCTTTGGCCCCGTAACCAAGTTTATTTACGTAACCTTTCAAGTCGCTGATGGCCGAATTTTGCATCTCTCGCCCGGCCATTGCAGCGCTTTGCATATTCGCATTAGTGGAAGATGTTTGAGCTGAAGCCGTTCCATAGTATGGGAGCGAGAACAGAGAAGCACAAACCGTATAAACGACGGTTTCCTTGAGTAAGAGGCTGATTCTTTTAAGCATCTTGGTTGCTTTGTTGATCTTTTACGACTTCTTTAATTTAAAAGACCATGAAAACCAAGCCTGTCAGAAATGTTCCGAAAAACAGAAGAATCGCTGCTCTGAAAAAAAAATCAAAAGAAGATCTTGTATGTCGTTAACTCGGTTACAATCAGCAAACCACGAAAGGAAATGAACTTTGTCCGAAGTCCTCGCCCTCGAAATCTACGCCAATCCCTTAATTTTGGAATTAGCAAAGGATTACGGCGTTTGCCGTAGAGGGCCCCGAAAGGGATCAGATGCGACAAAGCCCGGGCGGGACCGGGCTTTGGTGAATCTAAACAATTCTTATGAGGGACGAGATGGTAGCAACATTTCTAACCTCGTGGGAGATTATATCTCACAACACGGTTGTCTGGACAGGTGATGTTCATCTTGATTACAGGATTGTGCTTGTTCTGGTGCTGTGGGCAATAATCCGCACGAAGCTCTAGCGAGCTGAAAAAAGGCCGATTCCGAGAGGGTCGGCCTTGTGCGTTTCCACTGCTTTATTCAAGTTTTCCAGTTAAATCAATTGCAGGATCCTTTGGCGTGGAAATTAAATTGACTTTTTCTTTTAATCCGTAATCCGTTAAATCATTTTTTCCATCAAAGAGGCTAGTTTTTGGAAGATCCAGATTTTGAATGTTCATCCAGTTTCCCAGTCCCTCGGTAAAGTTAAGCCCCGACTTCTCAGAGGAAAGTTCTATACGATCATTCCTATCAGAATCTATTTTGATGAGCGGAATATCGTAGTGAAACTTACTAGCGAAATTGTTGGTGAGGGTGATTTTGTTTTTTTCAGTTTTGTGTGCAAGACCGTGATCAGAGAAATAGATTATGGAAAAAGGACGCCCTGTTACTGATTTTTCTTTCTTTAAAAGTTCAAAAACTTTTTCAATAAGTTGATCTGTTTTTTTTATTGATGTCACATAACAGGCAACATCCGAAAGATTTTTATCCCACGTCGTGTAGGGATTTTTTATATCCAAAATTCTTTTACATACATCCGGATGTGAGCCAAGTGTATGGAGAATAATCAGACGCGACTGATCTGTTTTTTGATCCAGTATTTGTTTGAACGGCTTCAATAAGGCAAAATCACTAATATTTTTTTCCGAATAATCTCCTTTATTGAGAAAAATCGCCTTATCCGCTTTTCTACCAATGGCTGACACTGGTGTGTCAAATTTTCCAACCATCCCCTGATTCGATAACCAGTAAGTCCTAATGCCCGCACTTTTGGCCAAATCAATAATTGAACGATCATATCTCGGTTTCCATTTACCCTTATCAGGGACAGTTAACATATTTGTCAGGGAGCCTATCGTGTATGTGCCTCCGGATTTCATTCCGTCTACCTTAACTGTAAAGTTATTGTCCAAGAACGGTGTATTTTCAACGGGATAGCCGTAAGAATGAAAATAATCTTTTCTAGCACTCTCGCCAATGATAAGAACGTAATCGGTTGGGACACCTGTGCGTTCACTTTTTTGCCACGAGCTTTTGGCAGAATATTTATCAAGTTCGGCCAACTGTTCTTTTGTCACTTCACCGGCTGAATAAAGCTTTCTAACAAACAACGTCGGTTCCAAAACAATTACCAAGAACGCGCAGGAAAGCAAGACATAAGTCTTATTTTTCCAGGGTTTAATTTTTGCTTTAAAGGCGATTAGATGACATAGAAGAGCAAGCACTATGATGAGTAAAGATTTTCCATACTCTTTCATAGGTATAAGGCTGAGAAACTCAGTGGCTTCTGAAAAATTTGTTGCCAGTAAAGAAACGAAGGACTGATAATCAGGCGCACCGTAAACAGATGCAATTGGAGAGTAAAGAGCAGAGAGAAAAGCGATTGGAAAAACAATGAGATAAAAAGAGAACTTAGAGGAGACAAAAAAACTAAGAAAAATAGCAAAGGCAATAATTGATATTATTTTACCCCCCCCTAAATTTTGATTTAGTCCGAAAACAGCCAAGTGATTAATGCTTCCGAACCCTTGCAAAACAAACTTCGACAGAAGAAATAAAAAAAGACCAAAGCAAACTACACTTGTGATCTTGCAAATTAGCGACCTGTATTCAAATTTCATAAATTCTTCTCCTTGTCCTACAACAACTCATCCCGAGTATTTTTCTCTTTTTGTTTGGCATTTTTCTCGTGTTCTACGACTTAGCCAACCCAACCTTTACTCATGTACAGGAGGTTACCAGCTCGTTACCGTAAATCGGTAGAACAAGAAGTAATGCAGATAGATAGAGCTATGGTTCTAACAAAACGCCTCGGAATTCCGCAGTCGTAAGCCTACGGTAGTTCACAACTCTAACGAATCTTTGTTTAGTAAGAAGTCAAAAATACTCATCGTTGTAATTCCCTGCTCGTCTCTATGGATTCTGCATTCGTTACCTACTACAACAATTTTTTTGAATGCGTCATCCACGTTTATAAAAGGCTCTATTTCTTGTCGTATCTTTTTTTCACTCGGCAATGCGTAGGCAGATTGAATGTAAAAACGCTTGCTTCCTTTATTACAAACAAAATCAATTTCTAATTGCGCTCGGGTTCGATTTCCTTCGTCATCCATTCTTCTAACGGGAACCACTCCCACGTCAACGTTGAAGCCTCTAATCAACAATTCATTGAAAACAACATTCTCCATCAAATGCGTTTTTTCAATTTGACGAAAATTCAACCGTGCATTCCGTAATCCAAGTTCTGAAAAGTAATACTTTAAAGGGTAATTGATATAGTTTTTACCTTTTATATCGAATCTTACTGCCTTCTCTATAAGAAAAGCATCTTCAAAATACGAAAGGTATTTTTGCACTGTGTCTCTTGTCAATTTGCCCTTGACGATACTATTGAAGCTATCAGCGAGTTTCTTAGGATTTGTAAGACACCCTATGTTTGATGCGAGCAAATCAAGCAACTCAGATAGCGATTCATTTTTTTGGACTTTGTACCTCTCTTCGATATCTCGGATATAAGTTTCTTCAAGAAGGTTCTTCAAAAATGCAGATTTTTCCTCTTCTGTTGAATAGTCAAATATTTGAGGCAGCCCTCCATATGTCTCGTAATCATCTAACGCAAGCGGTAAAGAACTCTTATTGACAGAAGTATATTCAGCAAAAGATAGAGGATACATTTTGATTTCATGTCCTCTTCCCCTGAACTCCGTGATTACGTCCTTTGATAAGAGCCGAGCATTACTGCCGGTAACGTAAATATCGACATTATCCTTACGGAGAAATTCATTTAACACATCAGCAAAATTTTCAACCAACTGAATTTCGTCAAGCATTATGTAATGCATGCCGTCGTTTTTTGTAAAAAGTAAGAGTAAACCTTAATAGGAGCTTCCTAATCTCTCTTTTTTATAGGAATATCAAATTTTAGAATCGGCGTTTAGAATCGTCGAATCTTGCTGATCTTGCAAGATAAATTAGTACTCAATAAATGCAAAGGATTGAACATGAAGAAACAACTTCTTGCTATGGCTCTTGGTCTCACGTTTGCAGTTGCTGCAAACGCCGCTGACGCACAGTATCGCCTTGTTATTCACGGTGGCTGCGGCAACATTACTCATGACCGTTTTACCCCTGAACAACAAGCTGAATACCATGCAGGTCTCCAAAAGGCCCTTCTTGCTGGTAACAAAGTTTTAGCTAGCGGTGGTACGGCTATTGATGCAGTGAAGGCTGCTATCAACGAAATGGAACTCAATCCGATCTTTAATGCTGGTCGTGGTGCTGTGTTCACAAATGAAGGTAAGAACGAACTTGACTCTTCTATCATGGACGGTAAGACCCTTATGGCAGGTGCCGTTGCTGGTGTTACCAATATTAAGCACCCAATTAATTGTGCAGACATCGTTCGCACGAAGTCTCCTCACGTTATGATGGCGACGAAGGGCGCAGAAAAGTTCTGTGCTCAAAACGGTGCAGAAACGGTTGATCCGAAGTGGTTCTTCACGCAAACACGTTATGACCAGCTCAAGAAAGCTCAAGAAAAAGAACAAGTTATTCTTGACCACGATGGCGCTACAAAGAAAAAGACTGCTAACGCAGAGCTCTACATTGATCCGTTAATGTATGACTATAAGTATGGTACGGTTGGTGCTGTTGCCTTAGATAAAGACGGTAACCTTGCAGCAGGTACCTCCACGGGTGGTATGACCAATAAGCGCTATGGTCGCATCGGTGACAGTCCTGTGATTGGTGCTGGTACCTATGCTAATAATAAGTCCGTCGCAGTATCTGCAACGGGTTCTGGCGAAAAGTTCATCCGTACGTCTGCCGCTTTCAATGTTCACTCCCGTTACACGCACTTAGGTGAAAATGTTCAAAAGGCTGGTGACGCAGTGATCAAAGAAATCGGTGACATCAAGGGCACGGGCGGTATGATTATTCTCGACGCTAAGGGTAACTTCGCCTTCCCGATGAATACCGCTGGTATGCACCGCGGTATGATCGACTCTAAGGGCGTCCCGATGACCGCTATGTTCCGTGATGAACAATTGCGTCATTTCAAAGCTAAGTAATCTATAGCCTATCGGATGGGGTGGCGATAAGCCACCCTTCCACACCACCGGGCATACGGGTCCGTACACGGCGGTTCCTCTAATTGCTACCTTCCTATTTGTCATTGAGTACGCCTTTAATTAACCATCGATATCTCCTGAACTTTGAAGACCTTCCTTTCGTTATCGCCGCGGACCACTGTAGGGGTTACTCTGATCTGAAAACGCTCCTTGAGCTCCGGTGTCAAGAGATAAATAGGCTCTCGCCAACTTTCATTCATCGACTTGATCTGCTCGAAAGCACCTGAAGATTTAAATTCCGTCACTAACAAAAGAACATTGCGGTTTTGAGACTGTTCTTCTTTAACAAGTTTGGCCACAGCCTCAACTTCTTTAGGCATTGATGCATTGAAAACAATGACTGTTTTTGTAAACGGCATCCGATCAAAAGGATTGAATTTTTGCCCTGCCTTGAATACAACCGAACCGTCTGCTCCGTAAATATCACGATTCAGCACTATGCTCGGATCAACGATCCGTTCTGTCGATTCCTGAGCCAAAGGCAGACTTACGTAATGATCCTGCTGACGATCCCAGAAACGATTTAATGCCTCTTCCTTTTTTCTTTCCCAGTCGATTCTTGCAACCCTCTCTTTAGCAATTTCCTGAATGTCACGTTCCGAAATTTCAAAAACTTCGCCTTGAGTTTTTTGATTAAATTCGGCTCCTTCTTTAGCCTTTTCAATAGCCCATTCACGAGAGGTCACACCGGAAACGATAAGCGCAGGACACCTCGTTAAAGCCTTTTTAGCAACTACCTCCTGTGCAATTTGATCCGCGGCCGTCTTAGATTGATCTTCTGCCAACCCTAAGGCCGTACCAAGATTCTTGAGCGTTCTGGAAATCTTTCGCTCGTCTGCGCTTTGTTTTTCTACCGGAACTCCGTCCACTCGCTCAAGCAGCATTGTCGGCGCCACTGTAACGTCATAGCGCTGGAATAGCTCCGGGTCCAGAAGAATGTTCGGCTGAGGATTCATTCCGAGAATCAGATCCAGAAGCCACTTTAATCCGTCGTTAATGGTTCCTTTACCGTTAAAACCCTTCAAAACGAAACGTACTGTATTGTCACCCGCATAGGCGTCAATAAGAGCCTTAACCTTGTCCTTTCCCATTGACTCGGAAATGAAAAAAGTTGTCAGCCACTTCGTTTCTGTTTCAGGATTAGCTGCCGATTGCTCTTTTGATCCCAGAGCAAGAGACTGCTCATTTTCCAAATCTTTAAAAAGCGTTTGAGATTCCTTTACAGCAGGACCGGCTATTTGCATTGTTTCAGAGTTGGTAAGAATCGCGTCTTTCTGAGCGTTAAGCTCTTTCCCTAATTTTTCTAAAGCATCCGAGTCTTGATTTTCAGGCTTGTGCTTTGATTCCAGTTTTTTCGCTTGTTCCTTAAAAATAGCCAGATCTTCCGGAGAAAATTTGGCCCGGTTTTCCTGAATCGAAGATTCCCCAGTTGCTGCATGGGCTGAATTTACGATACTGCCAAAAAAGGAAAGCACTGCAGATCGATATACCTTGGGTTTATCGTTTCTTCCGAAAAGAACAATAGGTGAGTCAGAATCAGTTGCCAAAGATGCCAAGCGACGGCTTTTTCTCCAATCTCTCCGGCTTGTTTTCTTCCCGGGTGCGGGATCCTCAACAGTTAAAGGTTTTCCTGCGGATTTATCTTTGCTTTCGTAAATAACGCCCGGATCCCAAATCTCTCCGCGTTTGATCTCTTTAGTCTCGGTTTTCCGGAATACTTCTTTGACCTTTAAGGTCGCGTCTTCGTCCTTTGAGACCAATTCTTCCGGGGATACGTAAAGTTTATTTTCGGGATTAACCTTAGAACTGGCTGTTGCGTCAGTAACGGGACGTGACGTACCTGTCCTTGAGTTTCCATCGCTTCTTGAGTCTTTAACCTGCTTCTCCGGGGCAGATGTTTTGTCATTTTCCTCAAAGGTTCCGTCACTGTAAGGGGTAGCGTACTTCTTCTCTCTGAGCTTGGCTTTTTTCGCTTCACGTTCTGCAATCAAAGCTTCACGTTTTTGTCTGGCGGCTTCCCTTGCTGCAATCTGCTTTTGACGCTTGAGCAGACGTTCCTGTTCTCTCTGATTTTTGCGTTCAAGTTCTGCCTCAGCTCTTCTTTGAGCCATTATTTTCTGCTTACTTTTTTTCTTTTTTACTACTTTCTTTTTGACTCCGAATATCTCTCCGACTGTCGTAAGTTCATAATCTTCGACCGCCTGGGAGGAATTTAGATTTTCTACTTGAGCCAGAATCCTACGACCGTTTTCTCCTAGAATAACCGGAGAACCGCCGTTCATCATATCAACTTTGACCGCTTTTCCCTGAACAGCAGGTGTTCGGATTAGCTTTGAATAAAGTTCTCCCTGTTTATAAGGATCCGGCTCAAAAACGGCAGAAGCACGGGCCATTGCTTCGTTGCGGCTGATTTTGCGTGAACTTACTGCACCTGCCTCAGGTTTAACGCCGTTTTTAGCAGCCCACGCCCTTACACGAGCATTGGCAGCTTCGCGCTTAATCTGCATTCGCTTGAGGCGATAGGCTGAGTAATTTTGATCGTTTTCTCCGGACGGCATCGGCGGTAAAAAGTCTGTCGGTTCTAACCCTGCGGCTTCCGCCTTGGATCGAATCTCATGCACGAAGCCACGCACAAGAGCTTCTTTCGCCGGTTCCATTTTTAAGGCTTCAATACGCGCAGAGTCCTCTTCTGTTACTTTCAAACCTTCAGCGTTTGCATAAGTCGTAGAAGCAACAAGAAGTGTCAGCAACATTACTTTAGGTGAAATTTGAAAAAACAATTGCATAACTTTCACTATATTTGTCAGAAAACTCCACCGATCACTTTTCCTCTGAGCTGAGAAACTTTCACCGATCCCCAATAACGGGAGTCGTAAGAGGTTTCTGTATCACCTAGGAAGTAGAGTTCTCCTGTTTTCAAAACTTGCTTGCAGCTAAAGTATCCGGGCTCCTTTCCTAATTTCGCAGCCAAAGGGAGAGTGTTCCTAACTACTGTTCCATTCACTAGAAACTTACCGTCTTGGGTAATTTCAATGGTGTCTCCCTCTACTGCAGCCAGCCGTTTGGCCCAAATAAATTCTCGCGGTTCCTTGGCTTTCTCGGCCAAAGGTCTTAATCGAATCACAAATGAATAAGCCTCACCTTTCACAGGCTTTGCTTCAACCCTCTTAAGATCAATGAAGTACACGTGATGTCCGAGACACGGGACTTTCTGATCATCTATACCTATCCGGAAACGAGCTGTGAAAAATGTGAAAAGAGACGAAAGAAGGGCTGCGAGGATCAGCGCTTTTACCCCAAAACTCACATAGCCCTTTTTCATCTTCATCGTAGAAAAAGTTCTCAAACATTCGGTTCAACGGCATCTTCAAGTGCAGGATACTTTTCCCCTTCAAGGCGAAAAGATTCCCAACTGCCCCAACTAATTGGAAAGTATTGTCGCGACATCATCGGGAAAAATGTGGTCCCGAACGTTTGAAGTCTGGTAATACGATTTTCGGCTGAGGCTTTGTGTTTTGGCGTCCAAATCCCACCCAAATTTCGGCAAAGAAATTCTTTTTCCAGTTCGTCGGAAGTTATCCTTTTCAGGCTTGGGAGGACAAGGGGCTTACCCTCGAAGACAGTAGGTCGTCCTCCTCCTTTTCCCATACCCGAAAAGCCTTCCCAAAGCATAAAGTCATCGGTAAATAGATTTCCATACTCCTTCGGGATAGCTTCTTTCGGAGAAATCGTGTAATCAACGATCAACTTACTTCTTTCGATTTGGTCCGAAGAACGTTCAAACTCCCATAAAGAAGCTACCGAATAATTTAGAATCGGTCGTCCTTCTTTTCTTATCAATATTCCTTTTGCTTTCCTATTACGAGGCAGTTTCAGACTACCCATGACATAGATTTTGTTAGGAAACGGTTTAAATGTGGCAAGATCTTTAGCTTCAAGTTTTATCCCCAACTCCTTCGATTCAACAGAAACCAAGCGATATTTATTAAAGTAGCGAGCGAGATCATTTATAAGGGGTGTGATGTGATAGTAATTAATGTTTTCAGGCATATTTTGTCCTAGTGAATAATTAAGAATTACGAGCTTTACGCTCTTCCAGAACTTTATGAATAGCTTCTGTATTCGAGTAACCCTCATCAATCCAACGTTGGATTGCCGACAGCTCATCAGGAGAAGTGGAGTACAGAAGTTTTGAATAATCGTCCACAATGAGACGGTAAATTCCATAGCCTCTTTCGCTCTTGACGAAAATCTCGGAGAAGACACCGGCTTCTGTATGAACAGACTTCAAAAGATTTACGTAAGCAGGAGAAAGTTCGAGCTGGCCTTTCTTTGTCACCGACTCAATGGCTTCCGGTTTCTGACCAAGAAGGCACATCGTGGCTGAGTTTTCTGCAATCGCTCTTCCAACCGGGTTTTCATAGAGGTCACTGACGGACTGGGTGGCAATCAGAACGGCACCGTTGTATTTACGGAACTTACGATAAGCAGCTTCCATGAAGCTCGCCACCTCGCCTTCTTTCAAAAGGTCCCAAGCTTCATCCACAACAACGATCTTCTTGCGGGAACGGTCCCCCAAATAAACGTCGTGCTGAATTTGCAGGATTAACTGAAGAAGAATGACTTGACGAAGGTGCTTCTTCCCCTGAAGCTCGTCCAATTCCAACACTGTGAACTTGTTCTTGAAGCTGACGTTATTTCCCTTCTTAAAGTAGCGGCCATAGCCTCCTTCACTCGTGAAAGGATAAAGCTGAGTCCCGATGTCTTTTAATCTTCCGTCTTCAAAATTCAATAGTCTGGAAGCCACATCATCAATAGTTGCCTCCTTACCTTTCTCTTTCCAGAGATCGTGAAGAGCTTTCTTTAGCCCCGTGGTCTGAATGTCAGAGATGTTTCCGCTTTGGCTCGCCATGTTCAGCAGCAAAGAAACCAACGTATCCTCTTCATCTTCATAATCCTCGATCAACTCAAATGGATTCATTCGGATGTCAGTCTCTTCGTCAAACTGTAAAAAGTCTCCCTCAAAGTCTGCGCAAAGCTTTTTATAAGACTTACCCGCGTCAATGACCCAAATTTGTGCGCCTTCAGATAGGTACGAAACAATCAACTCGTTAATAAAGAAAGATTTACCCGAGCCTGACTGAGCCGCAACCACGCAGTTCTTGTTCGATCCTGTATCGTGCAGAGAGAAACTCATAATTTGACCGTTTCTCGAACTCATCAGAAGATGCCCGGTGCCTGTACCCTTCCATTCTCCGAAAATCGGAAGTAATACTGCTGCCTGATCGGTAGTAACGGTCTTTGTCCTGAACAGAAACCTGGACATTCCGTTGTTTGCGTTCATCGGCAAACACTGGGTAAAAACGGGCAACTGGACATATTTATCCAACATCAATGTGAACCACTTTTCTCGCCAGGATCCCATCAAAGCTCTAGCATTTGATTCACACTCAACCTTGGTTTTGCCGAATACCAAAACGGAACCTGAGATCTTCATGGCCTTTGCGCCGTCTCGCATACTGGCGTCCAAAATGTCGAAACTTTGTTTCTTGTCCAATAGTTCGGGAGAATATTTAGCAATCGGTCCGAACGCCTGATTCACCGTAAATTGACGCTTTGTTCGAACCGAAGTTTTTAGTGCGTCTCGATCCGGAAAATAACAATTGATGCAGACCGCATAAGGAAACATCAGAGAATCTGTCGAGCCGTCAATATTACCTGTGTATTTCGCCGCTTCTCCGAAGTAATACATCTCAGGAAATTGCTTTGCGGAACAGACGCGACAATAAGCGTAGTCACCGAGTTTCAAATCCTCTGACGTAACTTCCAAGTTAGTATCCCAATCAAACACTTGTTTGGACAGCGGAGTGCTCGGTTCCCATAAACCGACGAAATTGTTAGTCCATGCAGCATTCCGACTCCAATTAATCATCGGGGAAATGAATCTCAGGTAACGGTTCGCATCTACTTCAACCGGACATAGGCAGATCGTTGTAAGGGATGATTTCACAGCCACGCTGATGTTTTTCGCACGCTCTATGTCTTCAGAAGTCGGTAACTCGTTTTTGATGGGAATAATCACACTCACCATCAATTTCAAATCAACAATGATCCCGTTGCGGTAAAAGGCTCCGTTCGAAAGAGTTGTTTCGATCATCTCTCTCGTATGCGTCCTAAGAAAGTTTTCCCGGCTTTTAACACTGTCTCGCAAAATCGGATCCTGAATTACTGTGGGCCTCAGCTCGCGGTAATCCTTAAGTTCCATTTCAATGTCCGGTGACCGAAACAGGCAAAACTGCATGATCGTGTCGTGCGGGAACTCCATTTGCAGAAGTTCTTTGATTCGCTCCTGCAAGCCGTCGCTTGTGCCGTTTAACGGCAAACACTGAAATGCAAAGGCAAGCGCCTTGTCTTCCAAGATAAAGAGATTGTTTTCTTCATCGAAAGCCAAAGGACGCATAAAAGAGGATGTACGTTCATCAGACGGTATCCCGATCTTAGATTCGTCATCATCCTTCGATTTAAAGAAGTCAAAGAGGCTCACGAAACTTCCCTCCTTTATTTTTTGATTTCAGACGTTTCGGATTGATGAATTGAAGATCCTGTCTGCTTTGTGAGCTTTGCAGCCGCTTCTTTAATTGCCTGACGATAGATTTGAGCCTGGCGTTCATTTTCTTTTTCGCCCAACTCCAACCATGCCTTTAAGTCTCTTGGCTTCCCAGTTGTAAATCGCCCGTCCGGGGCAACAATAAAAGGAACGCTTTTAACGCCGACTGCCTCTGAAATAACAAGCCGCCTGTCCAGCCCCGAAGTGTTGCAGTTGGGAACTTGTTCCAGAGACAATGTTTTATCGTGCATCATGGCGTCCAGCAAAACCTCAGGTTTGGTTTCCTTGGCACAATAAATTCGTTTGGTTTTGATAAATGAATCGTTTCCAAGAGCCGGAACCGCCACAACTTTGAATTTGTATTCCTTGGTTAGAGCTTGATCATTTAAGGTCTCTTCAACCAGACGGTGACACCACATACAGTTCGGATCCGCAAAAATCACTACTTCTTTGTTGCCGTTTCCGAATTCAATGGCTTTAATCTCGTCGAAATTGACCCCAAGCGTTTTGAAGTCAATGTGATTGAAGGCGTAGCGCATATCATTGACGGTGCGCAGCTGCTTTTTGTTCCAGATATCAAATGCCACACCTCCCAAAACAAATCGTCCTGACGAGCTGATAAACAAAATTCCGCCGCCTTGATTTTCGACGGCGTGGAAAGGACCGTCAGGAACTTCCACCATGTCTTTGACATTCCCCAAATCCTTGAGAATCTCCATTCCCAAAGTCGGAGACGGCGTTGTTTGAGAGAAGGCCAGAGGAGAAAAACCAAATACGAGGATTGCTGCAAGAAGTTTGATTTTTGAGGTATTCATGTTCTAATAGCAGAGGTTAGGTATCTTCTCTTTTTATAAAGCCCGCCCCCGCTTTCCCCTGCGCGCAACTTGCCTGATTTTGTAGCTTTTACTGACTATAAAAAATCTTTTTCCCTTAAAAGTTGTTGATCAACAATTTTATAGGTATTAAACCTTAGTAAAAATATGGTATTTAATTTTACTCTTGTCAAAAAAATCGGTCCCGCCTCCCATATCAGGAAGCGGGACCCAACCCCCAACTATTTTCTCTGCTATTGACCCTTCACTTTGTCTTTAAAGATTTTCCCGGGAACGAACTTAGGAAGTTCAGTGGCCGGAAGCTGAATTGTTTGTCCGTTTGCAGGGTTCCTTCCTGTGCGGGCGTTACGGTGAACCTTTGAGAACGCACCAAATCCCACTAATGAAACGGTATCACCTTTGGCTACAGTGTCCATCACAGTCTCGAGATACGCGTTAATGACCTTTTCGGTGAGCAATTTGGTTGCGCCGGATTTTTCTGCCAATACTTCGATAAGTTCGGTTTTATTCACTTCTCTCTCCTTAAGAGTTAATCAAGATGTGTAGATTCTATCTGGACTCAAGGAAAATAAGGGAAACTTGTCCTCAGAAGAAAGTAGCACTATGGAATGAAGGAAAATTTCTAACTGGTTATAAATGAAAAAGGGCCGAAACAAGAATCAGGTTCTGGAATTTGTTTCGACCCTCAAGTCTTATGGAGACTTACAATTGCCAGCTTTTATTTTAATCATTTTTAGCTGCGAATTCTCCCCGCCCGAGTATGGGACTGTTTCACAGAAATTATGCAAAAATTGACAATATGATTTTTGAAATAGTATTATTATTTCAAAAATTTTCCTCTTTTTATTTCATCATGGATAAAACAACTAAAAAAGAAAACCGCGGGGGCGCTCGTGAAGGTGCCGGCCGCAAAGGTCTTGGTAATACAAAACGTGTTTCCATTTGCCTTACAGATGAACT
>ERZ791821.1014-NODE-1014-length-18205-cov-3.288595_pt1 | contig 18205 bp, 15 predicted proteins | sample MGYA00510300_ERZ791821 | MGnify/ENA primary metagenome ERZ791821 (study PRJEB30046, sample SAMN00792034) | human gut metagenome | study: EMG produced TPA metagenomics assembly of the A metagenome-wide association study of gut microbiota in type 2... | reverse complement strand
TCTCAAACCCATCCCGGAGGTGGAACAGGTCAAGGGCTGACCTGTTCCAGCCGGGGCGGTTCTAAAACAATTCCATATATTTTTTGACACGCCGCCGCCCGCCATCAAGCAAGGTTTTACTCCTATTTGGGGAAAAAACAGCTCATGGCAGGTGGCGGAGTTGCTCTTATCGGAACAACTCTTGTACCTTTGCTTTCTGGTCTTTTCGGTTAATCTGAGAGGAATCTGTTGTTGGAGTAGGGAATCCGGTCAGGTGACGCAAATCACCTGATTACATAGATATTTACAAAATGCATATGAGTTTTTGTAAATATCTATGATATAATAACCTCAAACGGTCGGGTGATGTATCAATGCATTTATATATACTCCAAGTCTGTATATAAGAGCTATTGCCGTTAATAAAAAAGGATTAGAAGTATCTTGTCCAAGAAAGGATTCTTATGATAGCAACTACTTCATTAACAATTACTGGAATAGTAAAGATTATAACCACATCACCAGTAAAAGATTTTTTGATTAGTCTTGCAGCGGGTGGTAGTTGGGATGGTATTAAAAAAACAGTAAGTCATTTTTCAGAGAATAGTACCGAGAAAAAAATCTGGAATATATTTTCTTGTACAATGTCACAGTTCTATGGACAACTTCACTACGAATATGACGAAACTATTGTCGTAAAGTGTCTGCTAGATGAACTTGCTCAAGAAAACGATAATCTGACCTCTTGGAAATTGCAAAAGTGTCTTGAGAAGGCAATGTTCGATGATTTTGAGACATTGTCAGATCAGGAATTTGGTTTGTGGGTTTCAATATTTGCAAACAGATGCGCACAATATCCGGAAATATTTCAAATGTATCAGATTGAAAAAGAAATAGGAGAAGCGTTATTTACAAAACGTAGTCTTCTGATACAAAGAATTAACTCAAAAATACGTATTTCCATTGGAAACGAAGATCATTCGGCTCAGATGTTTCTGTCAATAATTGAAAATGTAAAAATGATTTTTAATCAATCATGGAAAGAGGAAATGCTTTCTTTATTGGCTAAACTTCCGCCTTTAGTAGATGATTCTGGGCGAGCAGAAAGCCTTCAGGATTTGATATATTCAAATGAAAACTGTGAAATAGTACTAGATTCGCTTGAGCAATTGTACCTCATGCATGATAGCACAAAAATTACAAGAGAAATCGATATACGGATAAGGGAGAAACTTCGTCATCCTCATTTCAATAAGGTCTGGCTTGTTACAGGGAAAACCGGATCTGGCAAGACATACCTTGTAAATGAGTTCTTAAAATTAACTATAGAATCTTTGGATGAGTTGGAAGGTCGAATTATTCCGTGCATAATTGATATCTCAAAAATAGCAAACGGGAAGTCTTTCGAAACCTTTTTGAGTGAGAAATTCAGTGATTTTATTGGAGTAGAACTGAATTCCTTAGAAAATATAAATCAAGTCATCAAAGAAATGGGGGCAACAATATGCTTTGTATTTGATGGAGTTAGTAATCACTTTTCATCACAAGAAGAGTGGATAAAATTAATTCAGGGAATTAAAACCTGCTCAAAATATGATCAGCTTAAATGGATTCTTACAATCGATGAATATGATTATTACTATTTAGAGAATGACAGAGCATTTTTGGATAAATATTGTTTGACTTGGATGGGAATAATTCATCGTGAAATGAAAAAGGGATCACTGTTTCGAAACGCATTTAGCATTGACCAGTACAATGAGGAAAAGGGTATTGTTGGTTTGATTTTGCAGGATAAGTACGGAATAGATGAAAATGCTCTGCAGAATTTATCTTTGACTGGCATTTCCACTCCAAAGGAAGCTATAATATTTGGAGAAATAGCTCCAAAAGGAGATATGATAGGTTTCCCTTCAACATATTTTGAGTATTTGCAGAATATAACACTTTGGAAAAATAATGAATTAGTTGCCACATGTGGGAGTTCTGTTGACCAAGTGCTTTCTCCTATAATAGAATTTGTTGCTGATAATCATACTGACGAGCTGGATGATGAAAAATGTGATGAGTCAAGTGTCATTTCATTAAGAAAGGTTCAACTGGTACGACCTGAGTTTAAACGGGAAACTAATATTTTTTCATTATCCCAAGGGAAAACGATGATTGCATATTGCCTTAATATTTATCCTTTCTGGTCGGTAAAACTTACTAGCACAATTAGTCGAGACCTAGCCAATGCCGTTGTTTTATTAATAAGATTTCCCAAAGATATGCAACAGTTCCTTATTCCAAGTTTTATTTTCTATAATTATGAAAAACATGGAGGGGATGCAAATGAGCTGAATCATCTTTTTGAAATTTTAGATAAAAACAAAGTTCTGATATTTGCTTTATTTGTTGCGCATAGAGCTTCTACTGACTTTTCAAGCATGCTTTATGAGTACCTTTATAATAACATAGATTCTTATATTGATTGTCCTCAAACATGTTATTCAGTCTTGTATTTTGTTTTTAATTCTGTATTAAAAATGAAAGAGAAACTTGAATTGCTTAATAAGATTGAGCAATATGTTCCTCAATATGGATTTGAGGAAATCTATGAGAGAACATTTTGCTCTGCTATAGATTCAGCTCAATCTGAAAAGAAATTCAAAAAGAACCTTACAGTAGTTGCCGAAGGACAGGTGGCAGTCGTTAATTATATAAATGGAAAGAATGCTGCTATAAAATATCTATCAATGCAATCAGTTTGCGAAAAAGAGATAGAGACGATAAGTTGGGACCTTATTAATTATATAAAAGCACATAAACTAATATCACAAATTGATATTAATAGTGGAAATAATGAAAGTTTTTTGGACTTCTTTATTAGAAGATGTTTTGAACAATATCTGCTTAGAAACGTTAATGCTATTCGTACAATTTATCAGCGTTTCGAGAAATTCTTTGAATGTGAGAAACCATTTGGACACTTTATTAAGCGTAACTTAACATGTGCTGCCGGTAACCTCTTTTCTAATATGCATAATCAAACCTATAATGAGTTGTATATCAGCTTAACACAAGAGATGGCTGGAAGTGAAATAAGAATGAATCGATTAACAGCATTTTTCCTTATTGAAAACAGTATAGATGCAGAAAGCACAGAATTACATCCTAAATTGAAAGAGATATTATTAGAGTTAAGAGTGGACAAGGATTTGTTTGCACACTATTATGAACGAATACAGAAATTACTCAGTTAATATTATTTATTTAATTATCCCTTAATTTCCAGCCTGAGATGCTTTTAGGGCTATTTCGGGCTGGAAATTAAGGTAAAAAAGGGAAATGCTATAGTCGAAAAGAAAAAGCAGAATAAGAAATAAGGTTTGAGAGGTGGCGAAAGCTGCCTTTTTTACATATAGGACTATTTATATTGAATATTTTTTACGGAACTGTCCAAAATATTCATTAAGTAACTTTCAAGAGCTTTGAAGTGAGAAGGGAGCTGGTCACGCAATTGATCAGCTCCCTTTGCTTGATGAAAATATGTTTTTCGGCTCCTACTATCTGGACGATACATATCTTCTCTAATAATTATTTCATTGTTTTTATTTGTCCATAAATCCCTTGCCAAGAAAAGTGTTTTTTACAATTAGAACATATCATGTGATTGGCAGCTGTTTTCACTTTGTCGTTCACAGCAACAGGTCCAATGAGATGTCCACAATGAGGACAGTTAAATTTTTGCATAGACATAATATTTATCCTCCATAAATAAATTGATATTTGAAAATAATTCATAAAATTATAACATTTTTAAATTTGATTGTATATTATTTTGCCACTTGATTGTGTGCTGCTTGCTACTATATTAAAATTATATATTGATCTGAATCACAGAACAAATAACTAGCAAAAATTAAAACTGTTGTAATGAGGAAGGATAGTATAAGAGTAGGTTACAGGCTCGATACCATCAAGAGATAACTTCCATAAATATTTCTCCAAGAACTGGTGAACTTCCTTATCTGTAGCAATCCAAGTATTATCATGGGAACTATCAGTGTTCTTTCTTTCATGGATATGTAATTTGCAATTGAAAATCTTATATTCTCTTTTGTAAGCCCCACCTTTGTTACTATTATAGGTGGTGTTTATAATAAATCCATCATTCGAGTCGAGAAGTATTTGACAGTTTTTTTTGTTAATTTAATTAATCTAAGTTTATCAAAAGTATCCATTTTCACCTATCAGAAATCATATTTTTTAGGATCTAGTCCAGAAGCTATAAGCAGTTTCTTTCGTTCTTCAGGATTCATAAATTCTAATTCAGTAGGATCCAGTCCGGATAATTCCAATTCAGTTTTTGTAGTATTTTGATCTTTCATATTATTACGTCACCTCGCGTTAATATTAGATATCTATTGTAACATAATTGTACTAGAAGATGAAATAAATGTTTGACAGAGAGTGTTGTTTTTGTCAAAAGAAAAATACTAATAGGGATTTTAACAGTGATTATAAGCATGTGTAAAAAAGATATTAATAAAGTGATAAAAAAATAAGTTGTGAGTAATTTGAACATTATTAATAAGAGTAAATGTTTTTTAAGATTGTCTATTTCGTAGAGTAAACAACTCTACGAAATCTATTATACAACATAATTTCCTGTTTTTTCAAAAAACAATCATAATTATATTACTCTTTTCATTTATTTCTGTCAATAAATCTATGTTAATTTCATATTTTTATACATTTCTTTAACATGAGGACAATAATAAAAGTTATTTTCGTTGATTTATTTTCATTTCTTAAAGAAACTTTTAATTATTTACCGTCAAATATTTGGTCAATTTTCAGTCAATGATATCTAGAGAAAACAATTCAAAAACAGATAAATCTATCTAAATTTCAAAACTCCATACAATTTATTTACCGTCAAAATTATGGTCAACATTCTAACAGTCCTTGATTTATAAGGATTTTTTCAAAAATTTCGTAGAGTTGTTTACTCTACGAAATTTTTTGGAAAAGGATGAATGTTTATGGGAAGAAAACCAAAAAATCTGTCAGGTCAGAAGTTTGGCATGCTGACAGTTAAAGATATGACAAAAAAAAGAGATGGTAGAGGTTCAGTCTATTGGCATTGTGTATGTGACTGTGGGAATGAAGTTGATGTACCAGCGGCAAGACTTATACAAGGGACATGTCATAGTTGTGGCTGCTTACAGAAAAAAAATCGTCAAGAAATTGCAAATAGACGACATTTTGTGGACGGAACCTGTGTTGAAGTGCTGGAAAAGAGAAAAAGTAGAAGAGACAACATGAGTGGCTTCAGAGGTGTATTTAAGCTGAAGGATTGCGATAAGTATCGCGTGGACATCGGCTTCAAAGGAAAACGTTATTATGTTGGACTCTTTGACAATTATGACGAAGCGGTACAAGCAAGACTAGAGGCAGAAAATTTGATTCACAATGGTTTCATTCAGAAATGGAAGGAATGGAAGGAGAACGAACAGGAGAATCCAGCGTGGGCGAAAGAACATCCGTTTGTTTTTGATGTTAGTAAAGAAAACGGAAAGATTAAAGTAAGTGTGTAGTTTGATGCTTTTAAATTAAGAGTCGATAGATAAATAACATCATAGAAAAAATACTGAACTTAGAATAAGTAATTCAATGGTATTAATGCATTAAAAAATAGTTGGTTTAAAAAGAGGAAAAAGGTGTAAGAAATGGAGTATATGAGAAAGGTTGATAAAAAACTTATTCCTACTTGCAATATTATGGGTGTAAATATTGCGGCAATTAATATGGACTGGTTGCTAAAATATCTAAAAAAAAATCTTTGGGAAATAAAAGGGGACTATATATGTGTTTCAAACGTACATACAACTATAACTAGCTACGAGGACGAAAGCTACTGTTTAATTCAGAATAGCGGATTAATGGCAATTCCAGATGGAGGTCCTCTTTCTACAATTGGTCAGAAACGTGGTTATAAAAATATGGAACGTACAACTGGACCGAGTTTGATGGGGGAAATTTTTAAAATTTCTGTGGAAAATGGATATAGGCATTATTTTTATGGAAGTAAAGAAGAAACCTTAAAACAATTGCAACAGAAATTAGAGGAACATTATCCAGGAATACAGATTGCCGGAATGTATAGTCCACCATTTCGAGCTTTGACAGAAGATGAAGACAAAACCGTTATAGAAAAAATTAATGAAACGAAACCAGATTTTGTTTGGATTGGTCTTGGAGCACCAAAACAGGAAAAGTGGATGGCAGCACATCAAGGGAAAATTAATGGATTAATGCTTGGCGTAGGTGCAGGGTTTGATTATTATGCGGAAAATATTAAACGTGCTCCTAAGTGGATGCAAAAGAGTAATTTAGAATGGTTATATCGGTTGATACAAGACCCAAAACGACTGTTTAAGAGATATTTGTATACTAATAGTAAATTTATTTGGAATGCAGTAATTAAAGGGAGATAAAAGTGAACGAAAAAATAAAATTTTCGAAAAATTGTTTTGATCCAATTAGGCTATGGGCAGCATTATCGGTTATGTTTTTACATTACACTGGGTATGCATTGAAATTATCTAGTTCTGGAAATGATTTTATGTATATTTTAAGATGCATAGTCTCTTTTTTCCCAGGAGTTGTTGTCCTTTTTTCTATGAGCGGATATTTAATCTCTGCATCATTTGAACGATCAAAAAGTAAAAAAGAATTTTTTATTAAACGAGTATTTAGATTATATCCAGAATTATGGGGTTGTACATTAATAAATGTAATTGTTGTTAGCGTGTTGGCAAGAGAACAACTTGATAAAAGTATTGTAGTATGGTTGATAACGCAAGTGTTTGGAATAGCAAATACTCCATCATGTCTTTCAAATTTTGCTACTGGAAGCATAAATGGTGCGTTATGGACAATATTTACGGAGATACAACTCTACATTGTTTTAGGAATTATTTATCCATTCTTAAAAAAGTTTTCAATAAAAAAATGGGGATTATTAATTGGCATTATGGCATGTATAAATGTTGTTTGTGGATTTTTAAGTGAGGAGAATAATGGAATGATTTCTAAGATGATAGAACGTCTTTTTATTCCTTATGCCGTTTGGTTTTTTATTGGAGTTTTTTGTTATGTGAAAAGAAATATAGTACTGCCATATTTGAAAAAAAGAATCGTTTTAATTCTAATTGTATATTTCTTGATTCAGTTATTCTGCAACAACATTCCAGGCTATTATGCAAATATTGTGGTGGGAATATTATGTCCATTAATTGTAGTTGGAGGAGCATATACATTACCAGCAGTTCGAATTTCGTATGATATTACATATGGGATGTTTTTGTATCATTGGATTATTCTTAACATAATTGTTCATTTTGATCTGATGAATAAACTGCCTTGGTTTTTGACTATAGGAATTTTTACATTTAGTACTATTATTTTTGCATATTTATCTCAAAAAATTGTGGGAAATAAATCCAAAGTAATGATTAATAAATTGTTGAGGAGTTGATTTGATGAAAAAAGTGTGTATGGTTATTCCTAATCAAATGGTTAAAGGTGGAATAGCGGCAGTAGTAAATGGATATCGAGGTTCACAATTAGAAAAAGACTATAAAGTTATATACGTGGAATCTTACAAGGATGGTAGCAAGATACAGAAACTACTCAAAGGGATTAGCGGATATTTTCAGTTCGCAAAAGTAATACTATTTTACAAACCAGATATTATCCATATTCATTCTTCATTTGGTCCATCTTTTTATCGAAAAATTCCTTTTATTTATATGTCAGCGTGGTCTGGAATTCCAATTATTAATCACATTCATGGATCAGAATTCGCTAAATTCTATTTGAATTCTAGTAAAAGAAAACAGCGACTTGTTAAGAAAGTATGGGGGAAATGTTCGCATTTTATTGTTTTATCTGAACAATGGAAAGAGACCTTTTCTATAGTAATACCTAAAGAAAAAATGTCAATTGTGAAGAATTATAGTATGGTGATGCCTGAAATTAAAAGAGAAAATAACAAGACAGTTCTTTTTTTGGGATTAATCAATAAAATGAAAGGCTGTTATGACATTGTAGATGTTATTTATGAAGTGAGTAAAAAAGTACCTGAAGTAAAAATGGTTATGTGTGGTGATGGGGAAATAGATGAAATAAAAACAAGAGCACAAAGAAAGGGAATTTTAGATAAATTTGAATTTCCAGGTTGGGTTAGAAACGAAGAAAAAGATAAAAAATTGTGTGAAGCTAATATATTCTTTTTACCATCTTATACGGAAGGAATGCCAATGTCAATTCTTGATGCAATGGGTTATGGACTTCCAATTGTAGCTTCAGAAGTAGGAGGCATACCTAAATTAGTGAGAAATAATGGTGCAATGTTCAAACCAGGAGACATTAAAGGATTTGCAGAAGAGTTGATAGAACTTTTGGAGGATGACAGAAAACTATTTGAAGCAGGAAGAGAAAGTATCAATATAGTTAAAGCAGAATATTCTTTAGAAGTACATATAAAGCAAATTGAAGATGTTTATAAAAAATATCTATAAAATTTTTGTGAAGAATAATAAATAAGTTGAGGAAGAAAAATGAAGTCAGATATTTCAGTTATTATGAGTGTATACAATGAGCCTCTTGAAGTATTAAAAAAAGCTATTAATTCAATTTTAAATCAAACGTATTTACCGGCTGAGTTTATAATTGTGATAGATAATCCTAATAACAAAGAAGCAATCTGTTGGATAAAACAGTTAATGTTGATTGAATCTAATATGGAGATAAAACTTCTAATTAATGAAAAGAATATAGGATTAGCAAATAGTTTGAATAGGGCAATAAGAAATGTGACTTGTACTTATGTGGCTAGAATGGATGCGGATGATATTTCAGTGGCAGATAGATTAGAGACTCAATTTGAGTATATAAAGAAAAATAATCTAGACTTAGTAGGTGGATTCATCCAAATAATGGATGAGAATGAAGTGGATGAAGGTTTATTGAAATGTCCAGTAGAAGAAGAAAAAATTAAGAAAATTATGGTTATAGAGAACTGCGTTAAACATCCGACATGGTTCTTAAAAAAAGAAGTTTATGATCAATTAAATGGATATAGAGACATACATACATGCGAAGATTTTGATTTTGTTGTTCGTGCAATTCTCAAAGGGAAAAAAATTGGAAATGTGAGTAAAGTTTGTTTGAGGTATAGATATAATAAAAAAAGTATTTCAAGAACAAATGCTGCTAAACAACAAGTAATAAGAAATTATATAGCAAAAGAATATTCAAATCATAATATAGCAGATTTAGAGTTAATGAGAAAATACTTGAATTGCAAAAAAGGAAAAAGAGAAATAAAAAGCTATGAAAAATATTATTCTGATAAGAATAGTGTGAAAATGTTTATGAGTCAAAAAAAAATATGGAAAGTGATTTGCCCTTTATGTAGCCTTGCAAAAAACAGTATAACTTACAATAGAATTTATGTGAAAATAAAATACTGTCTTATGAGAGGCGTGAGGTAAATCATATGAATGAGAAAAAAAATACATATTTATTATTAATAGCAATTTTTCCTGTTTTAGATATTGGAATTGCATATTTTCTTTATGGAGATTTTTTGCAAACATTTTATTCACTATTTTCTATTTTGATTATTTTTATTTTCATAATAGGAAAGGGAAAATTGCAAATTAGTTATTCTATTTCTAAGAGAGAATTTTATGTGTTATCAATTTCGGTGTTATGCGTTGTTATAAACATTTTGTTTATTGAAGGAAAATTTAATACGGCAGTTTTAGATACAATGTACTTTGTATTGTTAATGGAAATATATAATAAAAAGGAATTTATACAGGATTATTTAGACACGTTATATTGTAATTCAAAATTGATTACTATATGCTCAATAATTTATTTGATTTTTTTGGTAATGTCAGTATATAGAGGGGATGCATTTTCATTAGAATGGGCTACAAAGACTTTAAAAGGTCCATATTCTATACCACATATTTTAGCATATGAATTGCTTGTGATGAGTACAGTGAATTTTGTGGTGTATCAATTGAAAAATAAAAAAATCAATCTGCTTCTGGCAGGAGTTTTTTTAGTGATTATATTACTAACTGCAGTACGTGGTGCAATATTAGCAGAGATTGTTTTGTTATTGTATTATTTTTATAAAATTGGCATGAAAAAGAAATTTGTTATCATTTGTTGTGCCAGCATGTTACTAGTATATGGTATTTTCAACTCTAATATATTCAATTATTTAACTACATCATTAATGGAAAAAAACTCATTTGCAGTAGCAAGTGGAAGTTTGGATAATGGAAGAATTAATATATGGAAGGCAAGTTTGCAATCATTTAGTCAAACAAAGGGATATATAAAATGGCTTTTTGGAATTGGTTATTCAAATTTACTTAGTGGAAACAAAGCAAATATAGGAATGGCTATTCAAGCGCATAATGATTTTGTGTCGGTATTCGTTTGTTTTGGGGTAACATATTTTATAATGTTTATTAGAGGATTTATTAAATTAATAGCAGGTAAAAATTGTCTGTGGGCATTGGTGTTTTTTGTTATACTCGCAGGATTTAATGGAATTGTTTTTTATATGCCTATGGTTATAGGGTGTATTAATATGATTGTATTTTATAAACAGATATTTGATAAATCAATAAGGGGGAAAAATGATAATAATTAAAGTAAAAGGACGACTTGGAAATCAAATGTTCGACTATGCACTTTTAAGAAAATTGGAGAGTATGGGAAAAGATGTTAGATTGGATTTCTCACAGCTTTATATTGATGGTATAAAAAATGAATTAAATATTTTTACTAATTTGAAGTATACAGAAGCTAATATAAAAGATGTGTGTAGATTAGGAGATTGTAAAAAAGATTTTTTTTCAAAAGCTAGAAGAAAATGTGGTTTTCGTAAGAAGACACATCTTTATGAAGAAAATATGATATTTATGAATAATATATTTGAATTAGATGAGGTGTACCTTGAAGGATTTTGGCAATCAGAAAAATATTTCCCAGACATGCGAAAAAAACTTTTAACGGAATTTACGTTTGATAATGTAGATGAGTTAAATAAAGATGTTATAAATCAAATTAAAACGACAAATTCTGTTTCACTACATGTAAGAAGAGGAGATTATACAGAAAAGAAATTTGCTGGAATATATGGAGGTATATGTACAAAAAATTATTATGAAAATGCGTTGACATATTTAAAAAGTAGATATAAAGATATTGTGGTTTTTATTTTTTCGGATGATTTACAATGGGCAGCACAAAATTTTAAAGGAGAAAACTGTGTTCTTGTAAAAGAAAATACAGGAAATAGATCACATTTAGATATGTATTTAATGTCACAGTGTAAACACAATATTATTGCAAATAGTTCATTTAGTTGGTGGGGGGCATGGCTTAATGAAAATCCAGAAAAAATAGTTATAGCACCAGAAAAATGGTTGAATAATTGCGAAGCAAAAGATATTTGCAATAAAGAGTGGATAAGAATAGGAGGAGAAAAATTATGAATATTGGAATTTTATATATATGTACGGGAAAGTACAATGTTTTTTGGAAAGATTTTTTTGATTCATGTGAAAAATATTTCTTGCCAAAAGATAATAAGGAGTATTTTGTGTTTACGGATGCTGATTATATCAAAGGAGAAAAAAATACAAATGTTCATAAAATATATCAAGAAAATCTAGGATGGCCAGATAATACTTTAATGCGTTTTAATATGTTTCATTCAATAAAAGAAAAATTAGTTAGTATGGATTACTTATTCTTTTTTAATGCAAATTTGATGTTTATAAAAGTTATTGAAAGAGATTTTTTGCCACAAAACGAAAATTTAAGTGTGGTTATCCATCCGGGATTTAGACATAGTAAACCAGAGGATTACCCATATGAAAGAAAAAGAGAATCATTAGCTTATATACCATATGGAAGTGGAAAAATATATGTACAAGGGGCATTGAATGGAGGAAAAACAAAGGCTTATTTAGATATGATTGAGGAATTAGATGAGGCTATTTTAAAAGATAAAGAAAAAGGGATAGTTGCTATTTGGCATGATGAATCTCACTTGAATCATTATATTATAGGGCGTACAGATTTGAAAATATTAGGACCAGAATATGTTAATCAAGAAGATGTAGATTATGGAGTAGAACCTATGATTATAAGTAGAAATAAAGATAACTATATGAATATTGATGATTTACGAGGAATTAAAAAGTCAAATTATGAAAAACTTGTTGCTAAATTAAAGAAAGGAATAAAATATATACTTCGGAGAAAATAAAATGAGAATTGTAATAACAAATGCGTACACATGGGGAAATAAAGGTGATGCAGCAATACTGCTTGGCACTATAGATACATTAACTGAAATATATAAAGAAGATTTAGAAGTCGATATTTTGACATTTTCACCCGAGTTAGATAGAGAACACTACATGAGAATGAAGAGCGTTCACGGAGTATACGAGAATGTTTTATCTCCATATAAACCGAATAAATTACATATACCAGTTCAATATATGAATGTTGTTCGCGGAACATCTCAAAGAATTAGACTTTTCTTTAATAAAGAAGGGCTAAACAATGAAAGTTATCAAGCAATTAGAGAATGTGATTATGTTATTGCATGTGGCGGGGGGTATTTAGGTGGAAATGGTTGGGCAGGTAACTATTTACATTTATTTTTAATTGATACATGCTTTAAATTGAAAAAAAAGGTTGTGATGGTTGGAAATTCTGTAGAACCATCTAATAATTGGTATGTAAAAAAAAGACTTTATAATACTTTATCGAAGATGGAGTCTGTTTTTGCTAGAGAGGAAATTACATATAATTTTTTGACAGAATCAATCAAATTGCAAAATGTTGAATTGATACCGGATATGGCTTTTATGTTAAAACCATCAGAAAAGAAAGTCGATCTTCGCGATAAAATTGGAATAGATGAAAATCAGTTATTAATAGGAATTACTGTTAGAGAATGTAGCAATGATAGAAATGAAGTAAAAAAATATATAAACATAATATCTCAGGTGATGAGAGCTGTGATGGATAAATACAATGCAACATTTATTTTTATGCCACAAGTACGATTCCGCGGAGATGATGATTTAGAAATAGCAGAAAATATAAAGGAACAAATGGATAAGAGTCATAGAAATAAGTTTGTCTTGTTAAAAGATGATTACTCACCTAGCGAGATAAAAACAATGATTGGTGAGTGTGATATTTTTTTTGGAACAAGAATGCATTCTAATATTTTTGCTACATCAATGAAAATTCCAACAGTTGCAATCGCATATCAAAAAAAGACTAATGGAATTATGGAGATGCTAGGATTATCGGAATATGTTATAGATATTGATGAGTTGAATGTTCAAGAATGTGAAAGAAAAATTGATCTTTGTATAGAAAATAGAAGTAATATTGCTCAACAGTTAGAGACAAGTGTTTCAATAATACAAAAAAATATTATGGATAAAGTTGTTGGATTTTTAAAAGATAGATTTTAATCTACTGGAGGAACTATGGAAAGTAAGAAAAAAGAGTTAGCGAAAAACACAGTGATTATAGGTGTTGGTAAAATGTGTACACAGTTTATAAGTTTTTTACTGTTGCCTTTATATACAGCAGCTCTTTCAGTAAAAGAATATGGAATAGTTGACATTCTTAATACATATGTTTCTTTGTTAATGCCAATTTTTACACTTCAATTGGAACAAGGAATATTTCGTTTTTTGTTAGATTCTAGAGGTGATAATAAGGCTATAAAGAATATAATTTCAACAGTTACACTATTTATGTCCATAATGTCAATAATGTATGCGTTCATAATTTTTGGAATAGGAAAAGTTATGAATATACAGTATTCTGAACTTTTGGTTCTTAATTTAATAACGATGGCTGGATCAAATATCCTTTTACAAGTGATACGAGGTCTTGGAAATAACTTGGCATATTCAGTAGGGAGTTTTGTAACTGCAATTACAACTATTTTACTCAATATTGCGTTTATACTTTTTTTTAGATGGGGAGCTACAGGAATGCTTCTTGCAACAGCGATAGCTAATGCGGTGTGTTGTGTATTTTTATGTATAAACCAAAACCTTTTTCAGTTTTTTTCCATTTATTCTTTTAAAAAAGATTTATTAAAACAGTTATTAAAATATTCGATTCCATTAGTGCCGAATACAATATCATGGTGGGTAGTTAGTGCATCGGATCGAACAATCGTATCGTTTTTTTTAGGGATAGCATCCAATGGACTACTATCGATTGCTCATAAATTTTCATCTATGTATAACGTTGTATATAATATTTTCAATTTAACATGGACAGAATCAGTTGCATTATACATGGATGATAAAGATGGGGAGAGCTATATGAATTCTGTATTACAAACAGTATTCAATTTATTTGTAACTGCTAATGTGGGGATTATTGCCTGTATGCCATTTGTTTTTTTTATTCTAGTTGATAAATCATATTATGATGCTTATTATCAAATACCAATACAAATGTTAGCTGCTTTATTCAATGTGATTGCAGGACTCTACAGTGTAGTATATATAGCTAAAAAACTTACAAATCAAATTGCGAAAACAACTGTGTTAGCTGCAGTCATAAATGTTGTTGTTCATTTATTGTTAATTAAAAACATTGGATTATATGCTTCTTCAATATCATCTTTGGTTGCATATATGGTTTTAGCAATAGTTCGATATAAAGGAACAAAGAAATACAAAAATCTAAGAATTCCTGCAAAATATATTTTAATGGCAATGTTGTCATATGTAATAGTATTTGTTGGATATTATTCGAAAAATCGAATATTACAATTGGGAGTGTTAATAATTATAGTAATATATTCGTTATTGGTTAATAATGAATTGATTAAATCTTGCCTTAAAAAAGTAAGTTCATATTATTTAAGTATAAAACGAAAATAATCCGAAGAATTCAGTCGAAAATTAAGTGTGAGAAGTGTTTAAAGAGAGTCAGATATATTTAAGGTATTACAAAAGAACAGTCGATTGATCTAGTAGAAAATTCATATGGAAAGAAAACTAAAGTAACACTTAATACCCTTTACATATTCCAATACCTATGAGGAGGAGAATATTATATATGAAAAATTTGTATTCACTGTTTTTATCGCAGTCATATCGTGATTGTTGGGATGATTATAATCGTTCATTAAAACTGAAAAATTTCCCAAAGTGGGATTATGTAATTCTAACTGCATCTAATGAACAGCAGGCAGAAGGCTTTCGTAAGCAGATAGAAGAGCGAAAAGATTTCCTACCTAAGGAGACCACCTTTGTTGCAATTCCAGATCGTGATGGCAAGCGTGTTGGATCCGGTGGCGCAACCCTTGAAGTATTGAAATATCTCCATGAACAGGAAGAATCTTTTGACAATCTTCGAATCTTAGTAATTCATTCTGGTGGAGATAGTAAGCGTGTACCGCAATATTCAGCATTGGGAAAGCTTTTCTCACCAGTACCACACGCACTTCCGAATGGACGTAACGCTACTTTATTTGATGAATTTATGATTTGCATGAGTTCTGTACCGTCACGTATTCGTGAAGGAATGGTACTTTTATCCGGTGATGTACTTTTACTGTTTAATCCGCTTCAGATCGATTATAACAACGTGGGTGCAGCTGCAATTTCTTTTAAGGAACACGTGGAAACAGGTAAAAACCATGGGGTTTATCTGAATGGAGAAAATGGAAATGTAAAATGCTGTCTGCAGAAAAAATCAGTAGAGACATTACGTGAAGTAGGAGCGGTAAATGAATCTGACTGTGTAGATATCGATACAGGAGCGCTTATTTTCAGTACAGAAATGATGAAATCCTTATATACATTGATTGAAACAGAAGAGGATTATGACAGACATGTAAATGAGAAGACAAGACTTTCTTTATATGCAGATTTTCTGTATCCGTTGGCAGAGGATTCTACTTTGGAAGCATTTTATCAGGAAAAACCAGAAGGGGAATTCTGTCAGGAATTGACGGATGCAAGAAAGCGTGTATGGAAAGTTCTTCGTCCATATCGAATGAAATTACTTCGTTTAGCACCTGCAAAATTCATTCATTTTGGTACAACAAGAGAAATCTTAGAGTTGATGAATGGTGGTGTGGAAGAATATCAAGAACTTGGATGGAGCCGTTTGGTTGGAAGCAGTATTAAGAATCTTACTACCGCAGGATATAATAGCGTCTTAAGCAGTAACGCAAATATTGGAAAGAACTGCTATTTAGAGGTTTCTTATGTACATGGAGAAGCAGAAGTTGGAGAGAACAGTGTCCTTTCTTACATCGATGTTCATGATGAAGTGATTCCATCAAATGTTGTGCTTCATGGATTGAAACAAAGAGATGGAAAGTTTATTGTCCGTATTTTTGGGGTGAACGATAACCCGAAAGAAAATAAGCTTTTTGGAAAAGACTTGGATGAAGTTTCTAAGGAACTCGATGTAAATCTTTGGGAGAATGATTCCAATACTTTGTGGTCAGCTGCGTTATATCCAGAAAAAGATACGATTGATGAAGCTCTAAAAGCAGCGTTAAATCTTTATGGCATTTTAACAGATGATTCTCAGGCAGATCTTTTGGCATGGAAGGAAGCAGAGAAAAAATCACTCTGTTCGGGATTTAATGATGCAGATCCAGATGCGATTATTGCCTGGAACCAGAGAATGGCAGACTTGGTGTCAATGGATGAGATAACAAAAGCTATAAGGAATAAAGTTCCGGTAGGTGAATTGAATAAAACAGAAGCTCTGACAAAAATTCAGAAGGAATGGTTAGAAAATCGAATTCAAAAAGCAGATTTTAGTGAGAAGATGCGTCTTCATTATTATCTTGGAAGTATTTTAGAAGATGAAGAAGAGATACAAGAATGCTTCCGTACAATTCAGTCAGAAGTCCTCGCTTCAACGATTAAGAATTTATCTTATAATGAAAATGCAAGAATTGTTACAGAGAAACACACGGTACAATTGCCACTTCGTGTGAACTGGGGAGGCGGTTGGAGTGACACACCTCCATACTGTAATGAAAATGGAGGAACGGTATTAAATGTAGCAATCCTTTTAAATGGTCAGAAACCAGTAGAAGTGACACTGGAAAAAATCAGTGAGAAAAAGATTGTTTTTGACAGCCGTGATATGGATGTTCACGGAGAATTTGATACGATTGAACCACTTCAGGCAACAGGAGATCCATTCGATCCATTTGCCCTGCAGAAAGCATGTCTTCTTGCTTGTGGAATCATTCCAAAAGAGGGAAGTTCTTTAGAAGAAATTTTAGATCGTCTTGGTGGTGGGTTTGAGATGCATTCAGAAGTGACAAATGTTCCAAAAGGATCCGGACTTGGTACTTCTTCCATTCTCTCAGCGGCCTGTGTGAAAGCGGTATTTGAGTTCATGGGAATTGAATATACGGAAGAAGATCTTTATGCACATGTACTTGCTATGGAGCAGATCATGTCTACCGGTGGTGGCTGGCAAGATCAGGTAGGAGGAATCACTCCTGGATTGAAATATATTACTTCCATGCCTGGAATAGATCAGAAGTTAAAGGTAATGCATGTAGAGATTCCGGAAGCTGCTAAGAAGGAATTGGACGATAGATTTGTCCTGATTTATACCGGACAGAGAAGACTTGCTCGTAATCTCCTTCGTGATGTTGTTGGACGTTATGTCGGAAATGAACCAGACAGTCTCTTTGCATTGGAAGAGATCCAAAAAACAGCAGCATTAATGCGTTTTGAACTGGAACGTGGTAATATTGATGGTTTTGCCAAGCTTTTAGATTATCATTGGGAACTTAGTAAGAAAGTAGATGCTGGAAGTAGTAATACTTTGATTGAGCAGATTTTTAGTAGCATTGAAGAACTAATCGATGGAAAACTTGTTTGCGGTGCCGGAGGTGGCGGATTCCTGCAGGTTGTCTTGAAGAAAGGAATTACAAAACAGCAGGTAGAGGATCGCTTGAATGAAGTATTCATGGATAGTCTGGTAGGAGTAGCAGATTGTAAGCTTGTATGGGAATAAAAGATATTGAAAGAAAGCGTTAGCTTATGAAACAGTAATTATTTAATCCACAGTCATCATCAGTGAGAGCTTCACGAAT
>ERZ791821.1009-NODE-1009-length-18269-cov-4.757933_pt1 | contig 18269 bp, 15 predicted proteins | sample MGYA00510300_ERZ791821 | MGnify/ENA primary metagenome ERZ791821 (study PRJEB30046, sample SAMN00792034) | human gut metagenome | study: EMG produced TPA metagenomics assembly of the A metagenome-wide association study of gut microbiota in type 2... | reverse complement strand
CTGCCCCGGTGCCTGCCGCGCGCAGCAAGAGCTGGCAGAGCGTTCTGGCCGCCATGGCGGCTGTGTAAGCATATGGTATCTTTTCAATCTGGTTTACATATAAAAGACGAGTGCATCGGTAAAACCGAGCACTCGTCTTTTTTACATGATAGCAGCAAAAAAGCACCCCGCCAACCGTTTCCGGTCAGCGGGGTGCTTGGTACTTTAAGGGTTACGGTTCAGCTTACGCTGCACAGCACAGGGAGGAAATCACTCCTCGATGTAGCCGTACTGGAAGTACCAGTAGCCGTACGGGTTGTGCCAGATGCCCTTCAGAGAGGGGCTCTGCAGCCAGTAGTCGTTGTAGTAAGCGATGGGCAGGCAGCCGGTATCCTCCATGAGGATGTCCTCAGCCTTGTGCAGCTGTGCAAAGTGCTCGGAAACATCAGCAACACGAGAAGCATCGATGGCAGCATCGAATTCGGGGTTGGAGTACTTGCCATCGTTGTTGCCGTTGCCGGAGCAGAACAGATCCAGCATGTTGGAGGGATCGTTGTAGTCCATGACCCAGCCGTTACGGGCAACATCGTACTCGCCTGCACGACGAGCGGCGGTGAAGGAGGACCACTCCATCTTGCTGATGGTCAGGGTGATGCCCAGATCGCCCCAAGCCTGCTGCAGGTACTCTGCCAGAGGCACATGGTAGCCGGCATCGTTGCAGCTGTACTCGATGACAGGGTAGCCCTCGCCGTTGGGATAGCCAGCCTCAGCCAGCAGCTTCTTAGCCTCGGCCAGGTTTGCCTCGTAGTCAGCAGAGATGTAGGGAGCGTTGCCGTTGTCGTGGAAGTTGCCCTTCTCGTCCACGATGCCGGGGCCAACGATGCTGTCGGCGGTGGAGTAGGTGCCCTGCATGATGGTGTTGGCAACATAGTCACGGTCGATAGCCAGGCTCAGAGCCTTACGAACCTTGGCATCCTTGAAGGCATCGCGCTTCAGGTTCAGGCTGACGTAGTAGGTGCCCAGAATGGTGTCAACGTAGAAGTCGCCGCCGTCCTCTGCCTTGGTCAGGCTGGGGATCTCATCGGTGGGCACGTCCTTGATCAGGACAGCCTCGCCGCTGTTGTAAGCAGCGTAGGAAGCGGAAGAGTCCTCCAGCAGCAGCAGGGTGATGCTGTCGGAAACGATCTTGGAGCTGTCCCAGCCGCCAACGTAGTTGGGGTTCTTGGTCAGGACGATACGCTCGGAGGGGGTCCACTCAGTGATCATGTAAGGGCCGTTGCACACATAGGTGTCGGGAGAGGTGGCCCATGCATCACCGTTGGCCTCAACAGTAGCCTTCTGCACGGGGCTCATAGCAGCAAAGGCAGCGATCTTATCAAAGTAAGAGCAGGGATAGCCCAGAACAATGGTCAGGGTCTTGCCGTCGTCACTTGCCTTCACGTTCAGAGCATCGAGGTTGGGCTCCACGGTGGGGTTGCCGTCTGCATCGGGGAAACCGGCAGCTTCTTCGAAGCCGTCGATCATGCCCAGGCAGGTCTCTGCGTAGGGAGCAGTGGTATCGGGGTTAGCCATACGCTTGAAGCTGTACTCGAAGTCCTTGGCGTTCAGCTCGCTGCCGTCGCTCCACTTCAGGCCGTCACGCATGGTGAAGGTCCAGGTCAGGCCGTCCTCGCTGGTGGTCCAGCTCTCAGCCTGACCGGGAACAGCCTCGTTGTTCTCGTTGATGATCAGCAGGGTCTCGAAGACGGTGATGATGGTGTTGCCGCCATCCACAGCGCTGTTCAGAGCGGGGTCCAGAGTCTCGGGGTTAGAACCATACTGGACGGTGAAACCAGCGGTGTTGATGCTGCCGGTAGAAGAACCAGCAGAAGAAGCATTACCGGAGGTTGCGGTAGAACCGGACTTGTTGCCGCCACAGGCTGCCAGACCCAGAGCAGCGGCGCCCACACCTGCAACCTTGAGGAAATTACGACGAGAAATGCGTTTCATAATACTATCCTTCCCTTATATCAAATTTTGAGTGTGCCAGGTAACCCCAGCCGCCTCTATATTCGATCCGGTGCAAATTGTACACCGGAGGAACACGAATGATTATAGTGGATTTACACTTTGGTTACAAGCCTGATTACAAAACTGTAACCATTTTGTGACAACATTTCAGCGCACGGTTGAATTATTTTCACCTTTTATCAAAGTAAAGTGTTATCACTTCACGCGGTCAAGGTGATGGCAGGCTGCCCAGTGGCCGGAGGAGACCTCCTTGAACTCGGGCACCTCGTTGGCGCACTGCTCATCCGCATAGGGGCAGCGGGTGCGGAAACGGCAGCCGGACGGCGGGTTCAGGGGGCTGGGCACATCGCCCTGCAGCACAATGCGCTTGGACTGGCGAGCCGTAATGGGGTCTGCCACCGGAATAGCGGAGATCAGGCTGCGGGTGTAGGGGTGGATGCTGTGGGCGATCAGCTCGTAGCTGTCGGCCAGCTCCACCATCTTGCCCAGATACATCACGCCGATGCGGTTGGAGATGTGCTTGACAACGCTCAGGTCATGGGCAATAAACAGGTAGGTCAGGCCCATCTCCTGCTGCAGATCCTCGAACATGTTGACGACCTGTGCCTGAATGGACACGTCCAGTGCAGAGACCGGCTCGTCACAAACGATGAACTCGGGGTTCACAGCCAGTGCACGGGCAATGCCCACGCGCTGACGCTGACCGCCGGAGAACTCGTGGCAGTAGCGGTTTGCGTGCTCGCTGTTCAGGCCAACGCGCTCCAGCAGGGCGATGATCTTATCGTGGCGATCCTTTTCGTTCTCAGCCAGATGATGGATATCAATGCCCTCGCCCACGATGTCGCCAATGGTCATACGGGGGTCCAGACTTGCGTACGGATCCTGAAAGACGATCTGCATCCGGCGGCGGTAGGGCAGCATATCCACTGCGATCTTGTTTTCCTTGTCGAACAGCAGGTTGCCGTCATAGTAGATCTTGCCACCGGTGGGCTCGTACAGGCGCAGCAGGGTGCGGCCGGTGGTGGTCTTGCCACAGCCGGACTCGCCTACCAGACCAAGGGTCTCGCCCTTGCGGATGGCAAAGCTTACGTCATCCACGGCCTGAACGTACTTGCGGTTCTTGCCCACACCGCCGGCGGGGAAATACTGCTGCAGGTGCTGGACTTCAACCAGCGTCTTGTGTTCACTCATTCTGCCTTTTCCCCTTTCTCAAATGCAGCCTTCTGCTGCAGCCAGCAGTAGGTATAATGGGTATCGCTGAGTTCGGTGCGCGGGGGCATCTTGCTCAGACAGATCTTCATGCAGTTCTTGCAGCGGGGCGCAAAGGGGCAGCCGGCCGGCGGATTCAGCAGGTCCACAGGGGTACCCTCAATGGGCACAAGGCGCTCGTGCTCTGCAGTGTTCAGCTTGGGAATAGAGTTGATCAAGCCCTTGGTGTACTCGTGACCCGGCTGGTAGAAGATCTCGTCGGTGGTGCCGTACTCCACAATGTGGCCGGCGTACATCACGGCGATCTTCTCGCACATGGAAGCCACAACGCCCAGATCGTGGGTGATCATGATAATGCTCATGCCCAGCTTCTTGCGCAGATCCTGCATCAGCTCAAGGATCTGTGCCTGAATGGTCACGTCCAGTGCGGTGGTGGGCTCGTCGGCGATCAGCAGCTTGGGCTCGCAGGCCAGTGCAATGGCGATCATCACACGCTGGCGCATACCGCCGGACAACTCGTGGGGGTACTGCTTCAGGCGCTTTTCAGGCTCGTTGATGCCAACCAGCTCCAGCAGCTCCTTAGCGCGTGCCCATGCCTCCTGCTTGTTCTTATCAGTGTGCAGGCGGATAACCTCCACAATCTGGTTGCCGATAGTGTACACGGGATTCAGGCTGGTCATGGGGTCCTGGAAGATGATGGAGACCTCGTTGCCGCGGACCTTGCGAAAGTCCTTCTCCTTCATGTTCTCGATCTCGTGGCCGTTGAACCACACATTACCGCCCACCAGCTTGCCGGGGTAAGCGGTCAGACCCATAACGGAGTAGGCGGTGACCGACTTACCGGAGCCGGACTCGCCCACAACGCCCAGAACATCGCCCTGATTCATGGTAAAGGAAACGCCGTTCAGTGCCTTTACTTCGCCCGCAGGGGTGAAGAAAGAAAGGCGTTCATCTTTGATATCAAGAATTTTCTCGCTCATTTCTGTTCACCTCATCAATTCTTCAGCTTCGGGTCAAAGGCATCGCGCAGGCCATCGCCGAACAGGTTGAACACAAGGATCATCACGCTGATCATCAGTGCGGGGGCGATCAGCAGATGGGGATAGGTGTTCATGCCCTTGACGGCATCGGTAGCCAGAGAACCCAGAGAAGGCAGCGGCGCTGCAACACCCAGACCGATGAAGCTCAGGTAGCTCTCGGTGAAGATGGAAGCGGGGATCTGCAAGGTGGTGGTAACAATCAGGGTACCAATGCAGTTGGTGAGCAGATGCTTTTTGATGATACGGCCGCTGGAAGCGCCCAGTGCGCGGGCAGCGGTAACATACTCGCTCTCCTTCAGGATCAGGATCTGGCTGCGGACGATACGCGCCATGCCGACCCAGTACAACAGAGCAAAGATGATGAAGATGGAGATCATGTTGGGGCCAAGGGTCTGCATCCACTTGAAGCCGGGCTTGGTAGCCAGCGCATCCAAAGGATCCTTCAGAGCCATGCCCAGCAGGATGATCAGCAGAATATCCGGGATGGTGTACAGAATATCGGTGATACGCATCATGATATTGTCCACCCAGCCGCCGGCAAAGGCGGAAACTGCGCCGTAGGTAGCGCCGATGATCAGCACCAGCACAGAGGCGATCAGACCGACAGACAGGCTGACGCGGGTGCCCATCATGATACGCACCGCAAAGTCACGGCCCATACGGTCGGTGCCCAGAATGTGCGGGAACACCTTTTCGCCGGCATCGATGCGGGCCTGCTCGGAGGCAGAGTACTCGAACGGTGCCAGATTATTGCTGCCCTTCACCTGCTCCGAGTAGCTGTAGGGCCACACGGCGGGCAGAAGGTAGGCAAAGATGGCAATGGCAATGATGAACACAAAGCTGACCATGGCGATCTTGTTCTTCTTCAGGCGGCGGATACCGTCCTTCCAGAAGTTGACGCTCTCGCGCATGACCACCAGACTCTGCTTCTCTTCATTGCTGGCGGGCAGAAAATCCTCCGCATTGAGCTGCAGGCTGAGCGGATTCTTTTTAATGTTTTCCATGAAAATCGCTCCTCTCTTACTTCAGCTTGATGCGCGGGTCAATGACCTTGTACAGGATATCCACGACCACGTTTGCAATAATGACCATGCTGGACAGCAGAATGGTGGTGCCCATGATCATGGTGTAGTCACGGTTGGTGATGGCAGACACGAAGTCGCGGCCCAGACCGGGCACGGAGAAGATCTTTTCCACCACGAAGGAACCGGTCATCAGGCCGGCCAGCATGGGGCCAACGTAGGTGATGACAGGCAGAATGGCGTTGCGCAGTGCGTGCTTGAACAGGATCATAAACTGGGAAACGCCCTTTGCGCGTGCGGTGCGCATATAGTCCTGACCCATAACGTCCAGCAGGCTGGAACGCATCAGACGAGTGATATAAGCCGAAGGATAGATGGCCAGTGCGGTAACCGGCATGATGTAAGCGGCTGCGCTGTTCAGGCCAACGGTGGGCAGCACCTTCATGTTCATGCCAAACTGGTATAGCAGCAGCACGCTGGAGATAAAGCTGGGGATCGCGATGCCACAGGTTGCAAACACGATAATGAGGTTATCCAGCCACTTACCGCGGTTGTAAGCGGAAATGCAGCCCAGCGGGATGCCCACGCACAGAGCCACCACCACTGCAATGCCTGCCAGACGGCAGGATACCGGCAGCTTACTGGCGATGATCTGGTTCACGGTACGGCCGCGCTGACGCAGGCTCAGACCCAGATCGCCGTGCAGAAGGCCCTTCATGTAGTTGACGTACTGCACACCCAGCGGCTTATCCAGGCCATACTTTTCGGCCAGAGCCTGCTGAGCAGCGGCGCTGATGGACTTTTCTGCCACGAACGGGCCACCGGGGACCAGGTTCATGACAAAAAAGGTAACCGTAGCCACAATGAAGATACTGAAGATACCCATTGCGACACGCTTGATGATGTACTTTGCCATCGTTTGATGCCACTCCAATCCTATCAATGAATTACTGTTTTTGCTCTCAGGCCGAGCCATACTTTCCCGCAGTCCGCCAGCCTCACACATAGCGGACGTCTGTCCTTGGCACGCGGACAGAAAAGCGAATAATAAAACGATGGCATCTTGCGGTCGCATAAACACCATCGTCCATACCCGAGAAACACTCTATCTATTATAAGGACAACCACGAATTTTGTCAATTTACATGAAAAAGATTCACTTCATTACAGCAGAGCGTGAGAGCAATCTTATACTTTATACAAATTTTCTGTATATTTGTAGGCAAAAGTGCCACTTTTCCAGCCTTCCGGGTGACTGTTCCGTCGGTACGTACAATCTGCCCTCCCTGTGTGTGCAAAAGGCCGTGTCTCCGCCCCGGAACATTCATCCATGCTGTTAGTATTTTTCTCCATATTGCGGCAAAACCGGCAAAACAAAGCCACCCGCAGCCCCTTTCCGGCACAGTCGGTGCCCGGGCGAGGTGCTGCGGGTGGTCATAGGTCGTTTTGTGGGTCAGGAGTACAGCTTTGCGGTCAGCTGGGCGTACATGGCGCTCTTTTGCGCCTTGTAGGAGGCCATTGCCTGATCTGCCAGAGCGGTACTCTGTCCGTTGGCGGTCAGCACAGCGCGCATCTGGCTGACGATTCTCTCCACTTCCCTGTCATAGGCTGCCTGCATGGCGTACAGTCTGCCGCTTCTGGCCAGCACGATGGAGATCTTGCGCGCCTGCGTCTGCTGGGACTCCGGCAAGGCCTTGAACTCTGCCTTTGCCCCGGCAATGCAGCTGTTCAGCTCTGCCTCGGCGCGCGCCTTGACACTGTACAGCCGTTTCAGCAATGCCTTGACCTCTTTTTCGTAGGCGGCCTCCTGCTTGCTGGCAGAGGACGCCGGCTTTTCTGCGGCGGAAGAAGTGCCGGAGCTGGATGCAGCGGGAGTGTTCTCCTTCTTACCGGAAGAGGACGCAGTACTGCTTTCTGTCCGGGAGGCAGACGCCGCCGGAGAAGCGGCAGTGTCCGCCGAGGATACAGAGGCATCCGCCTCCTCCTGTGGAGCGCTGGCCGCTGCCTCCTGCTCTCCCTCGCTGGGCGCTGCGGTCTCGCCGGTCAGCTCGTCCAGCGAGATCTCGCCGCTGAGCAGCTTATCCAGCTCGTCATCCGTCAGGGTGACCTGCGTGCTGTCCGCTGGAGCATCCGGCAGGGTTTCCGGAATACCGGCTACCATACTGCGGAGATAGAGCACCACAGCAAGGGCCGCCGCCAGCAGCAGAACTACCAGCGTGCCCAGCACGATCAACACGATTTTTAGGACCTTATTTTTCTTCATACCAAAATCCGCTGCCCGGGCAGAGTACACCTCCGCCCGGGCAGTTTTCTCCTTATAGTAGGATCAGACCCACATGCCCAAAAGCTTTTTGGGTTGATGCAGGGTCGCAGCGTCCAGCTCCTGATCGTGGAACAGCTCATCGCCGTTGCGCACGATGCGGGCAGCAGTTTCCTTGCCCAGCAGCTTTTCCAGCTGCTGCACTCCCTGTGCCATGCGGGGCGGGCGCTTGTCCGGGGAATGGGTATCAGTGGAGATAACGTGGACCAGCCCCCACTGAATGAACTTGCACAGCTTTTTGCAGAGCTTTGGCTCCAGCAGTGCTCCGGCGTTGATCTGCGCATAGGCACCGGCAGCCACCCAGTCGTACAGCAGGGTGGGATCCTCCAGCACGTAGGGGTAGCGCTCGATATGCGCGATCAGCGGTACAATGCCCTGCTGCTGCAGCTGGTACAGGGTCTGCCGGATAAAATGCGGCTTGTGGGTGGTGGGAAACTCCAGCAGCAGATAGGCGGTGTTCCCCATGCACAGCGCCCGGGTGTCCAGCTCACACAGACCGGGAGAGAAAAACACCTCTGCGCCCAATTTGAAGTCAAATTGCATGGGCTGACCCTCCAGCGCGGCGGTCAGCTGTTCAAAGGCAGCCTGCCGTTTTGCCGTAAAGGCTTCCACCGTGGTGCGCTCGCTATTGAAGTGGCTGGTGAACGCGATGTTGCGCACACCATCCTCATATTCCCTGCGCAGCAGCTCCAGCGAGACTGCGGTGTCCTTTGCGCCGTCATCAATGCCGGGCAGAATGTGACAATGCAGATCCGTCATATTCATCGACTCCCTTTATGCTTCTGCATCCGCACTCTGAGAATTGGAATAGTTGTAATTATAGCTGTAGCTGTATGCATAAGCCGAGCCCTTGAGTGCCTTTTTCATATCGTAGCGGGTCAGCACGCTGCCCAACACCTTGACACCGGCATCCTGCAGCTTTTTCACTGCACTGCGCACTGCATCGGCGGGGGCGAAATCGGAGCGCACTACGAACATTGCACCGTCCACATAGCGGCCGATCACGGCTGCATCGGTGACCACAGATACCGGGGGCGCATCAAAGATGACAATATCAAACTTTTCGCGCAGGGCATCCACCATGGCCTGCATCTGGTGCTGACTCAGCATCTCAGAGGGGTTCGGCGGCGGGGTGCCTGCTGGCAGGAAGGTCAGGTGGTTCATTTCCTTCAGCTCGTGCAGTGCCTCGTCCAGCGTGCACTGGTTGGACAGTACGTTGGAAACGCCCTTTACGTTGTGTCCGGCCTTCAGGTAGCGGTGCAGCACCGGTTTGCGCAGGTCGCAGTCCACCAGAGCCACCTTTTTGCCGCTTTCGGCCAGCGTCAGTGCCAGATTGACTGCCACGTTGCTCTTGGATTCCTCCGGCACGGTACTGGTGATGACCAGCGTGTGCACATCCATAGAGCCTGCCATAAAGTCCAGATTGGTACGCAGAGATTTGTAGGCCTCCACATAGCCAAAGGGCATCTTCTTATCGGTGATCAGCTGCAGGGTGCGGTGCTCGCCGTCAGTTTTGTTCTTTTTGTTAAACAGATTCCACATCGTCTTACACCTCCGGGATCAGGCCCAGCACGGGCAGGCCGAGCTTCTTCTGGATATCCTCATCGTCCACAACGGTATCGTGCAGCAGGTGTGTCAGCACCAGCACGCCGCATACCAGCACAGCGCCCAGCAGACCGGCCAGCACAACGTACTTCTTGGTCTGGGGGAACACCTTGTCGGGGTTGATGATCACATCGCTTACCGTCTTGCAGGAACCGGCTTCCACCTTTTCCACCAGCACTTCAGGCACGATGTCCGCAATGGTCTGGACGATCTCGCCTGCGCGCTCTGCGTCGGTATCAGTGACCGTGATCTTCATGATCTGCGTGGAGTCCACGCTGGTCACTTCCACCATCTTATACAGCTCGGTGTAGGTCATGTCCAGATCCAGCGTGTCGATTACCTCGTTCAGCACGGTGTTGCCCTTGATGATGACCGCATAGGTACTGATTAGGTTCTTAGCCGAGTTGAAGTTGTCGCTGGTGAAGGTGGAGGAGTTATCCTGCCGGGTATTCACGATCATGTTAATGGAAGCCTCATACTTGGGTGTAAGCACAAACATACACACCAGCAGGCAGATCAGCGCTGCCGCAACAGCTGCTGCTACGATCTGCACAGCATGTGCCCACAGCAGACGAGCCAGCTCCATCAGATCGATGGTCTCCTCGTCCTCCATGCTCTGGAGCGACTGTCCCATAGTTGTTTTTTCATCCATAATAAAGAAACTCACCTTTCTTGTTTTTCCGCAGTGCAAGAAACGCACACCGGCCCCTACAGATATACATTCGTTTTTTAATGATAACACATTTTTCCGTATTTTACAAGCAGGTTCTTCCATTTTTCTCCCGCAAAACCATGGACGAAATGTTGCCTTATCCTGTACAAAAAAAGCATCTGCAGCGCATTGCTCCGATATCCCAGAGCAGCGGCTGCAGATGCCTTGTTCTATATGAGGTCTACCCGGAACAGCTTAGCGGGAGCCCTTGTCGTAGGGGATACCCTCGGCCTTGGGGGCCATGCTGTTCTTGGAGGTGAAGGCCAGAATGACCATGGAAGCCACAAAGGGCATCATATTATAGATGTTGCTGGACCAGTGCAGCTGTGCCAGGAAGGTGGAGTCTGCAATATTTGCAAGGCTCTTGAACACAGCAAAGAACATGGCTGCACCAAAGATGTGGAAGGGCTTCCACTGACCAAAGATCATAACTGCCAGTGCAAGGAAGCCTGCGCCGGCCACGCCGACCTCAAAGTTCCATGTCTGCACCGGAGGCACGATATAGGCCAGACCGCCGATCGCACCCAGCGCACCGGAAAGGATCACACCGGCGTAGCGCATCTTGTAGACGTTGATACCCACCGAGTCCGCAGCCTGCGGATGCTCGCCGCAGGCACGCAGACGCAGGCCGAAGCGGGTCTTGTACAGCACAATATAGCTGACCACCAGCAAAACCAGCCCCAGCGGCACAAACACGCTGAGCTCCAGCCCGCCGATGCTGAACAGGAAGGGCTTGTTGGAATAGTTCAGCTTTGCGCTGCCGCTCTCGCTGAAGTACTTGGCAACAACCACGGCAATGGCGGTGGCCAGCAGGTTCAGTGCGGTGCCGCCGATAGTCTGGTCCGCCTTCAGGTTGATGGAGGCAAAGGCCAGCAGCAGGCTGTAGATCATGCCCGCCAGTGCTGCCACCAGAATGGAGATAAGCACCACAAGGAAGGGCGAAAGGTCTGCAGGCAGCATGGTCAGGGTAAGCACACCGGCCACACCGCCGATGACCATGATGCCCTCCAGCGCGATGTTGATGATGCCGGAGTGTTCGCTGAACATACCACCCAGTGCCACCAGCATCAGCACGATGCCGTACAGCAGGGTATATTTGATCAGAAGCAGCATATTACTTGCCCTCCTTTTTGGTATTTTCCTCGGCAGGCGCGGGCTCTGCGTTCACATTGGTCTTTTCGGCATTCCTGAACAGCAGGTTCTGGATCTTGCCCCGGAACAGCATGGAGAATGCGCACAGATAAATGATGATGCCGCTGATCAGGTCCGAGATCTCGGTAGGGTAAAATTTGGTGGACAGGAAGGAGCCGCCGACCGAGATGTGGGAGATGAACAACGCAGAGAACACGGTGCCAATGGGGTTAGAGCTGGCCAGCAGTGCCACCGAGATGCCGTTGAAGCCCATGGCCGGCAGACTGGTGGAGTTCAGCGGGTTCCACTGGGACACGTTGGACAGATAGAACAGGCCAGCGCCAAAGCCTGCCAGTGCACCGGCAATGGCCATGGAGAAAATGATATTCTTTTTCTCGTTGATACCGGCGTAGCGGGCGGCATTCTTGTTCAGACCAACGGCCTTTAGCTCATAGCCGAAGGTGGTCTTGTTCAGCACCACCCAGATCAGCACGGCAACCGCTGCCGCCAAGAAGATGGCGATGGTGGTGCTGTTGGTCTGGAAAGCCTTGTTCAGGCCAAAGTCCGGGATCAGGGACTGGGCAAAATCAGCGTTCTTGCTCAGGTTCAAGGTACGGGTGTTGCGCACATCGTACATGGGGCCGGTACCGTTCTGGTAAATAAGCTCATTTACCAGATACAGGCCGATCCAGTTGAACATAATAGAGGTAATGACCTCGTTGATGTTGAAGTATGCCTTGAAGAAGCCGGGAATGGCGCCCCACAGGCCGCCCAGCACGGCTGCTGCCAGCAGGCAGACGAACCACGGCAGCTTGAGCATGATGGCGCAGTACAGCGCACCGTAAGCGCCCAGCGTATACTGACCGGCTGCGCCGATGTTGAACAGGCCGGTCTTGAAGGCAAAGGCCACGGACAGACCGGTCATGATCAGGGGTGCGGCGTTGGCAAGCTCCTTGCCCACGCCGTAGGGGGCATCGTGGAAGCCGCCCTTGAGGATGCGGACAAAGCCGTCGCCCCATGCGTGTGCGGGGTTGATGGCCACCAGCACCAGAAAGCCCACCAGCATACCGATCAGGATGCACAGCAGTGCAGCCAATACGCTGGTAACGGAGCTTTGCAGATTGCCGCTGCGGGAAAGTTTTTTCTTATCCATGTGTTACTGCTCCTCCTTTCCCTGCTTGCGGGCGCCTGCCATATACAGGCCCAGCTCCTGCACGGTGGTGGTCTTGGGGTCAAACTCGCCCACGATCTCGCCCTCGTACATTACAAGGATGCGGTCAGAAAGGTTCATCACCTCGTCCAGTTCAAGGCTGACCAGCAGCACGGCCTTGCCCTTATCGCGCTCGGCCACGATCTGGCGGTGGATGTACTCAATGGCACCCACGTCCAGACCACGGGTGGGCTGCACTGCCACCAGCAGCTTGGGGTCACGGTCGATCTCGCGGGCGATGATAGCCTTCTGCTGGTTGCCGCCGGACATACTGCGCACGGTGGTCAAACTGCCCTGACCGCTGCGCACGTCATACTGCTCAATGAGCTTATCAGAATACTCGCGCACCTTATCGGCACGGATGAAGCCGCCCTTCTGGAACTCCGGCTGCCAGTAGCGCTGCAGCACGATATTGTTTTCCAGACTGAAATCCAGCACCAGACCGTGCTTGTGGCGATCCTCCGGGATGTGACCCATACCGTCCTTGGAGCGCTGGCGGATGCTCTCGTGGGTGATGTCCTTGCCGTCCAGCGTAAGCTTGCCGCCGTTCAGCTTGCTCAGACCGGTCAGGCCGTAGATGAACTCGGTCTGGCCGTTGCCCTCGATGCCCGCCAGACAGACGATCTCGCCTGCGTGCACCTTGAAGGACACGTTCTTCACCACGTCCTTCTTGCGCTGGTCGTTGTGGATGGTAACGTTTTCCACGTCCAGTACAGTCTCGCCGGGATGCGCGGGCTGCTTTTCCACCTGCAGCTGCACGTCACGGCCCACCATGCGGCGGGAAAGCTCTTCCTTGGTGGTACCCTTGATATCCACCGTGCCCATATACTTGCCCTTGCGCAGCACAGTGCAGCGGTCGGCCACAGCCATGATCTCGTTCAGCTTATGGGTGATGAACAGGATGGACTTGCCCTCCTTTTTGAACCCGCGCATGATCTCCATCAGCTCGTCGATCTCCTGCGGGGTCAGCACAGCGGTGGGCTCGTCAAAGATCAGGATCTCGTTGTCGCGGTACAGCATCTTCAAAATCTCTACGCGCTGCTGCATACCGACAGAAATATCGCTGATCAAAGCATCCGGGTCTACCCGCAGACCGTACTTTTCGCTCAGCGCCATCACTTTTTTGCGTGCCTCTGCCTTCTGCAAAAAGCCCATCTTGTTGGGCTCCACGCCCAGAATGATGTTGTCCAGCACGCTGAAGCATTCCACCAGCTTGAAGTGCTGGTGCACCATGCCGATGCCCAGTGCGTTGGCATCGTTGGGGTTGCGGATGGCGACCTCCTTGCCGTTTTTCAGGATCTTGCCCTGTTCCGGCTGATACAGGCCGAACAGCACGCTCATCAGCGTACTTTTGCCTGCACCGTTCTCGCCCAGAAGGGCGTGTACCTCGCCCTTGCGCAGCTGCAGGGTGATATCATCGTTTGCCTTGATACCGGGAAATTCCTTGGTAATGTGGAGCATCTCGATCACATAATCCTCTGCCAATCTGCTCACTCTCCTTTCGTGCCGTAACGACACTTTTTCTATTGTACAAACCATTATACCTGATTTTTTGCGGTTTGCACACGGCTTTTTGAATTTTTGTCAGAAAGCACAGGTAAAAGTATTACTTTTGTATGGTATGCACAATCTTCCAGCCGTTTCTCCTACGCAGGCATACAAAAAGGGCGGGGTGCCCCTGCATGAGCACCCCGCCCCTATCACGGGAGTAATTCCGGGAAAGCGATTACTGGATGTAGTTGACCTTGGTGAACTCGCTGACGGTGGGCTTGGTAGCGTCATCGGAGCTGTTATCCACAACAAGCTCGCCGGTAGCGATCTTCTTCTTCAGATCCTCGTACTCGTCTTTGGTGAAGGTCTTGAAGTTCCAGCTGCCGTCAGCAGTGGGCAGGCCGATGTAGTCGCCATCCTCCAGACCGAAGTTGCCATTGGTAGCAGCGATCTCGCTCCACTCGCCGGCCTCGATGTCGCCCAGAGCGGTGCTGACAGACTCGGACAGACCCTTCATGGCAGAGGTGACGAACGGGTTGTATGCGTAGCCGTCCTTCTCAACACCGTTGACACCAATGTAGTTCTGGTCAACGTCAACGCCCACAACGTAGCCGTTGTTCTTCAGGGCAGCCTCGACAGCGGAGGTGTAGATGCCGCCGCCGCAGGCAAAGACGATCTGGGTGCCGTTGGCATACCAGCCCTCCATACGGGAGGTGATGTTAGCATCGCCGTAGAACTGGCCGCCGTAGAAGTAGTTGATGTCGATGTTGGCGCCCAGCTCCTTTGCAGCGGCGTCAGCGCCCTGCACATAGCCGTAGCCGTAACGGATAACAGCGGGCACAGCCATGCCGCCCAGGAAGCCCAGCTTGTTGTAGCCGTCCTTCACAACGGCGTAGCCTGCCAGATAACCTGCCTGCTCCTCCTTGAAGGTGATGCAGTAGCAGTTGGCGGGGATGCTGTCGGTGCCGATATCGAACTGGGTCACATCGATAGCAATGAACTTGATGTTGGGGTACTGCTCAGCAGCCCATGCCAGAGATGCGCCGTACAGGTAGCCAACGCAGACGATAACATCAGCGCCTTCGTTGACAGCCAGACGGATCATGGTCTCGCGATCCTCATCGGAAGCATCGGACTCGGGGATATAGTACTGGCAGTTTTTGCCCATGTAGCCGGAAACAGCAGCCCAGCAAGCCTGGTTGAAGCTCTCATCATCGATCGTGCCGGTATCGCAGGTCAGAGCGACCTTGGTGATCTTCTCAGCGCCGTCTGCTGCGCCGGAAGCGGCAGAAGAGCTGGCTGCTGCGGAAGAAGCAGTGCTGGTGGAGGAAGCGGAAGAACCGCCGCAGGCGGTCAGAGCAGCAGCTGCTGCAGCAGCACCTGCCACAGCCAGAAAGTTACGACGAGAAATCTTCATAAGAAACTCTCCTTTTATTTTAAAAAATTGCGTCAAATAAATGAAATGTGCGCTCTGGCACATTTACTGGCTCAAGTATAGCGGTTAGAAGTGACAGATGCAAGCAATTTCCGATTACAAATTCTTTACAAATCTTTTGTATAATTTATGAAAAAGTAATGCTTTTTAACCAATTGCCCCTGCTTGCGCTGTTTTTCAAAGAAAAAAACTCAGTTTTCTTCCACGGCGCTGTTGCCCGCCACGTTGGAGGGCCCAAAACCGAAGGGCAGCAGCTCGTCCATGCTGCGCTCAATGAAATCCTCCGGGGTCTTTGCCATGATAACATTCAGCTCCGGCCCGCCAAACTCGAACAGCGCCTGACGGCACACCCCGCAGGGCGAGGTGATCTGCCGGTTCACCTCGCCCCGGCGGCTGCCTACCACGGCGATATCCGTAAACGTGGTCACGCCCTCGGCCACCGCCTTGAACAGTGCGGTGCGCTCGGCGCAGCTGGTGGGGGTAAAGGCGGCATTCTCCACGTTGCAGCCGGTAAAGATGCGTCCGTCCGCAGCGCGCAGCGCAGCGCCCACCATAAAATCGCTGTAGGGTGCATAGGCCTTTTCCCGCGCGGCCAGTGCCATGCGGATCAGCTGCTGCTTTTCTTCCATGGTCAGTTTTGTCATGCTGCTCCCTCCTTTTACGGGCAAAAACAGCGCGGCTGTGCCTTGGGCGGCAGCCGCGCTGAAAAAATATGCGATCAGTACTCTGCGCCCAGAGCAACCTTCATCATATCGGTAAAGCTCTTCTGGCGCTCCTCGGCGGTGGTAATGCCGGGGGCCACAAAGCTGTCCGAGATGGTCAGCAGGCAGGCAGCATTCTTACCCAACACCTGCGCGTTGGCAAACAGGGCAAAGCTTTCCATCTCCACGCACAGGCAGCCATCCTCGTCCCGCAGCTTTTCCCAGTAGGTAGGCTTTGCGTCCGAGGGCTGGCGGTAGAACACATCCGAGGAGTGGATGTTGCCCTCGATCAGGGGGATGCCCTGCTTTGCAGCGGAGGCGCGCAGCTTCTCGTTCAAGGCTGCGCTGGGCAGGGTGATGTTGCCGGCAAAGCCGCTCTGCACACGGGCGTAGTTGCTCTCGCTCACAGCACCGGTGGCCAGCACAGTGTCGAACAGCTTGGCCTTCTCGGTATAGCTGCCGGCAGAGCCGATGCGGATGATGTTCTCCACGCCGTAGAAGCTGAACAGCTCGTAGGAATAGATGCCGATGGAGGGCATCCCCATACCGCTGCCCATCACGCTGATGGGGCGGCCTTCGTAGGTGCCGGTAAAGCCCAGCATCCCGCGCACGCCGGTCACCTGCCGGACATCCTGCAAAAAGGTGTCGGCAATAAATTTGGCACGCAGGGGGTCACCCGGCATAAGGACTGTCTTGGCGAAATCGCCCATTTCTGCGCTGATGTGAGGGGTAGACATAGATGATCTCTCCTTTTTTATTCATGATACAGCAGATGGGCCTTCCCTGCGGAAAAGCCCTCTGCATTTTACCGGTATTTACTGCGGTTGAACACGTTCTGCGGTGCAATGTAAGCACCGTTGCGCCGGATCTCGAAGTGGCAGTGGTTGCCGCTGGAGCGTCCGGTGCTGCCCACATAGCCGATGAGCTGGCCCTGCTTGACCGACTGACCGGCCTTTACCGTCAGCGACAGGCAGTGGGCGTACACAGTGGTGTAGCCGTTGCCGTGGTTGATGATGACCGAGTAGCCGTAGCCGTTACCCGCACCGGCGCGGTTGTAGCCGGCCTTGGTCACGGTGCCGCCCGCCGAAGCGTAAATGGGCGTTCCGGCGGCGGCGCAGATATCCACGCCCTTGTGGCTGCCGCCGTACCAGCGGGAGCAGTTCCGGTAGCCGGGCACCGGCCAGATGAACTGTCCGCTGCCGGTAATGTAGGATGCACCGGAGGACACTTTTTTGGTGCCCACCGTAACTTTTTCAGTCACAGGCTCCTTGGTCACCACAGTGCTCAGGATCTGCTGGGAAAGCTGATTGCCGCTTGTATCGTACACCCGCTGCGCCGTCACGGTGCGGACGCCGTTCTCACCCTTCTGGGTCACCCGCTTTGTGCCGGAGTTCAGCTCGTTGGACTTGGTGGTCTCGGTGGTGTAGGAGATCTCCTCCTCCCAGCTTTCCACCTTGGTGATGCGCACCTCCAGCGTCTCCTCTTCCCGCACCACGGTCAATGCATCGCCGGGCAGGATCTTGGAATCCTGCGTCAGGCCGTTTTCCCCGTTGGCGGTAAAGCCGGTGTTCATTTCGCATAGTTCCTTCACGGTCAGGCCGTTTTTCTGGGCAATGGACCAGATGGTGTCGCCGCTCTGCACCGTATAGGATTTTTCTGCCTGCTGCACACCGGAGAGCAGCTGTTCCACCTCGGCTTCCTCCTGAAAGCTCTCGTTGAAGTAGATGCCGTTTTCCAGCGTGACATCCTTGTTAAAGCCCACAGTAGTGTTGGGGTCGTCCGGATTCTCGTAGGGCTCCAGCAGGCTGCTGATGTATCTTTGCAGGCTGGTGCCGTCCGCGCACACGGCGGTAAGCTCGCCGTCCAGATACAGGGCCGTGCCCTCGCCAATCTGGTCGCTGGAGGTTTTGAGGATGGCGTCAGCCACGTCATTTTCGTCCATCACGTTGTGGGCGACGGCCACGGAATAAGTAGGCTCCACGGTAAAGCGTGCCCGCTCTGTACCGGAATAGTTGATACGCTGCTGTACCGCCTCCAAAGCAGAGTTGAACACCTCTTCGTTGGCCACATAGCCCACGGTCTTGTTGTCCACCTGCACCTGCAGGGCATAGGGCTGGCGCATGGTGGTCCGGAACACGGTCACCATAACGGCCAGCGCTGCCACCGGCAGCACATACATAGCCATACGGGGCACAAGGCGGATGTTGCTTGTAACGCCCTCGGCAAGGAAGTGCCCACTTGCACGCAGCGCCGCACCAAAGCCTTTTTCCTTGCGCACCCGGTGCGCGTGGCGCAGCAGCGCCGCAGTGCCCCGCAGGGCAAGCACTACCGGGCCAAACAGGTCCCGCAGCAGCTGTGCCGCCCCGGGGAAGGCCATGGATGCGATATTTTTAAGCAGTTCCCT
>ERZ791821.1007-NODE-1007-length-18317-cov-25.357518_pt1 | contig 18317 bp, 18 predicted proteins | sample MGYA00510300_ERZ791821 | MGnify/ENA primary metagenome ERZ791821 (study PRJEB30046, sample SAMN00792034) | human gut metagenome | study: EMG produced TPA metagenomics assembly of the A metagenome-wide association study of gut microbiota in type 2... | reverse complement strand
CGCTGCCCTGCCCCACCGCAAAGCCCAGCACACAGAAGCCGTACAGCATCCACCCTTGCAGGTAGGGCGCGATATAACGCTCATAGTCCTTCAAGGCGGAGCCTTCGGCCTCGGAGAAATTGTAGAAGTACAAAATCAGGTGGAAGAGATACAGCGCGGCAAAGCAGAACACCCCGCCCACAAAGCCAACCACGGTGCGGCGGCGTGCGGCACCGGCAGGCGCTGCCACAAAGGCCGCCGTGAACAGCAGCAGAATGCAGCTGACGGCCATGATGGGCGCGCCCACCAAACAGACGCGGCGGTACAAAAATGCCTGGCCCATGCTCTGCATGATCTGGGCAAAGCGTTCTTCGCGCCCAATGCCCAGCAGCTGCTTGATGCCGCCGGTCAGCACAGCACCATAGCTCAGGCCCGCGCTGCCCACGCTGGCCCCAGTGGTTTCGGTTGGGGTCACGGCGGCGGTATAGCGGTTCCAACTGATAAACACCGCCAGCACCACCGCCGCCAGAATACTGCATTTTGCCAGCGATACGCCGAAAATGCGGGCAGGCTTTGTATCCGGGTGCGGCGTACCGAACAGCTGATCCAGCCCGATCAGGAACGTAACGATCAAGGCATAGGCAAAACCGATATCTTTGGTCATGGTCAGCACGGCAAGTGGCATGGCACAGGCAAAAAAGCCGGTTTTGCGCCCGCCCGCCGCGGCATACAGGCACAGGGTTCCGCCAAACAGCAGCGCCAGGGGGGTATCCGCCATGGCGTTGGCGTAAATGGTGGATGGGGTGCCCGCCGGAACCACGCTGAAAAAGAACGGCAGAAGAAAGCCCGCAGCAAACACCAACACAGCACCCGCCCAGTTTTTGCGCGGCATGGCTGCCGCCGGGGCAATGCAGGCCAGGAACAAAATATCCAGCCCGGCCAGGCACTGCCATTCATAAAACTGGCCCGGTACGCGCTGGAAGAGATAGGAAACCAGGCTGGTTGCCGGGTAGGTAAAGCTCGCCGTCAGGTTGATGGGATCCGCCACATACAGCGCAGCGCGCTCCGCCACCATCTTGGGGGCAAGGCCCCAGGCGGTAAATTCATCCCACTGGGTAAACATGGGCTGCTGCAAAGCAAACAGCACCCACAAAAAGCAGCTGCCGCCCACAAAAAGCAAAAAGCCGGGGCTGAACAGCGCCTGCCGGATAGCCCGCCACCCGGCACGCACCCCAAAGTAGACCCCACCGGCCAGCCAGACCGCCATGATGATAAAATGGCCGAACTGCAAAAGCCCCAGCAGGGAAAGCAGATACAGCACCACGGCCGACCCGCACAAAGCGGGCAGCGGCAGCAGGGCAGCATCGAACCGGGTGCATGCCGCCACGCACAGACAGCATGCGGAGAAGAACAGCAAAAACAGCAGGCCGAATACAATCTGCACGGTACAGCACCTCCCGGATTGAAATTAAAAAATAATAGAGAATCATGTTGGTGGACCGCCGCCCGGTGGGCGGCTTAGAAAATTGGGGCAAGGTAGCATATAAAGGCTGATTCTATATTCGCAGACTATCACGCAAAAGCCGCAAAAAACCGCAGATTTGATCGTGCCGCAGGCACACCGCCATTATTCTTTATTCTTTTAACTATTCTCTCATATACGCGTAAGCCAGCTCACGCGTATACGACGTACACCGGCCCCACAAAGTAGTGCTGGAAGAGCAGCACAGCGCCAAAAACGGCATAGCAGGCGCACAACGGGGTGATGGCCGCTTCGACTTTTTCTTCCGTGATGGCGGGGCGGATGGTTTTGCGCAGCAGTACGGCCAGGGCGGGCAGCAATGCCAGCCAGACGCAGAGGAAATACCGCGCCTGCAGCCCCACAATGCGCACCATGCCCACCGGGGTATAGGTGATATACATGGCTGCCATGGCACCGGCGGCGTACACCAGCGCCAGCAGCGCTGCCCCGCCCACGCGGCGGCGGGTGGGGAACGCATCGGCGCGTTTTGGCTGCGCAGCAGCCAGCAGGGCGGCCAACAGCAGCACCAGCGGGCCGGTCAGGTTCAAAAAGCTGATGGGCAGGTCCTTCCAGCCGAACAGGCCAAGCTGCCCAATAAAGAAATCATTCTCTCCCAGGGTCCCCCAGAACGCAGCAATGGTCCGCAGAGGGTTGCGCAGCACAAAGGCCAGCTGTTCACCGCCGTTTACCGTGCTGCCGCCCTGGCGCTCAATGATGGGATAGTTATAGCGGAACGCCGTTCCGTACCATTCCGTCAGCAGGGTAACAGCCATAGCACCGCCAAAGCCGCCCAGCGCCCACAGCGGGCGGCGTCCCTTGGCGTGCCATTCCCGCTTTGCCACCAAAAAGATAGGCAGCACCCACAAAAGGTTCAGGTACGGTTTAGCGATATTGACAAAGATGCAGGCGGCGGTGTAAATGCCCGCCGTTTGGGTGTTCCACTCCTTGCGGGTCAGCAGGGCAAGCATCAGGTAATAGCAGCCCAGCAGGGTTGCATCATAGCTCAGTGATGCCCCCATAAAAAGCGACATCGGCAGCAGCATAATGGCCGCAAAGGCCGGGCGGTAACGCTCCGCTTTGGCCAGCGCCAACGCGCACAACAGCGTGTAGGCCAGCAGGTTGACGATGCGCCCGCCATACAGGCAGCCCAGCGCACCAAAGCCCAGCAGGCGTGCCAGCGCCATACCAACCGCACCTGGCAGGAATGGAATGACCAGAAAGCTGACCGGCTCGCTGACCGGGTCCGGCACAGAATCCCGCACATCGTGCGCCAGGTACAGGGCAAAGCTGTCCGCCATGCTCTGCACTGCGCCGTCCTTGCCGTATTGCTTCAGGGCATAGCCCGCGGTGTTATAGGCTTTTTTCGCCCCGGTATCGGGGTCGGTGCCCACACCGGCAGAGGTATGCGCATTCACCCATGCACCGGGGAACGCTTCCAGCAGGTATGCCACATCGTCTGGGTAGGTGCGGGAAGCATCAAAATCAAAGTGCCCGGTGGAGATGGCATAGGTGCGCAGGTAATGGTCGGCTTCGTCCGGCGTTTGCAGCGGCGGGTTGGCAAATGCAAACAGCAGCCCGCACAAAAAGATGCACACGGCCCCTTTTGCCGCAAATCCTTTTGCAAACCGCCGCACACAATACCCGGCCAGCAGACATACTTCCAGAAAGGCCGCACACCCCAGTGTAACCACCAGGGGGGACACACGGTTATCCAGTCAAAAGAACACCCGCCAGTAATAGGCCCACAGCACGCCGCACACGGCGGCGCACAGCGCAGCCAGCCCCCACCGCAGGGCGGCGGGCAGCTTTTGTAATTTTATTGGCATAAAACTCCCTTACAACCGGCCTTACAGAATATACTGGCCGACTTTGTACTGGTCCAGATTGCCGCGCAGGAACTCGATGGTTTCGGCAAGGCCCTGTTCAAAGGTATACTGCGGTTTCCAATCGGTCAGGGTGCGCAGCTTGGTGGCATCGCCCAGCAGGCGGTTGACCTCGCTCTTTTCGGGGCGCAGGCGCTCGGCTTCGCAGACGATCCTGGCGCTGGGGTTGATCTGGGCAATCAGCTCATTGGCCAAATCGCCGATGGAATGTTCCACGCCGGTGGCAATGTTGATTTCCTGGCCAATGGCGGCATCGCAGTCCGCAATGGCCATAAAGCCGTGGGCGGTGTCCTTGACATAGTTAAAGTCGCGGGTGGGGGTCAGGCTGCCCAGCTTGATCTCCTGCTGGCCGGCCAGCAGCTGGGTGATGATGGTGGGGATGATGGCGCGGCCGCTCTGGCGCGGGCCATAGGTGTTGAAGGGACGCACAATGGAAACCGGCAGGTCAAAGCTGCGGTAAAAGCTTTCAGCCAGGCGGTCCGCGCCGATCTTGGTGGCAGAGTAGGGGCTCTGGCCCTGGAACGGGTGATGCTCGTCAATGGGCACATACTGGGCGGTGCCGTATACTTCGCTGGTGGAAGTAACCATCACGCGCTGGGTGCCCAGCTCACGGGCGGCGTTCAGCACGTTCAGGGTGCCCTTGATGTTAGTATCCACATAGCTGTCCGGGCTGTGGTAGCTGAACGGAATGGCAATCAGGGCAGCCAGATGGAACACGCGTTCCTGCCCGCGCATGGCAGTACGCACGCCGTTGGGGTCACGCACATCGCCCATAAAGATATCCATTTCATTGCGGATTTCCGGGGGCAGGGTATCGATCCAGCCCAGGGAACCAAACGAGTTATACAGGCAGAAAGCACGCACTTTCTCGCCGCTTTTTACCAGCTCTTCGGCCAGATGGCTGCCGATAAAGCCATCGGCACCGGTCACCATAACGGTATGGGACATTGTAAAAACACTCCTTTTTATATGGCAATACCGCCCGCAGGGCAGAACAATCCAATTATTACAAAATAGTATAACCGATTTGCGGCCTGATTTCAACCAATGCCCCGCCCAGCGTGCAAAAAAGTGCCGGGGCTGCCGCGGATAGGGCAGGTCCGCATTAAATTTATATAAAGATTATTCCGTTTGTATCAAAGAGTTCGGCAATATGTTATAATTAGGATAAATACAGTGCTGGGCCGCATTCCCTGCCCTGTAGTGGAAAGGAGCCTGCACCCATGCCGCAACGCGAACCTGCCCTGCTTTGGCTGCGGGACTGCGCCCTGACCGCATTGGTCCTTGCGCTGTGTACGCTGACAAGCTGGGTATTTTTCCGGCTGGATTTTGTTTCTTCCAACTATATCCTGACCTATATCCTGGGCGTCATGTATATCAACGTCTTTACATCGGGGTTGGTGTACGGCGTTGTGGCTTCGCTGTTCTCGGTGATGCTGGTCAACTATATGTTCATTGACCCCTTTATGCAGTTCCGCATCCGGTCAGACGACATGGTAACGGCAGTGGTCATGCTCTGCGTTTCGCTGCTCTGCTCCTCGCTGACGGGGCGTATCAAGGTACAGGCCGCCCAAAGCGAGCGCAAAGCCTACGCTTCGCAGGTGCTGCTGGAAGCCAGCCGCAGCCTGTTGGGGGCCGAAGACCCCGACACCATTCTGCGGATAACGGCCACCCAGCTGGGCAAGCTGTTGGAGCGCCCGGTCTGCTTTGCCCCCGCACCGGAGCACATTGCACCGGGAACCCTGATTCTGCCCCCGCCCAGCCAGACGGATTACCGCAGTTGCCCGGCGCTGCATGAGTTCAGCACCTATGAGCACAATCTGGCATTATCCATCCTGGATGTGTGTTCCCTGGCGCTGGAAAAAGAAGCCTCCAACCGCGCCCGGCGCGAAATTGAGGAAGCCGCCCGCCAGGAACAGCTGCGCGCCAACCTGCTGCGCAGCATCAGCCATGACCTGCGCACCCCGCTGACAAGCATTTCCGGCAACGCGCTGATTTTGACCGAGAAAAATCCCCTGCTGACCGAGGAAAAGCGCCGGGAGCTTTCTGCCGCAATTTATGAGGACGCCAACTGGCTGAACCATCTGGTGGAAAATCTGCTTTCCATCACCCGGATGGAGAACGGCCAGGTAAACCTGCGCATTCAGCCGGAGCTGATTCAAGACATTTTTGACGATGTACTGGCTCATTTAGACCATGACGCCGCCCGCCATACCATTGTGACCAACGTGGCGGATGACCTGCTGATGGCCGATATGGACACCCAGCTGATCGAGCAGGTTCTGGTGAACCTCATCAACAACGCCATCAAATATACCCCCGAACATTCCCACATCGAGCTTTTCGCCGCGCCGGAGGGTAAATTTGTCCGCATCTGCGTAACGGATGACGGCCCCGGCATCCCGGAAGAAAGCCGGGACAAGCTGTTTGATATGTTTTATACCCTTGGCAAAACCCGCAGCGATGGCCGCCGCGGGCTGGGTCTTGGGCTGGCCTTGTGCCGTTCCATTGTTGCCGCCCATGGCGGTGTGATCGATGTACAGAACGCTGCACCGCACGGTGCCTGCTTCCGTTTTACACTCCCGCGAACTGAGGTGACCCTGTATGAATAAACCGCTGATCCTTGTGGTGGAGGATGACCCGGCTGTTGCACGGCTGATCTCCACCACACTGGAAACCCGCAATTATCAGTACCACCGTGTACAGAACGGAGCCGGTGCCCTGTTGGAAGCTGCTTCGGCACGGCCGGATGTAATTTTGCTGGATCTTGGCCTGCCGGATATGGACGGTATTGATGTGATCCGCAAGATTCGCGGGTGGAGCAATGTGCCCATTCTGGTGGTTTCGGCCCGCAGTGATGATACCGACAAAGTATCCGCCCTGGATGCCGGTGCAGATGATTACCTGACCAAGCCGTTCAGCGTGGAGGAGCTTTTGGCCCGGCTGCGCGTGGCACTGCGCCGTGTGCGGTATGATACTTCCCGCGCAGGTGACCAGGCCAGCATATACGAGAACGGAGAACTGCGCATTGACTATGCCGCAGGCTGTGTGTACCGCGGCGGAACGGAGATTCACCTGACCCCCATTGAGTACAAGCTGATCTGCGTGCTGGCCAAGAACACCGGCAAAGTGCTGACCCACAACTATCTGCTGAACGAAGTCTGGGGCAGCCCGGCCGCATCGGATACGCCGTCCCTGCGCGTATTTATGGCAACGCTGCGCAAAAAAATTGAGGAAGACCCCAGCCACCCCCGCTATATCCAGACCCACATCGGCGTTGGCTACCGCATGATCCGCCAGTAAAGTTTGGGGCAACACCGCACAATTCCCGCCTTGCGGCTTAAGCACCGCTCCGGCAGCTGCGGCACGGCATCTGCGTTGCCAAAATGCTCGATAATGTCGGGTTGCGGTACCCGCATCGTGCTTCGGGGGCAAAAGCCCCTCGCACTCTGCGACCGCTGCCCCTGCTTCGGTTCGCTGTTTCCGCCACTGGCGGCGCTCACCTTTGCAGCATCCAGTATTATCTGCGCTTTTGGCTTGGCATCTGCCGCACCTCGCTCGCCGTATCGGCACTTAGAATTATGCGGTATTGCCTTGGCTTTCAAAATGTAACCGCAACAGCCCGTCCATCCGTTTGTTGCCGGATGAGCGGGCTGTTTCAATTTTATTTATTCGGTTTTCTCTGCTTTACTTGGCTGCGCGGCGTCCGCCTTTGCCGCCGGTCTTTTTGGCGCGGCCGGTGCCGGTCTGGGTGCGGGTGGACTTGGGGGCCGTTTTCTTGGGTTCCGGCTTTGGCATATCCTTTTGCAGCAGCTTATCCGGCACGGGCTGGATGCTCCACAGCTGGTTTTCGCCAAACACATCCTGCCAGATCTGGGCCTGGGTACCGTTATCGACCCGCATGCCTACCAGGTCAATGACCTTATCAGCCAGCACATTGCGGATCTTGGCCTTGCCGCCATCGGCGGGAACAATCTCCCAACGCTGGCCCTTGCCGGTGGTTTTCTCCCACTGGTGCACCCAGGTTCCGTTTACAACACCACTCATGGCCAGGTCCATCACCTTGCCGGTAAAGCGGTTTTTGATGCGGTACTGGCCTTCGGCGGCTTCCTCAAAAATCCATTGCTGCCAGGGCTGACCCTCATAGCTCCACAGGCGGATGGATGCACCGTTCTCGGTGTTGAAATCGGCAACTTCCAGCACGCGGCCATTGGCGGCAGCGATAGTATAGCAGGCGCCTTCCCGAATGACGGTCTGTGCGGATTTTTTCATAGCGTTTTTCCTCCTTTGCCTGTGCGGCGCTTTTGGTGCCTTACAGGTTATGTATTTATTGTACATATTATAGCACATTCGCACAAAGCGGTTTTGCCAAAATCGTATAAAGTTTTTTGGTAACACTGCACGCTTTTTCGGGGTTAGCGGGCGGTTTAACCAAAGGTGGCTTGCATTTTTCAGCAATCTATTCTATGATATTATATAAAATAACTGTAATTATAGGAGGCACCCACCTTGAGGATCGCATTGATTGCCCATGATTCCCGCAAAGAGCTTTTGGCCCAGTTCTGCACAGCCTATGTGCGTATTCTGTCTCAGAACGAACTGGTTGCCACCGGCGTGACGGGCAAAGTGGTACACGATACCTGTGGGCTGCCGGTTCGCTGCCTGTACCCCGGTGCACGCGGCGGTGCCGAGCAGATTTCCTCCATGATTGCCTGCGGCGAAATTGATATGCTGCTGTTTTTCCGCGACCCCGTCAACGCCCGGCCCAATGAGCCGAACGCCGTTACCCTGCTGCGCCTGTGCGATACCCGCGCCATCCCCGTTGCCACCAACATTGCCACTGCCGAGGTTTTGATCCACGGCCTGGAGCGCGGAGACCTGGCCTGGATCGAATTGCAGCGCGGGAGAAAATAACGAATATCCACGAAACCCCAGCAAGCATTTGTAGGGCAATACCGCATAATTCTAAGTGCCGCTCCGGCGGCTGCGGCACTTAGAATTATGCGGTATTGCCTTTATTCTATTGCTTCCGTTATCTTTCAGGTAATTTTCAGCGCGCGCTGAACGCGGTAGACCAGGTAGCGGAACAGCCCAACGATCATGCTGCCCTCGCACCATAAATAGTTAGGCAGATTACGCCAGTAAAATTTGGGCTTTTTGATTTTGGGCAGGGCGATCTTGGCTTCCGCATAGCCCTTGGCATAATCATTGCCGAAGCCGCGGTGACGGAACATGATAACTTTCAACAAATAGCCCAGCAGCATGGGGATAAAATTGACAACCAGCATGACCACCGGCTGGTTTTTGTAGGGCAGCAGAATGCTGTTGCGGCCGCTCTGAATGCTTTTGAATGGGTTATACCGCACCGCGCCGGTGGTGGCACCGCAGATATGGCGGCACTTTGCGGTGGGGCAATAGACGTTTTTATAACCAAAATTGTTGGCGCGCCAGCTGAGGTCAACATCCTCATAGTAGGCAAAAAACAATTCGTCAAAAACGCCGATTTTATCCAAAATGGATTTTCTGTACAGTGCTGCGCCGCCACAGGCAGAAAAAATACGGCAGGACTTCTGGTAGCGGCTGGCTTTCAGGCCGTCGCCGCGCTTGCAGGCAAAGCCCAGAATCGTCACATAATCTCCGGCGTCATCGGCCAGTTCCGGCTCGTAATAGCGCAGCATCAGGCTGGATACCGCAAAAATCTTCGGGTCGCTCTCAGCGGTTTTCAGCAGCTCTTCCAACCAGTTCGGTTCGGCAAAGGCATCGTTATTGAACAAGGCCATATACTCGCCTTTGGCCATGGCGATGCCTTGGTTGACAGCATGGGAAAAACCGGTATTCTCGCTGTTTTCGATCAGGTGGTAGCGGGGGTTACCGCAGTAGCTGTGGGCAATTTCGAGGCTTTCATCGGTGGAGCCGTTATCGATCACGATTAGCTCAAAGTCCTGCTCAGTCTGCGCCCAGATGGATTCGATGGAATCCCGCAGCCAGCCAGCACCATTCAGATTGGGGATAATCACGCTTGCTTTCACTGTGCTTCCCTCCTTTTAATAACCCATGCCGCCAAGCAGGATGGGCATGTAAGAAAGGCCAACGATCACACTGTGCGCCGCAATCAGCAGGGCCAGAATGACCAGGTCCCCCACCAGCCGCTTGATCATGCAGGCAGTGGCCAGCTTCTGGCGTTCCTCCCATTTGCTGCCGCAAAGGCTCCAGTAAATCATCATGATAAGGCCCACCACCGGGATGGCAAACAACAGCAGCGTTGCAAGGTAATGCCCAGTGCCCATCTCTTCCTGTTGCTCGCCCCCATACCACATGAAAAAGGGATCCTCTTTCAGCGGAAATTCATCCTCGTCTTCATCATCCCAGTATTGAACCATATCCGGGTCCACATGGATGGTATAGCGCGGGCGGCTGGCTTCTGCTTTGGTGGGGGGCAGCGCACGGCCGCAGCGCGGGCAGACGGTAGTTCCCTTGGGAGCCACCAGACCGCATTGTTTACAAATATGCAATTCCATTTATACGTCCCCTTCCAGGCTCAGACTGCGGTCCAGCGGTGTGGCAAGAATGATCTGGGTGTTGGTGTTGCCCATCTTTTGCAGGTGGGTCAGCAGGTGTTCCAGTGCATCAATGCCGGGGCAGCTGACCTTGACGATAAAGTTATAGCTGCCGGTCACGCGGTAGCACTGCAGGATCTGCGGTTCGCCCTGGATCATTTTAAGGAAATGGTCCCGTTCCGATACCGCCGTCTGGATGGAAATCAACGCCTGGACTCGGTTATTCTCGCCGGGGTGGTGCAGGCGCACGGTATAGCCGCCGATGATGCCCTCCTGCTCCATGCGGTGGATACGGCTGGACACCGCCGGACTGGTCAGGTTGACCTGTTTGGCGATTTCCTTGACCGGCATGCGGGCGTTGCGCATCATAAGCTGGATGATTTTGCTGTCTAATTCATCCATGTCGAGTCACTTCCTGTCAGTTTTAGTCAATGAGCACAATAAAAATAAAATAAAGCAAATAAACCTTGTACGGCATTACAAAACCGAAAACCCTTTCATTTTCTGTGCATATGCTGAATTATTTTAAGTTATCTGGGCATCATTATAATAAAAGCAAAACAAAATTGCAAGTATTGCATTTGACATTTTAATAATCAAGGTTATAATGTACTTGTAACAAGAAAGAGAAAAACAGAGTATCCCCCCTTTAAGTTCCCATTTATTACATTACCATCTTCTGACCTTTATATACTTTCCCACCCCTCTATGCACAAAAGCCCGCTTTTCAAGCGGGCTTTTGTGTTTTTGCCTGCCATTTTGTACTCTGCTTTATTTTATGAAGCAGATTTAATTTGCTTTTTCTCCCATACCCTAGTATAATGATGGGTAGTTTGTCTATTTTTATCTTGTTTTGCAAAAACGGAAAGGACTCCGCTGTGAATACACGTCTGGTCGGCATTTTGATCGATTCTTTTCCTAAGATTTTAATTAACGGCCTTACGGTCACCCTGCCGCTTACGATCATTTCTTTTGCGCTTGCGTTGGTCATTGCACTGATTACTGCCCTTGTGCAGACCGCCAAAATCCCCGTTCTGAGGCAACTTGCCCGGTTTTATGTCTGGGTCATCCGCGGCACCCCGGTGCTGGTACAGCTGTTCGTGGTGTTTTACGGCCTGCCCAGCCTTGGCGTACTGATCAACCCGTTCCCGGCTGCTGTGGCCTGCTTTGCCATCAATGAGGGTGCCTACTGCGCCGAGACCATCCGCGCCGCGCTGGAATCTGTTCCCGCTGGTCAGATGGAAGCCGGGTACTGCGTTGGCATGACCTATCTGCAGACGATGCGCCGTATTGTGCTGCCGCAGGCACTGCGCACGGCGTTCCCGCCGCTGTTCAACTCGCTGATTTCCCTGCTCAAAGATACCTCCCTTGCCGCAAACATTACGGTAACCGAGATGTTTATGGCCACCCAGCGCATTGTGGCGCGCACCTATGAATCGCTGCCGCTTTATCTGGAAGTTGCCTTTATCTACCTGATGTTCTCCACCATCCTGACGCAGGTCCAGCGCTGGGGCGAAAAAAAGCTGAACGCCAAGGGCTTCAGCCAGAATTCCTGAGGAGGTGCCGCCATGCAGGAGATGCTGAAAATCACCGGAATCCGCAAATCGTTCAGCACGCTGGATGTGCTGAAAGGCGTGGACCTGACGGTGCACAAGGGCGAGGTTGTTTCGCTGATCGGGCCTTCCGGTTCCGGCAAGACCACGCTGCTGCGCTGCGCCAACTTTTTGGACCAGGCCGAGGACGGCACTATGGTGCTGGACGGCCAGACCTACCATTTGGGCCATGTGCGCCGCACTGAGATGTACGAAGCCCGCCGCCACACAGCGTTTGTGTTCCAGAATTACAACCTGTTTTTGAATAAGACCGCGCTGCAGAACGTGACCGAAGGGTTGATTGTTGCCCGCAAAATGCCCAGGGATGAGGCCGAAGCCCGCGCCCAAAAAGCGCTGGAAAAGGTCGGCCTGAGCAACCGCGGTGCCAGCTACCCCAATCAGCTTTCCGGCGGGCAGCAGCAGCGCGTGGCCATTGCCCGCGCCATTGCCACCGACCCCAAGATCATCTATTTTGACGAGCCCACCAGCGCGCTGGACCCGGAGCTGACCGTGGAAGTGCTGGCCGTGATGCGGGACCTGGCCGCCGATGGCATGACAATGCTGGTCGTGACCCACGAGATGGGCTTTGCCCGCAACGTTTCTAACCAGGTCGTGTTCATGGAGCACGGCGTTGTGGTGGAACAGGGTCCCGCCAAAGAGATCTTTACCGCCCCACGCGAGGAGCGCACCCGCGCTTTTTTGCGTCTGGTGGAAGATAAATAAAAGTTTTTACATAACCAAGGAGAAGCACATATGAAACTGAAAGCATTGACCGCTGCCGTACTGGCAACCGCCCTGCTGTCCGCCTGCGGTTCCTCTGCAGCGTCCTCTGCTGCACCGGCAGCGGATACTTCCAGCGAAACCGCTGCCAGCGCCGATAACTCCGGCGATCTGCTGGCCCAGATTCAGCAGCGCGGCGAGATCGTGTTTGGCACCGAGGGCACCTGGTCCCCCTGGACCTACCATGACGAAAACGACCAGCTGGTTGGCTTCGACATTGAAGTTGCCCAGAAGGTTGCCGAAAAGCTTGGCGTAAAGGCCACCTTTGTGGAGGGCGAATGGGACGGCCTGCTGGCCGGCGTGGACGGCGGCCGCTATGACAGCATGGCCAACGGCGTGGAAATTACCGAAGAGCGCGCCCAGAAATACGATTTTTCTGACCCGTACTGCTACATCCGCACTGCCATTATTGTAAAAAGCGATGATGACAGCATCAACAGCTTTGAGGATCTGAACGGCAAGACCACCGCCAACACCATTTCCAGCACCTATGCAACACTGGCCGAAAGCTATGGCGCTAAAACCACCGGCGTGGACGACCTGAACCAGACCATTGAGCTGCTGCTGAACGGCCGTGTGGATGCCACCCTGAACGCCGAAGTAACCTATTTTGACTACCTGAAAGAGCATCCCGATGCGAACATCAAGATTGCGGCTTTGACCAATGATGCTTCCCAGGTTGCTTTCCCTGTGCGCAAGGGCGATGAAACCGCCACCCTGCGCGAAGCTCTGAACCAGGCTATCAATGAGTTGCGCGAGGACGGCACCATTGCCGAGATCAGCGAGAAGTACTTTGGCACCGACCTGAGCCAGGCCCCCAGCGCGAACTGATTTAACAAAATCACAATATAGCATAAAAAATCTCCGTAACCTGCTGTGTTTGGCAAGGGGTGCGGAGATTTTTTGTTTGATGAGCGGTAGATTGCCTGGGAAATGTACTCTTTACGGGTGAGCAAATTCCCATAGAGGCGCGCATTGTGTGCCTGCGAATGTTTGGTTTGTGCAATACCTTGTGGAAACGCTATCACCCTTAGGTTGTTGGCGGGCGCACAATGTGCGCCCCCTACGAAGTGTTCACGCATTTATAAGTGCTGCAAATAATTTGCAGGGGATGATACTTGCATCATCCAGCGGGACAGGAATAGCCTTAATCTTAGGCAATCTGTCTTTATCATATCAGTAGGATGGGGGCATCCGATCCCGCCGGAACATTGGGTATGTAGATATTTCAAATTTTTGCAATGTTCATGGCATTACAGCAGAGCGTGCATCATTCATAATGTTTCGGAACGGTCTTGAGCGTTCCGGGGATTTGGGGGAAATCCCGTTATGGGCAATACCACCCACTTAACTATTTTTCCCATTCTTAGCCCCATAAAATACATTTTCCCACACCAAAAACCGCCCCGGAAAGGTTATGCTTTCCGGGGCGGTTCTCCATCATCAATAATTTTCCGCGTGGACTTCAAAGTAGCTCTGGGGGTGATTGCAGGTGGGGCAGACTTCGGGGGCCTGGGTGCCCACCACGATGTGGCCGCAGTTGCGGCACTCCCACACTTTTACTTCGCTCTTGGCAAATACTTCTGCCATTTCAATGTTGTGCAGCAGGGCGCGGTAGCGCTCTTCGTGATGCTTTTCAATGGCTCCCACCAAGCGGAACCGGGCAGCCAGTTCGGGGAAGCCCTCTTCCTCAGCCGTCTTGGCAAAGCTGTCATACATATCGGTCCATTCGTAATTTTCGCCCGCGGCGGCGGCTTTCAGGTTGTCGGCGGTATCGCCGATGCCGTTCAGCTCCTTGAACCACAGCTTGGCATGTTCTTTTTCGTTATCAGCCGTTTTCAAAAACAGTGCTGCGATCTGCTCAAACCCCTGCTTTTTGGCCACGGAGGCAAAGAAGGTGTACTTGTTGCGTGCTTCGGATTCGCCCGCAAATGCGGTCATCAGGTTTTTCTCGCTCTGGGTACCAGCATACTTGTTCATAACATTCTCCTTATTCATAGTTTAAGATTTATTCCGAATCAAAGTTTTTGCATCAGTATATTATGCCTTGTTCTATAGCCTTATTATAGCACAGTTTTGAGATTTGTAAAGACAATTTTTAAGACTTGATATTAAATTTTATCCGTCGATTTTTAGTAAAAAAGCCAGTGCCGGGCAGAAATCTGCCCGGCACTGCCGAAAAAGTTCTTTGATTGCCTTAAATTTCTTTGCCCGTTTCAGGTTGTGGAATGATACCCAGATTTAAAACATCGGGTATAAGTAGCTGGCACCATAGCAGCCAATCTTTTTGGGGCCGGTGATGGCCCTCCCCCGCTGCCTGGCGGGTCGCAATCTTTTGCAGGGCCGCCGCCACGGTGGAGATGGTGATGGATTTGCTGCGGCGGTCCACAAACAGCTCGCCGCCACAGATGATATAGGGCAACACCGCACAATTCCCGCCTTGCGGCTTAAGCACCGCTCCGGCAGCTGCGGCACGGCATCTGCGTTGCCAAAATGCTCGATAAGACATCCAGTATTATCTGCGCTTTTGGCTTAGCATCTGCCGCACCTCGCTCGCCGTATCGGCACTTAGAATTATGCGGTATTGCCTTAGCAAAACGGCAGGCATTTTGCGGTATAAAATTGCTCGCCCTGGTGCTGTTCCAGCAGCGCCCACACTTCCTGAACGTCCATTGGCTTAGTCCAGCTTCAGGTCGCCGTCCTTGATCCAGCCCTTTTTGCGGAACAGCGCGCCCAGCACCGCGCACAGCACGGCGGGCAGAACAAAGCTGACCAGCAGTAAGCCTGCCCAGTCAAAGGCGGTGATGCCCGCTTTTGCGCCGGATGCCACATCGGCCACCCAGCCGGTGTACACGCCGATCTGACCCACCAGGCCGCAGGTGCCCATGCCGGAAGAAACCGCCGGGCCGTTCATCTGCAATTTGAACACGCAGGTGGCAATGGGGCCGGTAATGGCGGAAGCAATGATCGGCGGCAGCCACACGCGGGGCTTTTTCAGGATGTTGGGCATTTGCAGCATGCTGGTGCCAATGCCCTGGCTGACCAGACCGCCCACGCCGTTTTCCTTAAAGCTCATCACGGCAAAGCCGACCATCTGGGCGCAGCAGCCCGCAACGGCAGCGCCGCCCGCCAGACCGGTCAGGTTGAGCGCCGCGCAGATGGCTGCGCTGGAAATGGGCAAAGTCAGCGCAATGCCAACCAGCACCGAAACCAGAATGCCCATCAGCAGGGGCTGTAGCTCAGTGGCCCACATGATCACGCTGCCCACCGCAGAAGCCGCCGCGCCGATGGCAGGGGCAAACAGCACACTCAGACCCGTGCCCACCAGAATGGTGACCGCCGGGGTAACGATGATATCGACTTTGGTCTCTTTGCTGACAAGCTTGCCGCACTCTGCCGAAACAATGGCGATAAAGTATACGGCCAGGGGGCCGCCTGCACCGCCCAGGCTGTTGGCAGCACTGCCCACAGCGATCAGGCTGAACAGCACCAGCGGCGGGGTGTGCAGGGCGTAACCGATGGAAGCCGCCATGGCAGGCCCGGCCACACTCTGGGCGAAAGTACCGGCATCCACCAAAAACTGCAGGCCGATCTGCTCGCCCAGCGTTTTAATGATGGTGCCGATCAGTAAACTGGCAAACAGGCCCTGAGCCATAGCGCCCATAGCATCGATGCCATAGCGATGCGCCGAGAACACAACGTCCTTGCGCTTCAAAAATTCCTTAAGCTTTCCCATACTCTTGCTCCTCTCAGATATCTTTCAGCATTGTACCGCCGAAGTTGTCATGTGTCAAGACACAAATCATGACAATAGTTTTCCACCAAGAGCGGGCAGATTGCGGGCGGTTGTCAAAGATCGTTTTTTGCGGTACAATAATACCAATCTTTTGGCCGGGCGTTTGCCCTGCTGGATTGGGGGATTTTGTATGGTTGAAACGTTTGATGTCAGCATTACCCCGTACGGGCTGACCCGCCGGACTTTTGTTTACCTGCCGGATGACTGGCAGACTTCCGGCAAAAAATATCCCGTACTCTATATGTTTGACGGCCACAACCTGTTTTTTGACTCCACCGCCACATACGGCACCTGCTGGGGGCTGAAAGAATACTGTGACGCCCACCCCAACTGGATCATTGCCGCACCGGAGTGCAACCACGAGGGCAACGAGCGGCTGGAAGAATACTGTCCCTACCAGTCGGACTGGTTCGGCGGCATTACGGGCACCGGGCATGAATACATGGAGTGGCTGACCAAAAAGTTCAAGCCGATGATGGACAAGCGCTACCCCACCCTGCCTGGCCGCGCCAACACGGCCATTGGCGGCAGCAGCATGGGCGGCCTGATGAGCCTGTACGCCATCACCGCTTACAACAAAGTGTTTTCCAAAGCAGCGTGCCTGTCGCCCTCGGTGCGGCTGTGCATGCCGGAGCTGCGGCAGGAGATTGCCAACGCCACGATCCACCCCGGCACCCGTGTTTATCTGAGCTGGGGCGAAAAAGAGAGCGATAAGCCCGGTGCTTTGGGCGAATACACCGCCAATGCGCTGGAAGTATGCCGCGCGCTGCTGGGCAAAGGCGCCGCCGTTGACCCCTATATGCAGCCGGACGGCACCCACTGCGAAGCCTGCTGGGCCAAGCAGGTGCCTGCATGCATGGACTTTTTGTTTGGTGGCAAGTATGAGTAAAAAGAAAAAGCGCAACACCCCCGCGGCTGCCCCTGCTGAACCGGCCAAAGCGGAACACACCCAGCCGGAAGAACCCGCCGTCAGCAGCACGGCCCGCTGGATGGGTGCTCTGTGCTACCTGAGCATTTTGATTTTAATTCCCGCCTGCACCAAATGGCGGCAGGATGAATTTGTACGGTTCCACCTGAACCAAGGGCTGATGGTGTTGATGCTGGCAACCATCTGTGCCGCGCTGGGGTTTGTTCCGGTGCTGGAGCAGGTTGCGTTGAGCCTGACGCTGCTGGTAGATGTGCTTTCGCTGGTGGGGCTTATCACGGCGCTGCGCCGCCGGGCCGCACCCCTGCCGTTCATTGGCCTGCTGGTCGCGCGGTTCCACCCATTTTAATTCGTATATTTTATTTTTATTTTCCAGATTGTATTATTCAGAAGAGTTTTAATCATATTTGTATATTTGTTTTATATTATTCAAATTGTATTATTTTGTAAAGGAGTGTTTTGTATGAGCAAAGCTGTTATCTTTTTTGCGCCCGGTCTGGAAGAGTGCGAGGGCCTTTTGTGCGTGGATCTGCTGCGCCGTTCCGGTGTGGAAGTAACGATTGCTGCCGTGGGCGGCGAAAAGATCGTCAAATCTGCCCGCAGCATCAGCGTTGTGGCGGATGCCCTGGCCGAAGAGCTGGATTATTCCGCTTTTGATGCTGCCATCCTGCCCGGCGGCATTCCGGGTGTGGATAACCTGAAAGCCGATGCCACGGTGCGCAAGGTCTGTACCGAGTTTGCCGCCGCAGGCAAGGTCGTGGCCGCAATCTGCGCCGCACCGTCTGTGTTGGCGGCGTTCGGCATTTTGCAGGGCAAAAAGGCAACGGTTTACCCCGGCATGGAAGATAAACTGATCGCCGCCGGGGCCGAGTACACCGGCCTGCCCATCACGCTGGACGGCAACATCATTACCGGCGAAGCGCTGGGTGCGGCCATCCCCTTTGCGCTGGCCCTCGCCAGCCGCCTGGCCGGGCAGCAAGCATCCAACGCCGTCAAGCAGGGCATTGTGTACCGGTATTGATTTGAAGTAAAGCGTTATAAAACACACAAACCCGCCAGCGGGCGGCAGCGTATCTGTGCTGCCCGCTGGCGGGTTATTTTTTGGGTAGTTGCTGTTTACGCAAACGGGACCTTGTCGTATATCTCATTATGTTATGGCATATCCCAATTTTTCAGCAACCACTTTCCCCAGTGTTGTCTTTTCACTTCCGGACGGACCAATAATCATGGGCAATACCGCATAATTCTAAGTGCCGATACGGCGAGCGAGGTGCGGCAGCTGC
>ERZ791821.1005-NODE-1005-length-18337-cov-8.669675_pt1 | contig 18337 bp, 13 predicted proteins | sample MGYA00510300_ERZ791821 | MGnify/ENA primary metagenome ERZ791821 (study PRJEB30046, sample SAMN00792034) | human gut metagenome | study: EMG produced TPA metagenomics assembly of the A metagenome-wide association study of gut microbiota in type 2... | reverse complement strand
CGCTCGCGGGGCCGCCTGCCACTGCCAGCTCTGGCGCGGGGCGGTGCTGGCTTCGTCGGTACCGGACACCCACAGGATAAACAGCGGGTTCTGATCCTGCGGATAGTTGCCGTCATACTGGTAGACAACGCCATCCAGCGCAACGTTATACAGCGGCTGATGGATGCCGGTAAAGGTAAGGGTACTGTGCTCATCGTTCAAAGCAATCGGCTCCCCATCCGCCGGGGCATCCTGCAAATAGGCGCGCAGGTCAACGGGCTGATAGCCGTGGGTTGCAAAATAGGGTGCGTTGCCCACGAATACTTCCAGGCCGATGGCGGCAATCAGCAGCGCAGCAACCGTCCAAAGTGTGCGGTACCGCCGCCCGCTGCGCAGGCGGAGTAACAACACAGTGCCGCAGGCCCACAGTGCCGCCCCATTGATGGCCAGCAGGCGGAACAGATCAAACCCCTGCGCCAGCCCCGGCTGGGCAAACACACATGCTGCGATGATCCACACTGCCAGCACAATGCCCGGCCCGGCCAGTACATCCGCATGGGTTGCCCTGCGGTCGCACAGCCGCCCCGGCAGTGCCCAAACCAGCACCCCCAGCAGGATGCTGACACAAATTGCTGCTGCAAACATAAAAAGCCCCCATACCAAAGTGTATGGGGGTATTATACTATGAATTGCGGTTTTTGTCGATATTGGGGGTGCAGGCGTCCTCTTCCTGCGGGTCGGACGGCTGTTCGCCTGCCCGCTCCGCTTTGCGGTACTGCGCGGGGGAAAGCCCGGTTTCCTTTTTGAACACACGGCTGAAATACAGCGGGTTATCATACCCGACGATCTCGGAAACTTCACCGATGCTGTATTTGGTGCGTTCCAGCAAGCGCTGTGCATTGACGATACGCAGCGACTGGATATACCGTGCGGGCGACAAGCCCACATACTGTTTGAAGCTGCGGATGAACCATGCCGTGCTCATGTGCAGGGACTCGGCGTATTCATCCACATTGATGCGGGCAGTATAATTCTCGTTAAAATAGGCGGCTGCGGCTTCGATCTGCTCCCGCGTGGTGCCGTTGATCGACCGCCGTTCCTGCCGCTGGCGGCTGACCAGCACCAGCATCATCTGGAACAGCCCGGCCGTATAATCCCGATAGGCGTACTGGCAGAGCTGCAATTCCTGGATCATGCGGCGGAAAGTATTTTTGTACTCCGGCATAATGCCGCTGTAAAACACATGGCCATCCAGCGGAATCTCATGCGCCTGCAGCACTGCAGCGGCCTCGCTGCCGGAAAAATAGACCCAGAACACCTCCGGGTGGTCCTCAAGATAGTAGATATAGCGGCGCTCTTCCTGCGGGCGGTACAGCACCATATGACCCGCTGTTACCACATGCTCGGCATCATCAAACCAGAAGTGCGCCTTGCCCGCAGCGATATAAAACAGCTGATACGCATTTTCATCATACCGCGTAATAGTTGGCAGGCTGGCGTGCTTTTTCAATCGGCATGTTCCGCAGGAATCCACTGTAAGCGGTGCAGTACAGCTGCCGTCCGCAGCCTGGCGGCTGTTGATGGAACCAAAATTGATATACATCTGTGTTGCCCCCTCGTGTTGGCTGGGTAAGACGGGCGCCCCCCATCTTTTATGTAGATTGTATAATATTATCCACTATAGTGCAAGTGCAACTGGCCAAATCATATTGTTTTGTTATACTTCTGTTATGATTTTCGCAAACAATATTAGAATGCTTGTCAAAATGTTTTTTCAGCTTTTCTGTTTTACCGCGGGGCCACAACAAAAAAGTGCCCGCCTGCTGCAAGGCAGCGTGCGGGCGCTTTCATGCTTATTCCTTTGCTTTTGAACCGGGATTATTCAATGCCGGTCACGGTATAATCTTTGTCCTCAACGGCTTTTTTCAGCACAGTGTCATCCACCGGCTTATCCAGCGTTACAACAGCGGTACCGGCGGTGTGGCTTACTTCAGCGGCGGAAACACCGTCCAGCGCTTCCAGTGCCTTTTTCACGGTTGCTTCGCAATGGCCGCACATCATGCCTTCAATTTTAATGGTCTTATTCATGGTCGTGTTCTCCTTTTTGCTTGTTTTGTGTGCTTTGCGTTTATGGTCATGTTTGGTGCTGCGAATATCGAACAGGTTCAGCCGCAGTGCGTTGGAAACCACGCAGAAGCTGGACAGGCTCATGGCCGCAGCGCCGTACATCGGGTTCATCTGCCAGTGCAGCAGCGGGATAAAGACACCTGCCGCCAGGGGGATGCCCAACACATTGTAGGCAAAGGCCCAGAACAGGTTTTCGTGGATATTGTGCAGAGTAGCGCGGCTCAGGCGGATGGCGGCGGGCACATCGCTCAGGCGGCTCTTCATCAGCACAACGTCAGCGGCGTCAATCGCAACATCCGTACCGGCGCCAATGGCAATGCCGACATCCGCGCGGGTCAGGGCCGGTGCATCGTTGATGCCATCGCCCACCATGGCCACGCGGCCCTTGTTTTTCAGGCTGCGGATCACAGCTTCCTTGCCATCGGGCAGCACACCGGCAATCACTTCGTCCACACCGGCCTGTGCACCAATGGCTTTGGCGGTGCGCTCGTTATCGCCGGTCAGCATCACAACACGGATGCCCATGCCCTGCAGTTCACGCACAGCCTGCGGGCTGTCCTCCTTGATGACGTCCGCCACCGCGATAACGCCCTGCATGGTGCCATCCTTGGCAAAGAACAGCGGGGTCTTGCCCTGGGCGGCCAGTGCTTCGGCGCTGGATGCCATCTTTTGCGGCACCGCCACGCCAAGGGTCTGCATCAGCTTGGCATTGCCGCCGTACAGGGTACTGCCGTTCAGCACAGCCGTCAGGCCGTTGCCGGGCAGAGCCTGGAAATCTGCCACCTCGGCGGGGGGCAGGTTATCCTCCTGTGCCTTTTGCAGCACAGCGCGGGCCAGCGGGTGTTCACTCTTCTGCTCCAAGGCAGCGGCAAGGCTCATCAGTACCTGCTCCGTCACACCGTCTGCGGGCAGGATATCCGTCACGCGCGGCTCGCCGCTGGTGATGGTGCCAGTTTTATCCAGGGCAACGATCTCGGTTTTACCGGTCTGCTCCAGCGAAACCGCGGTTTTAAAGAGAATGCCGTTTTTAGCGCCCACACCATTGCCAACCATAATGGCAACCGGCGTTGCCAGGCCCAGCGCGCAGGGGCAGCTGATGACCAGCACTGAAATACCGCGGGCCAAGGCAAAACCGACCGTCTGCCCTGCCAGCAGCCACACGATGGTGGTGATAACGGCCAGCGTGATCACCACCGGCACAAACACACCGGAGACGCGGTCTGCAATTTTGGCAATGGGTGCCTTGGTGGCTGCGGCATCGCTGACCATCTGGATGATCTGAGCCAGCGTGGTATCCTGACCCACGCGGGTGGCACGGCAGCGCAAAAAGCCGGATTGGTTCAGGGTTGCGGCGCTCACGCTGTCGCCTTCGGCCTTATCCACCGGGATGCTCTCACCGGTCAGGGCCGATTCGTTCACTGCGCTGCTGCCTTCCAGCACCACGCCGTCAACGGGGATATTCTCGCCGGGGCGCACCACAAACACATCGCCCTGCTGCACCTGTTCGATGGGAACGGTAACTTCCGCCCCATTGCGCAGCAGCGTTGCGGTTTTGGGGGCCAGGTTTATCAGGCCTTTCAGGGCATCGGTGGTCTTGCCCTTGGAGCGGGCTTCCAACGTTTTGCCCACCGTGATCAGGGTCAGGATGGTTGCGGCGGATTCAAAATAAAACTCCTCCATATAGCCCATCACGGCCATGGCATCCCCCTGCACCTGGGCCACCGTCATGGCAAACAGAGCGTAAGTGCTGTAGCCAAAGGCTGCGGTAGCGCCAAGGGATACCAGGGTATCCATATTGGGGGCACGGTTCCACAGTGCCTTAAAGCCGCTGATAAAGAACTTTTGGTTGATGACCATGATGATAATGGTGAGCAGCATCTGTAAAATACCCATTGCCACATGGTTGCCCTGCATAAAGCCCGGCAGCGGCCAGTTCCATAGCATGTGCCCCATGGAGAAGTACATCAGCACCACCCAGAAGATCAGCGAGGCAATCAGGCGGCGTTTGAGGCGCGGGGTCTCGGTATCTTTTAAGGCATCTGCTGACGGCGCGGCGGACTGGGCGGCAGCGTTTTTAGGGCTTGCGCCATAGCCTGCGGCTTCCACTGCGGCCACAATATCTGCCGGAGCGGCGGTGCCCTCCACACCCATTGAGTTGGTCAGCAGGCTGACCGAGCAGGATGTTACGCCCGGCACTTTGCTGACGGCTTTTTCCACCCGGGCACTGCACGCGGCGCAGCTCATCCCGGTTACGTTATATTGTTCCACTTCTTTCCTCCTGTTTCCTCTCTTTTGCGGTGGTGATTCTATAATTCCTGTGTGATGATTGGTGAGCGGTTTCGCTTTGGTGTTTGAACACGGGTTGTTGATGTTTGAGTTGTTTCTATCCTCACTCCCCTTTTGGTGAGCGGCTAGCCTGCAATTCGACGTATTATCGAGGTTACCATTTCTATCCACACCCTCTCACAGGGAATGACTGGCATTTATTCATGGCTCTGGTAATGTTACACAAACTTTTACCGATGTTTGTGAACAGAAAAACAATCGTACTGGGCACTGGCATGGCATTTTTGCTGGCTCAAACACTCGTGCATTTATTTCATGTTCTGCTTCTGCTATTTTGTGCAGGCAATGCTTATTTCATCAGTTTCTGCAGCGTTTTCAGCAGCTCATCCACAACTTCGTCATTCCCGGCACGGATATCATCCGCCACACAGGTGCGGATATGGTTTGCCAGCAGCTCACGGTTGAACGCGTTCATCGCCGCCGTTACCGCCGCCGACTGCACCAGAATATCCGGACAATACACTTCGTTTTCCACCATCCCACGGATGCCCCGAATCTGCCCTTCGATCCGGTTCAGTCTGTGGACCAGGCTTTTATACTCTTCTTCACTGCGATGCTTTGTTTTGTGTGCACAGCAGCAACACGGTTCCTTCTTTTCGTTTTCCTGCATTATATTACCCTCCCATCACATGCAAGGTACCCCGGCGGGGTATATTCACTATATACCCCGCCGGGGTACCTTGTCAAGTAGATAATATAATATTTTTATATTATTTTATGCGAGAGTTCTTTACTATAGCAATTTTTAAAATTAAAGCGGATATCCGCATGAACAAAACCACCCTGAACAGTCAGAAAGAGAAACATTCCACGCTCTCCTTGCGGAGAGCGACAAAGCCGCTCGTACCTCTTCGTTGTCAAACTTCAATTTCTATCCACGCTCTATTTTGGCGAGCATCTGCACATTTTACCTGATTTCTATCCACGCTCTCCTTGCGGAGAGCGACCGACGATACAGCCGTCGCCCGCCTCGTCCTCGAGGTATTTCTATCCACGCTCTCCTTGCGGAGAGCGACGTGGACTACATCAGCGGCAGCGCGGCCGCCTGCAAATTTCTATCCACGCTCTCCTTGCGGAGAGCGCCCCTCCGATGGTGCGCATCCATTTCTTCCCGGCAATTTCTATCCACGCTCTCCTTGCGGAGAGCGACGACCGCCGCCGATCAAGCGCTGCTGCATTTTCAGATTTCTATCCACGCTCTCCTTGCGGAGAGCGACGTGTTTGCGCCGATCTGCTGGGAGTAGCCACCGGATTTCTATCCACACTCTCCTTGCGGAGAGCGACGGCTTTTTCTGCGACCTGCCCCTGGGCATAGACATTTCTATCCACGCTCTCCTTGCGGAGAGCGACCAGATGCTCATCCGACATTGACTGGTAAGGACGCTAAATTTCTATCCACGCTCTCCTTGCGGAGAGCGACCGCCCCGGCAAAGGCGGCCACAAATGACGGCGGAGATTTCTATCCACGCTCTCCTTGCGGAGAGCGACCCATCCTGGGCAACCCGTGCGCGGGCTGCCCCGCCATTTCTATCCACGCTCTCCTTGCGGAGAGCGACCGCCCAGGCCGCCGTTCAGCTCATCGACACCTCCCTATTTCTATCCACGCTCTCCTTGCGGAGAGCGACGGCGCGACTTTATCCAGAACTTTATTGACGGCATTATTTCTATCCACGCTCTCCTTGCGGAGAGCGACCTGTGGAATGCTCCTGAGATGCCCACTCAAGAGGATTTCTATCCACGCTCTCCTTGCGGAGAGCGACAGACGGCAGCCCGGTGACACGCTGCACACCCCTATTTCTATCCACGCTCTCCTTGCGGAGAGCGACCGCCGGGGGCAGGTCGTCCACACGCAGATCAATACATTTCTATCCACGCTCTCCTTGCGGAGAGCGACTGTTATGCCATTTTTTGCGGTTTGACAGACACAAATTTCTATCCACGCTCTCCTTGCGGAGAGCGACTTGAGTGGAACCGGCACGGGGCCAACCGTGAGGAAATTTCTATCCACGCTCTCCTTGCGGAGAGCGACGCCGCCGCAAGAATCACCGCCCAGCAGGTTGTAAATTTCTATCCACGCTCTCCTTGCGGAGAGCGACTGAAGGCAGACCAGCTGGACAGCCGTGCCATGATTATTTCTATCCACGCTCTCCTTGCGGAGAGCGACCGTCGCAATTTTTAGGCGGTCTTTTGGCAAATTTGCATTTCTATCCACGCTCTCCTTGCGGAGAGCGACGGGAAGCCTTTATGGCCCTGTGGAATGAATACGTTATTTCTATCCACGCTCTCCTTGCGGAGAGCGACCCGGCCGGCAAAGTCCGGCCTTGGGCGTCCCATATTTCTATCCACGCTCTCCTTGCGGAGAGCGACAGGCCGGGTATTACAAGATATTACGCCGGCCGGCATTTCTATCCACGCTCTCCTTGCGGAGAGCGACTATGCGACCCAAAAATCGCAAAAAACGGCATAACAATTTCTATCCACGCTCTCCTTGCGGAGAGCGACTCACGTCATAATTTGTGCCCCCGAAAGGGCAAAAATTTCTATCCACGCTCTCCTTGCGGAGAGCGACTATACCTGTTACAGTTATCTGTAATGTACCACAACATTTCTATCCACGCTCTCCTTGCGGAGAGCGACAGTGCTTGATTTTGCGTCATCATACCGCGATCGAATTTCTATCCACGCTCTCCTTGCGGAGAGCGACCTGATTATAGGAGAGGAGTACTACAATGCCCAATATTTCTATCCACGCTCTCCTTGCGGAGAGCGACGACAATGGCTATGACGGTTTGAGCCAGGTCACAGTATTTCTATCCACGCTCTCCTTGCGGAGAGCGACGGGTATTCTCACTTGGGGTAACTGTTTTGCTCTGATTTCTATCCACGCTCTCCTTGCGGAGAGCGACCAATACTGGGCAACCCGTGCGCGGGCTGCCCAGCTATTTCTATCCACGCTCTCCTTGCGGAGAGCGACCCATCGTACTGGTCGAGCCGCGATTATATCCGAATTTCTATCCACGCTCTCCTTGCGGAGAGCGACTTGTGCCCCCGAAAGGGCAGAAAAAGGCATAACAATTTCTATCCACGCTCTCCTTGCGGAGAGCGACCCGAAAGGGGTAATTGCCCACAGTGCCACAGGGGACATTTCTATCCACGCTCTCCTTGCGGAGAGCGACCGGGTGCAGGAGGGGCAGCTGATCGGTTACAGCGGATTTCTATCCACGCTCTCCTTGCGGAGAGCGACGGAAACGGTGTAGGAACCACGAATCCAATTAAATATTTCTATCCACGCTCTCCTTGCGGAGAGCGACTCCCGTCAGAGGTTTCAACTTCGATTACCATCGCATTTCTATCCACGCTCTCCTTGCGGAGAGCGACGCCCGCACTCTATCAGCTCTATGATACTTATGCATTTCTATCCACGCTCTCCTTGCGGAGAGCGACAATAAGTTCCGGCAGTGCCGAAACAGCCAAAACATATTTCTATCCACGCTCTCCTTGCGGAGAGCGACTTCATACAAACTAAAGATATACCAAAAACAAGAAAATTTCTATCCACGCTCTCCTTGCGGAGAGCGACATTATTTGCCTGTCCTTTTTTGTGAAAACTATTGAATTTCTATCCACGCTCTCCTTGCGGAGAGCGACCAATGCATACCTGGAAGAAAATCAATCCGAACCCGAATTTCTATCCACGCTCTCCTTGCGGAGAGCGACTATATGTGTCCTATAATATGTACAATGCCACTAAGCATTTCTATCCACGCTCTCCTTGCGGAGAGCGACCTTCTCTCTTCTGTGTCGGATTCTCTTCCGGCGCTATTTCTATCCACGCTCTCCTTGCGGAGAGCGACCTTGATGGGAGGTTTAAACTCTGATGGATGAAGAATTTCTATCCACGCTCTCCTTGCGGAGAGCGACCGATTTGGAGCCGTCCAGCACTCGCAAATTGACATTTCTATCCACGCTCTCCTTGCGGAGAGCGACTTGCCTCGTAGACGTGTCGGTTCTCGTGATGAACATTTCTATCCACGCTCTCCTTGCGGAGAGCGACCCCCCCTCGGTCGTCCATTCGCCGCCGCCGAGCATATTTCTATCCACGCTCTCCTTGCGGAGAGCGACGCGTCTTGTCTCTTGTTATTGAGGTATGCGATAATTTCTATCCACGCTCTCCTTGCGGAGAGCGACCAATCGCAGGCCGAATCACGTCAAACGGGACGAAAATTTCTATCCACGCTCTCCTTGCGGAGAGCGACAGCAAAAGTGCACAAAACAGTGGGGTACTTTTGCGCATATGAAATAAATTTTATGGAGATTACATCTTCATGCTGACAGGCAAGGCTGTATTTTACCCTTTCTGCCCCTGTTTTTTCCATATTTTCTGGTGCGAAGGAACCGGGAATTTTATGATTGCCTTCCCCTCGCACTAAGCAAACAAGATTCCATCCTGATCAAAATCCGGGTGCAGACCCACATGCTCGACTTTGCTTTTGTAATGGTTTCCCAGTTGATAAAAGCGCAGGCTGTCCGATTCCGAATCGATCAGTTCGGTCAATTTTGCTTTGAACATCGTGTATTGCGCAGCATCCAGCAGGCACTCAAATACGGAGTTTTGCACCCGCTGGCCGTAGTCTACACAGACTTTTGCTACTTTGCGCAGCCTGCGACGACCGGCGGCTGTTTCGGTGTTGACATCGTAGGTTACAAGCACCAACATAACGGCACCTCACTTCCAGAAAAACGGTGGGTACACTTCCAGGTCGCCGCGCAGAGCACGGGCCAGCAAAAGCGCCTGAACATAGGGCACCAGCCCCCAGGGCAGTTTTTCTTTCAAAAACGGATGGGTGATCTCTTCCTTCTTTTTGTTCTGCCATGCGGTCAGGAAAGCTTTGCGGCCATCATCCGTCAGCAGTACGGCACCATTTTCCTGTTTTTGCAGGTGTTTTGCCGTGATGATCTTTTGATTGATGCAGCTGATGACCAGCCGGTCTGCATAAACCGCTCGCAGTTCTTCCATCAGGTCAAGTGCCAGACTTTTGCGGCCGGGGCGCGGGCGGTGCATAAAGCCAACATAAGGGTCCAGGCCCACAGCGGTCAAGGCGGATGCACACTCCCGCGCCAGCATGCTGTAGGCAAACGAAAGCAGCGCATTCACATTGTCCAGCGGTGGACGGCGGCTGCGGCCCTCAAACACAAAATCCTGCTTTTGCTGCAGAATCAGGTCATTCAGGCAGTCAAAGTAGCGCTGGGCTGCCTCGCCTTCCAGGCCGCGCAGCTGTTCCGGATCATCGCTGGTCTGTATCAGCGGCAGCGCGGCGGCCAGCTGGGTGGAGGTGCGCTTCAGTTTTTCGACCGGGACACGCTGGGGATGATCGCGGGTTGCGCGTTCCAGCACCCAGCGTGCGTTATACACTTTACCAAGGATAAAGCTCCGGGCATAGCGACAGCTCTGGGCCGGGTCATCCGACACGCGGTACTGCGTCTGACGCAGCAGCACATTGCCGCGTTCTTCCCCCACGGTGCGGGCCTGAAATCTGCCATACGGGTCAAAAAAGCAAAGGTCAATGCCCCGCCGGGCACAAGCTCCCATCAAAGCGGGGCTGGCACCCGCGTAAGTAAAGCAGACGATGCCTTCCAGCGTATGCAGGGCATAGCGGTGGGTTTCCTGCTTATTGCGGGTAACAACAAGGTTTTCGCCATCCAATGTCAGGTAAGCGTCCTCATTGATGACAAACAGGGTGTTGAGCAGCTTTCTCATGGCGCGCCCTCCTCAATATGCTCCCGCAGATACGCCGCCGAGTCTGCCTGCTGATACAGCGCCGGCAGGCAAAGCTCTTTCAGTGAGCAGGCATTGCAATGCTTGCCGGGTTTGCTTTTTGGGGTATAGCCGCGCGCAAACAGGCGGTTCATCTCATCCGCCATGGTCTGCGCGGTGCTGCGCAGTTCCGGTGTCAGGGAAACATGTTCCCGCTGCCGGGTTTCTTCATAAAAGATTTCCCCTTCCGGCACCTCGCACACCAGCATTTCTTCCAGCGCCATGGCCTGTGCGCAGAGCTGCAAACGATCGGCATCGTTTACCTTGCTGCGGCCATGCTTATATTCCACGGGCATGGGCTGCCACAAGCCGCGGCGGCCCTGCAATGACACGCCGTTTGGATCCTTGTGAAACTCTACCACATCGCAGTCGCCGGTCAATTTTAAGCGGTGGCTGACGACCCTCATACCGCGGGCGATCAGCAAATCGCCGCGTTTTTCCGTCAGGGTAACATCATGGCAGCGGGTATGCTGCAGGCGGCCTTCGGCGGTGCGTTGGTTTTCGGACCATTGTTGTTCCAAGTACGCAAGTGCCCATTGGCGGCGGCAGAATGCAAAGTGCTGGATGCCAGACATTTGCAGATAGTCATCAGTATTCATCATACACTTCCGGTGTCAATCCGTTCAGGGTATCGCAAGTAATATTATAATCTTCCACCCGGTGTGCTTGTGCCACACTTTCTTTTAGCTCCACATGCAGACAGCGATGGACCTTTGCCGAAGAATACTGTCCGTTTTTGCAGTTATGACGCCACCAATACAGGCGAACCACCTCCATACTGCCATCCGGGCGGGCAGAGGAAATATCGTTTTCAAACAGTGTGCGCAGCGTTTCTTTGATGATTTCTGCATCTTCATCTGTAAAGCCGGTCTTTTCTGCCAGCTGGCAGTTAATGCTGCCAAAGGTTGTGTACACGCCAAAAGCCACACGGTGCTTCATACCCATGGTATCGCTTGACTTCTTTTCGCCAGTCGTACCGTTCACGCTCTTTGTGATCTGGATATCATCGACATCAATCGGGTCCACGCTGAAAGCCGGATGAATAGATACCGGGCCGCGCACGCCAACGGAAACACCATCGCCCTTGGATTCTTTCCCCTTAAAGGCAAACACCTGGCCAAAGCTGCGCACATCCAGCCAGGTTTCACAGGCAGCCTTTGCATAAGCATCTTTATCTTTTTCAGCCTTTTTCACTGCTGGGCAGCCGTCTGCACGGTCTTTCAGGCTTTTGAAGCCATCATTGCAGCGGTCGTCTGACTGGACAAACACATTCTGGCCAAGGTCCATCATGCGGTTGCGGATCTTGCGTTTCAGGCACACATCCGAAATTTCACCCAGTCCCTCATACGTTTCGCGCGGGCGGTTTCCGTTCAGCGGGTCACCGTTCGGGTTCGCATGGTTTACAGCAATCACAAGTGCAAAGTCGATTTTATTCTGCAGCACAGCCATCTTTTATTCCTCCTGCTTTTTTGCTTTTGCTTTATATTCTGCATTTTCGGCCTTAAAGTCCATCATCTGGTCGGCATAGCCAACCAGATACAGCTCACCAAGTCTTTTGTTCGTAAAGTTTTCTGTGCCAATCTTATGTAATAATTCTTGCATCATCGCATACCTTTGGCTATCCATTCCGTTACGGTTTTTCATTCTGTTCAGGTACGGATTTAATTTTTTATCCAAAAGAAGTGTTGTTGTTGCCGGGTGCAGAGCAAACGCGGTTCTTAAACGCTCTGCATTTGTCAAACGTTTTTCGTTCTCCTTTCCTAGCTGAATCAACGCCCGTCTTTCAATCTGTTCTGCACAGGCTAAAATTCTCCCAAACAAATAGTTTCGGTCTTTAATGGTTTCATCAACATTCATCGGATAATCCACCTTCTTATTTCTATGATAGTACCCACGCACAAGGGCGCAGGCAATGTTTTGTGTTTTTTGTTGTTCCCAATAATCCAGGCCAATGCTGTTTGTTGCCCGATCTACCGCGCTGATCATCAAATCCCGCGGGAAGTGCTCCCCATTGGTAATACAGGGAATCAGTCGTTCGATTGTCGCTTGTTTCAGCTTTGCATCCACTTTTTCGCCATAGGCTGCTTTTGCAATGTCCGCCGGGGCAGGCGCACCAACAAAGACAACTTTCTTGATCTTGGGCTTTTTGCCCAGTTCCGTCGGCTCCTCTACACTGCGGTATTCCAGCTGCCATTGGAACGTATCGTGCCAATCCTTTATATTGGCAAGCAACTTAGAGCCCTGCAGTTCCTGATAGTACCGGACGGACAACCGGCCAGGTGTAGCAGAATCCAAAATCATGACCGCCGTTTGGGAACTGTCCTCCAACTGGTGCTGATACCCCAGAATGGCCCGGTTAAACTGCCGTGCAATTTCTTCTTGGGTATCCGCAGGCCACCTTTCTGTATCTTCCTCAAAATCGTCCCAATCATCGCCTGCTAGTGGATTATATTCCTGGGCAATATCGAAAGTATCCCCCAGCACATTGGGTACTGCTTCGTTCTGTGTTCCCCAAACAAGTACAGTCTGGTCCCCTGTATTTACCCCTTGCTTGCTGACCAACCATCGCAAGGCGCTGTGTGCCTTTTGGGTTGTTTCATAACCAATCGAAAGTGCCTGCGCTGCATCCGCAAAGCGCCCGCGGTAAGTATAATTCGTATTGTCATTGCTGGATATCAGCTTTGCACGGTCACCTGGGTTGCGGATCTTATACGGGCTTAATGTAGAAACCGGCATTTTGATTCCCTGAACTGTGCAATAGTCAATATCTTTTAACTGTGTTTCATAAAAGCGGATAAAGCTTTCTCGGACTGTTGTATCACGCGACAAATCAACATTGTCAACGCGGAACCGGACAAAAGATTCCGTCTGGTCACTACCGGTCAGCGTATCCAAAATAGGGGGCTTGTCTTCTTTGTTTCCCTGCCATTTTGTTGGCAGCGTTCCATTTTCATCTATAAACAAAATATTTGCCTTGACCAGGTCTGCGATCAGGCATTCTTTTTCCAGGTAGTGCAGGACTGTACACACAGCCGGGTGGGCATAAGGAGATGTACACCACGCTTGTAACTGCTTGTGGTAAAGCGACCATCCGGATTCTTTACTACCACCAAAAGTGGGATAATCTGCCGCAATATATTGCAGTTTATCCACTAGCGGGTGCGGCACCATGCCGGATGTCCGCGCCGAAGATTCCTCTGTGCAAGGAATGATCGTTGTCCTTTGATCTTGTGCCAGCAAGCCTGCATACTGAAAGTTTCCGTCCTTGTCCAGCTCCACTTCAATGTTGACCTGCTGCGTCGTGTGAGCCACCGGCAGTAGTGGAACTTTCCCAGGCTGCTGCTTTCCAATTTCTGACACGCTATTCTGGTAGGTTTTATAGCAATAGCTAAGCCAGCTCATTCCTGTATCACCTCCCTGTACAAATCATCGCAGTCGCTGACTGTTTCACCCAGCGTAAAGGTCTTCATCTTTTGCGGGTGGATATCGCGCACAATTTCGCATTCTTCCGGGCGGCAAAAACAGATTTTTCCGTTCTGCATTACCGGGTGCCAAAAGCGTTCCTGCATCACGCCTTTCCCATTTTCGTCCGCATAGGTAATGCCGTGCTCCATTAGGCCCAGGTCCAGGGATGAAACATCATCATAATGCCCTTTTCCCAGGCCAAAAATGCAGGGTTCAATATACCCCTGGCATTCGCGTGTTCCCAAAAAGATATCTCTTCTGCCGCCGCGTTCCAACATACGCTTTGCAATAGCGTAATGTTTGTTTTCATTGCGGTCTTTTTCCAGGTCTGGGCGATGTTCGTTCCATTCAAAATGTGCCCGCACCTGGTAGCAAACATCGGAAAGGTACGTATAGATGGAAAGATCGTTTTTTCCATTGTTATACATAATGGGACGGATGCCTTTGGATTGTCTTTCAATCGGGTTCATCACGCGCAGTTCATCAATTACCCAGGTGAACGTTGGTTTCCAATAGCAGCTTTCATAAATGCCCTTCAATGCCTGGTAGGTGGGCACCGGGTAGCTGAATTTTTCGCCGCCTACGCGGGTAATTGGGTCGCTGAACAGTGCATAACGCCCATATACCTGCATGGATATTGAATTTTCGTATTGCAAAGTCTAACCCTCCTTGTTAAGCAAATTGTATCGGCATAAATCCGGGGCTTGTCTGAATTCCCTTTTCGTCATCGTAATATTCCTTGTTAAGAATTGTCACTGCTCCTTCTTTTACTGTGTACAGTGCGCCTTGATCTGCCAGGCGTATTTTTTCATTTGTTGTAATACCAACGGTAAAGCGTTGTGCGTCCCGCAGCATTTTGGGGGTAAGCGGTTTACTGGACGAAAGTCTTGTTGCCATATCCGCGCCATCTTCCCCATAGGGAACCACCACCGGCGTTGTAATGTCCTCCAAAGCATGGAAATTCCTTTCTGCCGTGGCAAACGCCTGCCGGAGCAAGTAATTGGGGAACTTTTGTTTTCCTGTTGTCTCTTTCCAGGCTAGCACACTTTCCTGATTATCTGACAAAAGGTCAAACAAATTCACTGTTTTTGGGGGAATGTACCCTTTTAATTCAACCGGATCGCCCATCCGTTCCTGTTGTTGGGACTCTGCATAATAAAGCTGGTAGTACCTCAAAATACTTTCCGGCTCTAACAGGTCCGCATCCCTTTGTAATTGCTGCAGCAGGTGCCGTGTGGCTTCCCTGCCGTTGCGCAGTTCCGGAAGTCGATCCAGATTTTCCAGATTGTAGGTTTTAACAAGATACACCGTGCGGCATTTCCTTTCCGCATTGCGGTTGCATCGGCCGGAAGCCTGGGCCACACTGGGCAGCGCAGCCATACTTCGAATGACGCAATCAAAGCTTACATCCACGCCTGCTTCTATCAGCTGACTGCTTACACAGATCAAACGTTCCTGACCGTGTAAGGTGTTTAATTTTTGCTTAACTTCTGCGATAACATCTGCACGGTGCTTTGCACACAGGTGCGTGGTCAGGCAGTAAAGTTGTGTATGTTCCGGCTGGCATTGTTTCAAAGCCTCAAACACCTTTTCGACCGCCAAACGGGTATTCAAGATGATCAAAATGCTGCCATTCTCGTCTTGCTTGCTCCGTACAAATTCTGCGAGTTCTCCTGCCTGAAATCCATTTCCTGTTTCGGGCACTTCAATCTTTGTCCTTCGGAACTGCGCAAAGCGCAGCTGGTAATCTGGGACCAGGTCCACCGGCGATGCAAACCGCAAAGGGTTTGCTACTTCGCTTAGCGCTGGCTGTGTTGCCGTACACAAAACAACAACGCACCCCAAATAGTACGCCAAGAAATTTGCCGCCTGGTTGAACAAGTATGTATGGCAAATGGGCAGGGACTGTATTTCGTCAAACACCAAGATAGAATTTGCCAGTGCTGCCATGCGGCGCACATTCTGCCGCCTGCTGCAAAACAGGGTTTGCAGCATCTGTACCATAGTTGTACATATCACCGGCGCTTCCTGCCAGCGTTCCAGCTGGCGGAGAATTTCGGGGTTCTCTGTATCCAGCACCGCATCCGTATGGTGCTCCAACAGATATTCACTGCCGCCTAATGCCTTTTTGAACTCCTGTACATTCTGTCCGATAATCGACCGGAACGGTGCAACATAGAAAATATGCCGGGCCGAAAGTTTTTTGGCCGCATGCACACAATATCGCAGCCCGGAAAATGTTTTTCCTCCGCCTGTTGGCACATACAAGCGGTAAATGCCCGGCTTTGCACATTCGCCTGCTGTCTTGCATTGCTCCGAAATTTCTGCACGCAAGGTATCTATTTTATGTCGGGGCTGCAAATTGTTCAGGAATGTTTCAACATTGCTTTCTATCAGATCCCATGGCGGAAGCTGCTCCGGGGGAAGGCATCCTTCTTGATTATAATAGTTGCCTGAATCCAACCAGTCTGCATCGATCAGGGCTGCAAACAAAAATCTGTGTGCCAACCCCAACATGACCTGATAGATACAAAGCCGCGGCTTCTTTCCTTCCTGCGTTCGGATTTTCTGCACAAGACATTCTACCTCCTGCGCAGCTTTGGCAAACATTTGCCGTATCTCTGTTTCACTTATGCAATCCGCAAAAAAGGCCCGGCAGCTTTCTTCATATAGCTCTTGAGCCTGCTCTGAATACATATGTTTTATCCAGGGTTCTACTCCACCCAGGTCGAAAACATCCATACGTTCAGAGTGATGGGATCCGATTGCCAATGCTGCCATTTGCGCAGTCAAGCGAGAAGGTGGTGAAGCTGTTTCTCCGCCATAATTTTCCCATAGCCACCGCATTCCGGCGCTGGAATGATTGATTCTTTCGTTTGTCTGGCCTCTCAGATGTTTTTGCACGTTGCTATGAGATTTCCCAGCGTCATGGAGCCAGCCTGTAAGACGGCCCAAGTTTTCAAGTCCCAGCGGCTGGCACGCCCGTGCGCAGTACTCGGCCACGTTTTCACTGTGTTGTTTTAGGGATTGTATTTTCCAGACGCCATTGATTTGTTTGGTATGACCGAGTAACATGGTAATCATCTCCTTGTTTCTTTTATTATAGCAGATAACTCATCCCATAATTCGGACTTTCACTCCAGTTCTGCAATCTTTGTCATACTATCCAAATTTATCCATGTAGAATTGTTAGTTATTCCCATTAGCAGATATTTTTGATAAAATAAAATATTATAGGGTTTATGAATTCACTTTCTTATATTACTTCTTCATCTTACCGAAAAATCATTTACGCAAGGAGTGAAAAGCCATGAAAAGGAAGTTATTCTCATTTTCCGCCAGTGTTATCACCGCAATAATGCTTACAGCTTGTGCTGCAGCGCCAGAAAATAAACCTGCTTCCTCCGCTGCTCTTTCCCCGACCAGTGAAGCTGTTGCCACAGCTATATCATCATGAACGAAACTGTTGAATATCCTTACGCAGACTTATCTGGCATGGTAGTTGTGAAAAATCAATCCGGACAAAAGCTAGTTCTGGATGTTTACGGCAATGAGATAATTTCCGCTGGGCAATATGAAGATTTAGCCCCCGCGCGCGATGGCTGCGTATGGGCAAAACAGAATGGCCTTTGGGGCTTGCTGCAAGTACAGGATTATACCGAAAACAATGCCGACATTATTCTGCCGGATGGATGCATTGCACCAGATGTAACGCTTAGCCGAATTGATAGCCTTTGTACCTGCACCACTGCTGATCATGGGCTGGTTATGCGTAAAGGTCCCGGTACAAATTATGAAAAAATGGATAATATCCCCTACGGTATCATCGTATGGGAATGCGGCTATAGCAGCAATGTGCCTGACTGGGTTGTTGTATATTACAGTGGGATTTATGGTTGGGTCAGTGATGAATACTTGGCTACCACTATTTATTCCAGCAGTAAATAATAAATAAAAAAGCAGGTGTTCATGTAGAAACGATATCGTCCTCCACGTGAATACCTGCTTTTTATAGCTTCTTTTATTATATCTGTTCTGTGCCGCTATTTGTCTCTGTATGAAATAAATAGCCGCTATATGCATTTGAATGAGGTGCTCTGTTTGTTTGCTTTTTCACCTAAAAGAATCGCGTAGGAGGCTCTCTTAACTAAAGAGCCGACCTCTCACACCACCGTGCGTACCAACCGGTACACGGCGGTTCAACCGCATAAGTGCAAGGACTCGCAGTAGCGCCTGAGGATACTAAAATATCCTGCTTCTGCGAGTCTTTCGTTTGCAATGGAACCTTTTAATACAGGACTACCGGCGATACGCCAATAACCCAGTCTGGAATTGCCCCACTGGTACTATTCCAAAATTCTTCGTTTGAGTTTCATTACTCATCGATATAATCTTTATCGAACCACTCGCCTAGCGAGTGGTTTTAGACATACAAAAAAGCACCTTAGCTTACGCTATGGTGCTTTTCCTGGTGACCCGTGCGGGAATCGAACCCACGTTAACGGCGTGAGAGGCCGCTGTCTTAACCGCTTGACCAACGGGCCATAAAAAAGAGAAGCCGGCATCTACCTATTTTCACAGGCCGTTTCCAGCCAACTATCTTCG
>ERZ791821.994-NODE-994-length-18631-cov-5.373547_pt1 | contig 18631 bp, 20 predicted proteins | sample MGYA00510300_ERZ791821 | MGnify/ENA primary metagenome ERZ791821 (study PRJEB30046, sample SAMN00792034) | human gut metagenome | study: EMG produced TPA metagenomics assembly of the A metagenome-wide association study of gut microbiota in type 2... | reverse complement strand
TTAAAGAAATGTAAATCATCTTACAGCTCTTTACAGCAGGAGCGAAAAAGCTCCCGACAATGAAGTCCCTGGACGCTGACAAGAAGTCTGCGAAGTCAGAAAACAGCACTTCCACAGCAGCACCTGAGAAGGAAGAAGTTATCGACTTCTCCAAGGTAAAGGTAGAGCCTTTATTTGAGGAATTTGTTGATTTCGATACTTTCAGCAAGTCAGATTTCAGAGCTGTAAAGGTTAAAGCGTGTGAAGCTGTTAAGAAATCCAAGAAGCTGTTACAGTTCACTCTGGATGATGGAACAGGCACAGATCGTACGATTTTAAGCGGTATTCACGCTTATTACGAGCCGGAAGAGCTGGTTGGAAAAACCTTAATTGCGATCACTAACCTGCCACCGAGAGCCATGATGGGAATTGAATCCTGTGGAATGCTCCTCAGTGCAATCCATGAGGAAGAGGGAGAAGAAAAGCTCCATCTTCTGATGGTTGATAACCACATCCCGGCTGGTGCAAAGCTGTACTAAAATTAAATATAAAATGTCTAAAACCATGATGTCAGACCGCATTTGACAACAATTTGACAACAAAATTTGGGAGAATGATGAATCGTTATGAAGCATGACGAATTTCAGGTGAAAGGGCACAGGTTTGGGCAATGAAGTAAGAGCACTTCTTAGAGTTAATCTAAGAGGTGCTTTTTTTCGTCCTTGGAAAGTCACATCCCAGCGGTCAGCTTCTGTAAAACAGTAAATCTAATTTTGGAGGAAAACATCATGGATAAAAGTTATAAACCAATTACAAGTATGAAAGAAGTACCAGAGCAGCTTAGAAAATTACGCCGACAGTATCTGCGCTATCAACAGGCAGAAATCATTTACAGTATCTCCCATAAGAAACTTTTGGAACTTGCAAGTGATGCAGGTGCGATTTACAGAATAGATGGAACGGTACTGATTAACAAGGATATTTTTGATACTTATCTGGAACGATTCCATGAACCGGCGACAGGAAAAGGTAGGGAGGAAATGATGGATGAGCGGTAATGTATGGATGTTTTCAGATGAGATTGACGATGAAGATCTGGAATTTATGAGCCATGACTACGTGACCTACAATATGGCATGTGAATATTACAGACTGGGAATCAAGCCCGTAGTTCGTATGGCACATGAAGCCGGAGCAGTATATAAGATTGGGAAGAAAGTACTGATTCGTAGAAGTATATTTGAAGCGTATCTGCGAGAGCAGAGGAAGATTTGATAGAGGAGAAGAACATGAGTGAACAGAGAAAAATAATACATGATGATAACAATGGATTGGATTATGTGCTGGTGGGAGATTATTACATGCCGATGTTAGCCTTGCCGGAGGAAAACCGACCGATTGGTTACTGGGGAATACTTCGGAAACAATATCTGAAAAAACATAAATCAGGGATGTATTCTTATCTTTTGTTGACCGGAAAACAGGATCGCTATCTAGCAGATCTTAACGAACAGGCACAGGAATGGTATGAGCTGATTGAAGCACAAATGAGAATTGCGGATGGAGTTACCGAGGAACTGAAGAGTCAGAATCCTATGGAATGGGTGCGACAGTGTAACAACATCAGGAATCGTGTGCAGGAAATTGTATTGAGTGAATTGGTATATGTATAGGAGGAGCGTATGAGATACAGGATTGAATATGCAGATGGAAGATGCTGCAATTTTGCAAACAGCAGAAAAGATTTACTGGATTGGTTGAAATTGCTGAAAGATGAACAGATTGTTGATATTCGTAAAATATATAAAAGTGGTGTTACCGATTCAGTTCTAGATAGTTACCGGAGTTATCTGAAACAGTGAGATAACATGGAAAGGGCAGGTGTAAATCTATGAAATTGACAGAGGAGATTGAAGAATTTATCAATCTAACAATAACGGAGCATATGGGGAAAGAGTACGCAGAATGGAAAATAAAACAGCAATCTGTGGCAGAGCCAGATAAAGTTGAAGAGGAATATGAAAAGGTAATTGCTTCATTATCACCAGAACAAGAAGAGGCAATTACAAAATACTGTAATGCCATATTCAGCAGTGGAGCAGATACAGAAGAATTTTTTTATCGTCTGGGACTGAAAGATGGATTGAAATTAAGGAAAGTAATAAAAGTCATATTGAAATCTCTTTCGTAAGTAAGAAAGTAATTTAAAGAAGCATTGGCTGCAATAGTGGTTGATGCTTCTTTTTTGATTTTTTCAAAATCATCTGACATTCTCTGCTTTCCCGTGTGTGATTAGTAGAAAAAACAAATTTTTCTGCGAAAGTACCGTCCAAACGCCCTCTGAAACTTGCGATTAGTGAGGGAATATTTCATTTCTGCGAAAAAACTCGCAAAAGAGGGTTGGTAAATACTGTTTCCAACGCTTTATAGGTAGAGGAACAATTATTTTTCAAAAATTCTTCAAAATCATGTCCGTTTTTGTTCGTCCCAGTACAGAGTATGTGAAGGGACTAATGAAATTAAAAGAAAAAATGATAAAAATGCAAAAAAATATCACGATTCTTTTGCATCATGTCAAGTCATTTGACTTTAGTAATTAGAGGACGTTTTGGAATGTTCCTTCGCTGAACCTTGACAATTGATAAGTGCACCCTGGAAGTCTACCAGGAGTTCTGCCATGACCTTTCTTTTTCTGAGAGCAAGCGGAATCATAATGACACTCCCGATGATGGGCGGCTGACCAGAGCCTTATGGTCAGTGACCTGCTGATGCAGGCAGAGGCAGTCTGAGACGACTGCAGGTGACAGGGAAACGCACGATAGACCGCTGATGCAACAAGTAACTAATAACAATGATTAAAGGGTAAAATGCCCGGAAAGGATGTAACAACTATGAATAGAGTGATTTTAATGGGAAGACTGACAAAGAATCCGGAGATCAAATATGCTGGAAAAGATAATGATATGGCAGTAGCCAGATATACTCTGGCAGTGAACAGAAGATATAAACGTGACGGAGAACAGGAAGCAGATTTTATTTCGTGTATCACGTTTGGTAAGAGTGCAGAGTTCGCACAGAAATATCTTCACAAAGGAATGAGGATTGTGATTGGTGGTCGTATCAGTACCGATAGTTATAAGGATAAGGACGGGAAAACAATTTATACTACAGATGTGATTGTGGAAGAACATGAATTTGCCCAGAACAAGGACAGCGGTGCTGGGGTAGATTCATCAGAAACATCGAAAACAGATAAGGACGGATTTATGGAAGCATCTGAAGGAGAAATTCCATTTAATTAATTTAGAATAAATGGTTGGAGAGGATGCCTAGACAAAATGCATCCTCTTTTCCATTTTTACAGAAGATATCAAAAACACAGATATTCAACCTAACGAAATCGTGATATAATCAAAATATGTTTGAACGAAAAATACGGAGGTAGCTTATGGGCGTAAGTTATAACAGATTATGGAAAATGCTCATAGATAAAAATATGAAGCGGATAGAAATGCAGTACCTTACTGGGATCAGCGGAAACATTCTTGCACGGATGGGGAAAAACCAATATGTATCAATGGAGACGATTGAGAAAATTTGCAAGAAACTGGACTGCACCGTGGATGAGATGATGGAATTTACAGATGATGAATAATAGGAGGTTGCTGCAATGACAGATACACAACAAAGAGTAGCTGCGAAAGCATTTGCGAAAAACTGGAAAGACCGTGGATATGAAAAAGGCGACAGCCAGATTTTCTGGGTGGAGCTTCTCACAACGGTATTTGGTGTGACGGAAATATCACAGTTTATTTCTTTTGAAGATCAGGTACACCTTGACCATACCAGTTTTATTGACGGGTATATCGAGAAAACCCATGTCATGATTGAACAGAAAAGTATCAACAAGAGCCTGACAGCTGCTATCCGACAGTCCGATGGATCTATGCTGACACCATTTGAACAGGCAAAAAGATATTCTTCTGAATTGCCGTATTCAAAAAGACCAAGATGGATTGTTACCAGTAATTTCCAGTCATTCTATATTTATGATATGGAAAAGCCGGGCGGTGATCCAGAGATTATTCAGTTGGAGAATCTGGAAAAAGAATACTATCGTTTACAATTCCTTGTGGATGAGGGAAATACAAATCTTCAGAGAGAAATGGAAGTTTCCATTGCCGCAGGTGAAATTGTAGGGCTGCTGTATGATGCATTGGCAAAACAATATGTTGATCCAACAACAGAGCGTGCAATGAAAAGCCTGAATATCCTTTGTGTTAGGATGGTGTTCTGTCTTTATGCAGAGGATGCGGGTATTTTTGGCCAGCATGGCATGTTCCATGATTATCTGGAAGAGTTTGATGCAAGAAAAATGAGAAAAGCGATGATCGAACTTTTCCAGATTCTTGATACAAAGCCAGAGGACAGAGATCCTTATCTGAAAGATGATAACCCGCAGCTTGCAGCTTTTCCGTATGTGAATGGTGGACTTTTTGCAAATGAAGATATTGAGATTCCACCGTTTACAGATGAAATCAGAAATTTATTGTTAGAGAAAGCATCAGCAGATTTTGACTGGTCAGAAATCAGTCCGACTATATTTGGCGCTGTGTTTGAGAGTACGTTGAATCCTGAGACAAGACGCTCTGGCGGTATGCACTACACCAGCATTGAAAATATTCATAAAGTCATTGATCCACTGTTTCTGGATGATTTGAAAAATGAACTGAAAGAAATTCAGCAGATAACGGTTCAGAGAACAAAAGATAAAAAGCTGAGAGACTTCCAGACAAAGTTATCAAATCTTCGGTGGCTTGATCCGGCATCGGGAAGTGGAAATTTCCTTACAGAGACATATATCAGTATCCGGCGATTGGAGAATGAAGTCATAAAAGAATTGCAGAGAGGACAGATTACTTTTGGCTTTGATGAATCTTCCCCGATTCATGTTTCTATTGATCAGTTTTATGGAATTGAGATTAATGATTTTGCTGTTACAGTTGCCAAGACTGCATTGTGGATTGCAGAATCCCAGATGATGAAAGAGACAGAAGATATCGTTCATATGAATCTGGATTTTCTGCCGTTGACGACAAATGCGTTTATTGTGGAAGGAAATTCTTTGCAGATTGACTGGGAGAGTGTTGTACCAAAATATCAGGTTTCCTATATTATGGGAAATCCTCCGTTTGTGGGTGCTAGAGTAATGAGTTCTGAACAGAAAGATGATGTGAAAGAAATTTTTCAGGGCTGGAAAAATGTAGGAAATATGGATTACGTTTGTTGCTGGTATAAGAAATGCGCAGATTTTATGAAGAATACATCAATACGAGCCGCATTGGTTTCGACAAATTCTGTTTCCCAAGGAGAAAGCGTTGCTAATTTGTGGAAACCACTATTGGAAAATGACGTGCATATTGATTTTGCATATCGAACATTTCAGTGGGATAGTGAAGCAAAGATAAAGGCCCATGTGCATTGTGTGATCATTGGATTTAGTATTGCACCTTATAATAAACCAAAGAAAATATTTATAGATGAAAGATATCAAATTGCAAAAAACATCAATGGTTATCTTTTGGATGCAGCGAATGTATATGTTGAGAGCAGAAACAAGCCTATCTGCAATATTCCAGAAATTGGAATTGGAAATAAGCCAATTGATGGTGGGTATTATCTTTTTGAAAAAGAGGAAATGGAAGAGTTCATAAAAAAAGAACCTGAAGCAAAAAAATATTTTCGCCCGTGGTATGGATCAAAAGAATTTATTAATAGGTCACCGAGATATTGTCTTTGGCTAGGTGAGTGTAGTCCTGCTGAATTAAGAAAACTTCCATTGTGTATGGAAAGAGTAAGAGAAGTAAAAGAATATCGTCTGCAAAGTACAAGTGCTGGAACTGTAAAATTAGCTGAAAGACCAACAAGGTTTCATGTGGAAAATATGCCAAAAGGACAGTATATAGTTATTCCTGAAGTTTCATCTCAGAGAAGACGATATGTTCCGATGGGATTTTTTACACCTAATATTTTTTGTAGTAATCTTGTGAAAATTATTCCAGATGCAACACTCTATCATTTTGGAGTGCTCACATCTAATGTACATATGGCGTGGATGCGTGTTGTCTGTGGTCGATTAAAAAGTGATTATCGTTATTCTAAAGACATTGTTTACAATAATTTCCCATGGCCTGAGCCGAGCACTCAACAACGGCAAAAAATTGAACAGACTGCACAGGCAATTCTTGATGCCAGAGCATTATATCCGGACAGCAGTCTAGCAGATCTTTATGATGAATTGACTATGCCGCCGGAACTGCGAAAGGCACATCACCAGAATGATATGGCAGTCATGCAGGCATACGGATTCACAAAAGGCAGTGAAGCCTATAAAAGCGAAGCTGCCTGTGTTGCAGAACTGATGCAAAGGTATCAGAAATTGTGCGAGGAACAGAAATAGTAAGGAGCAGAAAAGTTGAAAAATAATAACATTGAGAAAACAGAGTTTCTAAAAATAGTATATTTTGATGAAGCTGCTGCACAGGATTATGTTGATGTTACCAATGGAGGACGGCTTGATTGGTCAACACAGGAAAATAAAGAAAAAATAGCTAAAATAGTTGCTGAAATTGAAGCTCAGGCCAAAAGTGGCTTTAATATTTTGAATTATATTAAAGCAACATTTCAGGGAAAGGTTGATGCCAGTGCTTCCGCTGAGCTGACCAGTGCTTTTGACAAAACAATAAAAAATACGTTGCTTACAGATTATATACAGGCAGCCTCCAAAGATGAACACGTAAAAAAATTCGAGAATAGTGGTGTTTATGCTCCAGAAAATTCTGTGACATTATATAAAATGCTCAGTTCATATTTGACAATTGTGCCTAAAGAAGAAATGCCAATAGATATGGAAAAATTAAATGAGGCAATATTAGGTGAACGGGGTTATTATGATATGCTTTTAAAGACAGAGAAAGAGCGGAAAAGCATATTGAGATTTAACCTTCAAGCATTTAAAAACAATTATAACCTTGTCGATTTGAGCAAAATGAAGCTGACATATTTCGGAATAAAGGTTGGAACTTGTGGCGAAAATCATTTATCAATTGATAAAGAGTTTGATTTTCAACCAGCAGAAGACAAGACTACAGCAGAAGAAATTGTTGAGGGAGAAAAGTCTGTTGCTGAAGAAGAAAAAGAATTAGATGTTTATGATATAGTATTGGCAGGTGTGGTACGTGAAGAAGATTGAAATTTTTGTAGGATCTGATTCTGCTTTTGAAAAAATTGTTCCGAAAAGTGCAAGAAATCTTAGTGAAATGGCAGCGAAACTTGATGATGGTAATAAAAAAATGGATGTGTTTGTTAACATTCCAGGGCAGCCAGAACCAAAGCCTAAGAAAAAGAAGAAACCGAGAGTGCAAGATTTTGTTATTCATGCAGATGAGTACTGTAGTGTTCAGGAACATGTAATTATAAACTTTATAAATTTTATTTTCCAAATGTCCATAACAAATATGTACATTCAAAATCCACCGAAAAATATTCGGAGCAGATATATCGAACATTTGATAAAAGTATTATTCATGAAACACAACAGCCATATTTGGAAGTTTCAAAGGAAATGATACAAACATTTAACAGCCAATATAGTGAAAGAGTGATTGGTCAGGAAAGAGCAAAAAAGAAATTGCTTCAGGCAATATATCCTTTGGTAGATGGTAAGCAGAGTAAGCCTGTTGTAATATTGTTATATGGAGATTCAGGGCTTGGAAAGACGGAATCAGCACAGTATATGGCAGAATTGATGGGTGGAAAATTATTAAGAAAGCAGTTCTCTATGTATCAGAATAATGAGTCAGCCAATTACATTTTTGGTGGAAGATATAACGAGAAAAGCTTTGCACAAGATCTTTTGGCTAGAGAAACAAATGTACTGCTGTTTGATGAGTTTGATAAAGCGTTATCTGTATTTCATAGTGCATTTTATCAATTATTTGATGAGGGGATTTATGAAGATCATAATTACAAAGTGGTAGTAAATAAGGCAATTATTGTGTGTACTTCAAATTACAAAACAATTGATGAGATAAAAGAACATCTGGGATTGCCTATATATAACCGTTTTGACTCAATTATTAAATTTGATGATTTACCAGATATGGCAAAAGAAAAAATTGCGGAGAGGGAAATAGAAAGGTTAAAGAAAGATTATGATATCGAAGACAGAGAGCTGTTCGACAAAATAAAGGAAGGTGCAGTTACTCAATCAAATGCAAGAGAAATAAAACATTTGATTAAAGAGACTTTTTCACTTGTAGCACTCAAAAAAATATGTGGTGAAACGGAAATATAATTCTCTTAGCGAAGCTAAGAGCGCACTTCTATACAGGTGATTGCATCTACCTGTATCGTGCGACCTGCGGTGCTGTTCCCGGATTTGAAAAATCCCAATCCATGGATATAGCAAAATCATAGATTTCGGACAAGGGGAAAGCCTTTTGCGGCGGCATGCATATTCTTAGTTTTATATTAATCAAATGAGTTAGAAACAGATGATATCGACAGAGAAGGTAGAATATGGTATTTGAATGAAAATGTAAAATTTAAAGGGGAATTTTAAATGTTAAGAGATATTGCAGGCATAAGATTATGTGGTGCTAATTTTGATGAAGTAACGAATATATTATTATTAGATCCTCATGAGGGAAATAAGGTTAAGCCAGTTAAAGGGACTTTGCTTTATGGGAGAAATGGTGCAGGAAAGAGTACATTGGCTAAAGCGGTACGAAAGGCAAAGGGTGAGAGTCAGGATACAATTAGTCAAGCTGAATTTTTAAGCATTAACAATTTGCCAATTGAATTAACAGAAGAAGAAAAGTCGCATGTTTTTGTATTTGATGAAGAATATATAGATAAGAATGTAAAATTCCATGAGTCAGGATTAGATACAATTATTATGCTAGGACACCAAGTTGAGATTGCAGAGCAGCTTCAGGAGGCTCAAAAAAATTTAGAGAAAGCTAAGGGGGAATTTGACATCCAAGAAAAAACAATAATAGAGAATGAAAAAATTGAATGTAAGAATTCGCCAAAGTATCATATAAAAAAGATGAGATTAGCATTACAAGGAGATGATTGCTGGGCTGGAAGAGATAAGTTAATAAAAAACAATCGTCAGAATACAGGGGTTCGAGATGATACATATAAGCAGTTTATTACCCTTACTACGACAAAAACCAGAGATCAATTAATTATAGAGTTCAATGAAACATTAAAAGTATTGCGTATAGCGCAGCAAGGGGATGCAGCAATATCAACAAAAGTACCTATATTTAATAAAAAATATGACGAGACAAATATCTTAAAACTTTTAAGAACAAAAATTGAGAGACCGGAATTGTCAGAAAGAGAATGTTATTTACTTGAACTAGCACAAACAGGGAGAAGTAGTCAGCTAAATGATATGATTGATATTTTTTCAAATACTGAAACGTATATATGCCCTACATGTCTGCAACCGGTATCGGAGAAGTATAAACAGGATTTAGTGCAAAGCGTTCAGAAAGTACTAAGTAAAACGGTTGAAGAACACTTAGCAGAACTGCGTACAGTTATGGCAGAAGAAATAGAAATTGATTTTTCACCATTTTCAAAATTGGAAATGTCTACGAACTCATGTTTAGAAATATTAGCACAAATAAATATGGGGATTAGGAATAATAATTTGCTGATTCAAAGTAAGATTGATAATCCGTATTCTATATGTAATGGGGAGATTATATCAGTTTTGAATTTATTGACACAACTGAATAAAGCACTTGAAAATTTAGAAAATGAGCGATTGGAATATAACAAGAAAATTACTGATACAAAACCGATAATAAAGCGTCTAACTGAAATCAATAATCTTATTGCATATCTAGATATTAGAGAATTATATATCCAATATCTAGCATGTAAAGCACAATTGAAAAAAGAACATGAGAAGTTAGAGGAAAGACGAGCTACATGCACTAATTTGACAAAGCTTGTGGATGAATTAGAAGCGAAACAAAAAAATGTTAGGGTGGCTCTTTCGATTATTAATAGGAATTTAAGTTATATTTTTTTCTCAAACGATAGATTCAAAATTGATTATCGTAACAATAATTATGTATTGCTTTCTAATGGGAAAACTGTACAGCCCTCTAAAATATCGCAGGGAGAAAGAAACATAATAGGACTGTGTTATTTTTTTGCAAGCATTTTAGAAAATCAGGAAGAAACAACTGCTTATACAAAAGAATATTTGCTGTTAATTGATGATCCTGTGTCAAGCTTTGATATGGAGAATAAGACTGGGATAATGTCTTTCCTAAGATATCAACTAGGAAAATTTTTGCTTGGAAATGAATATACAAAATCAATTATTATGACACATGACTTGCTTACATATTATGATTCTGAAAAAATGTTTGGAGAGTTGATTGAAGCAAGTAAAGTGAAATACGGTGGAGATAAGCCTGTTTATAAACGATATGAATTGAAAAATAAAATATTAATTCCATTTCCGCATAATGGGCGTCAAGAATATACAGAATTAATGAAAATTGTGTATAGATTTGCTTTGGGGGATGCTGATGAATATGAATTGGTAATAGGCAATATTATGAGACAAGTATTGGAAGCATTTTCTACATTTCAATACAAAAAAGGTATTGAGGAGGTTTCTACAGATCGAAGTATATTAGCAATACTACCAGAAAAAGAATATCAAAGTTACTTTGAAAATTTAATGTATAGATTGATATTGAATAATGGAAGCCATAGACTTGATCAAACCAGATCAATGTCAGATATGAATTTTTTTACAGTAATATCTGATTCGGAAAAGAAAAGGACAGCAAAAGAAATACTCTGTTTTATTTATCTCTTGAATGAGAAACACGTGTTAGCACATTTGGATGGATGTTCTAATGTGCAATCCAATTTGTCAAAGTGGTGTAATGATGTAAAAAATAAAGTGGGGGCTTAAGATACAATATTTATTTTCTTAGAAAAATACAAACTTATAGTGTTTCAAAATTTAATATTAAAAAATGAGATAAACATTTCGTTGGTTTAGAAATATATCTCAGTTTTACATCAAGAATCGGTGCCAGTAATTGTACCGGTTCTTTTTATTTACAGAAAAGTAGGAGGTTGAAAAATTGAGCAGAGCAAAAAATCCCAAATATGAATCTATGTCACTGGAAGAACTGAAAGCCAACATGGAAAAAAGTAAAAAGGAACTGGAATATGCGATCCACAATAAAAATATTCTGGAGCAGAGAAAGAAGTTGGTGGAACGGAAGGAACGTTCCCACAGATTGATTGTTAAAGGGGCAGAGTTTGAAAAAGCATTTCCATTATCAAGAGATCTGGAACAGGAAGAAGTTCAGGACGTTATGGAGCAGTTACAGAACAGTAGTTACAACAAAAGTATTGTGCGACAGGTTCACATAGCAGCCTTACACAAAGAACAACAGCAAATTGCAGAAGCAGTTGAAAAAGCAGAAAGAGGAGATGACGGCTAATGGCACTGTATCATTTTTCAGTAAAGCAAGTTTCCAGAGGAAAAGGTCAGACAGTGGTTAATTCCGCAGCTTATATTTCGGGGCAAAAGCTTTATAACGATTACTATGGACAGACGCATGATTATACAAAAAAGTCGGGAGTGGTTTTCACAGAAATCCTGACACCGGAATATGTGCCGGAACGTTTGTCTGACCGGGAAACACTTTGGAATGAGGTAGAGCAGATAGAGAAAAGTAAACGGGCACAGTTAGCTTATTCTTTTGATATTGCTTTACAAAATGAACTGACATTGGATGAAAATATAGAATTGGCGAGAGAGTTTTGCTGGGAGCAGTTCGTAGCTCGTGGCATGATTGTAGATCTGGCAGTTCATGAGGGAAAATCAAAGAACGAAGATGAACCAGACAATCCACATTTTCATGTACTTGCTCCAATCCGTCCTTTTACAGAAGAAGGAAGCTGGGGAAACAAGCAGAAACGGGAATATGTTTTGGATGAAGACGGAAATCGGATTAAAGATGCCAAAGGAAAGGATATATTCAATGCTGTTTCTACTACCGGATGGAATGATCCGGAGCTTTTAAAGGAATGGAGAAGAGCGTGGACAGAGAAGGTGAACGAAAAATTCCGGGAATGTCACATGGCAGCAAGAATTGATCATCGCTCTTACAAAGAGCAGGGAATTGATTTGATTCCGACGATCCATGAAGGATATGAAGTTCGAGCAATGGAGAAAAAGGGAATTAAAACAGTGATTGGGGAACTGAACCGAGCTATCCGGCAGTTCAACCAGATGTTTATTTCTCTGAAAGAATCTATTCAGTGGATGAAGACAGCGTATGAGGAAATGAAAGCCGAACTGGATCGCAGGCAGAATCCGACACTTCTGGAAAGCTTGCAAGATTATTATGATAAGAAAACGCGGGGCAGACCACCGCTTCCAAATTTCTATGCGGAGATGAAACGGAGAGGGAAGAATCTCTCCAACTTACAGGAGTTTGCAAAATCTATCAATTACCTCCAGACTCATAAGATAGAGACAATGGAGGATCTGCAGGAAAGGATTGATGAACTGAATGGTGTTGTATCAGTCAGCAAAAAAGAAATTTCCGAAAAGCGAGAGCAGTTAAAGAAATTGGAAAATCTGGAAAAGATGGTAGAGGTAATAAAGACAAACCAACCATTGATTGATGAGTACAACCATTTCTTCTTTCAGAAAAAACGGGATAAATATTATCAGCAGCACAAAAAAGAAATCAATTATTACCGTAAATGTGAACGGGAATTAAAACAACATCTGGACAAAAATGGGAAAGTGCCAACTGTCAGATGGAAACGGGAAAAAGAAGAACTACGGACAACGATCGAAGAGTTGAAAGCAGATAATCAGCCTTATCAGGACGAACTTGCATTTGTAAAAAAGGTACAGAGTTGTGCAGACATTGCCAGATGTGACCGGGAAATGGCAGAAACAGATAGCTCCGGGCGTTCAGAAGAAAAAAGGGAGAAGCAGGTGAAGTTCCCGGCATTTCACGCAGCCCAGACAGAAATTATTCTTGAAGAAAAAAGTAAAGTAGAGCAACAGCCGGTGAACGAGACGGAGCAGAAACTAGAAAAGAAGACTTCTATTCGGAAACAGCTAGCTGAAAAGAAGAAAGAGTGTGAAGAACGTGATGTAAAGCAGCAGACAATGAAGAAAAAACGGAACTATGATGTGAGTTTATAAAAGTCTGTCAGCAGGACAGACTGGAAAGGATAATGAAAATGCAGTATACAGAAGAACAGATTGCAAGAGCAAACCAGACCGACCTTGTGTATTTTCTGAATGCACAGGGGGAACAGTTGGTGAAAAGTGGCAGGGAATACCGTTGGAAAAAGCATGACAGTGTAACGATATCCGGAAACCGATGGTATCGGCATAGTCAGAGTAAGGGCGGTTATCCGGTAGACTTTGTGATGGAATTTTATTATGCAACATTCCCGGAAGCAGTGAAAATTCTGATTGGGGAAGAAGGCGAAGGCAGGCAGAAGTCCTGCCCCGCCCCGTCTAAAGACTTCCGATTACCGGAGAAAAATGAGGATAATGAAAAAATCATGAAGTATCTGACAGAAAAAAGAGAGATTGAGAAAACACTGGTGGAAGATTGGATTGACAGAGGTGATATTTACGAAGAAAAGAAGCATCATAATGTTATATTTGTCGGCAGAGATGCAGATGGTATTCCGAGATATGCACACTGCCGGGGAACTGGTGAAATAAAATATCGAGGAGATGTAACAGGTTCTGATAAATCTTATGGATTCAGTTATAGAGGAACGGATAATCAGTTGTTTGTATTTGAAGCAGTCATTGATCTGCTTTCGTTTATCCAGTTATTTCCAAAAGATTGGAAAAAACGCAGCTATCTGAGTCTGGGTGGAGTCTCCAGTGTGGCACTGATGACTTTTCTTTCTGAACGCCCTCAGATTACTTCTGTTTTCCTGTGCCTGGATAATGATCAGGCAGGGAATGAGGCTTGTGAGAAACTGGCAGGAGAAATTTCAGAAGGATACAGTGTAATTCGCCTGAAACCATCTAAAAAAGATTGGAATGAAATTCTCTGTGATAAAAACGCTGACAGAAAGAAAGCAATTGCAGAAACAATCACAATCAAAGTATCAGAATCAGAAGAGATGGTGCCGATGTTGTGTTATGAAGACATTGAGCAGACTAGTGTGAAATGGCTGTGGTTCCCCTATATTCCATTTGGAAAACTGACAATCATTCAGGGCAATCCGGGAGAGGGAAAAACTTATTTTGCAATGATGCTGACAGCAGCCTGTACCAACAGAAAATTGTTTCCGAATATGGAAGATATCGAACCATTCAATGTAATCTATCAGACTGCGGAGGATGGCATGGGTGATACGATCAAGCCAAGATTGGTGGAAGCAGGTGCTGATCTAAGCAGGGTTATGGTGATTGATGATACGGAAGAAGCATTGACTTTATCCGATGATCGAATTGAAAAGGCAGTCAGGCAGAATCATGTGAGGCTTGTAATCATTGATCCGGTACAGGCGTTTATTGGAGCAGATGTGGATATGAACCGTGCAAATGAAGTGCGTCCGGTGTTTCGAAAACTGGGAATGATTGCAGAGAAGACCGGTTGTGCCATTGTGCTGATCGGACATCTGAATAAATCTTCCGGGACGCAGAGCACGTATCGAGGACTTGGTTCTATTGATATTATGGCAGCAGTACGAAGCTTGATTTTCATCGGGAAAGTAAGAAAAGATCCAACCACAAGGGTATTGATTCATGAAAAAAGTTCTCTTGCGCCACCAGGGGAGACAATGGCATTTAAACTGGGAGACGAAGAAGGTTTCCGATGGGTGGGAGCCTATGAGATTTCCGCAGATGAATTGTTAGATGGAAAAGAAGGAAAAGCAACAGAAACAAAGCTAGAGAGAGGGGCAAAGTTAATCAGGGAATTGCTTGCTGATAAAAAAGAAATTTCAATCAGGGAATTAGATGAAAAAGCAAAGGAACAGGGAATTTCCGGGCGAACAATGCGTGATGTGAGAAGCAGGATGAAGAATGAGTTGGAGTACCAAGTAAATGAAAAGCAGGAGAACAGTATTCGATTAAAAGAATGACAGGTGGCAGAGTCATTGAAGCAAATACAGATTTTTATAGATACCTTATCTGCCACCTGCCGTCTGCCAGTGTATGAAATTACGAAAACAGATTGCGAATCGCTTGCAACTTGCAATCAAACAAGATATAATGAAGAAAAAAGAGGAGGCGATATCTATGGCAAGAACAGCAAATGTATTTGCACGCGTCGAACCTGAAGTAAAAGAACAGGCGGAGCAGGTGCTTGATCGACTTGGAATTCCAATGTCCAATGCAGTAGGAATGTTTCTGAGACAGATTGTGCTCCAGAGAGGAATTCCTTTTGAGATGAAACTTCCAGCTTATGAGGAGCCTGTTGCATATGGCTCTCTGACAAAGGAACAGTTCAATGCAGAAATAGAAAAAGGCATGGAAGATATTAAGGCTGGAAGAGTGTATTCAGCAGATGAAGTTGAGGCAGAAATGAAACGGGAATTTGGTATATGAAATATAAAGTGATGTATACAGCCGGAGCAAAGAAAGATCTGCGAAATATTTTCAGACATATTTCAGAGGAACTGTTAGCTCCAGAGAATGCTGCAGGACAGACAGAGCGGATTATGACCGCAATTCGGAAGCTGGATACTATGCCGAACAGAAACCGGCTTTATGAGGAAGAACCGTGGTACAGCAGAGGACTTCGATTCTTTCCAGTGGATAATTACCTGGTATTCTATAAGACAGATGATGAAACTGAAACGGTATATGTAGTGCGAATTATGTATGGCGGACGTGATGTTCATAAACAGTTAAGTCAAACGGAAGACGTTTCAGAAGATTAAAATTGAATATTGAACCGGAGATTTAAGCAGTTAGTCTATAAAAAATAGGTTAGCTGCTTTTTTCATGCAAAAAAGGAGGTGCAGCGTATGGGATATGCACGTAAAGATGTAGAGAAAACAAAGAAAATAGCAAAGAAATTTGTACGCTATCAAGAAGGGGCAGAGCTTTACAGCATTGGACTGACAAAGTTCCAGGAACTGGCGAAAGAAGCCAAAGCAGTGTATAAGATTGACAAGGTTGCTCTTGTAAACTGTGAGATTTTTGAAAAGTATCTGGAGACATTTCGGATTGCGTAGGGAACAGAAGGAAATCGTGGAGGGACGAAAAATAGGGATTGACTTCTTGTCATACGAAAATTATAATGTGAATGTGGAGGAATAAGAACAGATATGGCGAAAATAGGAAGACCAAAGTCGGAAAATGTAAAAAAGAAAGTATTGAGTATCCGAGTGGAAGATTCTATGTATAAGTGTATCTGTGGTTATGCCAGGAAACACAAAATGACTGTGACAGAAGTTGTCTTGCAGGGACTGGAAAAAGTATTGAACAGACCTGAATAATATGTAGTCCTTCCTTTATTTGAAGGAGGATTTTATATGGCACAGACAAGAAAAGATCTGCGGGGCAGAGTCCTGCGGAAAGGTGAATCACAGAGACGTTCAGACGGGAGATATGTATATACTTATACGGATCCTCTCGGAAGACGTAAATATGTTTATGCACAAGACCTTGTAACGCTTCGGGAAAAAGAAGCACAGCTCATGAAAGATCAGATGGACGGTCTGGATATTTATGTTGCCGGAAAGGCTACAATAAATTTTGTATTTGACCGTTACATGAGTCTCAAAAACAATTTAAAACCAACGACCAAGAGCAATTATCTTTATATGTATGACCGATTTATCCGGGAGACATTTGGAAAGCGGAATATAGCAGAGATCAAGTATTCTGATGTGGTGCAGTTCTATAATCACCTGATTGAGAAGCAGGAACTGAAAATCAACACGTTGGAAACCATTCATACGTTATTGCATCCGACTTTTCAACTGGCTGTAAGGGATGACATTATCAGAAAAAATCCTACGGATGGAGTCATGGCAGAATTAAAGAAAAACTTAGGTATGAAAACCGGTGTGAGACATGCACTGACAATTTCGCAGCAGAGAGCATTTATGGAATATATTGCTACGCATCCGGTTTATTTTCACTGGTGGCCGATTTTTACGATTTTTCTTGGAACCGGGTGCCGAATCGGCGAAGTTTTAGGGCTTCGATGGGAAGATATCGATTATGAGAAGCGGATTATCAGCATCAATCATAATCTAACGTATTATCCGGTAGGAGAAGACCGGGCATCGGAAAATCATATTTCAACGCCGAAAACAGAAGCTGGAATGCGTACGATTCCCATGTTGGATACAGTGAAAGATGCTTTTGAAATGATCCGGGAAGAGCAGAAAGAAAATGGCTGGACAGATGCAGAGATTGATGGAATGACAGGCTTTGTTTTCTGTAACCGTTATGGAAATATAATGAATGCCCAGTCAGTCAATCGGGCAATCAAGAGAATCTCATCTGCTTATAATGCAACAGAAGAAATAGAGGCAAAAAAAGAGCATCGGGAGCCGGTGCTGTTGCCGGATTTTTCAGCGCACAGTTTGAGACACACATTTTGCACAAGGCTTTGTGAAAGAGAAACGAACCTGAAAATAATCCAGTCGATCATGGGACATAAGGATATTCAGACCACTATGGATATCTATGCAGAAGCGACAGAGGAGAAGAAACAGGAAACATTTGAACATTTGGCTGCAACAATGGATGTATTTTAAGAAGGGCTTATGAACCCTTTCATCTGACAACAGAAATAACCAAATGACATCAAATTGACAACAGATATGATTTGACAATGATTCATCATGAACGGTGATGAAGAGAAGACAATTTAATAGAAATAGCACAGCGAAGCATCACGAAGGGTAATGAAGAAAAATCAAAAAAATTCCCGACAATGAAGAGTCTTGACTCTGACAAAAAAGCAGGAAAATCCGGAGCAGTAGAAGAAGCAACTGCAAACGACAACAACGGATTCTTCAAAGACAACGCGAAGATTGACTTCTCCAACGTAAAGGTTGAGCCTTTATTTGAAGAAGAGGTTGATTTCGATACATTCAGCAAATCTGATTTCCGTGCCGTAAAGGTTAAAGAGTGTGTAGCAGTTCCGAAGAGCAAGAAGCTCCTTCAGTTCACACTGGATGACGGAACAGGTACAGACCGCACGATCTTAAGCGGAATCCACGCTTACTATGAGCCGGAAGAATTAGTTGGTAAGACATTGATCGCAATCACCAACCTTCCGCCAAGAAAGATGATGGGAATCGAGTCTTGCGGTATGCTGCTTTCAGCAGTGAATAACCTGAAGGATTCAGAGGATGAAGAACTACATCTTCTGATGGTTGATAACCATATTCCGGCAGGTGCAAAGCTTTATTAAGATGAGAAACTGAGCCTTGCGGCGGTGTGCGTTTGCGAACACCGACATAAGGCGAAAAACGCACGGAGACGCCAGTCGACGTGATGTAAAGATGTACCGTTTCACCAAATAGACGGGACGTACTTCATTTGATAAAAAACTAAAAAAACAGCGATTTA
>ERZ791821.971-NODE-971-length-19035-cov-3.815016_pt1 | contig 19035 bp, 17 predicted proteins | sample MGYA00510300_ERZ791821 | MGnify/ENA primary metagenome ERZ791821 (study PRJEB30046, sample SAMN00792034) | human gut metagenome | study: EMG produced TPA metagenomics assembly of the A metagenome-wide association study of gut microbiota in type 2... | reverse complement strand
CCCTTTGATACCAGATTGCTGCGTGCTTTGCACTCCGGCAATCATCAAAAACATTCGTAATCCGCTCATTTTTCTTCGAAAAATGGCTGCTTACGTCTTATCAAGAAATCGTTTAAAAATCAGGAGGAAAACAATGATGTCTAACCCAATCGTTACAATTACTATGGAAAACGGCGATGTGATGAAAGCAGAGCTTTACCCGGAAATCGCCCCGAACACCGTAAACAACTTCATCAGTCTGGTAAAAAAAGGCTTCTATGACGGCCTGATCTTCCACCGCGTCATCCCGGGATTCATGATCCAGGGCGGAGATCCTGCAGGCACAGGCGCCGGCGGCCCGGATTACTGCATCAAGGGTGAGTTCTCCCAGAACGGATTTGAGAACAACCTCGCTCACACCCCAGGCGTTCTCTCCATGGCACGTACCATGTTCCCGGACAGCGCAGGAAGCCAGTTCTTCATCATGCACAAAGCTGCTCCGCATCTGGACGGCGCATACGCTGCTTTCGGAAAAGTAACAGAAGGCCTGGAAGTCGTAGATAAAATCGCATCTGTCAACACCGACTACAGCGACAAACCGCTGCAGCCGCAGAGAATGGCTACCGTTACCGTTGAGACCTTCGGCGTCGAGTATCCGGAACCGGAGAAATGCTAAGGATGAACGATGAACTGATGTTAGTTGAACCGTCGGAGGAATACTTCGCCGAGCTCGCCGCCTACCGGAACGATTTTCTGGAAAACAGCGATTCCATGGACGGCTGCGGACCGCTTCGCCGGTTTGATGATATGAAGGCGTATCTTGAAGATACCATGCGGTATACCAGAGAGGAGACTCTGCCGGAGGGCATGGTTCTCGCAACACAGTTTCTGTGCATCCGCAAATCAGACAACCGCCTTGTCGGCATGATTCAGGTGCGCCACTACCTGAACGATTTTCTGCGCACCTTTGGCGGCCATATCGGCTACTCCGTCCGCCCGTCGGAACGCAGAAAAGGCTATGCCTCCTGGATGCTGAAAAATGTGCAGCCGTACTGCAAAAGCCTCGGCCTTTCCGAAATTCTGGTCTGCTGCCTGGATACCAACGAGGGAAGCCGCAGAACGATCCTGAAAAATGGCGGCCGGTTCGACGGCACCGCTTATCGTGCCGATGAAAACAAAACACTGGAGCGTTACTGGATCACCCTGTGATTTTTAATCTTCCATTTCGCATAGCTCTGAATAGTTTCACAAATTTTTCTTGACATCCATGTCATTTCACTTTATAATTTGGAACTGCAAGCGAACAATTCTGTTCTTATGCAAAATATATGCCCCTGGTAAAAAACCGACGGACAGGCAGGGGTAGTTGCCGAGCGTGGTTAAGAGCCACATTATTGATTGCGTTAAAAGCGCAAATTTTATGAGTTGATTACTTTATAATCGATGCTCTACGACGAGCACATCATCTTATGAAACGGTCAATAAGAGTACGTGACTATATATTTCTGCATAGGAAAACAGGGAGAAGCCTGGATTTTTGTCCATCCCCTGAAGTTTGCACAATACGATCATGTATAAATTTCGATTTTTAGACAGATGATGCACGTCATCTGTCTTTTTTTCGTGCTTATAGCCAAAGATGAACCCAACACCATTTTCTGAAAAAGGAGAACCAAACAATGTCAAAAGTTATGATCATCGGATGCGGCGGTGTTGCATCCGTAGCCATTCACAAATGCTGCCAGAACAGCGAAGTATTTTCTGAAATTATGATTGCAAGCCGCACCCTTTCCAAGTGCGATGCTTTAAAAGAAAAGCTGGCTCCGACCACAAAAACCATTATCACAACAGCAAAGGTGGATGCCGACTGTACAGAAGAATTAATCGCCTTAATCAAACAGTATCAGCCGGATGCCGTATTAAATCTGGCTCTTCCTTATCAGGATCTTACCATTATGGATGCCTGCCTTGCATGTAAGGTTCCTTACATTGATACTGCAAACTACGAAGCAGAAAACACGGATGATCCGGCATGGCGTGCGATCTACGAAAAGAGATGCGAAGAGCTTGGCTTTTCTGCTTACTTTGATTACTCCTGGCAGTGGGCCTATATGGACCGTTTCAAGGAAGCCGGCATCACCGGTCTTCTCGGAACCGGCTTTGACCCTGGTGTCACCAGCGTTTTTGCAGCCTATGCACAGAAACACTATTTCGATGAAATTCACACGATTGATATTCTGGACTGCAACGGCGGCGACCATGGATATCCGTTTGCAACCAACTTCAATCCGGAAATCAACCTCCGCGAGGTATCCGCTCCCGGTTCTTACTGGGAAAACGGCCACTGGGTGGAAATTCCGCCAATGTCGATCAAACGGGAATATAACTTCGATGAGGTAGGCGAGAAGGATATGTACCTTCTTCACCATGAAGAAATTGAGGCTCTTGCCAAAAACATCCCGGGCGTAAAAAGAATCCGCTTTTTCATGACCTTCGGCCAGAGCTATCTGACCCATATGAAATGTCTGGAAAATGTAGGACTTCTCTCGACCACTCCGATTACCTTCAATGGACAGCAGATCGTACCGATCCAGTTTTTAAAAGAGCTTCTCCCGGATCCTTCCACTCTTGGCCCGCGCACCGTGGGTAAAACCAATATCGGCTGTATTTTTACCGGTATCAAGGACGGAAAAGAAAGAAGCATTTACATTTACAACGTCTGTGACCACCAGGAATGCTACCGGGAAGTAGAGTCTCAGGCGATTTCCTACACCACCGGCGTTCCGGCTATGATCGGAACCATGATGGTCGTGAACGGCCTCTGGAACAAGCCGGGTGTCTACACCACAGATGAATTCGATCCGGATCCGTATATGGAAGCACTCAACAAGTGGGGTCTTCCGTGGAAGGTCGTAGAAAATCCTGTTTTAGTAGATTAAGCCTATGTATAAGATAAACGAACTGCCAACTCCCTGTTTTGTCATTGATGAAGGCAAACTGGAAGAAAACTTAAAGCTCCTGCACCAGGTAGAAGAACGCACCGGTGCAAAAATTCTGCTGGCTCAAAAATGCTTTTCCTGCTTTTCGGAATATCCGCTGATCGGAAAATATATCAGCGGAACAACTGCCAGCGGACTCTATGAGGCGCGGCTTGGAAAGGAAGAAATGGGGCTGGAGAATCATGTGTATTCTCCGGCCTACCGCCCGCAGGATATGGAAGAGCTCGCACAGATCTGCGATCATATTATTTTCAATTCAGAAAAGCAGCTCCGAACGTACCTCCCCGTACTTGAGGCTTCCGGAACCGCAAAAGCCGGACTTCGCATCAACCCGGAATGCTCCACGCAGGAAGGCCATGCGATTTATGATCCCTGTGCGCCCGGCTCCCGCATGGGCATCCGCGCCTGCGATTTTACAGACGAACTGGCTGATCTTGTGGATGGTCTTCATTTTCATACCCTCTGTGAACAGAATTCGGATGATCTGGAAACCACGCTGCGTGCCGTGGAAGAAAAATTCGGCAAGTGGCTTTTTAAAATGAACTGGCTTAACATGGGAGGCGGACATCATATCACCCGTGATGATTACGATATCGAACGCCTGATTTCCTGTATCAACCATATGAAAGAAACATATGGTCTTCAGATTTACCTGGAGCCCGGGGAAGCAGTTGCCTTAAACGCGGGCTACAATGTCACAGAAGTTCTCGATATTGTCGAAAATAACGGAAAAATTTTAATTCTTGACACTTCCGCCGCCTGCCATATGCCGGATGTGCTTGAGATGCCGTACCGCCCTCCGCTCAAAGACAGCGGACTGCCCGGGGAAAAGCCTTATACCTACCGCCTTTCCTGCAATACCTGCCTGGCGGGCGACGTAATCGGCGAATATTCCTTCGATTCCCAAATCCAGATCGGTGACAGACTGTATTTTGAAGATATGGCGATTTATTCGATGGTAAAAACCAATACCTTTAACGGAATCCCACTCCCTTCCATCGCGGTGATGGACAAAGCTGGAAACTGCCGAATCATAAAGGAGTTTGGATATGAAGATTTCAAAAACCGATTGTCTTAGAACCCCAAAAGCCGATGGCTTTTACATGCCGGGCGAATTTGAGCCCCACGAAGGCACGCTGATGATCTGGCCGTGGCGCCCCGGTTCCTGGAATTACGGGGCAAAAGCGGCAAGAGCTGCATTTGCAGAAATTGCAGAAGCAATTGCCGCTTATGAGCAGGTTTATCTTTTCGTCCGGCCACAGGATAAAGCATCGGCACAGGAACTGCTTTCCTCCGACCGGATTCATCTGATCGAAGCCCAAACAGAGGATGCCTGGGCAAGAGATACCGGCGCTACGTTTGTGGTCAACGATCAGGGCGGGCGAAGAGGCATTCAATGGGAATTCAACGCCTGGGGCGGCCAGTATGACGGTCTGTACTCCCACTTTGAACATGACCGTGAGGTTCCGGAACGAATCTGCAGTTTTCTCGGAGATTCCTTCTATAATGCCCGCCCCTTTGTTCTGGAAGGCGGCTCCATCCATGTTGACGGGGAAGGAACCCTGCTTACGACCGAAGAATGTCTGCTGAGTCCGGGGCGCAATCCTTCTCTTACAAGAGCGGAAATTGAAGAAAAGCTGCGTCAGTATCTTTCGGTCGAGAAAATCATCTGGCTGCCTTTTGGTATTTACAACGATGAAACCAACGGCCATATCGATAATATGTGCTGCTTTGTAAAGCCAGGAGAAGTACTTCTTGCCTGGACAGATGACGAAAACGATCCTCAGTATGCCAGAAGCAGGGCCGCTTTTGATCTTCTCTCCCATACCGTTGACGCGAAGGGACGAAGCTTTGTAATTCACAAGCTGCCCATTCCAAAGCATCCCATCTGTATTACAGAAGAAGATCTTCTCGGCTATGATTTTGAAGCTGGCGAAGACCAGCGGGAAGCCGGGGAACGCCTTGCCGCCAGCTATATCAATTTTTATCTTGCCAATCACTGTGTCCTTCTTCCCCGTTTCGGCGATGAAAACGATACCGTGGCTGCAGAAATTCTCGGAAAATGCTTTCCGGATCGACGGATCCTCCCTGTCGATGCACGCGTCATTCTGACCGGCGGAGGCAACATTCACTGTATTACCCAGCAGATTCCGGCAAAGAAAAGAGGAAACAGATTATGAGAAATATAAAAATTGCCGCACTGCAGTTTTCATGCTGCAGCCAGGTACAGGAAAATATAGACAAAGCAGAGACCATGGTCCGTGAAGCCGCTTCCAACGGCGCCAATCTCATCCTTCTTCCTGAATTATTTGAAAGACCGTATTTTTGTCAGGAAAAGCGATACGATTATTATGATTATGCCCTGCCTTTGACAGAAAATCCCGCTGTCCGGCGTTTTCAGGCCGTTGCCGGAGAACTTGGGGTCGTGATTCCGGTCAGCTTTTATGAAAGGGATGTTCAGCGCCTGTTTAATTCCATTGCCATGATTGATGCAGACGGATCCATTCTTGGCGTTTACCGCAAGACCCATATCCCGGACGATCATTTTTATCAGGAAAAATTCTATTTCACTCCGGGAGATACGGGATTCAAAGTCTTTGAAACACGTTTTGGAACCGTCGGCGTCGGCATCTGCTGGGATCAGTGGTTTCCGGAAACAGCACGATGCATGGCCGTTCAGGGTGCTGAAATCCTGCTCTATCCTACCGCTATCGGAAGTGAGCCGATCCTGAATGTAGACAGCAGCGGGCACTGGCGACGCGTCATGCAGGGACATGCGGCCGCAAATCTTGTTCCGGTTGCTGCTGCAAACCGGATTGGTACTGAAACCGTAATGCCCTGTGAAGAAAATGGCGGCCAGTCCTCTTCTCTTACTTTCTACGGTTCTTCCTTTATTGCCGATGCAACCGGTGAACTCGTGGCATCTGCCGGAAGAGATACCGAGGAAATCCTGTATGCTTCCTTCGATCTGGATGGCCTGCGTGAAGAACGTTTTTCCTGGGGCCTTTTCCGTGACCGGCGGCCGGAAACCTACCGTATCATGACGAAACAGTAAAGCCCCGTCGCTTCCTACAGCGGTACGCTGCATCACATATTCTAACTACAAAGGAGAACCGCTATGCAATATGGAGTTTTATGTCTGCTGCCGCCTGCAGCGATGCTGATTTTTGCATTAAAAACAAAAAAATCCTTCGAAGCTCTGATTTTTGGAACCCTGGTTGCCTATCTCATCATGTATAAAGCGGCTTTTATCGAACCCTGGTGTGATCTGCTGCTTTCAGAAATCAGCAACGCAGATAACCAGTATATTCTTCTTCTCTGCGGACTGTTCGGAGGCTTCATTTTCCTGCTCCGCGAGGCAAAAGGAACACTTGGTTTTTCCAACCTGTTAAGCCGTTTCTGTAAAAATGAACGGATCACCATGATGATGTCGGTATTTCTCGGAATCATTATTTTTGTCGATGATTATCTCAACATCATGACCGTTGGAACCTGTATGAAGGATGTCTGTGATAAACGAAAAGTCCCACGCCAGGCCCTTGCCTATATCATTGACTCAACCGGTGCACCTGTCTGTGCACTGATTCCCTTTTCCACCTGGGTAGTTTTTTATTCCGGTGTTTTTATTCAGGAACCGGGCATTCTCAATATGGGCTTTTCCACCGGTATGAGTGTTTACTTAAAAGTGCTTCCTTATATGTTTTATCCCATGGCTGCACTTCTGGTTGTCATTCTGTTTGCCTGCAAACTGATGCCAAAGCTCGGAAAAATGAAAGATGCCTATACCGATCTGGAAAAGAAAGAGCAGACACCGGAGCATCCCAAAATGCACAATGCCCCTTCCGTCGACCTTGCCATGGCCGGAATGAGCGTTGATTACCCGCCCGAAAATACCAATACCGGAAATATACTGGATTTTCTGATCCCTATTGGCATTCTGATCGGTGTGACAGTAGCCACACAGGATATGATGCAGGCGATTATTCTTGCTCTTGCTTCCTGTATGATTCTTTATCTTCCGCGGAAGAAAATGACCTTTACGCGGTACGTGGAACTGTTTTTTGCCGGCTTTGCAGATATTCTTCCGGTTCTCGCCATTCTTCTTGCATCCTTTATGATCAAGACTGCCTGCGGCGAAATGGGACTCTCGGAATACGTCATCAACCTGTGTGTTCCGTATATGAATGCCAAAACACTGGCAGCTATTATTTTTGTTGTCATTGCAGTTCTGACCTTTGTCACCAGCTCTTTCTGGGGAATTGAGGCCGTAGCCGTTTCCATCGTTGTTCCGCTTGCCATCGCCCTTGATGCTAATGTACTTCTGGCGCTTGGCGCTGTCGTATCCGGCGGTGTTTTCGGAAGCCATGCATGCTTCTATTCCGACGCAACGGTTCTTTCCTCCGCGACCTGCGAGATTGACAATATGTCACATGCCGTGTCGCAGTTTCCTTACGTCCTGATCAGTGCTGCTCTCGCCGTATCGGGATTCTTAATCTGCGGAATTTTTGCTCTTTAAAGACACACAGGAAATTTCAACGAAGTTTCCTGTAAATTAAAAAAGCCTCCGACGATAGGATTTTTCTGAATTCGTCGAAGGCTTTTTGTTTTTTATTCTTTTACACTCAGCCGCACCAGCGCACGCTGCAGCTTGGCTTCGGCAATACGGTATTCTTTGTCTGTCAGACCGCCGTTTGCCAGCGCCTGCTCGGCCCTGTGTTTGGCAGCCTCGGCGCGCTCTGCATCAATATCCTCTTCCCACTCCCAGGTTGTTGCCAGGACACGGCAGACCCCATTCATCATGGAAAGCATTCCGCCGATGCAGGCGGCATTTCTTCTCGTTCCGTCCTCCAGCACAATATGCGCCTCGCCCATACCAAGTGCAGTGCAGTAATTGCAGTGCCCAGGCAGAATTGCCAGGTCGCCGCTGATGGTTCTGCAGACAACTCGCGCTACGTCACCCTCATAGAGAAGTCCGTCCGGCGTGCCGACACGTAAAGGAAATGTACTCATACGTCATTCCTCCTTTACTGATTCAGTGCTTTTGCTTTTTCAAATACCTCGTCGATGGTACCTGCAAACAGGAAGCAGCTCTCCGGAAGATCGTCGCACTCGCCGTCAAGGATCATGCGGAATCCGCGCAGAGTTTCTTTTAACGGCACATATTTTCCTTCCATACCGGTAAACTGCTCCGCTACCGAGAAGCTCTGGGACAGGAAACGCTGTACCTTACGGGCACGGCTGACCGTCAGCTTATCCTCCTCGGACAGTTCATCCATACCCATGATGGCGATGATATCCTGCAGCTCTTTGTATCTCTGCAGCACCTGCTGTACGGCACGTGCTACCTCATAGTGCTCATGGCCTACGATTTCCGGTGTCAGGATACGGCTGGTAGAATCGAGCGGATCAACAGCCGGGTAAATACCCTGGCTGGAGATTTCACGGGAAAGTACCGTCGTGGCATCCAGATGGGTAAACGTTGTTGCCGGAGCCGGGTCGGTCAGGTCATCGGCCGGCACGTAAACAGCCTGTACCGATGTGATGGATCCCTTTCTTGTGGAAGTAATACGCTCCTGCAGTGCGCCCATCTCGGTTGCCAGCGTCGGCTGGTATCCTACTGCGGAAGGCATACGGCCAAGCAGAGCCGAAACCTCGGAACCTGCCTGCGTAAATCGGAAAATATTATCGATGAACAGCAGCACATCCTGATTTTTCACATCACGGAAATATTCTGCCATGGTAAGGCCGGAAAGTCCGACACGCATACGCGCTCCCGGCGGCTCGTTCATCTGTCCATAGACCAGTGCTGTTTTGTCGATAACACCGCTCTCTTTCATCTCGTTGTAAAGGTCATTTCCTTCACGGGTACGCTCTCCGACACCGGTGAAAACGGAAAGTCCGCCGTGTGCCGTTGCCACGTTGTGGATCAGCTCCATGATAAGGACTGTTTTTCCAACGCCGGCACCACCGAACAGACCGATTTTTCCGCCCTTGGCATACGGGCAGATCAGGTCAACGACCTTGATTCCGGTTTCGAGGATCTCCGTTGCCGGAACCTGTTCCTCATAGGACGGCGGATCGCGGTGGATCGGCCATTTTTCTGCTGTTTCCGGTGCCGGCTTATTGTCTACGGTCTCACCGAGCAGGTTGAACACGCGGCCTAAGCACTCCTCTCCGACCGGAACGGCGATCGGGCCGCCCGTGTCAACTGCTTTTGTTCCGCGGACAAGTCCGTCTGTGGACTTCATGGCAATGCAGCGGACCATGTTGTCGCCCGTCTGCTGCGCCACTTCCACAACCAGCTTCTCGCCGTGGTTGTCTATCTCGATGGCATTCAGAAGTGCCGGCAGCTCTCCTTCCGGAAAACGGATGTCTAGAACAGGACCCGTTACCTGCACAACCTCGCCAATGTGTTTTTCACTCATTTAACGACTTCTCCTCACTTTTCTTGTTTCCACTCTTACACGCCTTCCGCACCGCCGACGATCTCCGTGATCTCCTGCGTAATGCTTGCCTGACGGGCACGGTTGTAATACAGATTGAGCTGTTCAATCATCTCCTCTGCATTTCCCGTTGCCGCCTCCATTGCGGTACGGCGTGCCGCAAGCTCACTTGCCACACTCTCACAGATACCGCCGTAGATCAGGCCGCCTAAGTATTCCGGCACAATCGCTTCAAATACCTCGACACCGTTTGGCTCATACAGGATCAGATTCCGGATTTTTTTCGCTTCCGGATCCTCTCCGTCCTCTTTTGCAATGTCAATCAGAGGCAGGATCGGCACGGAAACCGGCATCTGCGACAGCATCGACACGAATTTTGTGTAACAAAGCTCCACATGTCCGAAGGTCCCTTTCCGGAACTCACGGCACAGTGCGCGCGCGATCTCAAAGCTGTCTGCCACAGAAAGATTTGCGATCTCGGCAAAGCTGTCCGTCAGGATTTCCAGCTTCCGGGATTTTGCATACTCCACTGCCTTTTTGCCGACCGGAACCACACAGATCTCTTTTCCTTTGGCATCTGCCTCAAAGCATCGGAACAGATTCGCGTTGTATCCGCCCGCAAGGCCGCGGTCTCCGGCAACCAGCACGTAGCAGCATTTCTCGTTTTTTGCCTCTTTTGCATAAATGGAATAAAATTCCGTGTTTCCTTTTGCAATATCCTGCAAAGTGCGGTACAGCTCCTGAAAATACGGACGGCAGGTATCAGCCCGCTCCTTCGCTTTTCGCAGCTTGGAGGACGCTACAAGTTCCATCGCCTTGGTAATCTGCATCGTGCTTTCGACACTTTTGATCCGCAGCTTTACGGCTTTCATGTTTGCAGCCATAGGCTCCTCCTTCTTTCCTTATTTTGCAGGTCTTGTATTGATAAAGTTTTCGGTGTACGATTCGAGCGCACTTTTCAGCTTCTCTTCGGTATCTGCCTCGAGTTTTCCGGTTGCGGAAATCTCCTGCATCACGGCAACACCCTCGGCATCGGTATCAAGCCAGGTATACAGTCCGTCCTCATAGGCGCGGACATCCTCAGCTGCAACCTTTGACAGAATTCCTTTCGTTACCGCATAAAGAATGGCCACCTGTTTTTCTACCGGAACCGGTGCATTCTGGTTCTGTTTTAATACTTCCACGATACGCACACCCTGCTCCAGACGCGCCTTTGTATCGGCATCCAGATCGGATCCGAACTGTGCAAAACTTGCCAGCTCGCGGTACTGGGAATAGATCAGTTTCAAAGTTCCGGCTACCTTCTTCATCGCCTTAATCTGCGCATTTCCACCGACACGGGATACGGATACGCCAGGGTTTACCGCCGGCATAACGCCCGAGTGGAACAGCTCTGTCTCAAGGAAAATCTGTCCGTCTGTGATGGAGATGACGTTCGTCGGAATATAGGCGGAAATATCGCCTGCCTGGGTCTCAATGATCGGCAGGGCCGTCATGGATCCGCCGCCGTGTTCATCGTCCAGCTTTGCGGCACGCTCCAGAAGTCTGGAATGGAGATAGAAAACATCTCCCGGATAAGCCTCACGGCCCGGTGGACGGCGGATCAGCAATGAGAGTGCACGGTATGCAACCGCGTGCTTACTTAAGTCATCATAAATGATCAGCACATCTTTTCCCTGATACATAAAGTACTCGCCCATGGCACAGCCGGAATACGGTACGATATACTGCAGCGGGCTCGCTTCGGATGCCGTCGCTGCCACGACGATGGTGTACGCCATTGCGCCGTTCTTCTCAAGATTTTCTACTAAGGACGCTACTGTCGAACGTTTCTGTCCGATGGCAACGTAGATACAGATCACATCCTTGCCTTTCTGGTTCAGAATGGTATCGGTTGCGATCGTTGTCTTTCCGGTCTGACGGTCTCCGATGATCAGCTCTCGCTGACCTCTTCCAATCGGAACCATGGAATCGATCGCTTTAATACCGGTCTGCAGCGGCTGATTAACACCTTTTCTCTCACAGATGCCCGGTGCCGGGCTTTCAATCGGACGGTACTCTGCTGCCGTAATCGGGCCTGCGCCGTCGATTGGCTGGCCGAGCGCGTTGACAACGCGTCCGATCATACCTTCTCCGACCGGAACCGAAACGACCTTTCCCGTTCTTTTTACAAGCTGTCCCTCGCTGATGTTCTCGCCGGAACCGAATAAAACGACAGATACGCTGTTTTCCTCGAGGTTCTGTGCCATTCCATAGCTTCCATCCTCAAACTCCAGCAGCTCGCCTGCCATACAGTTCGAAAGACCGCTGGCTCTCGCGATTCCGTCTCCGACCATCAGAACGGTGCCTGTCTCATCCTGCCGGATCGCATTTTCATAATATTTGATCTGGCTGCGGATGACCTTGGATATTTCTTCTGGTTTCAGTTGCATGTTTTCCTCCTACACCACTGTATCGCTGATTCTTCTGGAAAGCTCGGCCAAACGTCCCTTTACGGTTCCGTCAAACAGCTTTCCGTCGAGCTCCACGCGGACACCCGCCAGAACGGACGGATCGGTTTTCAGTTCCATCACGACCGTTTTTCCGCTCATTGTTTCCAGTTTTTTCTTCAGAAGCTCTTCCTGTTCCTTCGACAGGGATGCTGCGCTCGTCACAACTGCCTCAGCAATATTGTGGGCTGCGTAGTATCTGCGCTGGAATGCTTCCTGGCATCCGCCGAATTCACGGAGAAGATTTTTTTCACACAGCAGTTTGATAAAATTGACCAAATACGGTTCCGCCTGGCTGCCAAATGCCGCGTCGATCAGCCCGATCCGCTCTTTTCGCGGAATCGAAGGCTCCGATAAAAGGCGCGGATACTCCGGGTTTTCCCGGAACAGAGCTCGGATCTCCTTCATCTCGGAAAGGATTTCCTCTTCGAGATGCTCCTCCTGGGCCAGCTCATACAGGCTCCCACCGTATACTCTGGCAGTTTCTGTCATGATGCTTCACCTACATTCGATATAAATTCATCTATCAGCTTCTCATGGTCTTTTTCATTAATCTCACGTTCAATGACCTTTCCGGCAATATCCATGGCAATGCCGCCGATCTCGCCTTTGACTTCATTGACCGCTTTCTTTTTCTCCTGGGCAATCTCTTTTTCTGCCTTGTTTTTCAGGGCAGCTGCCTGTTCGGAAGCCTCTTTTACGATTTTCTCGCTCTGCAGCGTCGCTGTCTTTCTGGCGCTTTCGAGAATCTCGTTGGCCTTTGCCTTGGCCTCCTGCATATTCTGCTCATATTCCTCTTTGATGGCGTTGGCTTCTTTTTTTGCCGCCTCTGCGTCTGTGATCTCCGCATCGGCTGCCGCACGCCGTTTTTCCAGCATCTCATTGATCGGTTTGAAAAGGAACCGTTTGATCAGATACATCTGGATGAAGAGGTTGCAGATCTGTGCGATAAAAGTCCAGGGGACAATTCCTACCAGTTCCTGAACCTGCATAGTTTCTTTCCTCCTAGCAATCATTTACTCCTTGCAACTATTTCAGGAAGTTCATGAACATTCCCGGTGCTACGAAGATCAGAAGCAGGCCGGTTACGAAACCGTAAATACCTGTGGTCTCTGCGATCGCACAGCCAAGAAGCATCGTACTTGTTACATCACCTTTGCATTCCGGCTGACGTCCGATTGCCTCAAGTGCCTTTGCTACGGCGTTACCTTCACCGATACCAGGTCCGATACCTGCGATCAGGGAGCATCCTGCGCCGATTGCGCATCCTGCGAGAGCGATACCTTTTGCTAAAATCTGAAAATCCATCTTGTTTTCCTCCTGTATTTTCTTTTTGTAAACCTCATTTTTTAATCTCTTTAGCCTTCTTCTGCTGCATTCGCAATGTACATGACAGTCAGCATACAGAAAATAAAGGCCTGCATCACGCCGGAGAACCAGTCAAAATAGACCGACAGAACAGCCGGGACACCGACGTCCAGAATCGGGATCTGTGAAAGGGTTCTTCCGAGCACGCCGGGAAGCAGTCCCAGCAGCTTTCCGCTTGCCAGTGCCAGCGATCCGTAGATCAGGGCATTGATGACAACGCCGGAAAGAATGTTTCCAAAGTGACGGCACGCCATACTGATCGGCGTTGCGAGCTCCGACAAAACGTTAAACGGTGTCATAACCGCAATCGGAGTCGTGAAGCCCTTCAGATATCCGCCAAAACCGTTGGTTTTGATCTTCTGTGTGGTGATCATGATGAAAACCACAACAGCCCAGGCCGCCTCGGTGGAAAGATCTGCTGTCGGACTTCGAAGTCCGATCAGGCTGATCAGGTTCGAGACAACGCTGGTCGCGAAAAGCGCCGACACAAAAGGAATCAGATACCGGAATTTTTCTCCCATGTTGCCGATGACGAATTTATTTGCGGTCTCCACAATCATTTCTGCCACCGCCTGGCGTTTGGAGATGTTCCGTATCTTCAAATCTCTTGTGAGCCAGATGCAAAGTCCGGTAATGAGTGCCATTACAATCCAGCTTACCACCAGCGTTTCGCTGATCTGAATTTTCCCGAACAGCGGAAAATCGATCGGGATCGTAAAAAAGACTTTTGCACCGGAGATATCAACCTCCATTCTCTTTTCTCACCTCCTCTGTATGAGATAAAATAAAAAATTTGAACCTTTTGTCAAAGCGGATCTTCACAATCCGCTTCGCTGCTTGCTCATAACCGAATCGCTGCTTCGCTGTTTCGGTTTCAAAACGCCGTCCCGTCTTTGCGGCTTTCGCCAAAGATCAGGTTCAGCGCTTTATGCTGTTTTTTATGCCCTTCAGCTTGATGGCCGTTCCCGGAATTAAAAGCGGCAGGATTCCTGCAGCAAACTGGAAGCATGGAAGCACAATCGCCAGAACTGCCCAGAGCATCTGCATCAGGTTTCTCTGCGAATAGCTTGCCTGCATCCGCCGTTTTGCTCCCGCCTCGTCTGTCTCGGACACTGCTTTTTGTACTGCCATGCCCATCAGGAAAAAGTTCAGCACCGCAACGGCACCGCCTCCGATTCCCCCGAGGATCACCCGATAGTCAAATGGGATTTTTTCCGGCCAGATCAGGTGCAGGATCAGAAACCCGACCCACATCACAACCACGCCGACAACAGTATAGATGGCAACATTTTTCGTCTCCTTTTTTACGGCCGGCTGGACCTTGTCTCCGAAATTGCTCATATCGCCTTGTTTCCTTTCTAATGGATTTTCCCCTTAAAATCAGTCTGAAATCTTTTCTCTGCCACTTGATCTTCGTCAACTGTGAAAACTTTTTCAGACACGTTCTAAATATGTCGGTTGAAAGACACCCGCTTTTTCTTCTTTTTTCCGTCCGGCTCCGTCTCGATGCGTTTCTGATGCCGCAGAACGCTCTGCCCGAATTTCCAGGCTGTCACGGCACCGCCTCCGATCCCAAAGAAAAAGCCGAGCAGATAAATCCATGTTCCAACCGAAAAGCGGTCGCAAAGCCACCAGCAAAGTGCCAGACAAAGAAAAAGAGGCGTCACAAGGGACAGTCCGAATTGTGTCAACATTGTGAGATTGGTAATCATCCCCGTCCACTTCTTCATATCCTGTCCCTTTCTGCCGTCTCTTTTTTGTCAGACTTTCGGGTCTGCGTTCTGTCTTCCATTTTTGTAACCGCTTAGTCAGATTGTATCATAAACGTTTTCATAAGACAAATGAATTTGTATATTTTCCAAATTATTTGTTTTTATTTACATTCTTTTCATAATAATTGGAACAATTTTCTCATTTTGTCCCATTGCAAAATTGCAGCGTTCACCTCGCTTCTTATTTTTTGAAAAAAACTGCGGTTTTATTCCACACATACTGCCGTTTTTTCTTTCCAACCGGAAAGCTGATAGCTTACCTCATAGTGTCCCGGCTCCAGCAGGTATCTACCGTTTTCTTCTGATCCGAGCACTTCTGCAACCGCTTCTTTTTCACTTTTGGCAACCATTGGAAGTACGGCCTCTGCGGTACAGTCGAACGGAACATCCATGGTGATGGTCACGTGCTCTTTGTCGGAAAGCTCCCAGCGAATGCTGTACATTCCCGATGCAGAATCATATTTTGCCTCTGCATACCTCAAATCCCAGTTCAGCGTCGGTGCAAACTGTACGGTCCTGACACCCGGATGGGATTCCATCGTGTTGATGCCGGCAACGTGACGGAACATCCATTCCTGGATGGAGCCGTAAGCATAATGGTTCATACTGTTCATACTGATGCCGGAAATCGTACCGTCCGCAAGAAGGGAATTCCAGCGTTCCCAGACGGTAGTTGCACCAAGCTTAACCTCATAAAGCCAACCCGGAAATTCCTCGTTCAGCAACAGTTCGTAGGCAAGATCATTCATGCCGTTGTCGGTGAGCACATTGTTCAGCAATGGTGTTCCGACAAATCCCGTCTTCAGTTTGTGGTTACTCTGCTCAAACAGCTTCAGAAGCTGCCGTTTTGTCAGCTCTTCGTTCTTTGACAGATGGTATTTCAGCGTCAGCAGCAGCGCCGTCTGTGTTTTGATGCAGCAGCGGCCTGTTGCGCTGTAATATTCTTCCTGTACCACAGCAAACTGCTCCTCGGACAGCTTCTGATACTTCTCCTGCTCCTCGCGGTATCCCAGCACACCGGCCGCTTTTGCCACGATTCCTGCGCTGATCGCATAATACAGGTTTGCAATAAACTCCTCGTCCGTTGCACCCATGACCTGCTCAGCGCCCTGCACCGGATTGTCAAGCGCCAGCCAGTCGCCAAAGTGGAATACATATCTCCAGCCATGGTTGTCCCCATCCACTTTCGTGATGTAGTCCACCCACGATTTCATGCTCACAAACTGATCTTCCAGAATGCTCTTGTCCCCATAAAACAGATATAGATTCCACGGAATGATACACGCCGCATCGCCCCAGACACACGCTGCATCCTCGATGCCGCACGATGGCACCACATGCGGCACCTTTCCGCCGAGCACGCTCTGCTCTTTTGCCATGTCGTACAGGTATTTTGCATAAAATGCATACGTATCTTCGAGATACATCGCCGTCGGCGAGAACACCTGCGCATCACCCGTCCATCCCATGCGCTCATCACGCTGCGGGCAGTCGGTCGGAACATCCACAAAATTGCACTTTAAGCCCCAGCGCACATTGCTGATGAGCTGATTGACCAAATCACTTCCTGTTTTCATCCAGCCTGTCGCTGTGATGTTGCTGTAATAAGAAAGACCCGTGAAATCCTCTTTTTTCAGATCCGGAATGCCTTCGATCTTCACGTAACGGTAGCCGTAGAACGTAAAATGCGGCACAAGATCCATTTCGGTTCCATCGGAAATATAGATGTATTCGGATTTTGCACTCCGCAGATTGTCATTGTAGAAATTGCCGCGCTGCAAAATCTCACCTGTCTGAACATGAATTTTGGTTCCTGCCGGCACGTTGACATGCAGCTTGAAAATTCCCGTAAACTCCTGCCCCATATCGAAGACCAGCTCGCCGGCCGGAGTATGAAGCAGTTCTTTAGGTTCAAACGTCTCATGAATCGTCACCGGAAGGCTCATGCGTTCCGTCAGTTCTCCTTTTGGTGCCTCACAAAAAACCGCCTTCTCCAATGGCAGTTCCGACAGCGTGTCGTCCCGGTGCTCACCGTCGTAAAGATTCGAGAATGCAATTTTACTGCGCCGCACCTGCCACGATTCATCCGTGCCAATCACCTCTTCCGAACCGTCCGCATACGTCAGATGCAGCTCCGCAATCAGCTTCCACTCATTGCCGTAAAATCCCTTGTCCTCAAACGCACTGAATCCAAACCGCGCCTTGTACCAGCCGTTTCCAAGCAGCACACGGAGCATTCCCTGTTTTGAAACCTCCTCTGTCACATCATACGTCTGATACTGTACCCATTCATTGTAATCATTGCTGTACGGCGTCAGGTACTCATCCCCGACACGCTTCTCATCCACATACACCTCATACAGTCCAAGTCCGCAGACATACAGCCTGGCCTTCGCTACCTCTTTTGCCGGAACAATTTCTTTTTCAAAATATGGATGACGGTTCTCCTTACTGTCACAGGAAATCCATTTTCCTGTCCATGCTTCATTCCGTTTTCCGGTCTCAAAAAACTGTACTTCACTCACCGCCGTCTCCCCGGCATCACTGCCCGCTTCCACGTTCCAGTAATACCGCGTTCTCGGCTCCAGATCCAGCTTCACCGGATAGAAAAGACTGCTCGCCTTATCATCCTCTCCGGAATCAAACAGCAGATGCTCCATCGCTGCATCCGATGCTACACGGATTCTCGCATAGCTCTGTTTTTTTCCTTCCGCGTCTTTCACTTTCCAGGAAAAGACCGTTCTCTCCATTCGGAACCCCATTGGATTTTCCAGATGATTCACCTGTGCGTGATAAATTTTCATTTCAATATCCTCCTCCACCTTATTTTTGAAAATTCCCCCATTTTTTCTCATTTTATCATGATCCCTTTCGAGAAAAAAGGTTCTGTTTTGCAGGAAAAAACATCTTTATTTGCACCATTTCCTGCCACCAGACATCTCCCGGATTGCCAGAAAGTATGGGACATTTTCCCTTTTTCGGGCTACACCGAAACTAATAAGAGCCTGTGCTTTCCTTTCCCCTCCGCCGCAGTGCGATCCTGCCCGGAGGGCTTTTGACTTTACAGGAAAATTCAACGAAGTTTCCTGTAAAGTAAAAAAATGCCGGATTCTTTGAACCGCCCCAAGAAATCAGATTTTTTAGATCTAACTTTTTAGGACGGTTCATCCGACATTTTTCCGGAATTTTCCGGCTCTATCTTCAGTTTCTATCTTCAGTTCAGCAATTCATCCGCCAGCGTTCTCTTCGGCACATAGTGCACATCATTTTCATCCCGGTAATAATTCGTATTCCCATCCTCCGGCACATCCACCAGATGAATCTCCTCCGCCGGTTTTCCAAACGCCACAATCAAAAGCGGCCGGATCTCCTCAGGCAGTCCAAGTACCTCCATTACCTCGCCCGCCTGAAAATTCCCGATCATGCAGCCGCCAAGCCCCTGCTCCACAGCCGCAAGCAGCATCGTCTGCGCCACAATCCCGACATCCTTCTGATACCGGTTCAGATTCTCATCAATCCTCTTATCCTGGCAGATCACAACAAAACCCGTCGGCCGTTTTCCCGGATGCGGCAGTACCATATCCGGCAGCGCCCGCGCCCACTTTGTCAGCCCCTGCACCTTCTCCACTTCTTCCGGCTCCCACGCCAGAAAATACTTCAACGGCTGCTTATTCACACTCGAAGGACAAAGCCGCGCGCAATCCACAAACACTTCCAACGTCTCCCGCGAAATCCGCACCGACTCATCAAATCCACGATAACTCCTGTTCTTCAACACCAGATCCCTTAACATGTCCCATATCCTCCTGTCTCAAATTTACTTTCTACCACCCACTCTACCACACCTCCCCACCCCCCGCAATCACCTTTTTCATTTTCCCTCTTGACATACTTTGATATTCAAAGTATTATATATCTAGTTTTAAAAACCACATGCTAAAGTATTTTACATCACATATTTATTCTATTTATTCGTCACCAATAA